>Ga0224557_1000325_pt1 | contig 54036 bp, 52 predicted proteins | sample 714S31014metaG_FD_180677 | JGI IMG/M metagenome (GOLD analysis project Ga0224557, IMG submission 180677) | Peat soil microbial communities from Stordalen Mire, Sweden - 717 S3 10-14 | ecosystem: Environmental > Terrestrial > Soil > Wetlands > Peat | place: Sweden: Norrbotten County, Stordalen...
GCTCGTCCCGATCGAGTGGGTGGACGGCGCGCCCACCACGCCGGCAGGTTGGCGATCCTCGGGCACGACGCTGGCCGGGATCTACGCGGCATTGGGCACCATGTACGCCCTCTACCAGAAGGCCAAAGGTGTCCCCGGGCCGCTCCATGTGAGCGTCCCGGTCTGGGGGGCGGCGATGGCATGGAGCTGGCGGGACCTCACCTGCATGGCCAACCTCGGTGAGCCGTGGACCGACTATCAGGACCTGGGCTCGCGCTACTCGATGTACGGCACCGCCGACCACCGCGCGCTCATCGTGGCGCCGGCGGAGCAGAAGTTCTGGCACGAGTTCTGCGATATCGCCGGGCTCACCGAGCTGCACGACCGGGGCTCATGGGACTCGGGCATGGATTTCGGCCGGGGGGCTGCGTACGAAGCCGAGCGCCCGGTGATCGCCCGAGCCATCGCCACGCGCACCCTCGCCGAGTGGACGACGGCGCTGACGGCGAGCTCGGTGCCCTTTGCCCCGGTCCTCACGCTGGGCGAGGCCATGGAGAGTGAGCAGGCCGCCGCCCTCGGCGTCATGCGCCCAACGACGGTGGGCGGCGAGCCGGTCACGGTGCCCGCCACGCCGGTGCGCATCTCCACATCAGCTGGGGCGGGCGAGCCTCCGAGCGTGGGCCCCCCACCGGAGATCGGAGAGCACACTGCCGAGATCCTCTCGGAGCTCGGCATCGGCGATCTCCTCGGCGAGTTAGGGAGCAGGTGAGCACCATGGGCGCACAACCCTTGCGATATGGGATGCAGTTGACGTCGGTGTACACGGCGCAGGACCCCCCCGACGTCCACGTCGCCGAGCACGAGGAGCTGGTCCGCAGGGCAGAGGCCCTTGGGTTCGACTTCATCGGGGTCGGGCAGCACTTCCTCACCCCCGAGCTCCGTTACCTCCAGCCGATCCCCTATCTGGCCCATATGGGCGCCGTCGCTCCGTCACTGCGATTGGCGACGTTCATCCTCCTCCTGCCGCTGCACAACCCCATCGATATCGCGGAGCAGATGGCGACCCTCGACGTGATCTCCGGCGGCAAGTCGATCATGGGCGTGGGCCTCGGTTACGCCGATCACGAGTTCAAGGCGTTCGGCGTGAACCGGGAGGATCGGGTCGCACGATTCGAGGAGTCACTCGAGGTGATCCGGGCCATGTGGTCGGGGGCCGGGGGCAGCCACAAGGGTGCGCACTTCGTCATCGACGACCTCCTGGCTTCGACGGTGCCCATCCAGCGGCCGGGGCCACCCGTCTGGTCCGCCGGTCAGACCAAGGTCGCCGTGCGGCGCGCGGCGCGCCTGGCCGACGCCTGGTGCGTCCCGCCGTTCATCACCCACGAGCAGCTGGTCGAGTTCGCCGCCATCTTCGCCGAAGAACGCGAGCGGGGCGGCCTGCCGCCGGCCACCGAGTTCCCGGTCCGCCGCGAGCTCGTGATCGCCGACACGTACGAAGAGGCGCTGCGCGGTGCGGCGCAGCGGTCCGAGAGCCGGATGGGCACGTATGTGAAGTGGGGGATGGACAAGGACTACCGGTCGGGCGACATCACCGACGTCGACACCGACAACCTGAAGCAGCGCTTCGTGCTCGGAACACCGCAGGACTGCGCTGCCCAGATCGACGAACTGCGCCAGAAGGTGGGCATGACGCATTTCGTGCTCAAGCCCCAATGGCCCGGTCTCCCCCAAAACGAGGCCCTCGACCAGCTGGACCGCTTCGGCGAGCAGGTCGCGCCGCTCCTGGCCACATGAGCGCGCTACCCGACGACGCCGCGCTGTTCGAGCGCTTCCCGGGCGTCGGGCTCGATCACGACAACAAGGGCCTCTACCGGGGATTCCTCGAACGCGAGCTCCGGCTCAACCGGTGCGGTGCCTGCGGGCACTGGCAGCACCCCTCGCTCCCCATGTGCCCGCGCTGCTGGTCGACCGACGTCGTGGCGACCCCGGTCAGCGGACGCGGGGAGATCTACCTCCTCACCGTCATGCACCAGGGCCCGCCGACGCCCGGCGTCGACTACCACAGCGGCTACGCCGTGGGCTCGGTGGAGCTGATCGAGCAGCGCGGCCTCCGCTACACCTCGGCCATCCGAAGCGACGGCATCCGGCCGGCGATCGGGATGCCCGTCGAACTGGAATGGATCGAGCGCTCGGGCGCACCCTTCCCCGTCTTCGCGGCGCGCCCATGATGGCCACCGTCCGCAACCCAGCCCGCGACGCCGTCGCGTTCGTCGGCGTGGGGACGACGCCCTATCTGCGCGACGCTGGCGGAAAGTCGGCGACGGCCCTCGCCTGTGACGCCGCCAGGACGGCCATCGAAGACGCCGGAGTGGACCTTGCCGACATCGACGGGATCTGCGGTTCGTCCGTGCCGACGGTGTCCGTGCAGGCGGCCCTCGGCCTGCCGGCCGTGACGTGGTGGTCCAACAGCTCGCTGCCCTTCAGCCTTCTCGTGATCGAGGCCATGAACGCCGTCTTCTCCGGTGCCTGCACAACGGTGCTCGTCTACCACTCCTCGCTGCGCGGGGCGGGTGGATCGAAAACGGCCGCCGCCGACCCATTCCGGGTGCACAACGCCAGCGACGCGCACGGCCACAACGCGGCGATGACCGCCGAATCGCCGTCGGGGACCTACGGGTACTGCGCGTGGGCCCAGCGCTACCTCGACACCTACGGCGTCGGGCGCGACGCCCTCGGTCTGGTGGCGATCAACGGGCGAGCCAACGCGGCGCGCAATCCGCACGCCCTCTTCCGCGAGCCGCTCAGCATGGAGCAGTACCTCGGTGCCCGGATGATCCGCGAACCACTGTGCGTCCTCGACATGGACCCGCCCGTCGATGCCGGTGACGCCTTCGTCCTGACGACTGCCGAGCGCGCCCGCGACCTCGGCCACCGCCCGGTGCTGCTCCATGCCGCCACCTCAGGGCGCACTGACCGGCCATTCGCCGACCAGCTTGAGGACTACACCATCTCGGGCAAGGAGATCGTGGCGTGGCGCCTCTGGGAGAAGAGCGATGTGGCGCTCTCCGACGTCGACGTGTTCTTCCCCTATGACGGCTTCTCGATCATGGCGCTCAGCTGGGTCGAGGCGGTCGGCTACTGCCAGCCGGGCGAGGCCGGGCCGTTTCTGGCGAAGCACTGGTCTGCGGGCGAGAACCGTGTGCTCATCGACGGCCGGGTGCCAATCAACACCCACGGCGGAAGTCTCTCGGAGGGAGCGACGCAGGGCGCGGGTCATTTCCGTGAGGCCGTGACCCAACTGCGTGGTGACGCCGGCGAACGCCAGGTCCCCGGAGCGGCCACCGCGCTGGTGACCCCGGGCGGCTTCTTGTGGAACGCCACCGGCTTCGTGCTTCGTGGGGGATGAAGGTCCAGTTGAGGGCTTGCGACGCTTTGAAGAGTGGAGCAGAGAAAAGGAGAGTGACCGATGACCGATGAACTCGAGACCAGGCTGCGCGCGCTGGAGGACCGCTCGGCGCTGTGGGAACTGGTGTCCCGCTACGCCATGGCGGTCGACGACGAGGACTACGAGGCTCTGCGGGGCCTCTTCGCCAAGGACGCGACATTCCACGGTCTGCAGGGCGAGCCGGCCGAGGGCAGGGACGCCATTGTGGCGTACCTGAACCACCGGGCCGCAACGGCGCACCGCTCACGGGTGCACACGCCCACATCGCAGGTCCTCGACGGAGTCGGATCCGATTCGGTTGAGGGAACGGTCGCCTGCTACGCGGCCCTGTTCGGCACCGACGACTCGAAGACGTTCTTCGCCTTCCGTTACGCCGACCGCTATGTGCGAGAGGACGGTCGCTGGCAGTTCGCCAGCCGCCGCGTCCACGACCTCACCCACATCATCAACGACTGACCACACGCTCGAGGGCCGCCGTGGGGTGGCTCAACTGAGAGGAGCACTCATGCAATTCGGCATCTTGTTATCCGACGTCCCGTCGTCGACCCCACCGCGCCAGCAGCTTTCGGACATGTTCCGGATCGTGCACGCGGCCCAGGAGAACGGCATCCGCTACATCTGCATCGGCCAGCACTTCTTGTACGGGGACCTGCGATGGCTCCAACCCGTGCCCGTTCTGGCCCGCCTCGCCGCTGAGGTGGACCCCGACGTGCGCCTGTGCACCCAGATCATGATCGCCCCCCTCTACCACCCGGTGATCCTCGCCGAGGAGATCGCGACCCTCGACATCGTCACCGAGGGCCGGCTCGAGTTCGGACTCGGGCTCGGCTACCGCGCCGAGGAGTTCGACTACATCGGGATCCCCTACAAGGAGCGCGCGCCGCGCCTCGATGAGACCATCGAGCTTTTAATGCAGCTGTGGACCGAGCCCGAGGTCACCCACAAGGGTCGTTTCTTCGAGCTCGACCACGTCCGCCCCCACATCCAGCCCTTGCAGAAGCCCTACCCGCCCCTGTGGGTCGGTGGGCACAGCGACCGAGGAGCCCGCCGGGCCGGCCGCTACGGCGACTTCTACCCCGTGCCCCCCGAGGCGACCGAGCAGCAGATGGCAGAGCGCTTCGCCATCATGCGCGCCGAGTTCGTCAAGCGCGACAAGCCCTTCGGCCCGCAGCCCGCTCGTCGCAACGTGCTCGTGGCGGCCAATCGGGAAGAGGCACTCCGGGAGTTCACGAGGGTGGCGAAGGGGCGTTACATCGCTTACGCCCAGCGGGGCCTCGACGTGTACACCGAGGACCAACTCGAAGATGACTTCATCAAGACGACCGGCTCCCACGCGATCCTGGGCTCGCCCGAGGAGGTCACCGCGTCACTGCGCGGGCTCATCGAGCGGCTGCCGATCGATCCGGTGATCTTCAAGCCGCAGTGGCCGTCCATGAGCGCCGATGAGGCGATCGAGGCCATCAAGCTGCTCGGCCGCACGGTCATCGCCGAGCTCAAGGACCATCCGCCCCTTCCCGATCTGCTCGCAACCTGAGTTGCGAATTTCCGGAAATTGCTGCGAGGGGATGGACGCCAGCAATTAAGTGGAATAGTATGCATGATTACTAGGTATTAGAGGTGAGTGGGGGAGCTGAACCGGGTTTCGGCCCAAAAACGGGTCAGCCGGCTCGAATCGTTACCGGACCGACCGAAACTTGTCATGCAACTGTTCTATGTTCGGGCCGACATTTGTGGGTGGGCTGAGAACGCAGTGCCGCAGCGCGAAGGGGGGGTGAGATGACCGAAGTGGGCGTGGCCGAAGGCTTGCTCAACGCGCAGAGGGTCGCCGAGTACCGACGCGAGGGTTTCATCAAGCTGCCGTCGGTGCTCGACGCAGCCTCGCTGGCCATGCTCCACGACGTCTGCGTCGCCACCGAGACCGAGGGCCCGGGGGGCCTCATCGGCGAGGCCACCGACGACGAGTCGCTCGCAGGCCGGTTCAAGTACCACAACGACGAGCGGTACTCGGCGATGTGGTCGAACGCCTTCGACCTCCGCCTGCGATTCGGCGTGGTCGCTGACATCGTCGCCCGTTTGGCTGACGTGGCACGCGCCCTGCTCGGTGACGACGACGTGAAGGTGTTCTGGGACAAGACGTTCGTGAAGCCACCGGCCTCGGAGGGCACCCGCGAGAGCGTGTGGCACCAGGACTTCCCCTACAACCCGATCGACCGTCGCGGCATGCTGACCATCTGGGTCGCGCTCGAAGACGTCCCGGCCGAGTCGGGCGCCCTTCGGTTCGTGCCCCGGTCGCACCATCTCGGCCCGCTCGGCCGCCTCGATCTCGTGTCACAGGACTACGAGCTCGACGACATCCTGCGCAGCGACGACTTCGACCTCGTCGGCGACGCGGTGACCGTGCCACTGCTCGCAGGCGATGCCACCGCACACGACGCGCTCACGCTCCACGGCGCGGGCCCCAACCTCACGGACAGGCCTCGGCGCGCGTGGACAGTCGTCTTCATGCCCGGGAGCACGCGCTACATCGGCGGGCCCCATCCGCACGAGGCCATCAACTCGCTTGGCCTCGTGCCCTTCGAGCGTTTCGACCATCCCCGGTTCTCGGTCCCCGGCAGCGGACCCGTCCCGGACAATTCGCAGTGACCAGTAACCAACTAACCAACAAACAACGAACCAACTTGGGGGGACAATGAAGAAGCGGTGGCAACGAATGACAATGGCAGCCGTGCTCGGCTCGTCATTGGCGACCGTCACGGCCGGCGGGGTCATGGCGGGTACGGCGGGCGCAAGCCTTCCGTCGACCATCAACCTGTACTCGATCCAAGACGCCAGCGGTGCCGCCGGGGCGGTGGGCGTCGACAACGAAGACGGCATCAACCTGGCCATCAAGGAGATCAACGCGTCGCACCTGCTCGGCAGCTCGAAGTTGGCGATCACCTACGGCGACGATGCGACGAACCCGACCAGTGCAGCGAACCTCGCCACGCAGGCGGCCTCGGCGCACTACCCACTCGTGATCGGTCCGCCGGCGAGTTCCACGGCCGTGGCTGTCGCGCCGATCCTGGCTCGCGTCGACGAGCCGACCATCTTCACGCAGGCCGGTGGCCCCGGGACATTGCTCAACAAGTACATATTCCGGCTCACGCCCCTGCAGACCGACCGGATCCCCGAGGCTTTCGCCTGGCTCAAGTCGAAGGACGTGAAGACGCTCGGCATCATCGACGACTCGGACTTCCCGACCCAGGCGGCACTCGCTCAGGAGGCCCAGGCGGACGAGGCCAAGTATGGGTTCAAGGTCGACGACACCGAAGGCGTGTCGGTGACCCAGTCGAACATCTCGGCTGAAATCTCCAACCTGGTGTCGCACCACCCCGAAGGCATCTCCCTCGACCTGACGCTGACGCAGAACGCGACGGCGGCAACCGAGTTGGCGCAGGCAGGCTTCAAGGGACCGATCATCGCGGAGGACGGCGCCGGCAACGGGACGCTTTCGGGTGCGGGAGCTGACGCCAACGGCATCGTCTGGGCGTCGGACTGGGTCCCGGGAACACCCAACGGCACGGTCTCGACCGACTTCACCAAGGCCTACGAGGCGGCCTACCACACGTCGCCGAGTGACTGGGCAGCCGAGGCGTTCGACGCCACGTACTTCGCGGCACGGGCCCTGAAGGAAGCCGGGTCGACGTCGCCGGCGGCGGTCGATGAGGCGCTCATCAAGGAGGGCAAGGCCGGCTACACCGGCGTGCTCGGCAAGGCGACGGTGACCGACGGCCAGGAGCACTCCAAGGCCGTCCTCGTCCAATGGGAGAACGGCGCAGCGGTGCCGCTCACGAACCAGAATCCCTGATCACCTTGGCGTGGAGCTGCTTCACGGGAGCTAGGTATCGGGACCCGTCCGCGCCCACCCCCCGGGGGGGCGGACGGGTCCCGCCCACGCACGACACCGAGGTTCCGCTACGCCGGACGGGCCGGGCCTCGGTGTGACGGTCGGTCCGGCGTTGAGGTCGAAGGAGCGAGACGGTTGGAACAGGTAGTCAACGCCATCGTCCTCGGGTCGTGTTACTGCCTGTTCGCGATCGGCCTCAGCCTCACCTGGGGGACGCTCAACGTCCTGAACCTGGCGCACGGCGCCGTGTTCATGTTCTCCGCCTTCACCTGTTACCTGCTCACCCAGCACCTCGACCTGGCGATCCCGCTTCCGTGGCTGATCCTCATCGCCATGGCCGTCGGGGCGGCGATGGAGCTGGCCCTCGACCTGCTCGTTTTCCGGCCGATCCGCAAGCGGAGCAAGACACTCGCCGACGCCGAGCTCTCCATGCTGATCGCCAGCATCGGCGCAGCGGCGATCCCGGTCACCATCGCCCAGAAGGTGACCATCGACAGTCCCTTCACCGTCACCGCGAAGCCGATCAACACGACCGAATACCACATCGGCAGCGTCTACATCACCAACATCGAGATCCTGATCGTCGTCTTCACCCTGGTACTGACGGTAGGCCTGGCAATCTGGCTGCAACGCTCCAACTCGGGTCGGGCACTGCGGGCGCTTTCCTTCGACGCGGAGACCGGCGGCCTCATGGGCATCAGCCAGGGCCGAATGTCCGCGCTCGTCTTGGTCCTGTCGGGGATGACCGCCGGAGCGGCCGGGGTGTTCCTCGCCGTCTTCCTGGACAGTCTCACCCCTGAGTCAGGCTCCGACCTCCTGCTGGCCGCCTTCGCTGCCGTCGTCATCGGTGGTGTCGGCAGCGTCTGGGGCACGCTCATCGGCGCCTTCATCCTGGCTGCAGGAGAGACACTCGTCAGTGCCACGACATCGGGCACGTGGACCCAGGCGGTGTCGTTCGGCCTGATCATCGTCGTGCTCCTGCTGCGGCCGAGCGGGCTCTTCAGTCGAGTGAATGTGAACCGGACGTGAACGCCTGGTACAGCGCGCATGTCGTGCTCTTCCAGACGACGGCCATCTACGCCGTGCTCGCGCTCAGTTTCCAGGTCGTGCTGCGCTCGGGCGTCTTCTCGTTCGCCAGCGTCGGCTTCTTCGGCATCGGCGCCTACGTCTCGGCGAACCTGGCCAAGCACGGGGTGAGCGGCGTTCTCTCGATGATCATCGTCTTTGTCGGCAGTGCGATCTTCGGGTACGCGCTCTCGCTCCCCCTCGTCCGATTGCGGGGCCTGTATCTCGGGATGGTGACCTTCGCCTTCGACCAGATCCTGATCGTGGTCGCCAACAACGGCGGGACCTACACGGGTGGACCGGTGGGCCTGTTCGGCATCCCCTTCGACGTCAGCACCCTGGAGCTGTTTATCGTCGCCGCCATCTGCCTCCTGCTGGTGAGCCAGCTCGAGCGCCGGAGCATCGGGCGGTCGATCTCGGTGCTGCGGGTCGACGAGCAGCTCGCCCGCTCGATGGGTGTCGAGGTGAACCGGCAGCGCAACTTCATCTTCGCCCTGTCCGCCGCACTCGGCGGCCTCGCCGGCGTCCTCAACACTTTCAACTTCTCGACGATCGCTCCGGGTGGCTTCGGCTTCGACCTGATCGTGGCCGGCCTCACCATGGCGGTGGTCGGCGGCATCGGGTCCTGGCTCGGCGCGGTGATCGGCGCCCTCATCGTCGTCTGGTTCCCCCAGGTCTTCACGTTCGTGGGCTCCTACAAGGCCATCGTCTATGGCGTGCTGGTGATCCTGGTGGTGGCCTACGAGCCCGGCGGCGTGCTCGGCCTCCTCCAGCGCGGCGTCCGAGCCATTGCGGCGCTCATCGAGAAACGCAGCTCGGGGGGCGCTGAGGTACCCGTCGAGGAGAAGAAGGTCGTCCCGAGCGTTCCGCCGCCGGCCACCACACCGCAGAAGGGGGTGACGGCGTGAGCGTGCTGCTCGAGGTCGCCGACGTCAACGTGCACTTCGGCGGCGTACGCGCCGTCGACGGGATCGACTTCGACCTCGAAACGGGGTGCCTCTACGGGCTGGTCGGGCCGAACGGCTCAGGGAAGAGCACCCTCCTTGGGGCGCTCTCTCGCATGACGAATCTGACATCGGGCCGCCTCGTCTTCGCCGGCGAGGAGTACCAGACGTACTCTCCGGCGAAGACCGCCCGCATGGGCATCGGCCGCACCTTCCAGGCGGTGCGCCTCATCCCGGGGCTCTCGGTGCTCGAGAACGTCATGCTCGGCGGCGACGCACGCACCGCCGGTGTCGGGATCTTCGCCAACTGGCTGCTGCCGTGGCGCACCCGCAACTGCGAGCGCTCGTGTCGCGAGGGGGCGATGGAGGCGATCGAGCGCCTCGAGCTCACGGGGCTCGAGAAGCGGACGGCGGGGATGCTGCCCTACGGCACGCAGCGCCGGGTCGAGATCGCCCGGGCCCTCGCCGCCAAGCCCGACCTCCTCCTCTTCGACGAGCCGACGGCGGGCATGAACCGCGAAGAACGCGATGAGGTCGGCGAGGTGATGCGCTCGCTCCGTGGCCAGGGGCTCACCCAGGTGCTCGTCGAGCACGACATGCAGATGATCACCGAGGTCTGCGACTACGTCTTCGTCATGAACTTCGGAAAGGTCATCGCCCAGGGGGATCCCGAAGCGGTGGTGGCCGACCCACTCGTCCAAGAGGCCTATCTCGGAAAGCGGGGCAGCAAGAATGCCACTGCTTGAAGTCCACGATCTCCATGTCCGCTACGGCGGGGTCATCGCCGTGCGCGGCATCGACCTCTCCGTCGACGAGGGACGCGTCGAGGTGGTGCTCGGGGCGAACGGCGCCGGCAAGACCTCGACGCTGCGCGCCATCTGCGGCCAGCTGCGCCAGTCGCAGGGCCACGTGCGCTGGGCCGACTCGGACATCTCGACGTGGCCCTCGTTCAAGGTGGCGCGCGCCGGCCTGGTGCTCGTGCCCGAGGGCAGGCGGGTCTTCGCGCCGCTGAGCGTCTACGAGAACCTCCTCCTCGGGGGGTACACGAACAAGTCGAAGGCCCGACGCGCCGAGCTCCTCGAGTCGGTGTTCACGATGTTCCCGATCCTGGGCGAGCGCCGCAAGCAGCCTGCGGGGCTCCTGAGTGGCGGCGAGCAGCAGATGCTGGCCTTCGGGCGGGCCATGATGGCCGAGCCCAAGGTCATGCTGATGGACGAGCCGTCGATGGGGCTCTCGCCGGCGATGGTCGAGCGCATCATGGACGCCATCGGCGACATCGCGAAGACCGGTATCGGCATCTTGATGGTCGAGCAGAACGCCATGGCCGCCCTCGAGGTCGCCGAGTCGGCCATCGTGCTCGAGCGTGGCCACATCGTGCTCAGCGGGACCGCCGATGAGATCCGCACCCACCCTGACGTGGTCAAGGCGTTCCTCGGTGACAAGGCGACGGCGGGATGAACGCCGAGACGAGCTTCAACAAGAAGGAAGGTTCCAATGACTGACACCGAGACGCGCGCTGCCGACGACCTGACACTGCGACTCGACGGGCGAAGCGTGATCGTGACCGGGGCCGCATCGGGCATCGGACGGCGCACTGCGGAACTCTTCGTCGAGGCCGGGGCGACCGTCACCGCATGTGACATCAACCCGATCGAGGCCGCCACGCCGCACGGCGAGCTCAAACCGATCGTCGGCGACGTCGGCGACGAGGACTACGTGGAGGCGGTGGTCGCCGCCGCTGGGGCGACCACGCCGCTCAGCGCGATCATCCACTGTGCGGGCATCTTCGACGGCCCGGGACTCGACGCGGACATTTCGGTCTGGCGCAAGGTCATCGACACCAACCTGACGTCGGGGTTCCTCTTCTTGAAGCACGGGATCCCGCGCATCGAGGAGGCGGGCGGCGGCGCCATCGTGCTCATCGGGTCGGTGTCGGGCATCAACGGCGGCTACAAGTCGGGCCCGGCCTACGCCGCGTCCAAGGCCGGCGTCCACGGCCTCGTCAAGTGGGCGGCACGTCGTTACGCGCCGACCGGTGTCACCGTCAACGCGGTGGCGCCGGGCACCATCGCCACGCCCATGTCCGCAGCGGCGGTGGTGCCGACCAAGCTGACGCCACTGGGCCACGCCGGCGATCCGCTCGACATCGCCCGGGCGGCCCTCTACCTGGCGAGCCCGGCAGGATCCTTCGTCACCGGCACCGTGATGGTCGTCGATGGCGGCATGACGATCTGAGGGACCCGAGCATGAGCCGAGTGCCCCGATCGAGGGTGCGGACGTGAGCCACCCGGGCCTGCACGGCCCCTTCCACACCGGCATCGTGGTGGACGACCTCGCCGAGGCCATGGCCACCTACGGCACCGCCTTCGGCCTCGAGTGGGCCCTGCCCAAGCACTCCACGCACCCGCTGCGCACCGAGCGCGGGCTCCTGCCACGCGACACCTGGGTGACGTTCTCCCTCGAGGGACCCCATCATTTGGAGCTGCTCGAGCACGCGGATTCGACCGCCTACGACCACCTGCCGGGCGCGCCGCGGATCAACCACCTCGGCTACTGGTCTGACGACCTGCCCGTCGAGATCGCCCGACTCGAGGCAGCGGGCCTGCGCTGCCGCCTCCACGGCGAGTCGCCCGACGGCTGGCTCAGCCGCTTCGCCTACCTGGAGGACCCCCAGTCGTCGATGTTCGTCGAACTGGTCGACGCCGAGCTGCGCGGCGAGTTCAACGCATGGTGGTCGGGCACCGGGGAGCCACCTCCGAGCGCGCCCGGGCGCTCTTTCCCGGTGCGCGGCCTCCTCGGCGGCGACACGAGCGCGTGAGCGCGGCGGGAGCGATGGTGCGCCCCGTGCTCCTGGTGCACGGGGGGCGCTTCGCCGCCTCGTGCTGGGAGCGCCTGGCCCCCCTGCTCGAACACCCTGTCTTCGCCGTCGACCTGCCCGGCCGTGGCGCACGTGCCTCGGTCGACCTCGCAACAGTCGGCATCGAGGCGTGCGTCGAGGCCGTGGTGGAGGACGCAGGCGGGTGGGACGACATCGTCCTGGTCGGCCACTCCCTCGCCGGGGTGGTCCTGCCGGGCGCAGCCACCGCCCTCGGCGACCGGTTGGCCCGCCTCGTCTTCGTCGCCGCCGCCGTCCCCCTCGACGGCGGGTGCGTCTTCGACACCATGAGCCCCGAGCTGCACGAGTCCGTCGTGGCCAACCTGGTGGACGGCATCTACCGGCCCGAGGGACCGTCGGCGGCGAGCTATCTGTGCAACGACATGGATGACGACGCCACTGCCTTCACGCTGGCGTGCCGGGTCGCCGAGTCGGTGCGGCTCCTCGCCGAGCCTGTGGATCTGACAGCGACGCGCTCGGTGCCGTGCACCTACGTGCGGCTCACCCTCGATGCGACGCTCCCGCTCGGCGCCCAGGACCGGGCGGCGGCCGCCCTCGGTGATCCCGACGTCGTGGACCTCGCAGCCGGGCACATGGCGATGGTCAGCGCGCCGGGCGCACTCGCCCGCATCATCGAGGGCGCCCGCTCGGCGACTTGACCCCGTCGGCCGACTAGTCCACTTCGATGGAGATGGCGTGCTCGGGGCAGTTGGCCTCGGCCTGGCGTGCGTGGTCCTCGAGCCCCGGGGGGACCTCGACCGTATCGATGCTCGAGTAGCCGACGTCGTCGAGCAAGAACAGGTCGGGGTCAATGGCGTTGCAGCGGGCGTGGCCGGTGCACAGCGACTGGTCGACGCGTACCTTCATGGCTCAGCCCCCGGTCGACGGCGTCCACTCGAGTGGCACCGACTGCAAGGAGGTGACGAACATCCCGACACGAAGCCCCAAGTCGGCTTCGGGGGCGATGGCGTAGTCGGGGATGAGGCGGTGCCACTCCTCGAGGGCCACCCGAAGCTCGAGGCGCGCCAGGTGCGACCCCACGCAGCGGTGCGGTCCGGCCCCGAAGGCGATGTGGCGGTTCGGGGCCCGGTCGAGCTGGAAATCCATTGCATCGGGGAACGCTTTCGGGTCGCGGTCGGCCGGAGCGAGGGGCACGATCACCCTGTCCCCCTTCTTGATGGGACAGCCCTTCATCTCGACATCGGCGGTGGTGTGGCGGGTGATGCTCACGATCGAGTAGTACCGGAGGAGCTCCTCGACGGTGCTCGCACTGAGGGTGGGGTCCGCAGTGATGCGCTTGCGGTCGTCGGTGTGCTGGGCGAGGTGCATGAAGGTCCAGCCCAGCATGCTCGCCACCGTGTCCAGCCCGGCTAGGAAGAGGAGGTACAAGATGCCGCCGAGCTCCTGGTCGTTGAAGGGGCGGCCGTCGACGCGGCACTCGAGCAGGCCGCTCACGATGTCGTTGCCCGGGTTCTTCTTGCGGTCCTCGGCGATCGCTCCCATGAACTCGTGGATGGCGCGGTCGGCACCGTCACGGATCCGGCCGTCGGGGTCCTCGGCGTGACTCGTGTGCTGGGACTGGTGCACCCACGAGATCAGGGTGTCGAGGTCGTCGACGGGGACACCGAGCATGCCCATGAACACCGACGTCGGGAACCGCAGCGCGAAGTCGGTGATCACGTCTGCCCGCCCGAGGGGGGCGAGCTCCTCGAGCAGCTCCCGGCAGACTGAGCGGATGACCGGCTCCATCTGGGCGACGCGGGTGGGCGAGAAGAACGGGTTGATCTGGGTGCGGTACTTGGTGTGCTTCGGCGGGTCGAACTCCGAGGGGATCATCATGTACTCGCTGTCGTAGTCAGGGTGGGTGAACCCCTCACTCGAGTACATGCCGGTGTCGCGCAAGATGGCGTAGACGTCGTCGTAGTCGAGGAAGTACCAGATCGGCTGGGGGCTTCCCGGCGTGGCGTAGTCACTCTCGAAGACCGGTGTCTCGTTGCGGAGGCGGTCCCACTCGGGATAGCCCTTCGTGCGCAGGCCCTCGTCCTCGGAGTGCAAGAACCCGTGTCGGACCGGAACGACCGATGGGTCGGTGGTTGTCATGGCCTGAACCCTCCCGTGCAGCTCATGCGGTTGAGCCATGCGAATGGTAGTCATAGTAACGACAACGATGACCGATGTCGAGGAGAGGGGGACGCGATGCCCGAGGCTGCGCTGCTCGTGATGGACGTCCAGCAAGGGGTTGTTGCGCGCTATCCCGACGACGTCCTGCTGGCCCGATTGACGAAGGCCCTCGCCGGTGCCCGGGCTGCCGGCATGACCGTCGTCCACGTGCATGTCGCGTTGCGCGAGGGCGGACCCGAGGTCGACGACCACAACCCGATTTTCTCGACGATCGCGTCGGACCCCGCGTTCTCCGAGGGCAATGCGGGCACCGAGTCTCATCCAGCAGTCGCCCCCGAGGCCGGCGAGATCCTGATTGTGAAGCGCAGGGTGAATGCCTTCTACGGCACCGATCTCGAGCTGGTGCTGCGCGCCCAAAGGGTCCGCACCCTCGTGCTGTGCGGCATCGCCACGAGCGGAGTGGTGCTCTCCACGCTGCGTGACGCGGCCGACCGCGACTTCGAGCTCGTCGTGCTCGCCGACGCCTGCGGGGAGCGGGACCCCGACGTGCACCGGCTCCTCGTCGAGCGCGTCTTCCCCTCCCAGGCGCGGGTGCTCCCGGTCGCCGAATGGGTCGCCTCGCTGCGCTGACGGAGGCGGCGACGTCCCCGCTGACCTGGCTCTGTTGCATTTGTGTGACCTATGCGTACAATAGGCATAGATAACCGCCAGTGAAGCGACGGGGTCGAGCGGCGTGCGGAGCATGCGACGGTGTGGCCCCGAGGGGGAGAGCAGCATGAAGGCAACACGGGGCAGGGGAAGAGTTGCGCGTTGGGGGGCATTGGCCGCCGTGCCGCTCACCATCGCCGCCACCTTGAGCGGCGCATCGTCGGCCGGCGCAAGCCTGCCGTCGACCATCCATCTGTATTCGATCGACGACAACTCCGGACCCGCCGGCGCAGTCGGCGTGGACGCGACGCAGGCCTACGAGCTGGCCGTCTCGCAGATCAACAAGGAGCACTTCCTGGGCAACACCACGCTGTCGTTCTCTGTCGGCGACACGGGTGGCTCGGCGACCACGGCGGCGAACCTGGCAACCCAGGCTGCGACCGCCCACTACCCGATCGTCTTCGGGCCGGTGTCGAGCTCGACGGCGGTGGCCGTCGCTCCGATCCTCGGCCGGGCCAACCAGCCGACCATCTTCACCCAGGCCGGGAGCAGCGGCGTGCTCGTGAGCAAGTACATCTTCCGGATGACCCCGCTCCAGACGACCCAGTTCCCGCTCACGCTCAAATGGCTCAAGTCCAAGGGGGTCAAGACCGTGTCGGTGCTCTACGACTCGGACTTCCCGACCCAGGCGCAGATGGCCCAGGAGCTCGCCACCCTCGGGCCGAAGTACGGCATGAAGGTCGTGGGGAAGCAGGCGGTGCTCACCTCGCAGTCGAACATCTCGAGTGCGGTGTCCAACCTGGCAGCCGACCACGCACAGGCCGTCGCCCTCTTGGTGCTGCTGGGGCAGAACGCCACGGCGGTGTCCGGCCTCTCCCAGGCCGGCTTCAAGGGCCCGACGGTCGCCGAGGAGGGCGCAGCCAACGGCGGTCTCGACGCCGCGGGAGCCGCCGCCAACGGGGTCACCTGGACCACCGACTGGAACACCGGCGAGACCAACGCGGCGTCCACGTCCTTCGAGAAGGCCTACCAGGCCGCCTATCACAAGACGGCGACGGACTGGTCGGCCGAGGCCTATGACGCCATGTGGTTCGCCGCCCGCGGCCTGAAGGAAGCAGGCAGCACGTCGCCCCAAGCCATCCAGGCAGCGCTCGAGAAGGTGGGCAAGGCCGGGTTCCCCGGCGTCGAGGGCACGGTGCGGACGGCGAGCAACCAGGAGGTCGGCCCCGGCATCCTCGTGCAGTACGAGAACGGTGATCAGGTCATCGTGAAGAGCCCGAGCTAAGGGCGCCGCAGCGCCACCGGACGCCGGTGGTCCGCCACCTGCCGAAGCCCAGCCGCAACACAGTTACCTGATAACTGTTACCAGAGATAGGTTAGGCTGCGGGGCGACGAACGCGGGCCATCGGCGTGCCCGGGAACCATGAGGGGGAGCGCACCAATGAGCCTCGGCGACGATGACGGTTTCCAGTTCCTTGACGTCGAGCAGAAGAACGAGGTGGCGATCGTCACCCTGCGCCGGCCTCCGGTCAACGCGGTCAACCAGGCCATGTACGCGGAGATCCGCGAGCTGTTCAGCCGCATGGACGAGTTCTGTCCGGGGATCGCGGTGGTCATCCTGCGCGGCGAGGGCAAGCACTTCTCGGCCGGCAACGACCTCGACGAGTTCCTGACGCTCACGCCGGAGAACTCCGCAGGGCGGATGAAGCTGGTGCGCGAGGCCTTCAGTGCCATCTACGACTGCCCGGTCCCGGTGATCGCGGCGGTGCACGGCCATGCGCTCGGCACCGGCGTGGCCCTCGTCGGGTCCTGCGACCTCGTTGTCTGCGCCGAGAGCGCCCACTTCGGCACCCCCGAGGTCGGCGTCGGGGTGATGGGCGGCGCGAAGCACCTCTCGCGCCTCGTTCCACAGCAGGTGGTGCGGCTCATGTACCTGACGGCCGACCCGGTCCCGGCCGCCGAGCTCGCCCGCTACGGCGGGGTGGTGCGGATCGTCCCGGACACCGAGCTCCTCGACGCCGCCTTCGAGCTCGCCGAGCGCATCGCCCGGCACAGCACCGTGGCGGTGCGCACGGCCAAGCAGAGCCTCAACACCATCGAGTACATGGAACTCAAACCCGGTTACGAGTTCGAGCAGCGACTCACCGGCCAGCTGGCGGGGACCGACGACTCGAAGGAGGCGCGCCGGGCGATCATCGAGAAGCGCCCACCGCGCTTCGGCTCCCCTCCCACGACGCCAGGGCACTGACAGCGACACGAGCGAGCAGAGAGTTGAGACGATGCGACTTTCCCTGAACGAGGACCAGCAGCAGTTCCGCGAGGAGGTGCGGGCGTTCACGAGCCAGCTCGAGCCCGAGCCCCTCCACCACTCGGTCGACGAGCAGTTCAAGTACCTCGTCGACTTCGAGCACCGCCTGCACGACGCGGGCCTCGCCGCGGTGGCCTGGCCGACCGAGTACGGCGGCCGGGGCATGAGCCCGCTCGAGTACGCCATCGTGTGCGACGAGCTCGGCCGGGCCGAGGCGCCCGAGGTCATCAACTTCGTCGGGATCGACGTCATCGCACCCGCACTCCTCGTCTACGCCGACGCCGAGCAGCTGGCCACCTGGTTGCCCCTCATGGCATCCGCCGAGGAGATCTGGTGCCAGCTGTTCAGCGAGCCCGATGCGGGCTCGGACCTCGCCAGCCTGCGCACCCGGGCCGAGAAGACCGACGCCGGCTGGACGATCAACGGGCAGAAGGTGTGGAGCACCTGGGCGCAGTTCGCCACCTGGGGCCTCCTGCTCGCCCGTACGGGCACCGCTGAGGACCGCCACCGCGGCATCACCGCCTTCGTCATCGACATGGCGACCCCCGGCATCGACGTGCGTCCCCTGACCACCATGACCGGCTCGGCCGAGTTCGCCGAGGTGTTCTTCGACAACGTCGAACTTCCCGACACGGCGCTGCTGGGCGAGCTCGGCGGCGGCTGGCAGGTGGCCCAGGTCATGCTGACCGCCGAACGCGGTCCCTACGCCATCCGCCGCTCGGCCGTGCTGCGCGGGGCGATGACCGGCCTGCAGCGCCTGGCGACCGGCACGGCCGACCCCCTGGCCCGCCAGCGGGTGGCAGAGGCGACGATCGCCATGGAGCTGCTCGACCTGCGCATCGCCGACGTGGTGGCGACACTGCGACGTGGCGAGGAGATCGGGGCGGACTCGGCCCTCACCAAGCTCTTCTTGGGCCAGGTCGAGCAGACCATCTTCTCGGTGGCCATGGAGATCCTCGGCATGGGTGGCATCGCCTACGACAGCCACGACGCGGCGGTCGTCGCCTGGGTGGAGCGCTATCTCTACTCGCGGGCCAGCAGCATCTACGGCGGCACCGCGCAGATCCAGCGCAACATCGTGGGTGAGCGCCTCCTCGGCCTGCCGCGCTGAGGCGCCGGCGCTCGGGGCGGCTCAGTGCATGGCCACCCCGCCGTTGGGGCTCAGCAGTTGGCCGGTCATGAACGAGGACGCGTCCGAGGCGAGATAGAGCACGCAGTAGGCGATGTCGGTGGTCTCGCCCACGCGGCGCAGCGGTGCGTACTTCGCCATCGGCTCGAGCACCATGGCCTTCATCTCCTCGTCGACGGTGCCGTCGGGGCGCACGTAGTAGCGAGCCGTCATGTTGGTCGGCACGAAGCCCGGGGCGACGGCGTTCACCCGCACCCCCTTCTTGCCCACCTCAACGGCCATGGTCTTGGTCAGCTGCCAGACCGCCGCCTTGGTCATCGCATAGGCGCCCACGTTCGGAGAGGGGGCGAGCACCGCGGCAGAGGCCATGTTGATGATCGAGCCACCGCCCTGGGCAACCATGACGGCACCAGCCGCCTGGCAGCCGAAGAGCACACCTTTGAGGTTCACGGCCATGATGCGGTCGAGCTCGCCCTCGTCGAGGTCGAGGATCTTCGCCTCCGATGCCATGCCTGCGATGTTGGCGAGGACGTCGAGGCGCCCGTGGGCGGCCACCACGTCGCCGACGAGGACGTGGACCGCCGAGCGGTCAGCCACATCGAGGGGGGCAGTCAAAGCGTGCCCTCCGGCATCGCCGATGGCCGCCACCGTCTCCTCGACGCGGCCCTCGTCGATGTCCACGCACCACACAGTGGCCCCCGCACCGGCGAGCACCTCTGCGGTCGTCCGTCCGATCCCGCTTCCGGCCCCGGTCACAACCGCCACTCGGCCGCCGAGGTCGAGGTGCCGGTGCACCGATGCCGCGTCTTCCACGTCGCTCCTCCCCCCTCGCCCGGGCGGGCGAAGTGACCAACGGATGCAGCCTGGCACAGCCGACCACACCGCAGGCCCGCCACAGCCGGCCGGCGATGGGTCCGCGTAAGGTGAGGTGCCGTGCAATCGACCGACGTCGTGATCGTGGGGGCGGGCCTTTCGGGGCTGCGCTGCGCCCGGGTGCTCACAGAGGCCGGATGCTCGGTGCTCGTACTCGAGGCCTCCGACGGCGTCGGCGGCAGGGTGCGGACCGATCACGTCGACGGCTTCCAGCTCGACCGCGGCTTCCAGCTCCTCAATCCTTCCTATCCCGCGGCACGGCGCTCGCTCGACCTCGACGCGCTCGACCTTCACCGCTTCGCCCGGGGGGTCGGGGTGTTCGCCGACGGTCGGTTGCACCGCCTCGAGGACCCGTTCCGGCGCCCCGCTGACGCGCCTGAGCTGTTCCGCGCCCCCATCGGTCCGATCGCCGAGCGGGCCAAGGTGGCGGCGGTGGCGCTCGCAGCCGCCTACGGGCCGATCCGGCGCATCGAAGACGCTCCCGACCGCACAACGGCCGGCTTCCTGGCGTCTATCGGCGTTCCGCCGGAAATGACCGACCGGGTGCTGCGCCCCTTCCTCTCCGGTGTCTTCCTCGAGGACAGGCTCACCACCTCGAGCCGCTTCTTCCACCTCGTGCTGCGCAGCTTCGTGCGGGCGACCCCGGCGGTGCCCGCGGCGGGCATGGGGGCGATTCCGGCCCAGCTCGCCCAGGGCCTCGACGTCCGTACCGGGGTGCGCGTGACAACGGTGGACGGCGGAGGGGTGGTGGCCGCAGACGGGGAGAAGTTCGCAGCTCGAGCAGTCGTCGTGGCCGCCGACCCGACGGCGGCCCACGGCCTCGTCCCCACGCTCCCCACCGTGACCATGCGCCCGGTGACGACCTACTACCACGTGGCCCCCCGCTCACCACTCGGCCGGGCGCTGCTGGTGGTCGACGGCGAGGAGCGCCTCATCTGCAACACCGTGGCCATCACCGATGCCGCCCCCTCCTACGGCAAAGGCGCGGGCGCGCTGATCGCCACCTCGGTGCTCGGCGTCGGCCATGACGTCGCTGTCGAGAGGGCCGTGCGCGCCCGCCTCGCCACGCTCTACGCCACCAGCACGTCGGACTGGGACCTCCTCGCCACGTACGCCGTCGCTGCGGCACTCCCGGCCATGACCGCCCCGCTCCTCATCCGCCAGCCCGTGCGCATTGGCGGCCTCTACGTGTGCGGTGATCACCGCGACACGGCCTCGATCCAGGGGGCGCTCGTCTCGGGGGCGAGGGCGGCGCACGCCGTGCTCGCCGACCTCGGGGCGGCGGACTCCGCGAAGTCCAAGGCCGCTTGAGCGCTCAGACCGCAAGTCGGAGCGAGGGCCCGGCAGCGACGCCGGCCTCGAGGTCCAGCAGCTGTTGCTTGACGTCCAGGTCGCGGCTGTAACCGCCGAGCCCTCCGCCTGAGGCGATCACTTTCCAAAAGGTGGACGAGCGCCGGGCGAACGTTGTTTCGGTGGTGGTTGGCCGGCATCGACTGGTGCACCCGTGTCGCTTCGGTCGCCCGACTGCCCCAACCGATGTGGGCCCATTCAGCTTTGTCCCCCCGGGGGTTGAGTGGAGTAGCCCATCGCCATCAACTGTTCCGCTGCCGTCTCGGGGTCATCTCGTACAGCCGCCTTGAGCTGAATGGCGAGCCATCGTGCACGATGTTCTCGAACCACATCTCGCCACCCGGTATTCAAGGCTGGGATAAGTCTCTCGGCATGAAGGAACTCGATGAAGTCTTCGACCGATGGTCGGCACCGCCGGCCGCCGACGGGAATGTGGAAATGCTCTAAACCTCGTAATTTCGATTGGCGGTTGATGCCCTGGACGTAGGCGAGCTCCTCCGAAGCACCGTGGATCTGCACGTGGGCCGCACTGCGTCGATGTCCGCCAGGCACTTCGTCGTCTGGTTCCGTGCCAGCACCGCGCTCGTACTCAAGTCGAATGACTGGCCTCTTGGTCCGCTCATCGACCACCAGTGAGAAGACAGATTGCTGAACCGCAAGGTGTTCTTCACTCTCATCGGGGCGGACCTGGAACGTCGCGTTGATCCAAAGCAACGGCTCTGCGTCATGCGCCGGGCAGGTAACGGGGATGAGGATGGGGGCGGCAGGGGTTGAGCCTTCTGGAAACACCCACGCCAAGTCCGGATTCTCGGCGAGTGGGGTTACTACGAAGGATACGTTCGAGGTGACGGTCCCATTCACGACCCGGGTGAGGATCCCGGCAAACTCCTCAGCCTCCGGCACCAGCTCGGCCATGGCGGTAGACGATGCCTCTAGACGGCCGGTACCAGGGCCCCTTTGACCATCAACCACAGATCCCTGAGCTCGTCGTCTTCGAGCTCATCTAGGTCAGTGGCAAGGAAACTGTCCACGGTAAGGCCATACCGCTCGACCACCGCAGCAACTTCATCGCGCAGCTGCTTCTCAGTAATGGGCTCAGTCGTCACGCTGCCGACTCTATCCGGTCGTTATGACACGTCAGCGGAGCGCAGAGGTGCGCCGACATCGCAGGGCGACCCACTCGGCTCATGTCGAGTTCCTCTGGCTCGATACCTCGACGGCAGAAGACTGTGTCGTTCAGGAACCGACGCGACGCACGTGTCTCCCCGAGCTACGAACCTTCCAAGCGCGAGCACGGCAAGGTCGTGGCCGCTTGGACGATCTCATGGTCCAGGCGAGAGGTGCGGTCACCTTCCCTCGTCGAGTCGCTGACCGACCCCCACGAGGGGCGGCCGCCCGGCACCGTGGTGAGTCGATCACGTCGCCGCCGGACTTCGTCGAGGGCATGGTGAAGGCGCCACAAAGCTCAGATCAGACGGCCAATCGTGCCGGCGCCCTCCCTGCGAACACCGAGCGCTCCAGGTCGAGAAGCTGGCGCTTCACGTCCAGGCCGCCGCTGTAGCCGCCGAGGCCGCCGCCTGAGGCGATCACCCGGTGACAGGGCAGCACGATGGGGAGCGGGTTGGCCCCGTTGGCCTGGCCCACTGCACGAAAGGCGCTGGGCCGGCCGACCCGGGCGGCGAGCTCGGCGTAGCTGATGGTGCCGGCATAGGGGATGTCCGCCAGAGCGAACCACACGCTGCGTTGAAACGGCGTGCCGACCGGTGCGAGCTCGAGGTCGAAGTGGCGCCTCGAACCGGCGAAGTACTCGCCGAGCTGGCGGTCCGCCGAGCGCAGCGCCTCCGTCGAGTCCGCGCCCACCGGCGCCACGCCACTCGGGGAAGCGGCATTCGGCAGCAGGATGCGGCGCAGCCCAGCGTCGCTCGCCTCGAGGATGAGCGTGCCGATGGGGCTCACCGCCGTGCCACGGGCAGTTCCCGCTTCGGTCAACCGGCGTGCGCGGTGCACTGGCATCGTTCCTCCTTGGTGTCGCCGTGGTGCTGTGCGGCTCGACCCCATGATCGTCGCACGCCCCGGGTTCGGCGTCTGGCGGAATTCGGACATGGCGCTGGCGGGGTGCTGGTACCGTCGCCGCTCGAGGGGGTGGCCGATGCGGGTCGACAACGGCGGGGTGGGCATCGAGTTCGAGGTCACGGGGTCGGGACCTCCGGTCCTGCTGGTCCACGGCTTCCCCGACTCGAGCCGGATCTGGCGCGAGCAGGTGCTCGTGCTCGCAGGTGCCGGCTTCTCGGTGATCGTCCCGGACATGCGCGGGTGCGGGGCCTCGGACCAGCCGATCGGCACGGAGCCCTACGCCGTGCACCACCTCTCAGGCGACCTGCTCGCCATCTTGGACTCCCTCGGCCACGAGCGGGCCCACATCGTCGGCCACGACTGGGGGTCGGCCATCTCGTGGGCGACGGCGATCATCGCCCCCGAGCGCGTGGAGCGCCTCGTCGCCCTCTCGGTCGGGCACCCGTCCTCCTTCTACACGGCGGGCATGGAGCAGATGATGCGCTCGTGGTACATGCTGCTCTTCCTCCACGAGGGCGTGGCCGAGGAGTGGCTCTCGGTCAACGACTGGGCGAATCTGCGGGCATGGGGCGACCACCCCGATATCGACGAGGTGGTCGCCGAGTTCGAGCGCAACGGCTCGCTCACCCCGATGCTCAACTGGTACCGGGCCAACTTCTCGCCTCGAGCCTGGGTCGATCCGCCCATCGATCTCCCGCCGGTCACCGCACCGACCATGGGGGTGTGGAGCGACGGCGACGCCGCCCTCACCGAGCGGCAGATGGAGGGCTCGGGCGACTACGTCGAGGCGCCCTGGCGCTACGAGCGGATCGATGGTGCCGGGCACTGGCTGCAGCTCGAGGCGACCGAGCAGGTGAACCGTCTGCTGCTTGATTTTCTGGCGGACTGAACGTCGCCAGGCCCGGGATCAGTCCCGGGCGGCGAGGGCGAGCTCGAGGACCCGGGCGCGCTGGGTCGGGGCGTCACCCCAGGACGAGGACAGCGACCACGCCCGCTTCAGCCAGAGTTGAAGGTCGCACTCCCACGTGTAGCCGATGGCACCGTGGACCTGGAGGGCGACTTTGGCGGCGAGGTCGGCGGCGTCCGACGCCAGGCTCTTGGCCATGGCCGTGTCGTGGCGTCCGGGTGCGCCCTGGCTGAGCGTCCACGCCGCCCGGTAGAGGGCGGGCCGGGTGAATTCCAGGCGCGTGCGGGCGTCGGCGAGCTGGTGCTTCACCGCCTGGAAGCTCCCGATCGGTCTGCCGAACTGCTGCCGGTTGACGGCGTAGGCAGCAGTCATGGTGATGAGCCGGTCGGCAACGCCGGCGAGCGCGGCCCCCGTGTACAGCGCTCCCCGGTCACAGAGGCCCTCGAGAAGTGCGGTGGCGGCCTCGCCGCTCGCCAGACGGGTCGACGCGGAGGGCACCCAGATGACCGCCCCGAGGTCCCGGGTGGTATCGAGGGAAGGGGTGGCGACGACCTGGGACGCCGGGGCACCGACGGTGTGGAGCTCGGGGCCTTCTTCGCCATGGCACGCGAGCAGGAACAGGGCGGCGCGCCCGGCACCAACCACGTGGCTGGTCTCGTGCTCGCCGCCGGTGCCCACCGTCGTGGTCAGTGACCACCCGTCGGGCGTGGGTGCCACGCCACCGACCGAGGACGCCGCACCAGACCCGGTGATGAGGCGCAGCGACGAGGCGGCGAGGTGGCGCGCCTCGGGTGCAGACGTGGGGGAGTCGGCGACGGCGGCGAGGCTGGGCACCACCAGCCCGGCGGTCTCGGCGAAGGGCTCGGGGAGAGCGGACCACCCGGCCTCCTCGCAAAGCCCGACGAGTTCGAGGTCCGAGAGCCCGAGGCCCCCCAACGCCTCGGGAGCCGCCAGCCCGAGGACGCCGAGGCCGGCCAGCGCCCGCCAGCGCGGCGCGCCCCGGCCCGCCCCGGCGCCGAGCTCGGCGACGGCGCGCACGTCGCCCTCGGTGCACTCGCGGGCGAGCACGTCATGGAAGGCCGCTCGCAGCTCGAGCTGCTGCTCGGTGAAGGCGAAGCGCACGTCAACCCCTCGGCAGCTCGAGCAGCCGCTCGGCCACCACGTTGCGCTGGATCTCGTTGGTGCCGGCGTAGATGGGCCCGGCCAGGGCGAAGAGGTAGCCGTCGAGCCAGTCACCGGGTGTGGCCGTGCCGTCGGGGCCGGGGACGAGCATCTCGGCGCCGGGCCCGAGCAGTTCGAGGGCCGTCCGGTGGATCGCCAGGTCGGTCTCGGACCAGAAGATCTTGTTGCAGCTCGCCTCCGCGCCGACCCGCTCGCCGTCGGCGACCTTCGACGCAGTCCACAACGTGTGCAGCGCGTAGGCCTCGGCGTCGATGTAGGACTTGGCCACCTCGTCGGCCAGGCGACCCAGCGGGCCGGCCGGCCCCGTGGTGGCAGCGCGCGTGGCGGCGAACAGGTCGAGCAGCCGGCCGGCCGCCTCGGTGTAGCGGGCGGGGCTGCGCAGGCTGAGGCCGCGCTCGCTGCCGGCCGTCGCCATGGCAACCTTCCATCCTTCTCCGACGCCGCCCAACACCTGGGTATCGGGGACGAAGACCTCGTCGAAGAAGATCTCGGCGAAGCCGGTCTCCCCGTCGAGCTGGGGAATGGGCCGCACCGTGACCCCGGGCGAGTCGAGGGGGACCAGGAAGTAGGTGAGGCCCGCATGGCGCTCGGCGTCGGGGTCGCTGCGGAACAGCCCGAAGCACCACTCGGCGAAGGCGCCGCGCGAGCACCAGGTCTTCTGCCCGCTGAGCAGCCAGCCGCCCGCTGCCTCGTCACGGCGGGCGCGGCTGCGGATACCGGCGAGGTCGCTGCCGGCGTCGGGCTCGGACCACCCTTGGCACCAGATCTCCTCGCCACTCGCCATCGGGGGCAGGAAGCGGGCTCGCTGCTCGGGCGTGCCGAAGTCGAGCAGGGTGGGGGCGAGCAGGAAGATGCCGTTCTGGCTCACCCGGGTGGGGGCGCCCGCCCGGTAGTACTCGTCCTCGAATGCGAGCCACTCGAGAATGCTGGCCTCGCGCCCGCCGTACTCGGCGGGCCACGAGACCACCGACCACCGGTCGGCGGCGAGCTCGCGCTCCCAGGAGCGGTGGGCCTCGAAGCCGGCCGCCGTGTCGAGCGACGCGAGGCTGCCCCGCGGCGGGACGTGCGCCGCCAGCCACGCCCGCGCCTCGGATCGGAATTGGGCCTCGCCGGGCGTCTCGGTCAGGTCCACTGCGAGAATCTGGCACACCGTCAGATACCGGGCAACAATGCGTCGGTGAGCAACCTCGACGCGGACCCTCCCGAAGCGAGCAGCGAGGCGGCCACCCGCACCGCCGTGCCGGCCGTCGAGGGGTGGTTCAGCACCGATGCGGAGCGCCCCGCCCTGCTGGGCAGCCGGTGCTCGTCGTGTGGCACGTACGCCTTCCCCGCCGCCCAGAGCTTCTGTGCGAACCCGCGCTGCCAGGGCACCGAGTTCGAGGCCGTCGAGCTCTCGCGCCGGGGCAAGGTCTGGTCCTACACCGACGCCCGCTACACGCCGCCGCCGCCGTATGTCGCAGCCGACCCCTACGTGCCCTTCGCCATCGTGGCGGTGGAGCTCGAGGCCGAGAAGATGGTGGTGATGGGCCAGGCCGCCTCCGGGGTCACCGTTGCGGACCTCTCGGTCGGCACCGAGGTCGAGCTGGTGCTCGACACCCTCTACGCCGATGACGAACACGACTACCTGGTGTGGAAGTGGCAACCGGTTGGAGCGGAGGCCCGACGATGAGCGACGACAAGCGCGTGGCGGTCCTCGGTGCGGGCATGCACCCGTGGGGCAAGTGGGGTCGCAGCTTCGTCGAGTACGGCGTCCACGCCGCCCGCGAGGCCCTCGCCGATGCGGACTTGAGCTGGCCCGACGTGCAGTTCGTCTCGGGTGCCGACACCATCCGCAACGGCTACCCCGGCTTCATCGCCGGTGCCACCTTCGCCCAGGCCCTCGGTTGGACCGGTGCCAAGGTGGCGAGCTCGTACGCGGCGTGCGCATCGGGCGCGTCGGCCATCGCCAACGCCCGGGCCCAGATCCTGGCGGGGCTGTGCGACGTCGCCCTCGTGGTCGGGGCGGACACCACGCCCAAGGGCTTCTTCGCGCCGGTCGGCGGCGAGCGCCGCGACGACCCGGACTGGCTGCGCTTCCACCTGCTCGGCGCGACCAACCCCACCTACTTCGCCCTCTACGCCCGGCGGCGCATGGACCGCTTCGGCGCCACCGACGAGGACTTCGCCCAGGTGAAGGTGAAGAACTCCCGCCACGGCGCGGCCAACCCGAACGCCCGCTACCGCGACGTGGTCACCGCCGAGCAGGTGCTGGCCTCGCCGATGGTGGCCGACCCGCTGCGCCTCCTCGAGATCTGCGCCACCTCCGACGGCGGGGCGGCCCTCGTGCTGTCCTCGATGGAGTTCGCCCGCCGCCATGCAGGCGCCGAGCCTGCCGTGACCATCGCCGCGGTCTCGACGGTCACCCCGCGCTTTCCCAACCGGGTGATCGAGATGCCGAACTTCTCGACGGACTCGGCCGCCGCGGTCACCGGCGACATCGAGGGCTTCAGGCCCTCGATCGTGCGCGCCGTCTACGAGGAGGCTGGCATCGGACCCGATGATGTCGACCTGGCCGAGGTCTACGACCTCTCCGCTGCGCTCGAGCTCGACTGGTACGAGGACATCGGGCTATGCGGCGAGGGGGAGGCGGAGAAGCTGCTTGCCGACGGCGTCACCTCGCTCGGCGGCCGCGTGCCGGTCAATCCGAGCGGCGGGCTCTCCTCGTTCGGCGAGGCCATCCCGGCCCAGGCGATCGCACAGGTGTGCGAGGCGGTGTGGCAGCTGCGCGGCCAGGCCGCCGGCCGCCAGGTCGAGGGCGCCCGGGTGGCGGTCACCGCCAACCAGGGCCTCTTCGGCCACGGCTCGTCGGTGCTCGTCACGCGTTAGGTGCCCTGTCCATGGACCTTGCGGAGGGGGTCCCTCATCGACGAAGTGGTCGAGGCGACGAAGTCCTCGACACGACCGACCGCGGCGAGCTCACGTTCTTTAGGAGCTACCCACAATAAAACGCACACGTGTGCGAAAAAATGCGACACTCGATACGTGGACTTTAGAGATCCCATTGCGGCGGTGATTCCGGGCGTGCAGGGACGCGTGCTGACCGCCTTGGCTCGGACCGAAACGGAGCTGACCATGCGGACGGTCGCCGAGCTGGCGGGTGTGAGTGCCAATCAGGCCACTGTGGTGATGAACCGCCTCGTTCATTTGGGCCTCGTGGAGCGCCGGGATGTGGGGTCTGCCGGTCTGGTCCGGCTGGTCCGGGACAACGAGGCAGCCCGCGCGGTGCTCGCCCTGGTGGACCTCCAACACCGGGTGTTGGCTCGGCTGGCAGGGGAGGCGAGGAAGATCCGGCCAGCCCCGGCGTGTCTCGTGGTATTCGGTTCGTTTGCTCGTGCTGATGCACACGAGAACAGCGACATCGACGTGCTCGCTGTACCGCCATCCGAAGCAGAAGCTGACGACTCCCCTTGGACGGCGGCGCTCGGCAGGTGGACCGACCAGGCGGCCCGTATCGCAGGAAACCGGGTGAGCCTGCTCGAAATCACTAGGAACGAATTGCCGGGGCTGATCCGTCGCGAGAGGGAGCCGTGGCGAACGATCGTCGAGGAGGGAGTCGTGCTGATCGGCGACTTTCCCGCGGAAATCAGGGCTGCGTCATGATGGCTGCACGCCGTCCGATGCAGACGCGGCCTGCTTCCACTGCTGATGCCGGTGCATACGTGGACAAGGCGCGGGAGTTCCTGCGGGGCGCCGAGGACTCACTCGGGCTCGGCAATCGTGTGGCGGCCGCGGGAAACGCAGTCCACGCCGGCATCGATGCGGCAGATGCCATCACGGCAGCGAGAGCAGCGGTTGTGTGGAAGGGAGAACACTCACAGTCCCCGGCTCATCTGGAGAAGGTCGGTGGCGAGGAGGGGCGGAAGGTGGCACCACATCTCCGCCGGCTCCTCCCATTGAAGAACCGAGCGAAGTACGACCCCGATCCGATCGCTGCACCCGAGGCGAAGGCGGCGGTCACGGCGGCGGTACGCATGGTGCGAATCGCCGAGCAAGCAGTGCGACAGGTCGAGCGCTGAACAAGTTCTTGCTCACGACCGGGCCCGATCCCTCCTACTTTCTCCCTACGGCCAGAGTCCAACGGCTCAGATCCAGGCTCGATCCGGCGCTCTCGCCGGTAACCTCGGCGCATGGCGTTCGCACGCACTCCCCGTGCCGAGGATCCCGACCGCCTCGATCCCGCTCTGATCAAGCTCGGCCTCGCCGTCGTGCTCGGCGTGATCATGAGCCTGCTCGACACGACGATCGTCAACGTCGCTATCGACACGCTCCACAAGGACCTCCACGCGCCGATCTCGACCGTGCAATGGGTGACGACGGGCTACCTGCTCGCCCTGGCCGTCGCCATACCGCTCACCGGCTGGGCCACGGACCGCTTCGGGCCCAAACGTCTGTTTCTTGCCTCCATCGTCGTCTTCACCCTGTGCTCGATGGCCTGCGGGCTGGCCTGGAACATCGACAGCCTCATCTTCTTCCGCGTGCTCCAGGGCCTCGGCGGCGCCTTCATCCTTCCGGTGGCCCAGACGGTGATGGCGAGGGCGGCCGGCCCGCACCGCATGGGCCGCATGATGGCCCTTATCGGCATCCCCGCCATGCTGGCCCCGGTGTTCGGCCCCGTCCTCGGGGGCCTGCTCGTCGACGACCTCTCGTGGCGCTGGATCTTCTTCGTCAACCTGCCCATCGGCATCGCGGCGCTCATCGCATGCACTCGGGTGCTGCCCGCCGACCGGCCGGAGCCCTCCCAGCAGCTCGACCTGCGGGGCTTCCTCCTGCTCGGCCCCGGCCTCGCCGCCTTCGTCTACGGCCTCTCCGAGGCGGCCACGACCCACTCGTTCACCTCGACGACGGTGCTCGCCTGGTGCGGAGCCGGCCTCGTGCTGATCGGGCTGTTCGTGGCCAACTCGCTCGCCCGGAAGGACATGGCGCTGATCCCGGTGCGTTACTTCCGCGACCGCTCGTTCACCGCGGCGAGCATCGTGACCGCCGTGGTCGGCGGCGCCCTCTACGGGGCGATGATCCTCCTGCCGCTCTACTACCAGCAGATCCGCGGCGAGAGTGCACTGACCGCCGGGCTCCTGCTCGCCCCCCAGGGGATCGGGGCGGCGATCTCCATGAGCATCTCGGGGTCCATCGCGGACCGCATTGGCTACCGCAAGGTGGTGGTCACGGGGCTCCTCATCATGCTGGGCGGGACCGTCTACTTCACCCAGCTCGGTCCCTTCACCGCCTACTGGGTCCTCAGCGTCTCGATGTTCGTACGCGGCATCGGGCTCGGGGCGTCGATGATGCCGGCCATGGCCGGGGGCTACCAGAACCTCGCCCAGGCGGAGATCGGCCGGGCCACCACCGCGCTGTCGATCTTCCAGCGGGTGGGCGGTTCCATCGGGACCGCGCTGTGCACCGTGGTGCTCGCCACCCGGGCGGCGGATAACCTGGCCAGCTCCAAGACGCCGGCCGAGGCGCTCTCCGCCGGGGCCCACGCCTTCGGGCAGTCCTTCTGGGTGGTGATGGCCCTCACCGTGCTCGGCCTCGCTGCCGCCGCGGTGATGCCGAGCTTCGCCCACCAGCGCGCCGCGGCCGCTGCACGTGTCGAGCGCGGCGGCGGCGTCGTGCCCGCCCCCGCCGAGGCCTGAGCAACGCCGCGTCCCCCGGGGCACCCCACGGCCGCCTCGGTAGGATGGGCACCCGAGACCCGGGAGGTGCGCCATGAGCAGTGCTACGTCTGCACCGTCGCCCGACGACCACTTCACTTTCGGACTCTGGACCGTCGGCAACCCCGGGCGCGACCCGTTCGGTGTCGAAACGAGGGCACCCCTCGACCCGGTTGACACCGTGCACCGCCTCGCAGACCTCGGCGCCTACGGCGTCTCGCTCCACGACGACGACCTCGTCCCCTTCGGTTCCGTTGCCGCCGAGCGCGACCGCATTGTGGCTCGCTTCGAGGGGGCGCTGAAGGCGACCGGCATGAAGGTCCCGATGACAACGGTGAACCTCTTCACGCAGCCGGTCTTCAAGGAAGGGGCGTTCACCGCCAACGACCCGCAGATCCGCCGATTCGCGCTGAAGAAGGCCGCCGACGCCATCGACCTCGGTGTCGAGCTCGGCGCGTCGGTCTTCGTGCTCTGGGGTGGCCGGGAGGGGTGCGAGGTCGATGCCGCCAAGCCCATCGCCGCGGCCCTCGACCGGCTGGCCGAGGCGGTCGACCTGCTGTGCGACTACGCCATCGAGCAGGGTTATGACCTGCGCATCGCCCTCGAGCCCAAGCCCAACGAGCCGCGCGGCGACATCCTGCTGCCGACCGTCGGCCACGCCCTCGCCTTCATTTCTGAGCTCGAGCACCCCGAGATGGTGGGTCTCAACCCCGAGTTCGCCCACGAGACGATGTCGGGCCTCGCCTTCAACCACGGCGTGGCCCAGGCGCTCTGGCAGGGGAAGCTCTTCCATATCGATCTGAATGCCCAGCGGGCCGGCAAGTTCGACCAGGACTACCGCTTCGGCTCCGAGGGCGTGCGCGACGCCTTCTACCTGGTCAAGCTCTTGGAGGACACCGGCTGGGACGGCATGCGCCACTTCGACAGCCATGCGTACCGCACCGAGGACGCCGACGGCGTCTGGGAGTTCGCGGCCGCCTCCATGCGCACCTACCTGATCTTGCGCGAGAAGGCACGGCGCTTCCATGCCGACCCCGACATCACCGCCGCCATGGAAGAGGCCCAGGTGGCCGGGCTGCGCGAGCCGACCACCCCCGAGGGCGGCCTGCGGGCCATCCGGGCCGCGGACTACGACCTCGCCGCGCTCGGTGCCCAGGGCTACGGCATGGAGCGACTCGACGCGCTGGTCGACGAGCTGCTGCTCGGCGTGCGGTAGTGCCGCTCGTCGCCGGCATCGACTCGTCCACCCAGGCCACCAAGATCGAGGTCCGCGACGCCGACACCGGCGAGCTGGTGGCGACCGGTCGTGCGCCGCACCCGCGGACCACCCCGCCCAGGAGCGAGCAGGACCCCGCCGCCTGGGAGATGGCCCTCGCCGCCGCCTGGGCGGCGAGCGGCCAGCCACCGGTCAAAGCCGTCGCCGTCGCCGGCCAGCAGCACGGCATGGTTGCCCTCGACGAGGCCTTCCGGCCCGTGCGCCCGGCCAAGCTGTGGAACGACACCGAGTCGGCCGACGACGCCACGTGGCTCCTCGACCAACTCGGAGGCGGCGAGACCGGTGCCCGTGCCTGGGCCGAGCGGGTCGGGTCGGTGCCGCTCGCTGCCTTCACCATCACCAAGCTCTCGTGGCTGCACCGCACCGAGCCCGAGCACTGGGCCCGGCTCGCCCGGGTCTGCCTGCCGCACGACTACCTCACCTATCGCCTCACCGGCCGCTTCGTCACCGATCGCGGTGACGCCTCGGGGACCGGCTACTGGTCGCCGGCCGAGGGCCGTTACCGCCGCGACGTCCTCGACCTCGTCGACAACCAGCGCGACTGGTCGGGAGCCCTGCCCGAGGTGCTCGGGCCGAGCGAGGCGGCAGGGGATGCGACGTCGGTGTTCGCCGGCTCACCGGTCGTCGCCGCGGGGACCGGCGACAACATGGCCGCCGCCCTCGCCCTCGCCCTCGGGCCCGGCGACTCGGTGCTGTCGTTCGGGACCTCGGGGACCGCGTATGCCGTCTCGAAGGTGCCGACCCACGATGCCAGCGGGGCCGTGGCGGGCTTCGCCGATGCCACGGGGCGTTTCTTGCCCCTTGCCTGCACGCTCAACGCGGCGGGCGTGCTCGACGTGATGGCCCGGTTGCTCGGTGTCGACCTCGAGGGCCTTGACCGCCTGGCGATGGAGGGGGACCCCCTCGCCGGCGTCGTGCTCGTCCCGTATTTCGACGGGGAGCGGACGCCGAACCGGCCCGACGCCACGGGACTCCTGACGGGGCTGCGCAGCTCGACCACGCCTGCCGACGTGGCCCGGGCCGCGGTCGACGGCGTGGTCTGCGGCCTGCTCGACGCCCGGGACCAGCTCGGCCAGCTGGTGCCGGTCGACGGTCGCACGTTTGTGATCGGCGGTGGGGCCCGGTCGAGTGCGCTCGGCCAGAGCGTGGCCGACCTGGCCGATGCTGAAGCCGTGGTCCCCGACGCCACCGAGCTGGTGGCAGCCGGTGCCTGCGTGCAGGCCGCATCGGTGCTGCGGGGTCTCGCCCCGGAGGAGGTGGCGACCCAATGGCACCTCTCGTCGGGCCACACCGTGAAGCCTCGTCAGGGCGTCGAGCGCGGCGCGGTCCGGCGCGCCTATGCGATGGCGAGCGATCGCTGATGCACGAGGTGCTGCGCACCGCGGAGGTCGCCGTCTTCGACGACGTGCTGAGCGGCCAGGATCTCAGTGCCCTCCGCCGGGCGGCCGAGCGGGTGCCGTTCGAGAGCGTGCACCGCGAGGGGTGGCACCAGGCCTGGCGGCTCCACGACGGCGACCCCTTCCGGGGGCACGGTGCGTGGCTGCCCATGGTGTCCGATGGGGCGGAAGCGGCGAAGGAGCCGTCGGACTTCGAGAAGGCCCGGGCCCCGTTCGTCGAGGTGCTCCGGCGAGTGGTCCCCACCGAGTGTGCGTCGCTCATCGAGGAGCCGAACAGCGTCAGCGTGGCGCCGTGGATCTACCCGGCCGGTTCTGCCCTGTCGCTGCACCGCGACGCTGTCGCCTACAAAGGCTCCTACAGCTTCTACTTCCACGGCGAGTGGCGGCTGCACTGGGGCGGCTGGCTGCTGGTGGCCGATGATGCGGGCGAGCCGACCCGGCGCCGGGTCTTCGATGAAGCCGCCGAACCGCCGCCGAGCGCGAGCCGCGGCCACTGGGTGGCGCCTATGCCCAACCGGCTTGTCGTGCTCTCCCCGTGTGCCGACCACCTGATCGCGCGCGTCGACCCGGCAGCGGGGAGTGCGCTGCGGCTCAGCATCGCCGGCTTCTTCAGCTAGCGCCCAGAGCCCCGGGCGATCCCGGGCATGGCGGGAGGTGAAGTGCTACGTTCCGACTGCAGCCCAAGACCCGGTCGAGCAACTCGAATGAAGGGACGTGCGGTGATGTCCTCCATGTTGGATCTGCCCATCGCGGCGATGCCGGTCGGCCTCGAAAAAGAGGGCGAAGAGCAGACCGCTCACCCTGACAAGGGCACCGAGTCGGCGCTCTGCCCCCACATCGACCGGGAGGGGGTCCCCGAGCCCTGCGGGCCGGGGACGTGCGTGCCGACCGACGAACCGGGCTGTCACGACGACACCTGCGTGTGCACCGATACCCGGCCCGACCCCGGACCTGACCCCGGTCCCGACCCCGGACCTGACCCGGGTCCGGACCCAGGTTGCGGTGGCACCGACCCCGACCCCGGTGAGGAGCCGTTCCTTCTCGACGAGCTGGACGGCGAGCCGGCCGAGCTCGTCGAGCTGCGCCACGCGCTCGACTCCGCACTCACGGTGCACGCCTGAGCAACGCAGCGCCGCCGCGCGACGGCGGCGCGTCACTGCGCAGCGCACCGACGGTGGGGCCCGACTCGCTGACGGCGCTCTCCAACGGGATCTTGCTTGTCGCCGCGCACCTGAGCGCGAGCACCGACACCGCGGCGCTGGCGCAGCTGCTCTACCACGCCAACTCGGTGCCCCTCAGCCCGCAGTGGCTGCGGCGGGTCCCCGACCCGCAGGCGGCTGAAGGTCTCCTCCTGGGGGATGCCACGACTCGGGGCACCCTCGAGGCGCACTGGCACTCGCGGTCGGACCGGCACTGGCTGTACTTCACCCCTCGAGCCCGAGGACGGCGGGCAGTGCGCCGAAAGCTCTATGTCAGCGTCCTGCCCGACGACAGCCCGGGTGCGCTCAGCGCGGCGGTCGAGGTGATGGCACAGACGCGCACCGCGCAGTTCAAGGTGGCGCGCCAAGCCCGTGCTCTGTTGCGGCCCGACCGCATGGTGATCTATCTCGCCTCGCCCGAGGAGCTCGACGAGCTGGCCGGAGGCCTCGCCCACCCGCTCGCTGGCCTGCGCCCCCAGGGCGTCCCGTTCAGCGGCGAACTTGGTGGCTCGGCCGCCCTCTCGTGGGGGGCGGACCCCCCTGCGCGGGTTCGCTCCTTCGCCAAGAGCTGGCGTACGTGGGTGACGCGCAAGCTCGCCGCCTACCTCCGCGCGGCCGACGCTGCGGATGCCGAGGGCCGCGCGGACTTCGCACGAGCGCGTCTGGCCGAGGAGGGCGTGGACCTCGAGACCTGGGCACCGCTCCCGGCCCTGTGGTCCTGAGACCGTGCTGACCGGCACGCTGGTGCTCGCCCCGGGCGTCGTCGTGTTCCCGGTTAGCCGCCTCCCGGCCGCTCTCCGGCCCCTCGTGCGCGAAGACGACCGGTTCGCCCTCACCCGGACCTCCGCGCGCGGGACCACGAAGCTCCTCGACGAACCCACCGCCGCACTCGTCGAGCGACTGCGCGAGCCGACGCTGCTCGTCGACGCTGTCGTGGCGGTCGCACGCGAGCTCGGGCTCGATCCGCACCTCTTCTTGGAGGATGCCTTCGGCACGGCCGCCCGACTGGTGGCCGAGGGCATCCTGCTCCCCGCCGCCGAGCCCGGCGTGCCTGGGTCCGCGCTCGGGCCCGGTGATGTGCTGGGCCCTTTCACCCTCGAGCGCCAGGTTCAGGTGCTCGACGACGTGTCCGTGTTCCGGGCGAGCGATCCGGGTGGCCGCCCGGTCGCTGTCAAGGTGGCGGGAGGGGCGACGTCGGACGGCGGGGGCGCAGCGATGCGCCATGAGGCCCGCATCCTCGAGCGCCTCGACGGCCCGTGGTTTCCCCGCCTCGTCCACGATGGTGCCGACGAGGAGGTGGCGTACCTGGCGATCGAGTGGCTCGAGGGCCTGGGCGCACTTCCCTGGTCGGCCGGGGTGCGCCGGCCGTGGTCGGCCACCGCCGGCGACGAGCTGGTCGAAGGCGTACTCGCCCTCAGCGACGCCTTCGCCGAGCTCCACCGCCGGGGCGTGGTCCACGCCGACGTGCACCCACGCAACCTGCTGATGGGCGAGTCGGGTGCCCACATCCTCGACTTCTCGCTGTCGGTGGTCCCGGGCGACGAGGAGCTCGGCACCGCGCGCCGCGGCGGGGTTCTGTCGTTCTACGAGCCCGAGTGGGCAGCGGCCGCCCTGGCGGGACGGGCGTACCCGGCAGCCACCGAGCGGAGCGACCAGTACGGACTCGGGGCCGTGCTCTACCGCCTGCTCACCGGGGGGTCCCACCTCGGCCCGCAGGCCGACCGGCGCACGACTCTGCGCCGCATCGTCACGGAGAACCCGTGGCCCTTTGACCTGCACGGGGTCCCCGCCTGGCCCGAGGTCGAAGCCGTCCTGGCACGGTCCATGGCCACCGACCCCGCTGAGCGCTTCGACTCGGTCGCCGATCTCGCCGGCGCCCTGCGAACCGCCACCGCGGAGTACGTCGGGCACCGGGCGTCGCTCACCGCCGAGCGCCTGGCCGCCGAGGTGGGGGACCGGCTCGGCCGTCCCGGGGGCCTCGTCGACCTCGGCCTCGCAGCGCCGCCGTACGCCTCGGTCAACTACGGCGCTGCCGGCATCGCCTACTACTGGTACCGCCTCGGCGTGCTGCGCCAGGAGCCGGCCCACCTGCTGAGCGCCATGCGCTGGCTCGACCACGCCCAGAGCCGTCGCAGCGGGCCCGATGCCTTCGGTAACGCCGACATCGGCATCACCCCGGCAACTGTCGGCACCACGTCGCTCTACCACTCGCCGGCCGGCGTGCACTGCGTCAGCGCGCTGGTGCACAACGCCATGGGCAACGTCGAGGGCGCAGCGGAGGCCGCCGAGCGCTTCGTCGAGTCGGCACGCGGCTCTGAGCGTCTCGACCTGGTGTCAGGACGGCCGAGCGCGCTGGTGGGGGCGGCCCTGCTGGCCGAGGCGCTCGGTCGGTCGAACCGTGCGACCCCGGGACTGGCCCGCTTCGCGGACGCCGAGCTCGCTGGACTCTGGACCGAGCTCGAAGGGGAAACCTTGGATGGCACGGCCCTGCGCTACTGGGGCATGGCACACGGTTGGGCCGGGGTGCTCTTCGGCACCTTTCGCTGGTGCGAGGCGAGCACCACCCCGATCCCGGCCGCTGCCCTCGAACGACTGGGGGAGCTGAGTGGGCGGGTCCGATGTGAGGGCGAGCGGCGGTCCTGGGTCGGGCCGAACGATCCGGCGCTCGCCAGCTCGTGGTGCCACGGCAGCGCGGGGTACACCCAGCTGTGGGCCGCCGCCGCCAAACTGACCAGCGACCCCGAGCATGTCGCCAACTGTGTGGGTGCGGCCGAGCACTGCTGGTCGGCGCCGACGCTGAACGAGAACCTCTGCTGCGGGGCGGCCGGCCAGGGCTACGCAATGCTCGTCGCGCACCAGCTCACCGGCGAGGACCGTTGGTTGGGGCGGGCACACGAACTTGCGGAGCGCAGCCTCGAGTGGCTCGGGAACGCCTGGACGCACCCGAACGCCCTTTACAAGGGCGATCTCGGCATCGCGTTGTTGATGGAAGACCTCGCCGACCCGACCGGCGCGGCGATGCCGCTCTTCAGCCCGGAGGGCTGGCCGAACTGAGCAGGCCAGCTCGGTCCATGGGCGCGGAGCTCAGTGAGAGGCGCGCCCGGGTTCGGCGATCGACGGCCAGGGTGCCGCCGAGGTGAGCTTCGGGAACCGGCCGGCGTCGAAGGCGCGGACGAAGTCCTGCACGGCGTTGGGGGTCGACAGGTAGATCTTGCGCCGCCACGACCTCGACCGGGTGACCACGATCACCGCGGCGGCGGGGACCTTGACCGAGCTGACCTCGGGGTCCGAGCTGATGACGGCCGACAGGTACGACGCGATCGCACAGTGCTCGGGGTCCTTCGCCACGCCCTGGACGGCCATCGCCTCGAGCGACGCGGCAACGGTGTCACGGTCCTCACCGAGTGCCGTCAACACGCCCATCGTCGTCTCGGAGAGCTGCCCACGCATTCCATGGTGGAACCACATGCTCATCTGTTCCTTTCGCTCCCCCGGCTCCCACCGGGCTCCCGTCGGGCGACTGCACACGACTCGAGTGACCGACGAAACCTCCCCGCCGATGCGGAAGCGGATGCAGCACTGCTCAACTGCGAACTACCCATCTGCGACCGGTGGAAACCGGAGATTGGGAGCGCTCAGCGCTTGAGGGAGCCGACGTAGGCGAACGCCTCGTCGGCGAGGCCGAGCCAGACGTCGGGGTCGGTGCTCGAGATCTGAATCCACTCGCGCATCGGCTTGCCCTTGTTGGCATCCCACTGGACGCCTTGCCCCTCGGCGACGAGGCTCTGGACCCTGGCCTCGGGCAGTTTCACGATGAAGCCGCCCGCCCCGCTCAGCATGGCGAAGATCGAGGCGTGGACCTTGATGGCTGACGATCCGAACCGCCGGGGACCGCTGTCGTTTGGCGGCATGACGCCGGGGCGCCCGGCGAACTTGTCGGCCAACTCTTCGAAGCGCTCCTGGTGGTCCATGCCGTCGATTCCACTGCAGCTGCGGCGCGCGCGCAATCGGCCCGGCGTCAGGTCCGGGTGCTGGACGTCGGGGTGCTGGACGTCGGGGAGCTGGGCATCGGGGAGCTGGACGTCGGGGAACTGGGCATCGGGGAGCTGGGCGTCGGGGTGGGTGGCGACGGGTGCTCGGGCGCCGGCGCGTCACCATCGCCCCGATCGCCGGCTCCCTCGCCCCCGCCCGACGCCAGCCACTCGTGCTGGGACATGGCCGGCTCGTTGTAGTCGACCGCCACCTCCTGCTCCGGGCGGCGCTGGTTCTGGGTGGCCTGGAGGGCCATCGAGCGCTGGTCGGCCTCGGTGAGCGGCGGCTGCACCAGGCCGCGCGGCCACAGGTGCCGGTGGAGCACGGTGTTGAGCTCGGCGGCGTAGATGGTGAGCTCCGAGCCCAGATAGATCCACGCGATGAGCCCGAGCACAACACCGAAGACGCCGTAGGTGGAGCTGTCGTTGCGCAGGTCGTGGCCGACGAGGTAGCCGCCGAGGGCGAGCAGGAGTGTCCACCCGATCCCGCCCAGGATCGCCCCGGGCACCAGCACCCTGCTTTCCACGACCTTGGGCGTGAGCACCCGGAAGACGAGGAAGTACACGGCGATGTTGACGAGGGCGGCAACGACCTCGGCCAGGACCCCGAGCCCCACGTTGTGCCGGCCGAACGTGCCGAAGCTCGCCAGGGCGGTGGTGATGACCAGGCCGACCCCGAGCACGACGAGGAAGGTCAGGCTGCGCCCGAGCCGGGTGACGTAGTTGGGGCGCTCGGGCCCCGGCAGGTTCCAGACCTGCGCCATGGAGAAGAGCCCCGCCTGGGCCAGCCCGGTCGAGCCCCAGATCAGGCCCACGATGCCGATGACGAGGCCGACGACCGAGCTGCGCTGGAGTCCGTGGATGTTGTGGCTGAGCTGGCTCCCGACCACCGGGAACTCACTGAACGCCGAGTTGAGGAGCGACGTGCGCGCCGACGGGTCATGGGCAAGCACGAGGTTGAGGATCGAGACGAGCACGAGCAGCAGCGGGAACACCGCGATGAAGGCGGAGTAGGCGAAGTTGGTGACGAGGGTCCCGGCGTTGTCGTCGCCGAACTTCTTCATGACGCCGAAGACGAGGGCCGCGGGAGCGAAGCGCTGCTGGGCCGCGTCGACCCGGCGGGCGATCCTCTCCATCGGGTTCACCGCCCACCGCCGCTCATGGCTCGACACGGCGGCACAGCACCGAGCGCAGCGCGCCGTGGGCAGGGGGTCATCCTCTGGCGGTACCCGCACACCCCAAGGGGAAACAGCCACCTGGCCCGCTCAGCTGGGACTACGGCGGTTGCGGGGCCCTCAGGCGGGCTCGAGGCCCGACGCCGGCTGGCGGGCCTGCGTGGTCGCCTCGGCCTTGCGACCGATCGACGGCACGATGAAGGCGGCGGCGAAGGCCACCGCACCCAGGATTGCGGCGACGTCGAAGGCCCGTGCGTAGCCGGCGGTCAGCGCACTCAGTGCCTCGTGCGTCCCCCCGGTCACGAGGAGGCTCTTGGTGTGGCTGGTGGCGATGGTGGCGAGCACGGCCAGCCCGATGGACCCTCCCACCTGGCGCGACGTGTTGAGGACCCCCGAGGCGAGCCCGGCCTCGTGCTGGGCCACGCTCGAGGTGGCCGCCGACGCCAGCGGAGTGAAGAGCAAGCCGAGGGCGAGGGCGATGAGCGAGCCGGGCCCGAAGACCGAGGCCCAGTACGAGCTGGTCGACTGGATCTGGCCGAGCCAGACGAAGCCGCCGGCGGCGAGGGCGGTGCCGACGAGCAGCAACGGGCGAACACCCAGCTTCGAGACCAGGCGAGAGCTGATCTGGGCGCCGATGATGATGCTCACCGCCATGGGCACGAAGGCAAGGCCGGCCTTGAGGGCACCGAAGCCGAGCACGTTCTGCATGTAGAGCGAGAGGAAATACCACATGGAGAAGAAGGCGGCGCCGACGAGGAACATGACGATATTCGCCCCGGTGAGCGCCCGGGAGCGGAAGAGGCTGAAGGGCACGAGCGGGGTCGATGCGATCTTGAGTTCGGTGTAGGCGAAGATCGCCAGCAGCACCACGGCGACCCCGAGGGCCCACAGGGTCTGCGGCGAGGTCCACGCGTGGACGTCGGTGCCGACGATGGCGTAGACGAGGGTGGCGAGCCCCGCCGTCACCGTGATGGCGCCGAGCACGTCGAGGCGCAGCTTCACCGGCCGGCGCAGCTCGGTGAGGTAGAGGAGGGCCGCAACGGCGGCGCCGACGCCGATCGGCACGTTGACGAAGAGCACCCAGCGCCACGAGAGCTCCGCGGTCAGCACGCCGCCGAGGATCGAGCCGACCGCACCGCCCGCGCCGGCGACCGCGCTCCACATGCCGAGCGCCTTGGCCAGGCGGACCCCGGAGAACGTCGTCACGATGATGGTGAGCGTGGCGGGCGAGAGGGCCGCACCGCCGATGCCCTGGACGGCTCGGGCGATGGTCAGTTCGGTCGAGTTCTGGGCGAAGCCGCCGAGCAGGCTCGCCCCGGTGAAGATGGTGATGCCGACCAGGTACAGGCGGCGGCGCCCGTAGAGGTCGGCGGCACGGCCGCCGAGGAGCAGGAACCCGGCGAAGGTGAGCACGTAGGCGTTGACCACCCACTGGAGGCCCGTGGCGCTGTAGTGGAGGTCCCGGCCGATCGAGGGCAGGGCGACGTTCACGATCGAGACGTCGAGGACCACCATGAACTGCGCCACGCAGGCGATGGCGAGGACGAGCCAGTCGGGGGTGTGCCGGTGCGATCCACCGGGTGCTGCCACTTCACTCATGAGGCGTCATTCTAAACGGGGGGTGTCGCGGCCCGATCCCGTCGAACTGACGTGCACTGGCACTTGCGGGCAAGATGCCCCTACCGCATCGGGCACCCGCTCATCGGCTGGTCGCCAGCCAGATGCCGGTGCCACTGCCAGGAGGAGTGGACCATGAGCACAGCATCGATGGAAGGGGCACCGGCCTACGGCGTCCACTCCGAGGTCGGCCGGCTCCGCAAGGTCCTCGTCTGCGCGCCGGGCCTGGCCCATCGCCGGCTCACGCCGAGCAACTGCGACAGCCTCCTGTTCGACGACGTCCTCTGGGTGCAGAACGCGCAGCGTGACCACCTCGACTTCATGGCGAAGATGAAAGAGCGCGGCGTCGAGGTCCTCGAGCTCCACGACCTCCTCGCCGACCTCCTCGCCGACCCGACGGCCAGGGCCTGGCTCCTCGACCGCAAGGTCGTGGCCAACGAGGTCGGCCTCGGCGCGGTGGAGGAGACCCGTGCGTTCTTGGACAGCCTCGACGCCAGGCCCCTGGCCGAGCTCGTGATCGGCGGCCTGTCGACGGCGGACCTCCCCGACGAGTTCCGCCCGAGCTCGCTGCTGCTGGCCCGCGAGTCCGAGGGCGTCCACGACTACCTGATGCCGCCCCTTCCGAACACGCTCTACACCCGTGACACCAGCTGTTGGATCTACGGGGGCGTGACATTCAACCCGCTCTTCTGGGCGGCGCGCCACGACGAGACGCTGCTCATGAAGGCCGTCTACCGCTTCCATCCCCAGTTCAACGACGCCGACGTCACGGTCTGGTGGGGCGACCCCGAGCTCGACTGGGGCCTCGCCACGCTGGAGGGCGGCGACGTGATGCCCGTCGGCAACGGCGTCGTCCTCATCGGCATGTCCGAGCGCAGCTCGCGCCAGGCCATCACCCAGGTGGCCGCCTCACTGTTCGCTGCGGGCGCGGCGGAACGGGTCATCGTCGCCGGCATGCCGAAGCTGCGTGCCGCCATGCACCTCGACACGGTCTTCACCTTCGCCGACCGAGACGTCGTGACCGCCTTCCCGGCCATCGTCGAAGGCATCGCCACGTTCACGCTGCGTCCCGGCGGCGCCGCCGGCATCGAGGTGACCGCCGAGCGCGACCCGTTCGTGAAGGTGGTGGCCGACTCCCTCGGCCTCGACGAGCTGCGCGTCATCGAGACCGGCGGCGACGTCTACGCCACCGAGCGCCAGCAGTGGGACAGCGGGAACAACCTGGTCGCGCTCGAACCCGGCGTGGTCATCGCCTACGACCGCAACATCCACACCAACACCGCACTGCGCCGTGCGGGCATCGAGGTCATCGAGATCGTCGGTGCCGAGCTCGGCCGGGGCCGTGGCGGCGGCCACTGCATGACCTGCCCCCTCATCCGAGACGCCGTCGACTTCTGACGGGGGGACGTCAAGAGCCCGACTGACCTTGCGCAGATCGGGGCGGTCCGCACCTCCTCCTCGGTTACCTCGACCTGCAGTTCATCTGGACCGATACGGATTCCGGCCAGGGGGGCGAACGTCAGATGGCGTCCGGTGAAGTACTCGTTGACCGTGGCGAACTGCGGCCCGTCGGTCTCGACATCGATGTCGATGTCGATGTCGAGAACGTGGAGCGTGCCGAGCAAGACTGTTGGCGACGCATCTTCGCCGGGCCCGTGGAATGCACGGAGGTCGAGCGCACCGGTAGCCGGCTGGTGCAGTGCAGCCGACCAGTTGTCGGGACTGAGCCCGGGACCTATCCTCGACAGTGACCAGCTACTTGAGCGCAGCTCTTGTCGGGGTGGCGGAACGGGGGGCACCAATGGGAACAGTGATGATTTTCCATGAGGTCGATGATGTGGACCATTGGCTCACGTCACCGAAGCGCGAGGAAGTGTTCGGTCCGTTGGGAATCACCATCCGTACGTTTGTCGACCCCGACACGCCGAATCGGGTCGGACTGCTTGCGGAGATCCCCGATATGGATGCCTATCGAGAGGTCATGGCATCCGACGCGGCGGCTGACGCAATGAAGACCGATGGGGTCCGCCCAGAGACGCTGGTTGTGCTCGTCGAGAGCTAAGCCCCACGCACCTGACCCTTGCCTGCGACTCGCCGACCCCGGGTGGCAACGTCGTGAGGCGAACACGCCTGATTGCCGGCTCCGGGAGGCAAACCAGGCGGTCCGGCGGGCCTCCGCACCGGATGCGACATTGCCCTGCCCACCCCCTAATGGATGAGGACCTTGAGCGCGTCGTGTTCCGCAGCGTGTCCGAAGACGTCATAGGCCTCGAGCATCTGGTCGAACGAGAACTGGTGGGTGACGAACTTCTCGGCAGGAAGCTTGTGCTCGGCCACGAGCTTCAGCAGCATCCCGAGGGTGTTCGTGTTCACCAGGCCCATCGAGATGTCGATGTTCTTGATCCACAGCTCGTTGAGGGCGAGGTCGACGGACGTGCCGTGCACACCGATGTTGGCGACATTGCCGCCCGGGCGGACGATCACTGTCGCCATGGTGAACGTCTCGGGTACCCCCACCGCCTCGATGGCGACGTCCACGCCCGCTCCGTCGGTGAGGGCGATGACCTGCTCCTTCCAGTCCGGATCACCCGAGTTGACCGTGTCGGTGGCACCGAAGTCGGCGGCCCGGGCGAGACGAGCGTTGTCCAGATCGATGGCGATGACCTTGGACGGCCCGTAGAGCCGGGCCGTCATGACGGCGGAGAGCCCGACCGGACCGGAGCCGATCACGGCGACGACGTCACCGGGGCTCACCTGTCCGTACTGCACGCCGATCTCGAAGCCGGTCGGCAGGATGTCCGAGAGCAGGATGCCCTCGGCATCGGTCATGCCGTCGGGGACCTTGTAGACCGAGTTCTCGGCGAAGGGGACCCGAACGTATTCGGCCTGCGTCCCGTCGATCATGTAGCCGAAGATCCACCCGATTCCGGCCAAGCCCTCAGGGTCGAGACAGTGGCTATAGAGGCCCTTGCGACAGTTCGAGCACTTCCCACATGAACTGACGCACGCGAGGATGACCCGGTCGCCGACGGCGAGTTGGGTGACTCCCTCGCCGATCTCGGTGATCACACCGATCCCCTCGTGCCCCAGGATGCGGCCGACGTCCACCTCGGGGACGTCGCCTTTCAGGATGTGGAGGTCAGTGCCGCAGATGGTCGTGGCCACCATTTTCACGAGCACGTCGGTCGGCTGCTCGATCTTCGGATCGGGCACCTCTTCCCAGGCTTTCTTGCCGGGACCCTTGTAGACGAGTGCCTTCATGACGGACCTCCTGTAGTGGGTGGTCCGAGCGACGCAGAGCGACTCGCTAGACCGTCATGCACATGGCGACGACGGGCCCGGTCCCCACTACCGAGGCTACGAGCTGTGCACGTCGGCCCCCAGGGCCGAAAGACCTATCGGACGTTCTCCCGGGGGGTGACGCTGCACAGGTTTGATCCCACCCCACCTGCGGCCGAACCCAGAGCCGCCGCAAGGGTGCCAGGCGCCGCGCTCAGGCCCCGAGGCGACCGAGGGTCTCGTTCGCCTCGGTCACGATCGAAGAAATGACCTCGGCCGCGCTCGGCAGCGAGTCGAGAACGCCGGTGACCTGGCCGGTCGGCAGCACGCCGACGTCGGTGCGCCCGTCGACCAGACCCGCCTTGGTCATGACCGGGGCGTTGGCCGCCATCACGACGTCGGTCCAGTCGAGCTCGTTGCCCTGCTTCATGGCCCGGCCCTCCCGCAGGAGGTCGGCCAGTGTGCTCCCGGTGTCACGGCGGAAGTCGTGCGCGCTGCGCAGCGCGCGCGGCAGGTTCCGCAGCCAGCTCTGGCGTTCGAGATGGTCGACCAGCTCGGTGCGGATGACCCGTTGGGGCACCCCGTCCACCTTGGTGGTCACGACCGTCCCGGTGACGGGCGTGGCGAGGTAGCGGGCCTTCACCTCGTCGGGGACCTTCGAGTCGGTGGTGAGGAGGAAGCGTGTGCCCATGGCGATGCCCGACGCCCCGTAGGCGAGGGCGGCCACCAGACCCCGGCCGTTGAAGTACCCGCCGGCGGAGAGGACGGCCACCTTGTCGCCCACGGCGTCGACCACCTCGGGGGTGAGCAGCGTCGTCGGCACCGGGCCGGTGTGCCCGCCACCCTCGGCGCCCTGGGCGATGACCGCGTCCACCCCCCAGCCGGCCACCTTCTCGGCGTGGCGGCGTGCCCCGACGGTCGGCATCACCACGAGCCCCGCCTGCTGGCAGCGGGCCACAAGGGCGGGGTTGGGTGCCTGGGCGAAGCTGGCCACCCGGGCGCCGGCGGTGATCATGAGCTCGATGCGTCGGTCGACGTCGGCCGCGTCGGTGCGCAGGTTCACCCCGAACGGCGCATCGGTCCGGCTCCGGACCTCCGCCAGTGCGTGCTCGAGCTCGTCGAGCGTCATCGTGGCCGAGGCCAGGATGCCGAGGCCCCCGGCGGCGGCAGTCGCCGAGACGAGGCTGGCACCGGCCACCCAGCCCATCCCGGTCTGGACGATCGGGTAGCGGACGCCGACCAGCGCGCAGAACGGGGTGACAAGCGCGGGATGCGGCGCGGGCATCGGCACCCCGCCGCTCGCTCCTGTGCCGGTCGGCTCAGGGTTGGTCGGCTCAGGGCTCAACTCTTGACCTCGCGCTCGCGTGCCCCCCTCGGATCGAGCTCGTCCAGCAGGGCGAGCTCGGCGTCGGTTGGTCGCCGGGTCTCGGGAACGTCGCCGTCGATCGCCAGGGGAAAGGCCGTGGCGGCGACCACGTCGGCGAGGGCGACCCCCGGGTGGACCGAGACGAGGCGCATCGAGTGCCCCTCGCCCCCGAAGTCGAAGACACCGAGGTTCGACACGACGCGGCGCACGTCGTGGAAGCGGAGCGCCCCCGGACCGGCCGCCGTCGCCCGGTCGTAGCCGACGCCGCAGACGACGTCGACGGTGTCAATGAACGTGCGCGGGGAGTGGTCGGGAACCCAGTAGCTGGTGGGGTGGTTCACCGAGTTGCCGGGCCCTCCCCGGCAGCCCACCAGCTGCACCTTGGGCCGATCGGGCGGACCGATGGCCGAGATGTTCTGGTTGCCGAAGCGGTCGACCTGGCTCGCCATCATCATGATGTGGCGCCGGCCCGACCAGACCACGTCGAAGACGCGCCGGTAGGTCATGGTCGCCTCGAGCGTGTAGGCGTCGGGGCCAGCACCGAGGGGTGCGGTGCCGGCCATGAGGGCGGCCTCGCCGTCAGTGAGCACCAGGTCGGGGGAGAAGGTGGCGCGGGCCAGGCGGGCGCCGAGGGCGGGGATGGTGCCGAAGGGGCTCGCCATGACCTCCCCGGCGTCACGCCAGACCTCGGCGCAGGCGACGGTGCAGGAGGTGGCACGAGAGACGGTCTCGGTCATGCGGTCTCCTCGACGGTCTCGGCGACGGCCCGGCGGTAGCCGTCGTCGTCAACGTCGACGAAGCGATTCCGGAAGGCTGCCCAGGACTCGGGGTCGGCCGCGCTCTTCACGTAGGCCCGCTGGAAGGCCTCGTCGCGCCCGTACTCGGGGAGGCACGCGGTGAAATGCGCCCCGCCGGGGGCGGCCACCACGCCGTCGACCAGCATGCGGTGGATGCTGACCGAGGAGATCGGGCCGTGCTCGGCCAGGGTGCCCGCCTCCACGACCTCCTCGGCGCTCACGAAGCGGCGGTCGGCGGCGCCGAGGAACAGCTCGTCGAAGAAGGGGTCGGGCGACAGCAGCTGCGCGTTGCCCGCCGTGTCGGCCCGGTTGGCGTGGACGAGTGCCGCGTCGAGCCGCAGTGCGGGCATGGCGACGAAGGAGGCCCCGGCGTCCGCCCCGTCGGCGTAGGGGCCGTCGGAATACGGGGAATCGATGGTGCGCAGGTCCTTATTGCGGGCGAGGAGGTCCGCGCCGAGCCCGGCGCGCGAGGGGAGGAAGGGCACCCGCCAGGCCGCCGCCTGGAGGCCCAGGTAGACGAGGCCCTCGTCGAACTCGGTCAGGGCGACGCGGCCCTCTTGGCGCGCGGCGCGCCAGTGCGGGTCGAGGGGGACCGAGTCGAGGGTCACGAAGCCGCACACCACCCGCGTCACCTTCCCGGTGGCACAGAGCAGTCCGACGTCGGGGCCGCCGTAGGAGACGAGGGTGAGGTCGGTTAGGTCCGAGCGGCAGAGAGCCCGCACGAGCGACATGGGTTTGCGGCGTGAGCCCCAGCCGCCGATGCCGATGGTCATGCCCGAGCGGAGCTCGCCTACGACCTCGTCGGCCGACACCCGCTTGTCAGCCACCGGCGGCCCCCTGGTTGTGCGCTGCGGTCATGTGGTGGTGTCGGCCTGGCGCTTCTCGACGAAGGCCGCCCGCTGCTCGTCGGCGACGCCGCGGACATGCAGCTCGTAGGTGAAGCCCTGCTCGTAGCGGTAGGAGCGCTTCACGTCGACCGGGTCGATGCCGTTGAGCGACTCCTTGGCACGCCGCAGGATCGACGGGCTCTTCCCGGCGATGACCGAGGCGATGCCGAGTGCGGTGGCGCGCAGCTCGGTGGGGGGGACCACGGCGGCGAGCGAGCCGTAGGTGGCGAGCTCGGCGGCGGGGATGGCCCGTGCCGTGTAGACGAGCTGGCGCAGCACGTGCTGGGGGACCAGGCGGGCGAGGTGGGTGGCCGCACCGAGCGCCCCGCGGTCGACCTCGGGGAGCCCGAAGGTGGCGTCGTCGGCGGCCACGATGATGTCGGCGTTGCCGACGAGCCCGATGCCGCCGCCGAGGCAGAAGCCGTTGACCGCGGCGATGACCGGGACCTCGCAGTCATAGACCGCGGCGAACGCAGCCGCACAGCCGCGGTTGACCCCGACGAGGGCCTCGTCGCCCTTCGCCTGGATCTCCTTGATGTCGACCCCTGCGCAGAAGCCGCGGCCCTCGGCGCGCAGCACCACGACCCGGTTGGTGGGGACCCGGCCGGCGGCGAGCAGCGCGTCAGCGAGCTCGAACCAGGCGGCGACGTCGAGCGCGTTGACCGGTGGGTGGTCCATCACCACCTCGGCGATGCCCTCGGCGGCCTGCTCGGTTCGAATGGCCATCGTCCCCCCTGGGCGCCGGGCCCGCGCTGGGCCGGAGGGGCCACGGTAGGCGCGTGGGCGCGCTTTGGCCAAGGCGCCGGTGCCTCAGGACGGGGCGAGCACGCCCCGGTACGCTTCGGCCGAGCGAGGTTCGCTCCGAGGAGACGTGATGGTGTCGATCGCCCAGTCCGAGAGTGCGTCGTTCGACTTCACCGAGCGTGTGGCGGTGGTCACCGGGGGGACCCGGGGCGTCGGGCTCGCCATCACCCGCTCGCTGCTCGCCGCCGGCGCGTCCGTCGTCATCTGCGGGCGCCACGAGCCCGAGGCGCCCGTCGCCATCGCCGGGCCCGACGGCAGTGAGCGAACGGCGGTCTTCGTCGAAGCGGACGTGCGCGAGGCCGCCGAGGTGACGGCGGTCATCGACGTGGCCTGCACCCACTTCGGGCGCCTCGACATACTCGTCAACAACGCCGGCGGCTCGCCGTCGACCCCCGCGGCGACCGCCTCGCCACGCTTCGCCGCCTCGATCGTGGCCCTCAACCTGCTCGCTCCCCTCTACGGCGCCCAGGCGGCCAACGCCGTCTTCCAGGAGCAGGAGAGCGGCGGCGTCATCGTCAACATCGGGAGCGTCTCGGGCATGCGCCCCTCACCGGGCGCCGCCGTCTACGGCGCCGCCAAGGCGGGACTGATCAACCTCACCGAGACCCTGGCCATCGAGTGGGCACCCAAGGTGCGGGTCAACTGCCTCTCCGCCGGGCTGCTCGATACCGGGGCCGGCATCGAGTACTACGGCGGCACCGAGGGGCTGGCCCGGGTGGCCGCCACCGTGCCGCTCGGGCGTATGGGCACACCGGCCGACGTGGCTGCCGCCTGCCTCTTCCTGGCGTCGGACCAGGCCCGCTTCATCACCGGGTCGAACCTCGTCCTGCACGGCGGCGGCGAGGAGCCCGCCTTCCTCGAGGCGGCCCGCGGGTGATGGCCGCAAGGGTCGGCCCCGTGCCCACCGGTGATGGCTCCCGAACCTCCGCTGAGAGCCGTATTGCCCTCGGGAGCGCCCTGGCTGCTAGACAAACGGCGTGAAACTGGCCGTCCTCGCCGAGACGCGCCCGGGTGAGACCCGGGTGGCACTGGTCCCTGACATTGCGAAGCGCCTCGTCGCCGACGGGTGGGACGTGACCGTGCAGAGGGGCGCAGGTTCGCACGCCTTCTTCACCGATGCCGCCTTCGAAGAGGCCGGCGCCACCATCGCCCCGGACGCGGCGAGCACCCTCGCCGACGCCGTCGTCGTGGTGCGGGTCAACCCGCTCGACGCCGCCGAGGCCGCCCAGGTGGCCAACGGGGCGCTGGTCCTCAGCTTCCTTCAGCCCGCAGGCGCGGTCGAGGCACTGCGCGCGCTCGCCGGCCGCCAGGCCACGGCCGTCAGCTTCGACCTGCTGCCGCGCATCAGCCGGGCGCAGAGCATGGACGCGCTGTCCTCGCAGTCGACGGTCTCGGGCTACCGCTCGGGGCTGGCGGCGGCCGAGCACCTGGCCAAGTTCTTCCCGATGTTCATGACCTCGGCGGGCACCGTCCCCCCGGCCAAGGTGCTGGTGATGGGTGTCGGCGTCGCCGGCCTCCAGGCCATCGCCACCGCCCGTCGCCTCGGCGCGGTGGTGCGCGCCTACGACGTGCGCGCGGCGGCCAAAGAGGAGGCCGAGAGCCTGGGCGCCACCTTCGTGGACCTCGGGGTCACCGCCGAGGGGACCGGCGGCTACGCCCGGGAGCTCTCCGAGGAGGAGCTGGCCCGCCAGCGAGAGGCCCTCGCCGCCGAGGTGGCCTCGTCGGACGTGGTGATCACGACCGCCGCGGTCCCCGGCCGCAAGGCCCCGGTGCTGCTGACCGCCGAGATGGTAGACGGCATGGGGGCGGGCTCGGTCATCATCGACATGGCCGCCGACTCGGGCGGCAACTGCGAGCTGACGGTCGCCGGCGAGGAGATCCGCCACGGCGGCGCCCTGGTCGTCGGCCTCGCCAACCCACCCTCGGGCATGCCGACTCACGCCAGCTTCCTCTACTCCAGAAACGTCATCAACCTGCTCGCCCTCTTCACGAAGGAAGGCCGCGTGCAGCCCGATTGGAAGGACGAGATCGTGATCGGGACCACGGTGCTCCAGCACGGCAACGCCGTCCAGGCCGCCACCGCCGAGGCGCTCGGCGTCCCGCTCGCCGAACTGGACGTCCCCGCCACACCCGAACCGGAGGCCGGCGCATGACCGGCGGCATCCTCGAGTACGTCACCGTCTTCGTGCTGGCCGGCTTCGTCGGCGTCGAGGTCATCTCGCAGGTCCCGAGCCTGCTCCACACCCCGCTCATGTCGGGGTCCAACGCCATCCACGGTGTGATCATCGTCGGGGCCATGATCGTCCTCGGCGGGGCGCACACCGGTGCCGAGGAGGTGCTCGGCTTCCTGGCGGTCATCCTCGCCACCTTGAACGTGGTGGGCGGTTTCGTGGTCACCGACCGCATGCTCGAGATGTTCAAGAGCAAACCGGGCGATCGCCCGAAGGGGCCTGGTAGCCCGGGCGGACCGGGCAGCTCGGGCGGGGCGGGCTCGTGAGCCGCGGGACGGTCATCGACCTCTGCTACCTGATTGCGGCAATCACCTTCATCCTGGCTCTCAAGGGTCTCTCGAGCCCCAAGCACGCCCGGCGGGGCACCCTCGTCGGCGCGGCGGGCATGGCGCTCGCCATCGGGGCCACCTTCTTCCGGCCCGGGCTCTCGCACATCTGGCTGATCGTCATCGCGATGGTCATCGGCGTGGTCATCGCCGTGCCGGTGGCGCGGCTCGTGAAGATGACCGCCATGCCCCAGCTCGTCGCCATCTTCAACGGCGTGGGCGGCGGGGCGGCAGCCCTCGTCTCGATCACCGAGTTCATCGGCACCGACACCAAGCAGGTCGCCACCTACAAGGTCTTAGAAGTCCTGCTCGGCGTGCTCATCGGTTCGGTGTCCTTCGCCGGCTCGGCCATCGCGTTCATCAAGCTCCAAGAACTCATCACCGGCCGGCCGATCACCTACCCGGGTCAGCAGGTCATCAACGGCATCGTCGGCGTCATCATCGTGGCCCTGGTCTTCGCCATCCTGGTGACGTCCTCGACGGCGCTGCTCTGGGTCCTGCTCGGTTTCTCCCTGGTGCTCGGGGTCATCTTCGTGCTCCCCATCGGCGGGGCGGACGTGCCCGTGCTCATCTCGCTGCTGAACTCGTTCACCGGCGTGGCGGTCGCCGCCTCGGGCTTCACCCTCAACAACAACCTCCTCATCGTGGCCGGCACCCTGGTGGGCGCCTCAGGCATGCTCCTCACGCGCATGATGAGCTCGGCGATGGGCCGCTCGCTCCCGAACATCCTCTTCAGCGCCTTCGGCTCGGTGGTGACCGCCTCGGGGGCGACCGAAGACGCCACCGGGCGCTCGGTGCGCTCGGGCACCGCCGACGACATCGGCGTCCTGCTCGCCTATTCGAGGAAAGTCGTCATCATCCCCGGCTACGGCCTGGCGGTCGCCCAGGCCCAGCACGTGGCGAAGGAGCTGGCCGACACGCTCACCGCCAAAGGGGTCGAGGTCTTCTACGCCATCCACCCCGTGGCGGGGCGCATGCCCGGGCACATGAACGTCCTGCTCGCCGAGGCCAACGTCCCCTACGAGCAGCTGAAAGAGATGGACGAGGCCAACCCCGAGCTCGCCACCGCCGACGTCGCCCTCGTGGTCGGGGCCAACGACACGGTCAACCCCGCGGCGCGCAACTCGCCCGGGAGCCCCATCTACGGCATGCCGATCATCAATGCCGACCAGGCGACCAACGTCGTGTTCTTGAAGCGCTCGATGCGCCCGGGCTTCGCCGGGATCGACAATGAGCTGCTGTACGACCCGAAAACGACGCTGCTTTTCGGCGACGCCAAGGACACCCTGACCAAGCTGGTCGCCGCCGTCAACGCCGCCTGAGCTGGTCTTCTCGGCGCGCTGACCTGCGGCGACACCCACAGCGGCGCCGTCGGGCCATTTGATTCGAACGGGTGCCCTGGCGACCGCCTCCATTTGGGTTAAATTGCGCGCCGACGGGGATGCGACGGCGCTCCTCGTGGAGTGCGCGGCGGTACGCACCTGGGAGCGTCCGATCTTGAAATTGCAGCACAACGCGAATTCCAAAGCCGAGGTGAGCGCCTACCTGCGCCACCCCGATTCCCACGTGCTCGCCCCCGCCCGGCTGCGCATCACCCGCGGTGGCATCTACCTGCGCCGGATCGGCCACCCCGACGCGTCCGTGCCCACGCGCGCCCGTGGCTGGGCGCAAGTGCCGTGGTGGTCGGTGATCGGCTTCTCGGCCGACGACACGTGCAGGACCCCTGACGGCACCGAGCAGCAGGTACTCGAGCTCGTGACCGACGCGGGGACCCTCTCGATCGTGACCCGGGCGGTGGCGGTCTCTGTCGTCTTCGCCGCCGTCGAGCGCCACGCAGCTCGCTGGCGCTGGTCACGGACGACGCCGGTGGCCTCCCTCCTGCGCTCGTCGACCATCGCCACCGTCGCCGTGGCCCTGGCCGCCCGGCGCATCTCGCACCGGGCCCGCCTCGTGCTCCGGCGCAACGGCTCCGGGCACACCGAGGGAGCGGGCGGGTGGTGGAACGGCCCCGAGGAGGGGCCGGCCCGTCGCCTCATCCCGGTCTTCGCCGGCGCCGGGTGCCTGCTGCTCATGATCGTTGGGCTCGTCGCCATCCAGCACGACCCGAGCTCAGGGGCTGCAGCCAAGGCGGTGGCCGCACCGCCGGGCGTGGGGGTCATCACGCCCGAGATGGACTCTGTGGGTGGCGGCGTGAAGTCTGTCACGCCCCCGACCGTCAACCTGCCGGCCGCCACCTCGCCGCCCGCCCCCGCACCACCCTCGCTGGCGGGCGCCGCCCCGCTGCGCAGCCACGAGGTCTTCGGGTTCGCCCCCTACTGGACCCTCGGCCAGTCCTCGGGCTATGACCTGGCCGGCCTCACCACCCTCGCCTACTTCTCGATCGGGGTGAACGCCAACGGCACGCTCGACGAGTCGGGGTCGGGCTGGGACGGCTACCAGTCCGCCGATCTCGCCGCCCTGATCACCCGGGCGCACGCCGCCGGTGACCGGGTGGTGCTCACCGTGAACGATTTCGACCAGGGCTCGCTCGACGCACTGACGTCGAGCCCGACGGCGCCCGCCACTCTCTCGGCCGCCCTGCTCTCGGCCATCGAGGCCAAGAACATGGACGGGGTGAACCTCGACTTCGAGGGCGACGGCTCGGCCGACCAGGTCGGCCTGACCCGGCTGGTGACCGCGGTCTCCGCCGCCGTCCACGGGGCCAACCCGCACTACCAGGTGACCATGGACACCTACGCCAGCTCGGCTGCGGACCCCGGCGGCTTCTACAACATCCCCGCCCTCTCGCCCGCCGTCGACGCCTTCTTCGTCATGGAATACTCGCTCAACTACGCCTCGGCACCCGAGCCCAACTCGCCGCTCACCTCGACCATGTTCAGCGACCTCACCACCGCCGAGCAGTACAGCTCGGCCACGTCGCCCTCCAAGGTGATCTTGGGCGTCCCCTTCTACGGCTACGACTGGGCGACGACCGACGGGACGCTGGGCGCCCAGGCGACCAGCGGCGCCAGCGTGCTCACCTACGGCCAGGTGGTCGCCAGCGGGCACCCCATGTACTGGGACCCCATCACCGACACGGCGTGGACCTCCTACCAGGAGGCCGGCCAGTGGCACGAGTCGTTCTTCGAGGACCCGACCTCGCTCTACATGGAGGCCCAGCTGGCCGACAGCTTCCATCT
>Ga0224557_1000329_pt1 | contig 53628 bp, 36 predicted proteins | sample 714S31014metaG_FD_180677 | JGI IMG/M metagenome (GOLD analysis project Ga0224557, IMG submission 180677) | Peat soil microbial communities from Stordalen Mire, Sweden - 717 S3 10-14 | ecosystem: Environmental > Terrestrial > Soil > Wetlands > Peat | place: Sweden: Norrbotten County, Stordalen...
CCCTTGCGTGCGGATGGTGCGATAAGCTTTCTTCACGGCGGTTCTCCCTTCAAGGTGTGGCAACCCGATTCTTTCAGAATCAGGCTGAACCGCCGCTCAACTTTCAACTATGGGTGGGACATCCTCGTGGATCCCTCTTACGCTGCACTCGCCATCTATCCAGACGGAGATCCGCTTCAAGTGTGGGGGATCATCGATCAGTTCCCATTACACCTGGAACGCTTTACTAATTGGGAGTCCACGACCCAGAGTGCTGCACCGGGTCTCTTTTACACGCGAATTACAGGCCCAGGTGAGTTGACGGTCTACATGAGTGATCGAATCATCGCTGTTCTTCGCCAGAACAGATTAATTTCGCGCGAATACGATGCATTGTGGCGTGGACCACTTAGTGTGTCACTGGATCGACACATTCTGAGATTCCAGCGGAACGTAAAACGGAGTGTCGGAGATTTCCTCTATAAGAATGCCGGAAAATGGTTCGAATGCACAGATGAGCTGTGGAGGTGCTCTGAAGATTTCGGCAATGAGCTCAGAGATGAATGGCTCGGCGCGCTATGCCGCATACTACTGCGAATTCGAGAGTATCGGCATGGTGGAGCTCTAATCATCAGTCCACAAAAGCCTACTGCTGACCTCAGTATCAAGTATCCTTTCGTATACAACCGAATCACAGAGTCCCTTGAGGCATATGCGGAGTCGCACATAAGCGAGCAATGCCTGGAGACTGAGGCCCGTCAAGGACGGTTGCACCTGCTTGACTTCGATGGAAAGCCAATCGCTAAACACGGGTATTTCATTACGCCAGATGGACGTGAAAACATCTTCATGCAGGGAATTTCTCTCCTTGAGCACGACGTGTTATTTCGATCCTGGCAGTACCTAGCCATCCGTGCGGATGCGCGTGCCGCCCTCGCTGGTGCAGTTGGATTAGTCGCGTCATTGTCAAGGATTGATGGCGCAGTACTATTATGTAGCGGCCTCAATGTTGCTGGATTCGGGGTTGAAATTCGATCTAAAGCTGATGTAACAGATGTTTATTTGGCTGAGGATGAACACGCAACGAGACTTATCTCAATTGATCCGCTAGCCTATGGTACGAGGCATCGTTCTATGATGCGGTATTGCCATGCTCACCCTTTATCAATCGGCATTGTCGTTTCACAGGACGGAGATATCCGGGCGATTACTACAGTTGAATCCAAATTGGTGATGTGGGAGCATCTTCAGCTTAGAGCGGGAACCCTCGACGAGGATATGTTTCCACTCGAAATCCGGAAGCGCATTACTGAGGGCACTACCGTCCCGCATACGGATGCTCCGCTAAAGTGATCCATTTGTTCGTAAGCGGGGAGCGTTCAACTTGTCAACGACAGCCCTTCGCGCTCACGGAAAGCCAAGTCCGCCCAATCATCACTTACTGAAGCGTTCTCGAATGGTATCGCAACGCTCGCGAATCTGCATTGTTAGAGCATTGGCGACAGGGTGGTCGATCCCGGTTTTGTCCAGATTCAAGAGGACCACTTCGGCCAGCTCCGGCACACGGCGGCGCACTAGCGGCTTGGCAAGTCCGGCATCTTCGGCCAGTTGCTCGAAGTTTGCCTTAGACACCTTGTCCGATGAATACTCGCCGCCGATCTTCATCGCCAGTTCGCGGGTCAACTCTGGGTAATAGCGGGTACTGACGACATCGTAGAGAGGTGCAAGCCGCGTCTCCAGGCTCGCTGTGCCCGCGCCGCGATAAAGTAGCGAAAAGTTCTTGCCGTGCGCGTCGTTATTGCCGACCAGGAAGTTGAAGATCACCGCGTCCAGCAGCCGCGCCAGGTCGAGGACCGGCGCGCTAGAGACCTCGCGCAGCAGAACGAAGCACTGCTTGAGCGACGGCCCGCCTTCCTTCTGATACTTGTTCTCCGAGACAATGCCCAGTGCTTGGCAGAAGTCTTCCTGATGCAGACGTTCGAGCGTTATGCCCTCTGGACCCTGGCTGTGGGTCCGGTCGTAACGCTCGACCAGCAGATATTCAACATCTTCCACACGCCGGATTTCAGTTTTGGCCACAGGCAGGCCGACTGCCGCAGCGAGCTTCATGCAATAGGCTTCATTGAAAACAACTCCGGCGAACCGCTCCACGGCGGGCTTCAGAATGTGCGTGCTGGGCGCTCCGCCCAGGGGGAGCGAGATGGCATCGCCCTCCACGCGCACGGCAATCTTGTCTTGCGCGCCGGCCAGCGAGAGCCGGATTCCGGTCTCGCCAGCGAGCAGCGGGCGGCTCGGAAGTTCACGGAGAATCCCCGCCAGCTCAGGCGCTGAAAGCGCGCGGTAATGGTCATCGAGAGCGGGCAGAGATTCGCCAGCAGGAACGAACGTGACAGCGCCCGCGCACTCCCCGCCAATCCGCTCCAACATCGCGTAATCGTTGCGCTCACTGATGCCCAAGTTGCGGGCAATGATCTCGCGCTTGCTCTCTTCTGGCAGAACCCCGGCGAAGTACCCCCGGCATTCTTTGCGCGTGAAGCGCTTCTGCCGCAGCGGCAGAGAGTGAGATAAGGGAGTGGCGCCGGGCTTTTGCAGCCAGCTTTCCGCGTAGTCAAAAACCATCTGGCCGCCATCGTCTTGAATCAGATGGCCAACCAACTCGCGGTGCAGGTAGACATCCAGGGTTCTCGCCATTTACTACTCCTCACTCCCGGTCCCGGATGTCGCAGGCGGCGTCAGACAGATCCTGATTCCTAGTGTTTGCAAGACGGTCAGTACCTTACCGATCTGGCAGGTTTCCTTGCCCTTTTCGAGGTCGATGACAAAGCGCAGACCCGTGCCGGAGGTCAGCGCCAAGTCCTTTTGCGTGACTCCAAGCTGCTTCCGGCATTCGCGGATCAACTGACCGATTTCCTGTGGGGTGTATCTCACTGGCTCACTACTCATATTCCCGTACGGGAATAATCACACATCATCAAAGCAAAGTCAAGAGAAGATTACCGAACGGGAACAAGTTCTCATCTTCACCTCTGAATACGTAATAGATTCCTGAACGGGAACATCAGGTAACAGGGCATTCTTACGAGGGTTGCGAGGGATTCGCCAGACAGCGTCTGGCGAATTCATGGGATTGAGATCGCCCAGGCACTGTCTGGGCGATTGGCAAGGGCGGAGATTTGTCCAGACACCGTCTGGATAATCTCTGTGCTTCGGCCCGAATCGCCCGGTTGAGTTCTACCAGTACGCGGGTACAATAGCGGTACACCCGTCAGCTTTGCCCAAACCCGGAAAACTGCGCTAAGTTACGGTCGCTCAGTTACTTAGACCTTTTCTAGATTACGCCAACATTCTCTTTATTATCAATAACTTACAGCGTTGCGGCTCGACTCATAATCCCTTGGTTGGGGGTTCAAATCCCTCCGGGCCCACCATACAATCAATCGTTTTCAGAGGCGGCGCAAAGCTTGGGATTGCGCTGGCGATACTTTTGGGGATACTTTGGCAAGATGCCTGACAGAGGGCCAAAATTGCCATGCCGCGCAGAGCATCTGCCACGGTCACGGGCGTTCGGGAGGAGGTTCCGGATTCCGTAATCTGGTGGATCTGATACCGGGAAAGCTGCGTCCCGCACCGCGAGAAAGTGGGGCGGAAGCCGGACGCTATTGCTCAACTTGGCCTTCCTCACCGTGCTGCTCAAACTGGATGGAATAGGCTCGCGTGCGCCTTCCTTATTCACTCGAGAGCGTCAGGCCAACCCCCGCGCCAAACGCCCCTTTCGGAATCTGCACATTCAGCAGTTTGCCGTTGCGGAGGAGAATCAGCGACCTTGGGCGATCCGGTCCGGACGTGAATCGCTGCCACAATTCCTGGTAACTGCTGACCCCATCGTTCTCCAGTAGAACATCTCCCACGTGTATCTGAGCCTTCAATGCCGTGCCCTTGTCTTTGTCATCCGTGCTGACCGACGACACGACAATGACAGTCTTCTTCTGGCCTGACCGGAGAAATGCTCGCGAAGCGTCGGTGATGATGCAATCGGCCTTCGCGAGGTCTTTTCCCGCCTGATCGATATTGCACGTCTCTTCCGGCGTCCAGCGAAGAACCAGGACTCCATTCTGGTCGAAGTAATCCTTTTGTGTTGGGTTCCCGGTGCTATCTTCAGTCACTTTGAGATGAGCGAACCCTTCCGTAGTCTCAGCCGGCCTTCCATCCGGACCGAAGGCCTCAAACTCCGTAATATCCCCGTTGGCGTCGCGAACGTAAGTTAATACCGCCGCGCCGAGCGTGCTATCCGACTCCATCGGCTGGCCGTTGGCGTCGAAACAGGCGTCTTTGAGCAGCTTGCCCTTAGCATCAAAATCTTCGCTCTCGGTCGCGCACGCATCTTTGCCGGCCACAGGCTTCTCATCCGTTCCCAAATAGCGCGTCACCAGTTTTTGCCCTTGATCTGTTCGTTCATAACGGACGATGGCAAATGTGTCCCCCGGCTTAATCTCGCGCTTGCCCACCGCGTCATAGTAGGATTCTTCCGTTTCGTTGCCATCGGCATCGAATTGCATGACCGTGGACTCGCCGGACGGCATCCACTCCTGGGTTTGAGTCCTTTTTCCCGCCGCATCGTACTGCCACTTGATCCGCGCGTATCCCTCCGTTGTCAGAGCCGGCTTGCCATCCGGACCAAAGCCCTCCTTCTCCGTAGGATTCTCGTTGGCGTTGCGAACCCAAGTTAATAACGCCACGCCCAGGGTGCTCTTTGAATCCATCGGCTGGCCGTTGGCGTCGAAACAGGCAGCTTTGAGCAGCTTGCCCTTAGCATCAAAATCTTGGCGCTCGGTTGCGCAGCCATCTTTGGGAACCACGGGTTTCCCATCTGCTCCCAGATAGCGGATCAGGAGTGTTCGTCCTTGATCTGTTCGCTCATAAAGAGTGCGGGCGTAGGTGTCTCCCTTCATCGTCATAAGGCCGCCCCGCGGATTGAGGTAGGACTCTTCCGTCAGGTGTCCCTGAAGATCGTATTGGTCGATGGCCGCATCCCCCGCAACATCCACACTCTTGACTTCGGTCTTGTGTCCAGCCGCATCGTATTCTGTTTCGATCAAGTAAGGCGCATCCTTGGCTCTCTTTGCAGGCCCGCTCACCCCGAAATACTCCTGTCTGGTCATCTGGCGCTTGTCGTTATAGGAGTATTCGCTTCGCGCAATGCCATCGGAGTCCGCCTGCAGCTTGCCGTTCTTGTCCAGGTGATCTTCCTCGATTTCAAGACCGCGGTCATCGTATTTGGCCGTGGTGCAGGAAATGCCGTCGCTTGCAGCCGCCTTGCTGCCATCGGAGTTGAAATAACATGTTTCGACAGGTCCTGCGGAGGCATTATAACTGGCGCGGCTAATGTCATAAGTCAGAGACGAAGGTTGGGTCCTGGCGTATTTCCACTCGATCGCATTTCCCCATCGATCGTAAGTTACGTCCAACTGCGAGTACCCGAGCTTCTTCGGCGGACTTCCTGTCTTATCGAAGTAATTCCAACTGTCTCTACGGCCATGGCTATCGTAATGCATATTGACCTTTTGGTTTCCGCTCCCGGCGTCGACAGGCTGGGAGTCGGTTCCAAAGTAGGATTCTTCCAGGAGCCGTCCGCTGTCGTCATACTGCCGGCGGATCAGTTGGAACCCGGAATCGTTGTTCATCGGCTTGCCTTTGTCATCGAAGTAATCGACTTCGGAAATATTGCCCTTCGCATCGTAGCTGAGCCGGATATCGTACACGGCGTCGTCGCCTTTCGCGGGCAGCCCGCCGCTGTTGAAGAAGATCTCGCGGGTCACGTGATTTTGTTTGTCGTACTCCATGTGTACGCGCTGATAACTCGGGCTGCTTGACTTATCGATAGGATTGCCATAAAGGTCAAAATACGCTATATCGGTGCGGTTCCCATGATCGTCGTATGCGACGCGAATGGTGTGCGCGCCGTCTCCCGAGCTGACCATCGGAGAACCATCTACGTCGAAATAGCTCTCTTCCGTCACGTTTCCCCAGGGGTCGTACAGCAGTGTTCTGCTCGAATAACCTGCGCCGTTCCACAGGGTGGGGTTTCCCTTGGCATCTATGGCCTTGCCGCTCTTCTCATTGCCCTGCTGTTCGTATTCGAGAAGTTCGGTTGCGTTGCCGGCATTATCGTTTGTCGGATGTCCATCCTTATCCAGCGATGTCTCGCTCAGTACGCGGCCCTGAGCGTCGTAGACGAACTCCTGGCCATAGGCGTTGTCGTTCCCGAGGGCCTTCTGACCATCCCGTGTGAGCCACGTCCGAATCTGGTGGCCCGGCGAAGTGTCCTCGATATGAAGAATCTCGGCCTGGTAGCCCGGCCGTGGCGGGTAAGGCAAAGCGCCGAACCCGAAATAGATGGCGTTTCGAGCCGTCTGGGAATAACCTTGCCCTTGCAAAAACACATAGACGTACGTCGCGTCCCAGATTAAGCGGTGACTCTTGTTCCAGGCGGTTTCGTGCTCCATTCTTCCGCTCTTGTCGTATTGGAATTCCAGGCGGCAATACGCATCCTGGTCACTGGAAGACTCGTCCGAAGTGAGCGCTGTGCCAAGGCTGTTCTGCATGGATGGATTGCCCAGACTGTCGACCGCTTCCACGCTAAGGATTTCACCTTTGGATCCCTGGCGGGTCACCTTGAATGACACCGCGCGATGGTGCACAGCTTCCTCGTTGATCTGTCCAAAAGGCACAACCCTTCCCAGCTGGTCTGTGTAGCTCATGTAATAGGCGGAGGTGGGGTGAATATAGGCATGCCAGTAAGAAACGGAATATGCCACGCCGCCCAGCGCGATGACCGCGATAGCTGCCGCGATCGCGGTGCGCCTGCGGGCGTGCATCAGGGCGCGCCGCAGCTCCTGGTGCTTTCGCTCTTCTTCCGCCTGCGCGGCGCGCGCGGCGCGCAACTCCCGGCTCTTCCTTACCACGCCGGTCAGCAAATCGTGCGACAGTTCCACATGGCGCATTCCCAGGCGATCTTCGAAGCGCAGCAGCCGACGGTCCACCAGGGTTTCCAGGTCGCGCAGGCTGACGCCTTCGGCAAGAGCTTCGGACAGCGGAAGGGTGCCGCGGAATCCCGACGCGGTGAGCAGCCGGTCTTCCACGAAAATACGTACGGACGGCGTCAGGCCCTCGAAGCTGCGCTCGTACATGGCCTCGAGAATCTCGCCGTGTTCCTTGGTGACCAACTCGCTGGTAATGCTCTCCAGACCCAGGTCGGCCATGCGCCGGAACAACTCGTGGCACATGACGCTGAGATACGCAGGCTCGATCTCCGCATGTGCGATTGCGCTTCCCGCTGCGCCTGTCTCTCCGGCCAATGCCGCAACAATGTCTTGCGCAACGGCCTCGTTCACCCAGGGTTTGCCGGAGCTGACAATCACTTCGAGGGCGCGTGTTCCGTCGAGGGGGAGCAGCCCCATGCGGTTGCGCATGATGGCCGGCAGGATGGGACGCAATTGATCGAGCCGGGAGACAAAATCCTCGCGCAGCGAAAGCACGATCTTGTAGTTCGGGCCGCCCATGTCGATTTCGACCCGCTCCGCCGATTCTTTGATGCGCTGTTCCACCACCAGCGGGAGGCGGTTCTGGGCGAGGTCGGCAAGTTGCTCCAAAAAATCCGATGCCTGACTCTGGTCCTTCCCGATGGTGAATGCCTCTTCAAACTGATCGAAGATCAGCAGCGGCGTAAGCTGATCGTTTCTTGGTCCCCAGAAATCGGTGCCGTGGAAGAACTCCCACAGTGTCGCCGTCGCCGTCGCATTCCCGGCGATCCTGCTGTCGGTTGCCAGCCCGTGCTTGCGGGCAGCCGCCAGGGTGATGGACTTCACCTGAGCCACGGGATCGACTTCGAGATCGGCAAAATTGAGCCGCACCAGCACCGGAAAGTACAGGCCCGTGCGCAAGCGCGGAATCACGCCGGCATGCAGCAACGACGATTTCCCCAATCCCGACCGGCCGAAGAGGATGGTGAGAGTGTCTCTTTGGATTAAACGCAGAAGTTCCTCGATCTCTGCTTCCCGGCCAAAGAACTGACTGCTCTGCTGTTCCGTGTAGGGCGCTAATCCCGGCCACGGATTTTCGAGCGCCGCATGCGCAGAATTGACTTCGGTGCTCATCGTGGCCTCCGGTAATTGCGAATTCCGCGACTGAGTAATTCGATGAATTCCGGCTGCAACTTGCCATCGCGAAGGTCGGCCCAGTGCAGGCTGCGATACGGTTCATCGATACATTTCGCCCCTTTGGGCGTGTCGTCGATCAGCAGCGGCTGCAGGAAGGCATCGTCCTTGCGCCTCGCCAGTGAAGCGTCTTCAGCCCATTTCCATTCCTTGAACACGTAGCCGCCAAGAGCCCGGGAAGGCAGCTCGAAGGTGCGCGAGATAATGGCAACGAAAAATGCGGCCTTCGATATATTCTCGCGAATCCTCTCCTCGTACGAGTCTCCCGATTCAAGGCGCTTTTCATCCATCCAGGTGTCGATGTTGGCGGCCTCCAGTTGCGCGCGGATCTTTCTTACCGCCTCGCGATCCTCGCTGGCGTAGCTGAGGAATACCGAGCCCGGCTTGAACCCAGGCTGCATATCCGCTGCCGGTGTATCGGCGGCGTCCGTGACGGTGCATTTTTCGCGCCATTTCTGGTGCAGTTTCGTCACAAAATCGGTGGCCGATTGGGCGGTGATCACCTTGGCCCAGCGCCGCTTGAGAAAATCCGCCAATCCCGGCTCGCAGCGAGGACTCACATAGTAAATATTGATGGAGTCCGCGGACTTGTCGCGGTAGAGAGCGCGCACCAGAAATCGGCCCAGCCAATCGGGAAAGCTGCAACCCAGCAAGAGAACGGTCTTCTTTTGCAAGTAGTCGTAAAGAACATTTGGCCGGTGTTCCTGATCCAGCAGCGCCCAGCTGTACTCAATCAGGTCGTCGTCGGTCTTGGCGAAGGTATCGGGCACCTTGCTGCTCGATCCGAACAGGTGATACAGCATGGGATTCGAGTCCGCGCCGAAGTCCTTGGAAAGATCCTTTCGGTTCTCTGTCCCGCTGGTCGTGAAAACCACGTCCCCGGCAAATTGTTTCTTGCCCCGCGCCTCTTTCAGCGCATCCTCCATCAGATGATCGATGGTCGTGGTGACATACAGCGAAAAACTCGATATCTCCGCCAGCTTCTTCAACGCATCGGGAATCGGCCGGGGAGGATTCCGAATCACGTCGTCGATGTTGTACGCCAGGTCGAGGGGGTTCCCATACTTGGGCATCACGCTGAGTTCGTTGGCAACATCGTAAAGCGCGGAATCCGTGCTGCTCGATAGAGCGATTCCGGCGTCATTGGCAAGGTCCCGCGCCCAAATGGCATAGAGCGAATGCTCCTCGCCTGCCTCCTGCATCGTCAACAGTTCGGGGCCGATCACCGGGACCACCAGGCGTTGCAAAACCTGACCGATCAGCTTGTCCCATTCGCGTTCGCTCATGGGCGATGCCGGCGATGTAGCGGGCGAAACCATTCCAGTTCCAGACATGCTTACTCCCCCTGCGCGTGAACTACGGAATCATAGGAGATTCCCCGCCCGGCCTCGGAGCCGGGGTTCATCTTCCCGGGAATCAGGAACGTGCTGGCAGTGTTCGAGAAGAGTCGCTTTGGATCCTGGTCTCGGCTGAGTCCGCAGAGCGGACCTAGGCTTTTGGCCAAAAGCTCACCGCCGCTCGCCCCATCCACTAGAGAATAGAGACTCCGCCCCAAAACCGCCAGTCTTTTCGCTGGTTCGGCCCCGCGCATGGCTTGGTCACCCGGCCCTGGGGCTCAGACCAGGTGCTCGATCTTCACGGTTGCTTCAGCGTAGGCTTTTCCGATGTCAATCAGATGCTGAATGCCATCGACGGCGTCCAGGCGCGCCAGGTCGGGGTGCTCGCGCAGGATATCCTGCATCTCTTTTTTCTTGAAGGTGCGGTTATAGCGCACGTAGCTGAACCAGCTCTCCGCGGGCCGCGGGCGCCAGACGGGAATCTTGAGTTTGCCCGTTTTATCTTTGTTGGCGGCGTCCAACGCGTCGACGAGATAGCCGACCTCTCCATCCAGGACTTCGCCGAAGATGCACTCGCCGAGGCAGCGGCAGAGATAATCCTGCTGCCAGCCCATGGATTGCAGCAATGCGGCAGGAATCTTGGCCGCGAGGGCGCCCAGCCACAGCGAGGGATGGCTGACAGAAAGTTCCGAAGAGAACGCGAGTGTGCCAATGGAAACCACGCGAATCTTGTCGGGTCCGGTGGGCCAGTCCATGTGGTAGCCGGGGAGGATGGCGGTGAGCGCGGCGATCAATGCCGGATTGGAATAGGGCGTGATCGAGCCATCGACAAAAATGCTCTCCGTGTCACCGAGGCGCACCTTCTCAGGAGGGAAAAACACGGGCGCCGCAGTACTGGCGCGCACCAGCTGCCAGAGAGGAATCTGACGGTTGTCGTCGGGACGGGTGGGATCGTTGTAGATGGCATCGGGATTGTTGGTGAGCGGCCACGCGGTTCCATTGGTGTGGTTGCGCACCACCACCATCAGGAAGTTGTTCTTTTCGCCATCGCGCAGCCGGGGACTGGCGAGCGTTGCTATTTCGCCGTTCCTTTCCGTGAACTTGCGCTGGAGGAAATCGGTGAGCGGCCCGGGATCGTAGAGCGAGAAGAGTTTCCTGATTGGGTGGCGCCAGGAGACGCTCTCAAACATCTTGCGGCCCTCCGCGATGTAAAGGTCCTTGACCTCTTGCGCGGGCATTCCCCAGCAGAGGCAGGTGGCAATGATGGCGCCGGTGCTGGTGCCGGCAAGGAAGTCGAAGTGGTCGCGGAGAACGAAGGTTTTGGCTTTCTCGGGGTCCTGTTTTGCGTAGTAGCCGCGCAGTAACTCCTCGATTTTGACGAGGACTTCGAGGGTGAAGACGCCGCGTATGCCGCCGCCATCCAAAGCAAGAATTCTTTTCATGGTTTTATCCCTTATGCGAGGCCGCGACCAGCACCAGAGAGCGCCATTCGAAGAGTTCCACGATCAGAGCTCTTTCGATGCGCTCCACGACGAGGAGCACGGCATTCCAGGTGTTGAGTGCTTCCAGTTGAGTGTCCCAACCGCGCAGGGCGAGGCTCAACTCGCGATAGCGACGGCGACGCCGCGCGCAATCTTTCATGGCCGCGAAAGCGCCGGCCATGGTGGCGACTTCAAACAAGGCCGACATGGTGAAGGCCAGCCATTGCCGGCCGGAAAGGCCGTGATTGGCAAGCCATTCGAGTCCGCCGGAGAGACAGGCGACGGCGACGAGCGTGGCCAGCACACCGCAGACCCATCCTAGCGCTCCGTAACGCCGCTCCTGGCGCTCGGCCTTTTGCGCCTGGCGGGAAAAGTATTCGATCTGGTGAGCCACGCGATCGCGGCGATACTCCTGCTTGAAATCCGAGAGCGGAGTTGCGGCGCGGTGATTGTCTTCCATCTTGAGGAAGTTGAGCGAACGCAAAATGCCGGAGAGCCAGGGCGCGCCCTCCGCGCCGATGACTTCATAGGGGCGGGGCGTGCGCCAGATGACGAGAACGGAGCGGGCGATTTCAGCCGCGGTGCGGGTGCGCGCCCACCGCGCTTGCCGGACGTGAAGACGAAGGGCGGCGGGCAGCGCCAGAGCGACCACGCCAAGAACGGCGCTGATGGCCAGCCACGGAGCAGCGCCGGGAATCTCCGGCGCCACGCCGGCCATGACCGCGGCGGCCGCGGTGTAGACGATGGGAATGGAGGCCACGCGGCGCGCCTGCGGCGCAAAACGGTTGGCGTTTTCATCGGTTTTATCGAGCCAGGCCTGCGCCAGGTCGCGGGAGGAGCCGGCGGGCGCGGCGATACTCATGTGGGGGCCCACGTCGGGCAACTGGTTGAGAAACTCGAGCTCGGAGTTGCTCTCGATTTGCTCCAGGGCGTCTTTGTTGAGAAACTGCAGCACACCGGTCTCACTGTGAATCCACGCGATGGGATGGCCGGTCTTCCGGGCGTAGGAGACCATCTCCTGGGTGCCACCGGCGCCGCGCGCTGGTTGGCCGTCCCACAGCGCCACCAGAAGCTGGCTCTCGGCTACGGTTTGAATGCCGCAGTCGTAGTATTGCTCGCTCCGGCTTTCGTGCCTGCCGGTGACTTCAAGGGAGATGGCGTTCTCCATGATGCGCACGGTGCGCTGCCAGGACGCTTCGTCGAAGTCGGCGCGGAACTCGGCGGCGGGGCGGGGCAGGAGAATGCGCAGAGGGATCTCAAGCTCGATACAACTCTCCGCAAAGAGCTGGTCGCCGCCCGATGCGGCCGAGGAGATGCCATAGACGATGCCACGGTGCGACTCCTTGTGTTGGGCAAGGAAGTCGCGGATGGCCTGGCGGCTCTTGGCCTCGTCGGGGACCTTGCGATGACCGGTAAAGCCGATGGCCAGCACCTCGGGAAGCCGGACCAGCGGATTGGTTCCCTTCGCATCGATGGGCATACTCGCCTGATGATACCTCGCGGATTACTCCGTGCGCAGTTGCAGGATCTCCGGCAATGGGTATTTCGAAAGGTCGACCGTGACCTGCGAAGAGAGCTGGTTGATTAGGCGGAACATATCGCGGTTCCAATATTTGTTCTCCGGCACGAGCAACTTATCCAGCCGCCAATCGGTAATCGCGTAGTGCTCCTTTTCAGATTGATCGTTTTCAGGATTCTTATAGTGCACAGCCAGGCCGAGTTTTTCGAGTTCGGCTTCGCTATCGTACGCGTCGTCCAGCTCCGCGTCGGTCCACATGAGTTTGAGCACCGGGAGTTGCTCGATTTTGGGAACCAGATCGTTGAAATGCGCGCCGTTCTGCTGGAGCTGGCTGACGAGTTGGCCCTGTTTGTCTTTCATATCTTTAGGCCCCGGATCTCCGCCGGTGGTGGCTTTGTACGCCGCGGTATAGAAATCCGTAACGAAGGTCGCGATCTCCTTCAGAGCGCCCGTGGGCATGGTTGGATCGGTGATGCCCTTGGCTAAATCGGGGTTGTTCTCTTCCAGCTTGTCGAAAGAGTCCTGTTCCTGCGCGGCCGCACCCATGAGGCCGATGAGCGAGCGCATGACCAGGTGCGCCGAAATGCGATTGGCGGGATTTCCGGCGCTGTCAAGGCAGAGCCTTCTCTCGGAGTCTTGCTCCGAGGAAGACTCCTCGATGGTGAAGCCGTTGTAGATGATTTCCAGTATTTCCGTAAGGTCCGGTCCACCGATGTAGTTGCCGTATTTATCCTTGGGAAACAGCATGGCTTCCATGCCGTTTCCGGGCTTCTGGAAATCCGTCAGCAGCTCTTGTTCGATGGCTGCCACGTTTTGGCCGTACTTTTTGGGTTCCAGAACATAGCCCGCATCGGCGCTGCTCTGCTCGATGTGGTCGGTGAGTTGAAACTTGGGCTCGATGGAATTCGTGCCCAGGAACCAGTTGCCGCCGTCGCCGGTTTTAGGGTCGGCTCCCTGCAACTCCCACACCTGGCCTTGGCCTTTGGCAGCGACCTCGTCGAATTCCTTGGCGGTGGGGCCAGCGCCGGACGGGCTCTTGGCGCCGGCATCGCCGTTTGCGGAAGGCGGGTCTCCGGCTGGCGGGGTTTTCGCGCTGCTGGTTTTATTGGCGATGAAGGAATTCGGGTCCAGGGCCTGGAAGGAGGGCGTGGCGCGCAACAAAAGCAGTCCATGCTTCTGCAGCGCGTAGATGACCGCACTGACGCGAAGGAACTCTATGTAACTGGCCATTGAGAATTGGTCGTTTGTATAATCGGGCCCGTCGACAGCGGGCGGGGGCAGGTTGCGAATGATCTTTACCTGGCAGCCTTGGGCGGTGGGCAGCGTGAATTCGATCCTGTTCACCGTGAGGCGAAAGAGCTGGTCGAGCCGCCAGCCCTGCAGGTAGAGGCTGTAGAACACCTGCGAGCTGGTGGGCTGCATCAGAATTCTCGCGTTGGTGTCGTCGCTGACGGGAATCATGGTGAAGGAGGGATCGTTTTCGTAGATGAGGCCGGGCGAGCCGCCGCCGGTGGGGATTATGCTGGCTGGCGGATTCGTGATCGTCGAAACCTGCCCGGTCCCGGTAAGAGCGGCTTCCATGCGGTAGCTCGAGGAGATCTGGCCGAGCTTAAAGAAATAGGTGGGATCGTGCTGCTGGAGCCGCGCCAGGTTGAGCAGTTCCTCATGGTTGGAGGTGACGGCGTAGCTGCTTTCGTAGTGAGTGAAGTCGGCACGGACCCGCTTTGGCCCGCAGCCGGCCAGCAGCAGCGACGCGCCGCCCGCAACCAACAGGATCATCGGGGCCCGGACAAACGGTGACGAGAGAGAATCCACGAAGCAGGAACGCTCGCGGTCACGTACATGCAATTCCATTTCGATGCCTTTCGAGGAAGATTGTCAGTGCTCGACCTGAGTGGGGTTCATGATAGGGCATTTGAGACCCTGGATGCAATGAATTATTGCGTGCCGTTTAGAGCGGTTCCAGAATTCTCGTGCTCCACTAGCCGGGCAGCAGTGTGCACGCATAGAAAGTGCGTACGCATAGAAAAAGGGCAGCCCGCATAAGCGATCTGCCCTTTTAAATCCCAGGAGTTTTTTGCCTGGCGCAGTTACTGCGCGTGGTGAGCAGCGGAAGGCTTAGCCGGCGCGTGGTGCGCGGGAGCCGTCTTCTTCGCCTGCTGCACGAATCCTCCGCTCAGCACGATCTGCGCCGTCGGCCCCGTCGAGCCTGAAGCCGGAACTTTGGTGTAGGTGTCGTAGATTCCGTCCAACTCCATGGCGCTGGGTTGCAGCCCGAGCACCGCGCCCGGCGCCGGAGCCTCCTTGCAGGAGACCGGCTCCTTGGGGTTGACGTTGAAATCGGCGGTGTGATTGTCCTTGGCGTCCTGGGTCACGGCCACATTGATGACCGTCACCGAGGGCACAACCTCGATCTTTTTCAGATGTGCCGGCGTCTCCGTCAGCACGTCGCCCAGGGCGTCGGTATCGGCCTTGACGCCGTTGGCCAGGATGTAGGCTTGCGCTTCCTTGATCTTCAACTCGGTGGGCGCGGGAGGAACGGCGTTGCAGGCCACGGGGTTGGTGAGCTTGACCAGATACTCCTTCGGCTTGGGCGAGGCCGCCGTGGTCACGGAAATCTTCAACACGGTGGCGGGATCGGAGATTACATTTCCCGGAACCGGAGTGGCCTTGCCTTTGAGCAGAGCCCAGAGCCCGTTGGCATCCTCGGTCGATCCGTTGGCCAGAATGAACTCGATGTCTTCCAGGTTCAGCTTGGTTGGGTCGCCGCTGGTGTAGGCGTGATGGGCCAGTTCCTCGGGCGTGGGAGCAGGCGCAATGACGAAGGTTGCGGGCGGGAAGAGCGTGGCCTGAGCCTGAGCCTTGACGTCGTTGATCTGCTTGGTAATGGCGGCATCGCCGTCGAGCGTGCCGTGAAAGTGCTTGTACCGGTAGTCCAGTTGCCCCTCGATCGCGGGCTTGAAGCCGGCGGGAGCGTAGTCCCATGCGCGGGCATAGAACCAGACGGCCTTGACTTCATCGCGCGCGGGGCCGGGCTTGGAGTAGGCTTGCGCCAATTGCAGGGTGTCAGCCAGGCAGACGCCCGGCTTGGTGCAGTCATCGGGTGCAAAAAGCATCAACTCGGCCGTGTACTCCCTGACGGCGCCGGCGTAGTCCTTCTTCGAAACCAGGTCGTCGTAGGCAATGGCGGAATGGAAGACCGGATAGAGATTTGCGGTCATCGTCTTCCAGTCGGCGTCCGAGGTGTCCGCGGGCTTGGGAACCGAGAGACCCTTCTGGGCCATGGCCGCACCATCGTCGCAGGTCTGCGGGTCGGTGCTCGCTCCGCTGGGGTCAAGGGCCTTGCCGCACAGGGTCTTTTTGACGGAAACCGTGATGTAGATGGCCTTCATGTTGTTGGGGTCGATTTGCAGAAGGCGGCTTGCCGCGCTCAGAAGAGCGTCAGGCTGGTTCGTCTGCTGGTAGCAGTCGATCATCTGATCGTATGCGGCCGCCTTGGCCGTACTTTGCGGGTAGGCCTTAAGAAAACTCTCCAGCGCGGCGCACTTTTGCGCCGGATCGTTCTGGGTGCTGGCGTTTTGATAGCTGTTGAACTCGGCCGGATCCTGAATCTGAATGGTCTGGCTTGAGCTCAAAGCGCGAATCGCTGGCGTGGAAACAAGGCAAATGCCTGCCAACGCCATCGCAGATGCAAAGACTAACTTCTTCATGCAATGCTCCTGGGAACTACTTAAATGGAAATCTCAACCTGCCCATCCGCCGGCAAAAGTCTAACCATCGACCCGGCGGTCGAGCGTCACAGCAACGGATAATACGATACCACGGCTACGCAATGATACGTAGAAGGATTATAGAAAGCTAACCTGCCCCTGACAAGCAAGCCGCGGCAGGGGTCTCCTTGGGTCCCATCCCGCCGTAAGCGACCCTGCCGCCGAAGGAAGCGGCACGGCCTGGCGAGGGGCTTGCGCCTGCGCGGAAACCCCTATTGCAGCAGCCGCACCAGTTCCGCCTGTTCGGCCAGAAAGGCGTCGTGGCCGTGGTCAGTCACCATCTCGCGGTAGTCGGCATGGGCGCCGGCCTTGCGGATGGCCTCTGCAAAACGGTGCACATCCTGGGCGGGGAAGAGCCAGTCGGTGCTCATGCCGATGAGGCTCAGCCGGGCGCGGATGCGGCCGAAGGCTTCTTCCGGCGAGGCGTAGCCGCGAACCGGGTCCCAGGTATCCATGGCGCGCAGGATGGCCAGGTAGGCATTGGCGTCGAAGCGGTCAATAAACCGCTGCCCCTGGTGGTCAAGGTAGCCGCCAACGTCGAAACGGCCGCCGATCAGGCCGCCGCAGGCGCCCTCGGCCACATAGGGATCTTCGCCGCTGCGGTCGGGATTGCGCCCGTAACGCTCATCGAAGAGCGGAGCGGATTTGTAGCTGATCATGGCGATCTGGCGGGCCAGCGACAGCCCGCGGCGCGGCGGCCGCTGCGGCAGGTAACGCCCGCCGGCCCACTCGGGATCGTGCTGAATCGCCTGGCGCTGCAGGTGATTGAGCGCGAGGCCCATGGCGGAAAGCGGCGTGACGCCGATGACGAGGGCGCGCTCCACGCGCTCGGGATGGAGGATGGTCCACTCCAGGGTCTGCATGCCCCCGATGGACCCGCCCAGCGCCAGCCGCAGCTTGCGGATGCCCAGCGAATCGAGCAGTTGCGCCTGCGCCCGCACATTGTCGCGAACGCCGACCAGCGGAAAATCCGGCCCGTAGGTTTGGCCGCTTTCGGGATGGACGGACCCGGGCCCCGTGGAACCATAACAGGAGCCCAGCATGTTGATACAGAGGACGAAGTCGCGCTCCAGCGCGAGGACCGCGCCGGGAGCAAAGATCTCGGGCCACCAGGAGCCGACAAGCGCCGAGCCCGAGAGTGCGTGGCAAACCAATACGGCGTTGTCCCGCGCTGCATTCAACCGGCCGTAGACGGCGTAATGCAGCGTGGGACAGATCAGGGCCTGGCCGCAGTCGAGCGGCAGGGAGCCGTCGAGGACGAAGTCACCCTCGTAGGTCGGGTCCAAAGCTTTAGGCGGCGAAGCGCCGCTGCGATTGAACGAGTCGGACATAAAAACAGCTTTCAGCTTTCAGCCCTCAGCTATCGGCTATCAGCTCCCCATTCTCAATCTCGGCAGCCCCAACAAAAACAAGGCTGTCATCCTGACTTGACCCACCAACGCGCTGTCATCCTGACTTGCTCAACAACGCGCTGTCACCCTGACTTGGCTCAACAACGCGCTGTCATCCTGACTTGCTCAACAACGCGCTGTCATCCTGACTTGCTCAACAACGCGCTGTCATCCTGAGCGACGACCCTGAGCAGCGCGAAGGGGAGGAGTCGAAGGATCTGCGGTTGCTTTTCAGCGAACCCCGGATTCACCGCAGCAGCTCAGGGCCTGCGGCCTGCTCCTCATGTGCTCCTGCCCCATCCCTTCGCCCCAGGCTCCCCGCCCAAAAACTGAGAGCTAGGAGCTAAGAGCTGCCTTTCCTATTGTGCCGCATCAGCCTTTGCCCTAGCCGGCGAACTTCTGTCCGTTGGCGGCCTCGATGGCCTGATCGAGATCGGCCAGGATGTCGCGAATGTCTTCAATGCCGACGGAGAGCCGCACCAGCTCCGGAGTCACGCCGGTCGTCGCCTGCTCTTCGGCCGAAAGCTGCTGATGCGTGGTCGAGGCCGGGTGAATCACCAGCGACTTGGCGTCGCCGATGTTGGCCAGCAACGAGAACAACTCCAGCGAGTCGATCAACTTTTTGCCCGCATCGTACCCGCCCTTGATGCCGAAGGTGACCAGAGCGCCCGCGCCGTTGGGCAGATACTTCTTGGCCCGTTCCGCATAGTCGCTGGATGCGAGGCCGGGATAGTTGACCCACTCCACGCCGGGATGCTGCTCCAGGTGTTTGGCCACGGCCAGCGCATTCTCGGAGTGGCGCTCCATGCGCAGATGCAGCGTTTCAATGCCCTGCAGAATCAGGAACGCGTTGAACGGCGAAAGCGCGGCGCCCGTGTCGCGCAAGCCCTGCACGCGCGCCTTCAAGATGAACGCCAGCGGCCCGAAGGCCTCGGTATAGCGGAGGCCGTGATACGAGGGATCGGGCTCCGTGAACTCCTTGAAGCGGCCCGAAGCTGCCCAATCAAACTTGCCCGCGTCCACAATCACGCCGCCGATGGAATTCCCGTGACCGCCGAGGAACTTGGTGGCCGAGTTCACCACGATGTCCGCGCCCCACTCGATGGGCCGTACCAGCGCCGGCGAAACCGAAGTGTTGTCAATGATCAGCGGCAGCTTGTGCTCGTGGGCAATCGCGGCCAGCTTCTCGATATCCACCACGTCGAGCTTGGGATTGCCCAGTGTCTCGGTATAAATGGCGCGGGTCTTGCCGTTGATGGCCTTGCGCAGGCCGTCGAAGTCGTCGGCATCCACAAAGCGCACCACGATGCCCAGCTTGGGCAACGTGTAGTGAAAGAGATTGTAGGTGCCGCCGTAAAGGGAGGTCGTGGAGATGATCTCTTCGCCCGCGCTCGCGAGCGTGATGATGGTCAGCGTCTCCGCCGCCTGGCCCGAGGCCGTGGCCAGCCCCGCCACGCCGCCTTCGAGCGCGGCTACGCGCTTCTCCAGCACGTCGGTGGTCGGGTTCATGATGCGCGTGTAGATGTTGCCAAACTCCTTGAGCGCAAAGAGCCGGCCGGCGTGGTCCGCGTCCTGGAAAAGGTACGAGGTGGTTTGATAGATGGGCACGGCGCGCGCGCCGGTTGTGGGATCGGCCACCTGTCCGGCATGGACGGCGTTAGTGGCAAGTTGATACTGCTTCGGTTCCGGCATACTTATCTCCTTCTCGGGTTCGTGGGTTCATTGGTGGGAAACGGCAAGGGGAGCCGCGGGCCACAATGAAAACGGCCCGCATCCGTTTGAGGACCCGGGCCGTTTGGCTTGAATCGGTTGCGCCGTTAGCGCATTGGCCGCTCAAGAGCCGCACGGACGGGCCCGCACGCCATACACATACACATGGCCATGACCGCAGTTCCGCATTCCCTTGAGTTCGGCATGATGAAAGTATCTCGTTTGAAAGGCTGAAGTGTCAATATTGGAACTTATCTGTAAATTAAGCAGCGCCGACCTCCAGGCCGGCTGTCGTGTGGGCCTTCAGGCCCCCACATCGCCGCTGGCGGCGTGGACGCCGCCAGTACAGCCGGTCTACCACCCCAACGAACAGAAACTTTTCGTCGGGGACCCCGGTCTGGAGACCGGCGCTACTCGCAATGTGCAATCTGCGGATAGGCTCTTAATCCGGCCTCGACAACGAAACTTAGGCGCCCCATCCTTTCCGCGTTTTTTGCGGAAAGGGTGGGAAATCGCGATCTCACGCAATCGCACCGGCTCACTAATCGCAAACCAGCGCCGTGTCCGGAAAGCCCTCAACTGCGTCCTCCGGCTCATCGCTCTCGCCGGCCTCGATCCGCGCCGCGAAGAACCGCTCCACCTCGCTCAAAACATCGGCGCCGTCGCGCGCATGGTAGATGGCCGCGCGCAGCTTTGCGCCGCCCGGCACGCCGTGCGTGAACCAGGTGGCAAACTGCTTCATCTTTCCCGCGGGATCACCCATCCGCGCATCGCGCGGCAAGTCTTTCGTCGCCTCGGCCTCCGCCATCAGCATCTCGAAGTAGGCGCGAATCATTCTGTATCGATCTTCGTCGGCCGGCCGCGCGTAGCTGCCCGTCGCCGTGTACTCGGCAATCTGCCGGAAGATCCAGGGATTGGCCGGCGCAGCGCGCCCGATCATCACCGCATCGCAGCCCGTCTCGGCCACCATCGCCGCCGCGTCCTCGGGCGTGCGCACGTCGCCGTTGCCCATCACCGGCAGCCGCACCGCCTGCTTCACCGCGGCAATCCAGTTCCACTGCGCCTGGCCGTTGTAGCCCTGCTCGCGCGTACGCGCATGGAGCGCCAGCCCGTCCAGGCCTTCGGCCTCGGCCATTCGCGCCAGCTCCACGCATACGATCTCGCTCTCGTTCCAGCCCATGCGGAACTTTACGGTGAAAGGAATCGTCACCGCCTTGCGAATGGCGCGAAAGATCTCGCCGATCTTCGGCAGGTCGCGCAGCAACCCCGACCCTCCGTTCGATCCCACCACGCGCTTGGCCGGGCAGCCCAGGTTCAGGTCCACGGTGTCGAAGCCCGTCTCCTCCACAATGCGCGCCGCGTCGGCAAGCGTTGCGGGATTCGACCCGAACAACTGCGCTCCGATGGGATGCTCGTCGTCGTAAAACGTCAGGTAGCGCCGCCGCTTCGCCTCGCGCATCCGGCTCAACCCATCGGCCGACGTAAACTCCGTCATGATCAGCCCGCACCCGGACTCCACATTCGTCGCCGACGCCTCAACGCCCGCCGCCGTCGCAACCTGATCCCTGATCCCTGACCCCTGATCCCTTGAAAAGAGGCTGGCGTGCCGGATGAACCGCCGGAACACCGTATCCGTGACTCCGGCCATCGGCGCCAGCACCGTCGCCGGCCGCACCACCACCGCGCCCAGCCGCACCTCCGCCGGTACTCGCGCCTCCGCGGGCATGGCATGCTCCACCGGATTGTCCCAGTGCTTCTTCACGGTGAAACCTCTGCGCGGCATAGCGGCGGACCTAGATTCTCACTTCGATGTCAGGACGGCTCTTGGACAACAGCTTGGATTCAATCGCCTTGAGCTTGAAAGGATCGACGCGAAAGCGCTCGGGGGCGAAAACCAATTCAGCTGTGGGTGAATCAGCGCCCTTCTCGGTAATCGCGATGACTCCAAGTCTTCCAATGCCATCCTGCGCATATAGCCCGAGACGCGAAAGATCACCATGCAATATATCGAGATATGAGGTTGGGAGCGCAAAGTAGCGGAAGTGCGCCGGCATGGACATCAACCGGCGATACCCGCTACTGATGATTTCCAGCAGCCGAGCTCGCGGCCCGATAATGGGCTTCTTCTCGAAGAGCTTGATCTCGACCGCATGCAAGTCTCCGGCGCCAGCGCGATCCACGGCAAGCACATCGGCCGCGATCAACGCTGAAGGCGGCTCGAGATAAATGTTGGGCACCGACAGCGTACGCCGTAACAGTTCCGCGACCGCGTTGATCGCGCGCCCCTCTCGCTGACGTGGCGTCAATCTCAAGGTCTCTTCCTTTACGGTCATGACGATCACCTTCCTTCCCGTTTTCGCAGAATCCGCTCCGCCCAGACCTGAAATCGCTCGGCGGTTACACAAAGTGCCGCGATTCTTTCATCATCGACCCGCTTTTCGCTATAGGAGACGTCGGTCTTCACACCTAGCAGTTTTTGAAAGTGCCCGACCCCTTGCTGATCGATCTTTGCTCGCGTGCACGCTCGTTTGAGAGCAGTAACAGCTTCCCGATGGTTCTCACCGCGCGGCCGAATGCTGCCGAGCCCTATCAAGATCGCATCGCTATAAGAAATGGCGCTGTGCACGGCCAGCAGCGCAGCGGCTGAAGCGTATGCTGGCAGGTCGTCCTGGCAGAGCTTCATTGCATCGGCAAGCTGCGTAGCCCGGCGATAATAGACCGTGAAACCTGCCTCGATCATGCTCCACCATCATCCCACGAAAAAGCCTCCGCCGTGGCGGAGGCCCACTCGTCCAACCCGCGCCTCGGCTTACTTGGCCGCCTTCGCCGCGATGGCCGCGTCGCTCTTCGCGTACTTCCGCCGGAACCGCTCCACGCGTCCCGCAGTATCGACCAGGCGTTGTTTGCCGGTAAAGAACGGATGGCAAACTGAGCAGATTTCCACGTGAATGTCGCCCTTGTGGGTCGACCGGGTCTCAAAGTTGCTTCCGCAGGCGCACATTACCCGCACCGCGGCATAATTGGGATGAATCTTTTCCTTAGGCATCGACAGGCAGACCTTTCCTCTAATTCTTCGCTATCTATATTGTAAGGGGGATTCGCCCGTCTGTGCAATCGAATCCAAAGACACACGGAGGCACTCCGGAAAATGGATCGTTGCGGGTGTTGAGGAGCGGGCCGGCGCGGTTTGTCCTAGTCAGGAAACATACTTAGCTGCGGCGGGTGATCGCGAGCCGCGTCAATTCCACAATCAGCATTCCGGCATCGCTATTCCGCCACTGCCCGGACCGCTTCAACTGCCGGTACCTGGCCAGCATCCCTTGATCGCCAACCGCGGTCAGGAGCGCGGTGATCACGGGATCCCCCTGGGCTTCCGCGCGTCGAGCCAGTTCGTAGCCCGCCTGTGGGGCGTTGCCGTGCTGAAGGTTGTGAATGAGGTCCTCCAAGGATAAGCTGCGAATCTCGGATCGCACTCGCTCATCCTCCGCGGCCTTCTCCGCTTCGCGGCGCGCTTTTTCCGCCGCCGCAGCAGTCTGCTGCGCTTCGTTCTCACGGTACCTCCGGAGAACGGCGCCAACGCCTTCCTCTTCGGCGAACCGGGATTCAAGAGCCGCGGCAGCCGCCTCCTTCGGCCCGCTTTCGAGGGCGCGGAGCAAGGGTCCGACGGCTCGGACATCGCCGATCTCCGCCAGCGCGGCGGCGGCTTCGGCTTGACCATCGTCCAAGCGTGCGATCAGGGGCTCGATAAGGCGCTTATCCCCGGATTTGCCAAGGCGCACAAGGTCTCCCTCAGAGCCCTGGACCATTTGCGACCATTCTGGTTGACCTAATTCCCGCAGAGCGGCAGCGGCGGCTTGGCGTGTCGCCGGGGCCCTGCTGACCAGAGCACGTAGCAATGCCCCGGCGAGCCGAAGGTCCTTGGCTTGCGTGAGACGCTCGAGGTCGCCTTTATCGCCGCGCACCCATTCGCACCACTGCCCTTGGCCCAGATGGGCGAGCGCTGCGGCCGCGGACCGCCTGGGACCGTCTTGATCATCGACCAGGAGATCAAGAAGCGGGTCCAGGGCGCGCGCATCTCCGAGTTTGCCCAGGGACTCCGCGGCCGCGCTGCGAACCCAGCGACCTCCAGCGCCGCCGGTTCCCAGCGCGCGGATCAGAGCTTCGATTGCGCGAGCGTCGCCCTGGTCCCCGAGGGCCCTCGCCGCGTGCTCGCGCATGCCACTGGCTCCAAGCGATCCGCCGGCCGGACTGTCCACCTCCGCGATCAGAATGTCGGCGGCGCGCGGCGATCGGATCTTGCCGAGTGCCTTGGTGGCCGCTATGTGGACGTTATGTTCGCTGGCTCCCTTCGCTTCCTCGTGCATGGCGCGAGCCAAGGGCTCGATAGCGCGAATATCGCCCAGTTCTCCCAGTGCGGAGGCGATCGAACCCCGGACTCTTGACTTCGGGTTTGCAAGCTCGGCGAGGAGCGGCTCGACTGCGCACTCTCCCAGCTTGCCCAGGGCAAGGGCAGCGCGGCCATTTCCATTATCGAGAGCCGCGAGGATTGGATCGAGCGCGCATGGCCCCAGATTGCCCAGGGACTCGGCGGCGCACTTGACGACCTCGTCGCTCTTGTTTCCCAGCGCCAGCACCAGCGTAGGAATGGCAGCCGGGTCATGTAGCGATCCCAGCGCCTTTACGGCCGCCAGTTGTTTGTTCTCGTCTTTGCTCCCTGTGTAACTGCGCGTGTACCAGTTGACTCGAAAGCCCATGTCGTCACCAGGACCAAGATAGTCACGAGGCTCACTGAGGTCAACCCCTGTCAGACGCCCACGGAAGACAGCTTCTAGCCGTTCCCACCGCCCCAAGCTGCTTGGGGCAAACCAGTGAATCTCACTCGGCAAGACAAGAGCTAGTGGCTGGACGCTATTAGCTAGAAGCTCGCTTCTTCCCCGCCAGCTCCGCCCGCGCCCCGAGCGCGATCGCCATGGCCATCACCCGGTCGTCGTGCGTGCCCGACTGCGCTCCCGTGTTGCCATTCGGCAGCCGCACAAAGCTGCGGCACTCGCCCAGCAGCCGCCCGCTCTGGAAAAGCTCCGGCTCCTCGACCAGCGCCGCGCCCAGCCGCCCGATCACCGACGGCCGGCTCACGCTCGTCGTCAGCCAACCCGGTTGCCCGCCCTGCCGCCCGCCCTGCGAGTAGACCCGCTCGTACCTGCACGCCGTCTCGACGAGCGCCAGCACGCCGCTGCCATGGTTGTTGCGCTCCACCACCAGCCACGCGCCGTTGTACTCCCTGGCCAGGCTGGTCACATAGCGCGCCAGTTCCAGTCCGCCGACGTGACCGGCAAACTCCGCGCACTGCAGGCCCGTCTCCATCTCCAGCACCTGCGCCGCGGAGTAGTCGCCATGGCTCCCGCCTCCCGCCGGATCCACCGCCACCACGTATTCCTTACCCTTCACCGGCGGCAGCCAGATCTCAAGCTCTCCGTTCTGCCGCCGCTCCACTGGATGCGGCGCTGTCTTCAATCGCGCCTCCACCGCCGCCAACTCAAACACGCTTTCGCCGCTGGCCAAAAAGCAGCTCTCTTCGTCCTCCGCGTACTCCTGCGCCGTCAGCCCGCGAAAATCCGCGCGAATCCGCCGCCGGTACGCGATCTGCGAGAGCTTCAGCACGTGCTGCTTCATCAGCCCGCGTTCCTCGTCCGTCAGGCTCGCCTCGTCCACCTTCGCCGAGCGGTACCGCGGCTCCATCCACCACGGGAAAAAGTGCCGCACCATCCCCGTTTCGCCGGCCTTGTGCCACTCCTCGTAGAAGCACCCGCCCACTCCCTGCGGCGTCGACTCCAGAATCAGCTCACCGTTCGGCGCCATCGCCGCGCGCAAGCCCGCCAAAATGTCCGCCGCGTCGCCCGGCCACCGCGCCAGCTCGCTGCAGTGCAGATTCTGCACTGTCAATCCCCGCCCTGCGTTCCGGTCCGCCGCGCTCACCACCCGGTACTCCGCGTCCATCGCCGGAAACACAATCTGCCGCACGTTGGAGCGCCCCGTCCTCAGCGCTCCCGCCTGCAGCCCATCCGGCAGCCAATCCACAAACCTGTGCACCATGCGGAAGATCTCTTCGGCCGCCTCTTGCGTGTGCGCCACTTCCAGCGTCAATGTCCCCGGCTGCGTGATCGTCTTCAGAAAGAACCGCGCCGCCACCCACGTCGTCAGCCCCATCTGCCGCGCCTTCAGCACAATGTTGCGCTGGCCGCGCTTGTTTTCGAAGGCCATCTGCACCTTATTCGCTTTCAGTTTTCCCGGCCGTCCCTCGCGCGTTCGCACTACCAGCAGCCGCTCCGCCAACGCCATGCCCACGGTAGGCCCGTGCAGGCTCCGGGGATGATGGTCCAGCGCTTTGCCCAGGCACTCCAGGTCCTTCTTATCCATCTCCTCGGCAGGCGACTCTTCCAGCCGCAGTCCCCACGAATCGACCTTCTGCCCGCAATCTTCTAGCTCTTCCACGCAACCCCCACTAACTCCGCCAACCCCGCTAGCTCCGCTAACTCCGCCAACTCCGCTAAAAAGAAACCACCAGCGAACTTGCCAACTTGCGAAGCCGCCGAGCGGCGCCAACTCGCGAAGCATTGAAAACGCAACTGCATCTCCCGCGTCCGCTCCACCGATATGCGGCTAACTCCGCTAACACCGCTAACTCCGCCAACTCCGCTAACTCCGCTGCCCTACTTCAGTTTCCGCCGCACCAATACTTCACCGTGTACGCCGTCGAAGCCGTCAGCGCCGTATTCGCCGTGATCGTGACCGCCGTCGTGCTCTCCGTCCAGGTGTTGGTCGTGATCACCGCGCTTGCGCTCTCCGTCGATACCATGCAGTTGGCGTAGTTCGTGTGCGCGCTGGGGAAGGTCAACGTAGCCAGCGTTCCCGTCGTCGGGCTCGTTCCCGTCGTCAGCGTCACGGTGCCGCTCACGCCGTCGCACACGTGACTCGTTGTGCAGGCTATCGACGGGCTCGTCCCCGCTGCCGCGCCCGACGCCAGCGTCATGGTGCCGCTGCCCATGAAGAACTTGCCCGAAACATATCCCGTCGCCGTGGTGTTGCCGCTACCCGACACGGTCAGCACCGTCGCAGGGCTTGAGGCTCCGTTTTGCACCAGCAATCCGCTGGTACCGCTGCTGGCCGCGCAGTTCAGGCACACGGCATACGCGCCGTTGCCGGCGTTGATGTTGGTATTTCCGCCGCCCTGGTAGATCGTGATGCGGTCGAGACTGCTGTGGGCAGCGTCTTGAATGTGGTAGGTGTAACTCGTATCGACCGTGTTGTCCCACTCCGCGGTCCCGCTGTAGTTCTGCCACTGCAACTCTTCGGTCTGCGCCGCGCTGGTTCCCGCCTGGATCTCCACAATATTCGTCGCCGCCGACGCATTATTGAAGAGGTTCGCGCTGCCTTTCAGGGTCGATGAAGCGGTGGTCGTAATGCTCGTCGCGCTGGCCACTCCCAGAGTCGGCGTCGTCAGCGTGGGACTGATGGCCAGCACCACGCTCCCGCTGCCCGTGGTTGCCGCCGAAGCCAGTTGCGAAGAAGCATTGCTGCTCAACACGCTCGCGCTCGCCGGCACGCTTCCGCCATTGATCTTGCTCACCGTCGTCGCGCTTTGCGTTCCCGTTACGTCCCCGCTCAAACTGCCCGTGAAACTCGTTGCGCTGGTCGCATTGGCCACGGCCGTCGACCCGATGGCGCTGATAATCTGCGCGCCTGTGGCTGCGGCTGGCGCCGCACCGGTCGAAAAATAGCCCAGTCCCGTGAAGGCCGCCGGGCAGCTCACCGCTGTCCCGCTTCCGGCGTAGTAGGCCACGGTGTAAGCCGAAGCGCAGTTGTTCACCGTTCCCGATGTCTGGAACGAGAAGCTGTTTGTGCCGCTGTTGTAGTAGAGATAACCGGTGGCCAGTGTTGGAACCGTAACTCCGTTGATCCCGCCCGTGCTTGGCGCCGGAAGTCCTGTTGACGCCTGGCCCCACGCTACGGCTGGCGCTGCCGCTAAAATCCAAACCCGCAACCAACGCTTCATCTTTTTTCTCCTTGCCTTGCCTTTCCCCATTTCGCCCCATCTTCCATCGCGATGATTGATCCGGCCCAATACAAATGCCACGCCGTGCCCCATCCTTTCCGCGTTTTTTGCGGAAAGGGTGGGAAGCCTCGCCGTAAATCCTATGGGCCGGATCAATAGCCCACACCGCGGCGCGAGGCGGCGCAACTTAAGCAGTCGCGCCACCCGCGCTTTCGCTTGGAGTATTTCCGGCTTGGTTTCGAGTCCCTAGAAGCTATCTCATAAACCGGTCTTGAAAGGGCACGGCTTTAGCCGTGCCGCAAAATGCCCAATAAAACCAAGGGCTTTTGCCCCTGAGGGACGCTTTGCACGGACTGAACGGTGCTGATGAGATCGCCTCGAGTCCCTAGTCCCTAGTCCCTAGCCCCTGCTTTTCTCACTGCGGCACGTTGGTCGACCCCGCATCTCCGTGCCAATCGCCGATTCCGGCAATATACGTGCCCGTCTGCTCGGAACAGGTGCTTGCTGTCGTTCCCACGGTCACGCCGCCCTTCCAGTTCGAGGGCCACGTCCATGTGTACGGACCGCCGCTCGCCGGCTGGCAAACAAAGATTGTCACTTTGCCGCCTCCGGCGCCCGATCCAATCGACGCCGTCGCGTTACCGCTCAACACGTACGTTGCTTCCGCGCGGTCGGCAGTTGGCAGTGCGATCGCGCCGCTCGCCGACGCAGTGTAGGTCTCGCTGGGAGCATTCAGCGCCACGCCGTTCACCTGATAACCGCTTGCCGAAATCGTCTCCCCTGTCGCCGCCATGCCCGCGCCCGTGTTCGATGGCGCCGCGCCGCGGTACTGGTTATCCCGCGCAAAGGCCACTTCGTCCGAAGTCACTCCGGCGTAGGACGGACTGTTTGGCCCCGGAATGAATGCCCACCGGCAATTGGAAAACTGGTTGCCATATCCGGCGCCCGCGCTCCCGTTGTTTCCGTTGCCCGAGCCGATCAGGAAGCTGATGGCGTGAGAGGCGGATTCGCCCGTGGCAATCGTGGCGATGGCTATCAACGGATACCACGAATTGTGCGAAAGCCTGGTCCCGAACCCGAACGAGGGCGTCGTATAACTCGTGCCCCCGTATCCGTTCAAAGTGAAGGCATCCGTACCGTTGGTCGCGAGCATGAACGCATCCTGGTCCTGCAAGCCTTGCGGGAAACTGAAATTCGCACCCGGCCGGACGTAGCAACCGTAGATAAACTGGTCTCCCGCATAGGTGCTGCCCGTCCACGTGCCGATGGTGAACGCGCTTCCCGGTCCATCCAGCTCCGCGCACTGCATCTTCGAAGTCGCCTGCGGACCGTCGGGGCAGGACACGCCGCTTGTGACCACCGTGCAGGTATTCGGACTTGCGCATCCATTGGGAGACGCGGTGCTTGCCCAGCTTGACGGGCTATTGTTGATCGGAAGCGAACCGAAGGGCAGAATCTGCGGCCCGAATCCCGCGCCGCTGCCACTGCTCGCGCCCTGATACTCCACGCCATCGTTGATCGGCGGAGTGGCCGCCGACGTGTTCACCGGCAGCGTGGTCCCGTACGGCGTACGTTCGATGCTTACCGCATCGTTGAAGTAAGGATTGGTGTAGTTGGAGGTCAGCGAAATCGCCAGGCTGTCGAGCTTGTAGCACGCCAGCGACGGCGATTCCCGATTCGTGTATGCAAGATAAGAGACCGCCGTCTCCGTGACGTTATCCTGCAACGCATCGTCGTGGATCCATAGGCAGGAGGTCGTGTCCATCGCCGTGCGGTTGTCCACCACCACCGCCGCGCTCGGGGCCTGCTCGAAGAGCATGTCCTTGATCTCGTAGGGCATGGCGGAAATGCCGTTGACCCCGCCGCCGTCGATCTTGATGCCGCCGCCAATAAATGCGCCACCGGCAATCGTCGATGCCGCGCAGCCCGTGTTGGTCCCGCTCCCTCCGCCGGAGTTGATCCCTCCCGATTCCGAGTCGCACCGTAGTCCATAGGGGTAAGAAGGCTGCGCGCATCCGCCGGCTTCGCACGAGCCTGGGTTGATCGTGGCCGGCGAGTAGTTCAACTCCGCGATGGATTCAACCCACGAAGCCGTCTGCTCCATGCCTCCGGCCGCGAGGTAGCCGGTCGGATTCATTCCCACGTTGTAGAGGTCGAGATTCGATTCCTGCTCGCCCCAGTAACTCATCCCGTAGCTGCCGGAGATATTGATGTCGTGGAACGAGTGCCCATTATCCTCGGGGAAGCCCGGAGATACGGCTACCACACCCCAAACATCCGATGCCGAGTGCGCGTGCAGCGGATAAATGGTCCATTGGCCCGTCGCGCAGGTGTAAGAGTATCCGGACATATTCGTGCCATTCGAGCAGAACAGCCGAACCGACTCGTATTTATCCTCGTCGAACGAGGTGATCGAGCAGCCGGTCGCCGTGGTCGCCGCCGTGGCCGTACTCTGCTGGTAAACCAACTGCTCTCCGCCCGGCGCCGAATAATTCACGCTGAAGATCGCGCCGTTCGTAATGTCCAGCGTCGCGTCGGAGCACCCCGACACGGTCATCGTTTCCAGCGGAACGTAGCGCACCTGCGACGGCAGAGTCAGCGTCACAATGCGATAGCTGCCCTCGGAAACTGCCGTGGCGCTCACCCCTGTCGCCGTCGTGGTCCCGGCGATCGTGATCGCCGCGCCGGCAGGCATATTCGTAATCGCGCCGGCCGTAAAGGCCGGCGTAACCGTCACCGGCTGCCCCGGCGTCGTTACCGCCGTGCCGAGGGCGCCGTAGATTGTGGGTGCGAAGATCAGGGCCGGACTCCCCGTCTGGAATTGCAGGTCGCCGCCCGGAGGCCCGATGCCATACCAGTTCTCGTAACCGGTCGTGACTAACGTGGAGCCGAGCGAGAGATAGCCCTGCAATTCAAACCTGAAGGGCCCTCCGTACGGGAAGGTCAGGGCGCTGGGATTGGCCCAATAGCATCCCGGCGTATGGTCTCCGCACTCCAGGCGAATGGTTTGCGTGTTGCCCGAGGCCCACGGATAAATGCTGTTGATGCAATCTTGAATGTAGGGCCCGATGTCCTGCGAACCAAGTTGCGCCCCAAACGCGCGGATGTCGCAAACCGGCGACGTGGCCGTGATCGACGCCTGGAACTCTGCATTGCCCGCGGGCGTAATCGTCCATGTCGGCGTTGTGCTGGGCTCGCCCTCAAGACCGCCCGTGCCGTCGGTGATTACGCCCGCGTAGCCGCCGCTCCCGCCGCTCCCGCAACTTCCCGGCGTCCATTTGCTTGTGGTCGCGTTCCACACGGCGCAATCGCCGTTCGCAATTCCGCCGTCGGTCCAATCGGCCAGATTCGCTGTGCCGAAAAGCGAGCCGCCGACCTTAAAGCCGGCCGCGTTGACGTTGCCTGTCACCGCAACCCCGTTGCTGCCGTCCGATGCCACTCCCGGCAGCAGATTCGCCATCGCTCCGCTGGCGCTTGTCGCCCCTGTTCCGCCTGCCGTCAATGGCACCACGCTCTCACCGCCGACGGTCGTGCCATTTGCGGTGTAGTACGCGATCTGCCCGGTGCTTCCCGAATTGACCGTTCCCGATCCCGATCCGGATCCCGATCCGCACGCCGATCCCGTGTTGGTGAGGTACCCCGATGAATCCACCTGCAGGCAGAAGTGTCCCGAAGACGCGGCCAGCCCTGGAAACTTGATGCTCGTCGGTCCCAGGAACGCCGCCACCAGGCTTGCGCTCGATCCTGAGTAAATGTCTGTCTCCGCACCCGATCCGCTCTCGTAATTCAGCCGGATGTGTCCCGTCGCGTTGCTCGCGTCAATATAGGTATCGCCGCTGTTCGTGCTCTGGTAGGCCTTGAAGCTATCGAGGCCCCCCACCGCCGAGTTCAGCGCCCAGTCGTTGGTCGCGTTTTTCACCATGTACCACTGGCTGTTTCCGTTCCAGTCCTTGTACGTGAACGAGCCCTTCTGGCTCGTTGTCAGTCCCGGCCACAGGTAGTAGTCCACCTCTGCGTCGGCGCTGTTCCGCACCGTCATGGTTCCCGTCGATTGCGCTGTCCCGCCCACCAGCAGAGTTCCGTTGAACTGCGCATCGCCGGATTTGTCCACGGTCGCCACCGTCGTCTCCGTGGCGCCGCCCGAGCCAAAGACCACCCCGCCCGTGCCCGACCCGTTCGACCCGTTCAGCACCACCGCGCCCGTGCCCGCGGAGTTGACCACCGTCTGGTTGTTCGTGCTCCCAGCAGGCGTGATCTCCGCAACGGCATTCGGCGTCGCCGTCTGGTTCGATCCGGCGAAGCTCAGCGACGGCTGCGATGTGTAACCGCTGCCGCCGGCCGTCACCGTCACGCTCCCCACCGTGTAGCCTCCAGGGCAGCTCAACGAGGTGGTCGTGATCAGGTTCGCCGTCGCCGCGGCCCCGCTGCCGCCGCCGCCCGTAATGCTCACCGACGGAGCGGTCGACGACGTATAGCACCCCCCGTTGTTCAGAACCACGTTCGTCACCACATTCGCGGTCGCGCTCAGATATTGGCCCACCGAAATGCGCTGCACTCCGTTAATCAGATCCGTCAGGTTCCAGAACTGCTCGCCGCTGGTTCCGTCGCTAAACCCGTCTTCCCAGCGATAGCCGTAATCGGTCTGGATCTCGTTCAGCAGTCCGCGCTCGTTGCCATTCCCGATGCCCAGCCGCGTGTGGTTGGTCACGGTCGTGTCCTGCTGGCTTCCATACCAGTCACCATTCAATCCGTTGAAACTCCGGTGAAATGTATCGAGGAAGCTGTTGCGCGTGCCGTTGTCGGTCAGTTGTCCGGTGAACATGGTCCCGCCGGTCATCCAACTGTTGTACTTGCTGCCCGCGTCCGCCACCACCTGGTTTGTCGAGTTCTCGTTGCGCACTCCTACGATCGTGTTGTTCTCGGCATTCGCTCCCAAATGCAATGCTGTTCCGCATCCCTCTACGTCTCCGCCCGTAAACGTGTTGCCGTCGCCCTGTTGCAGATTGATTCCGTAGGTCCCGGCGATTGGATTGCCCCCGCTCGTCGGGCAATCGATGTGCAGCCGCACAAACGTGCTCGCATTCATCCAGTCCGTCGTCGCCGCATTCGCCACCTGGTGGCCGATCGCATTCACCGCCGTCCCGAACCCGGTGAACTGGTTGTCCAAAAATGTTCCGCCCGTGTAATTCCCGGTTCCGTCCAGTGTCATGCCGGTCTGGTTTTGATTCCCCAGGAAATACAGGCTCTCGAGATCGATCTCCTGCGTCCGGTAGGCCGCAAATCCCTGCGCCGTCGCGCTGGTGGCCGCGGTCGTGTTGATGGCCACGTTGTCCATGTGGAAGCCCGGCGTATCCACGGCATACGTCGCGTCGCCCACCTGCACCATCGCGCCCGTGCCCGAGTACGCAAACACCGTTCCGCCCTGGCTGCCGCTCGCCGCCGTTCCGCCGCGCAGTGCGCATCCCCGCAGCGACACGTTCCGTGTCGTCGCCGTCACCACAATTTGTTTCGCCGTCGCAATGGTCGCGCACGGCAGCAGCACCACGGCGTTCGACCTCGAGATCGTCAGATTCGACCCCATCGACAAACTGCCCGTAAAATTCCGCGCATCGCACGTCCCGCCGTAGGTGGCGTTCAGTCCGTTCAAGCAGACTTGCACCTTGGCCCCGAAATCCGCGCCCGCAAACTGATCCGCCTGGTACGCGCCGCCGATCTGGTGAGCGGTGAACGTTCCCGTTACCGTCCCTCCCGTCAGCGGCAGCGCCGTCGCCACCTGCGTATCCACATAGTGCTTGGTCGCCGCCTGCAGCGGCTGCGTGGGATCTGCATTCAAAATCAGCGGCCCGCTCAACGTCCCGCCCGACGCCGTCAGCAGGCTCTCCGTCAGCTCCGTGATGGCCTCGTCCACGTAGGCCCTGCTCACCGTCTGTACAGCTTGCACCGCCGGCATCACCTGCGCCTGCACCTGCTCGAGCGTCGCCGACGCCGCCGACGGTACCACCCAGTACTGCGTACTCACCGTCCCGTCGCTCATGTAGTAAACGGCTGTGTAGTACAAGCCCCCGGGCGTGGCTCCCGCGTTCGGCGCCAGGTTCACGCTCACAAAGCCATCCGCCGCAATCGTCACCGTCAACGAGTCCGCGACCACTGCCTGGCCCGCCGCGGTCGTGAACGCCGGCCAACTGATCACCAGTGTCCCCGCGCCCGGCTCACCTGTAGCCAGGTACACCGTCCCCGCGACCGTCGTCGTCGTCACGCCCTGCGCCCACGCCATCGCCGCCAGCCCCATCGCCAGCAGACACGCCGCAACTGCGCGTCCCATCGACACGAGCGGTCCGTGCGACACGAGCGATCCGCGCCCCATCGACACGAGCGGTCCGCGCCCCATCCTTTTCGCGCTCTTTGCGAAAAGGGTGGGAACGTGACCAACCCGCTCGCCCGCCGACTGTCCGGCTCGCCAATCAGACGTCCGCAATCCTTCGTCCTTCATGAGCTTCATTCCCATCGCGTCCTTCTCCCTGCCGCATCTCCCCGCACCCCGCGAGGCTTTCAAATCACTTATTGATCCGGCAACTAAATACCGTGAGGGTGCCCCATCCTTTTCCGCGTTCCTTGCGGAAAAGGGTGGGAAACTGCGCCACCGTTTCTTTGCCGAATCCATAGCCCCTCGGTCCCATATTCGTCGCCGGCCAACCCGCCAACTCGCGATCATGCGCGCCAGCGCATGCCAACTTGCTGACTCGCTAACTCGCCTTCTGCTCCCTGATCCCTGACCCCTGATCCCTGTCTTCTTCCATGCTCTCGTCCCACTCCGGCTCCGACGCCAGCAGTTCCGCCCAGCTCGGCCCGTCCCGCTTCTTTTTCTTCTTCGCGTCCTTGCCTGGCTTCTTCTTCTCAATCAGCGACAGCATCATCTCCGTCCCGCGCATGTCGCCTGCTTCCGCCTTGCTCACCAGTTTTTCGGCGATTAAGCCGCTCTTCACCTTCACCACCGCTTTCACCGCGTGGCGCAGCTTCTTGCGCGCTCCCTTGTAGTCCCCAAGATCCACCGGAACGCTCTCCCCATCCTTTTTGGCCTCCGTCTCCTCCGTATCTTTCCCCTTGCCGGACTTCGCCCGCCCTTTCGCCGTCTCGCCCTTCTTCTTTCGCTCCTCGATGCATTTCCCGTCCACGCTGCTCACGCCCATTTGCCCACCTCTCCGGTTCCCCCGTCCGCGCCCTCGCGCTCCCTCCGCGGAAAAGCTAAGGGGCAACTCGCTCCGAGTTGCCCCTGCCCTGCGACATTTGATCTAGTCTTCCCGGCCCGCGCCGTCGCCCCGCCCCGATCTCAGATCCGTGCCCCATCCACGCGACAGATCCGTGCCCCATCCTTTTCGCGCTTTCTGCGAAAAGGGTGGGAATCCGGCGGCCAGGTCGTGTCCCCGTCGCCGCCCCTGCGGATTCAAGAAGACCGGGAAAGCTCCTTCCACTTTCCCGCCCGTTAGTTCGATTTCGGTACGAATGCCCTTAGCTTACCCAATTTGGCAGGAATCTTCTGCAAAAGATTTTTTCTTTGTATAAATCCTTAGTTTCAATAACTTACGCCCCTCCTCGCCCTCGCCAAACTTTGACAAGCCCTCCCAACACTGCCATCCACCACGCCCCAGCCAACCATTTGCCCCGAAAAAAGCCTTCGATCGAACCGGACCGGCACCCGCTCAACGCTCTTCGCGCCCGTCCCCTAGTCCCGTGGCCCCGCAGTCCCTAGTCCCTTAGTCCCTGTGCCTCATCAGGTGCACGTTTTCGCATACGTCAAAAGCCGCACGTTTTGCCTGCGTCTCTCCTTCAAAATTCGTACACCTATAGGTGCGCGCAATCGTCCGGGTGTCCCAGGTCCGGCGCAGCCTCATCGCGCCTAACCTGGGATCGCGCCAACTCGCCAACCCGCGAACGTGCGCGCCAGCGCACGCGAACCCGCTAACTCACTGACCCGCTCCGTGCTCCATCCTTTTCGCGCCTTTTGCGAAAAGGGTGGGAAAGCGAAAGCCCGGGCAATCCGATCCTGGAACCGGCCTAACCTGGAACCTCGCTAGCTCCGCCAGCTCCGCCAACTCCGCTAACTCCGCTAACCCCGCTGCTGTTAGCATCTTTCCTATGCCACTCTCGCCTCGCAGTGCCCGCTGCGCAGCCTTGGCCCTCCTCCTCTGCGCAACCACCCTCCTGCCCGTTTGTGCCCAGAACTCTGCTTCAGCCAGTCCCGGCCCAGCCCCTTCCAGCCCCAGGGCCGTTCAGACCGTCGGCCAGATCGCCGTTTCGCCCGACGGCAAGCGTCTCGCCTGGCTCGAAAGCGGTGAAATTCGCGTCGCTCCTCTTGGCAGTCCCCTCGCCAGTATTGACGAGAGCCGGCGCGTCACCGCCGCACCCTCGCCCGACGAATCCTGCACGGAGTTCGCTCCCGTCTGGTCGCCCGGCTCCAACGCCGTCGCCTTTCTCTCCGATTGCGCCGACCTCGGCGGCCAACCCGACCTTTATCTCTCGCACCTCGACGGCAATCCGCCCCAGCGTCTTTCCCAGTTTCGCGGCTACGTCAATGCGCCGGCCTTTTCGCCCGACGGCAAGCGCATCGCCTTCCTCTATGTCGAAGACGCCACGCGTCCCTCCGGAGCCCTCGCCGCCATGGACGCGCCCTCCGGCGTCATCGGCGAAGATCGTGTTGAAGTCCAGCGCGTCGCCGCTGTCTCCGCCTCCGCCGCCCAACCCTCCGCGCCCGCCTTCCTCACCCCCGCCAGCCTTCACGTTTACGAGTTCGACTGGTCGCCCGATTCTGAATCCCTCGCCTACGTCGCCGCCGATCCCCCCGGCGAAAACAACTGGTGGCTCGCCAGACTCTACACGCAATCGACGCCCGAGGATGCCCCATCCACCAACACCATGGGTGCCCCCGGTCTCGCTTTTGAGACCAGGGATAGCGCGGGTGCCCCCGGTCCCTCGCACTTGGGGACCGGGCAGACCAAGCCTACCGCGATTCTTTCCCCCTCCGATATCCCCGGCCCCCTCCACGGCCTCGAAATCGCCCTTCCCCGCTGGTCGCCCGACGGCAAAGCCATCGCCTTCATCGGCGGTCTTATGAGCGATCAGGGCGTCACCGGCGGCGACGTGTGGATCGTCGCTGCCTCCGGCGGCGAGCCGCGCAATCTCACTCCCGGCCGTCCTGCATCCTCTGAATGGATCGCCTGGGGCGACGACGAGCACATCTTCACCTGCGAGCTCGCCAACGGCATCCATCGTCTCGTCCGCTTCCGCCTGCAAGGCGATCGCACCAGCCAGAGCGTTGCCACCAGCTTTGCCGCGCCCCTCTTCACCTATCCCGGCTCGGTCGGCGACAGCCTCGCCGTCACCGCCGATCGCTCCCTCTTCGTCTTTCAGGCCAGCACCTTCAACCAGCCCCCGGAAATCTACGCCGCCGGCCCCGCCGCGGCCTCGCTCTCTAAGCAAACTGTGGGTGCCCCCGGTCCCTCGCATTTGGGGACCGGGGATGCCTCGGCCGCATCCGCTGCCCCCCCTGGCCTCACCCAGCTCTCCCATTTCAACGAAGGCCTTACGCCATCCTGGGGCGATTCCGCCACGCTCACCTGGACCGACGACAACTTCATCATTCAGGGTTGGCTGCTTCTGCCCGCGCACTACGATCCACACAGGAAATACCCGCTCATCGTCGAGGTCCATGGCGGTCCCGCCGCCGATGTCGCCTCAAGCTGGAATGGCGGCGGAGGCGGCTTCAGCGCCACGGGCTATTCCGCCCTCGATTACTTCGTCCTCATGCCCAACCCGCGCGGCAGCTTCGGCCAGGGCGAAGCCTTCACCCAGGCCAACCGCAAGGACTTCGGCTACGGCGACCTCCGCGACATCCTGGCCGGCGTCGACACGGTCCTCGCCAAGTATCCCGTGGACCCCAACCGCGTCGGCATCACCGGCTGGAGCTACGGCGGTTTCATGACCATGTTCGCCGTCACCCAGTCCCATCGCTTCAGGGCCGCGGTGGTCGGGGCCGGCATTTCAGACTGGCTTTCCTATTACGGCGAAAACTCCATCGACCAGTGGATGATTCCCTACTTCGGCGCCTCGGTCTACGACGACCCCGAGGTCTACGCCAAAAGCTCCGCCACCACGTTCATCAAAAACGTCACCACCCCTACCCTCTTGGTTGTCGGCGACCGCGACGGCGAGTGTCCCGCGCCCCAGTCCTTCGAGTTCTGGCATGCCCTTCGCGACCTTCATGTCCCCACGCGGTTGGTGGTTTACCCCAACGAGGGCCACGGCTTTTCCGATCCCGCCCACCGCCTCGACGTCCAGCAACGCGCCATCGACTGGTTTGCCCGCTATATGCCTGAATAGCAGGGACCAAGGGAAAAAGGGAACAAGGGAACGAGAAGGCGCTTCTGCGGGTCTGCAGACGCGGTTGCAGATCGGGACTTGCGCGCTTCGCTTGTCCTGCGGCGCGACCGGCCCGTTTTCCCCCTTGGTCCCTGCATTCTTGGTCCCTCGGTCCCTTGGTCCCTGTACTTCTGCTCCCCACCCGGCCTCGCGATGAGTCTATTCAGCAGAACCGCCTGACAGACCGGTTCCATGCCGGAGGTGGCCCCGTCCTGATACACTTTTTTCTTGGAGTATTCGGTGTGTGTCCCGCCTCTTTGGCCGCATGCGGCAGTGTGCCGCCACAGTGCTCGAGCCTGGGTGCGATCCACCTGTTGCGGGCCGGCCCTGGGCAGCATAAGGGGTGGCGATAACTCGTTTTTCTTTACGTGTTCTTAGCGACCGTTCCGCGGTTCGACGGCGCGGAGCGGGGAGGATTCATGCGGCAGTTCTTGACGCTTGTTTGTTTGCTTGGCCTGGCCCTTCCGGCCGGGATTTCCATCGCCGGCTGTACACGCAACCCGCAAGGTAACTACTGCAACGGCCTCGGCTACGGCCTGAAGGATGATCAGATCGCTTCCCTCACTCTGCAGCCGCAGCAGGCCGGCATCTCGCTGGCCTATGGGCAGACCACCTTTATTCTGTCGCCTCAGGCCTTCAGCTGCAAGGGCAACTCGGTCCCGACCACTACCGGCACGGTAAGCTTCGGCACCAGCAACAATCAGTTGGTCGACATCTCTCCCAACGCCTCTCTCTGCGCCGGCACGTGGAACCGCAATACCGGCGGCGGCATCGCCGACTATACCTATTGCACCGCCCCCAATCCGCTGCCGTCCACCAACGGACTGCCCTACAGCATTGCCTATGTCACAGCCTCGGCAGAGTCCGTGACCTCAAACCCCATCCCGGTGTACGTTCATGCGCCCGTTACCGCCATCAGCCTGGTCACCACTTGCCTCCCATCCTCGGGAAACTGCTCTTCAACGACGCCTTTGACATCGGTGCCTACGCAATGCTTCTCGCAGAACCAGCAGGCCGAGCTCGACGCCTTGGGCTACTACGACAACAACGGAACCCAAACCCTGCTCTGCCAGCCAGCGGCGACCGCCAGCGTCACGGCTTTTTCGGTCAGTTCGGATGTGGTTACCGTGACGACCGCTGCCAACAACTTCATACCCGGCGAGAACGTTACTTTCTCGGGCTTGTCGAAGGCGACCTTCCTCAACACCGGGAGATACACCGTTCTCCCAGCCGGCCTGAGCAGCACGCAGTTCGAGGTCGCGGCCACGGTTCCCGATCAGACCGGGAGCGATTCGGGAAGCGCCACGACGACCACTTCGAATCCCAGCTGCGGCTCGTCCATCGGAACCCTCAACTACGCGAGCAGCAATTCGACCGTCGCCAGCATCGCCCCCGAAACACTCGCCAATCCCTTCTCCACCATCACCGCGTTGCAGCCGGGAACGACCACCATCACCGCATCTATCGCCCAATCGACAGGGTCGGCCGGCTATTTCTCCACCTGCCCGCCGAAATCCATTCGCATTTCGCTTGCCAACGGCGCTACCAGCGGCGTCGTCACCCAAGGCGTCACGCAGAACCTCACCACCACGGTCATCGATACCAACAACAACCCCCTCACCGGCTTGAGCCTCACCTACCAGTCCACCAACCCCATCGAAATTACGGCCGGCGGCGGGGGCGCGATCACCGCTTCTTTCCCCGGTGTCGCTTCCATCTATGCCGTGTGCGAGCCGGCCGCTTGCAATCCGGCCCCCATCAATGAATTCGGCCTGAATGGCACCGGCCTGTCGCTGGCTTCCAATCCCGTCAGCATCACCGTTCCCGGCTCCACCAGTAACTACGCCTGGTTCGCCGCGCCCGGCGAGTCGCAGTATTTCTCGTCGCTCCAGCTGCTCACCGGCAGCCCCGGCGCCACCGTGCGCCTGCCCTATGTTCCCAACTCCATGCTCATGGATCAGCTGGGCGTCAACCTCTACTTCGGTTCCTCCCGCGAGTTGATGATCTACTCCACGAACACCAACGGCATCACCAAGCAGGACACCTCCGTCCCCGGCGTCGTACTCGCCGCCTCTCCGGTCGCCAATCAGTTGCTCATCAACGATCAGGTCCGCGGGGTGCTCTATCTCTACAACATCAACACCGGCACTTCGTCCACCTACGGCGGCATGGGAGCAGCTGCCGCCTTTACGCCCGATGCCAGGACCCTTTACATCGTCGATAACGCGGAGCTCAACTCCCCGGCCTCGTGCTCTACCCCGCTTATCACCGGCCACGCGGATACGCTCTACGTCTACAGCGCGAACCTCGGTTGGTCCACCTATCCGCTGCCACCGAATCCGCTTCCTGCCGACGCATTGCCGACCTGCACTACGCAGCCGGATTCGCCAAACTTGGCTACCGCGCAAGCCCTTGCCATCACCGTCCCTGCCTTGGGCGCCTATCTCGCCGGCAACCCGACCGTCGCCCACACCTGGTGCCCGGGAGGACTTCCGCCTTCCGACACCACTGTCGGTACCGTAGGCAACAACGCCAGCATTCTCTTCTATCCCCAGAGCGACTCCGTCAATCTGCTCACCAACGTGCTGGGAGCCACCTCCGACGGCCAGCACATGCTCGGCGCCTCGCTCAGCGGCTCGAGCATCACGCTCGACGACATTGCTCTCAGCATTCCGCCCAACTCGACTTACCCGTCCGCCCTGTGCCCTGAAGACACTTCGGCTACGCCGCAAACCATGACGCCGCTCGCCACCAACCCCACCATCAACGGGACAGTCGCTCTGGGCACTGCATCCGGCGCGACCACGCTCAATGCAACCCAGGTGAACCAGGTCGTAACTGGCACCGCGCCCTCTACGTCCTCCGTCACCACGGCCGCACCCATCGCCTTTATTACTTACAACGGCGCGACCGCCGGCAACCAACTGCCCTACTATCTGCCCCAGGCCAACGGCAACCCGGTCCAACAGCCCGGCTACGTAACCTTCAAGTACAACAACAACACTTCCACCACGGCTCCGCCCGCCTCCGAGGCCACCGCTCCGCTCGCCGGCGCGTTTTCGCCCGATAACTCCATCTTCTTCGTCTCCACCGCTGGCGACGACTGGATCCACTTCATCAGCATTCCCCCCAACGTGAGCCCGTCCAACCCACCCGTCGACTCGCAGCAGTACAGCCCCAATCTGCCCGCTTGCACGCCGGTCTCCGAGGGCGGCGACGACCCCGGCTGTCTGTATCCGACGATTTTGCCGGCGCCAACTCCCAGCACCTTCGTTCCCGCTACGGTGATCGTCGTCAAGCCGCGCTCGGTGACCTAGAGCAGGTCAGCGAGTTAGCAATTCAGCAAGTCGGCAAGTCGGCGAATAAACCGGGCCCCATCCTTTCGCCCGTTCTTTGGACGAAAGGGTGGGATAGCATGCGAACTCGCGAACTTGCGACGTCGCGAAGCGACGCCACCTGCGAAGAAGTGAATGCGTCGTTTCACTCACCGCGAGTCTGCAGCTAACTCCGCTGACACCGCTGACACCGCTAACACCGCTAACTCCGCTAACCCCGCCAGCCCCGCTAGCTCCGCTACAATCAACCTATGATCAAGGGCATTTCGATTCTGCGCCCGGCCGGTAACGCCGCAGCTTACGAACGGTTGAGCGGCTTCTTCGCCGCCCTCGGTTTCGCTCCCGGCAAAGGATGGCAGGAAGAGGACTCGCGCGGCGCGTCGTTCCTCGCCCCTCTCGGCAATCTCGAACTTGTCGATGGCCGCTTCCCATCCACAGCCGATCTCCTCATTGAAGTCACCTCCCTCGACTCCATCCATCAAGTGGCCGAAGCCTGGCTTCGCGCCCAGGGCGGCGACGCGTCCTCGAGCCGCCTCTCGCCCATCGCTGAAACCCATTGGAAATCGCGCCTTTTCACCGTCGAACCCGAGCCCGGCTTCCGTTTCAGCTTCTGGGCCTGGTCCGACCCGCTCAAGGGCAAACCCGTCGCGCTCGAGGGCGACCTTTCTGCAGAGGGAATGAAGTTCGCGATCGTGGTCTCGCGCTGGAACGCCGTCGTCACCGACCGCCTGCTCGAAGGCGCCCTCGACGCGCTTCTGCGCAGCGGCGCCGATCGCTCCGCTATCGAAATCGTTCGCGTTCCCGGCGCGTGGGAGATCCCCGCTGCGGCGCGCATTTGCGCCAATTCCGGCCGCGTCCACGCCATCGTCACGCTCGGCTGCCTGCTGCGCGGCGAAACCGCCCACTTCGAGGCCATCTACAACGAAGTCGCGCGCGGCATCGGCCAGTCGCAGCAGGAGACGGGCATTCCCCACAGCTTCGGCGTGCTCACCTGCGAAACCCTCGAGCAGGCTCTCGACCGCGCCGGCATCAAGGCCGGCAACAAGGGCTTCGAGGCCGCCGCCGCCGCCATTGAAATGGTGAGCCTGCGCCGCAAGATCCAGCAAGGCGGTCCCGCTTGACCAGCCGCCATCGCCGCAAGTCCCGCGAGCTCGCCATGCAGATGCTCTTCCAGGCCGACGTCGGCCGCCACACCCCCGACCAGGTCCGCGCCACCTTCTGGAAGGCCGGCGATCCCGTCGAACTCGAAGTCAGCGGCTTCGCCGAGGACCTCTTTCGCGTCGCCTCGGAGCGCCAGGAGGAGATCGACGCGCTCATCGGCAGCCACTCCGCCCACTGGCGTCTCGAACGCATGCCCGCCGTCGATCGCAACCTGCTGCGCATGGCCGTCGCCGAGCTGGTCGGCTTCAAGGCCACGCCCTTTCCCATCGTCATCAACGAGGCGCTCGAGATCGCGCGCCGCTACTGCGCCACCGAGTCCATCAACTTTCTCAACGGTGTCCTCGACTCCATCGCCCGCAGCCTCATCGCAAAATAGATTCGCTCCTCGTTGTCATTGTTCCGCATCCAATGCCCGCATCAAGAATGCTCTGTCATCCTGAGCGAGCGCAGCGAGTCGAAGGATCTGCGGTTGCCTTTCGCGTCTTCAACTCGGCACGAAAAGGGTGGGACCGCACGGACCCCCGCCCGCCTCTTTCAACTCAGCACCAAGAGTGGGTGCCCCACGTCCCGATTTTGGGACGTGGGAAAGCACAAACCCCAACCCGCCTCACTCAGCCCAGCACGAAAAACCGTGCCCCATCCTTTTCGCGCTCTTTGCGGAAAGGGTGGGACAGCACGAACCTCAACCCACCTCGTTCAACTAAGCACGAAAAGGGGTCCCGGAAAAACACGAACCCGCCCTGCTATCCTTGATCTGGTGATGCTGCGTCTTCGTCTCAAGCAAATCTTCGTCATGGCTGCGCTGCTGGCCTTTGTGCTCACTGCCTGTCACAAGGAAGAGCAGGCCGTCGAAGGCGTGGCCAAGAAAGCGGAAAAGGTCGAGCAAAAGGTTCAGGCCAGCGAAACCCAGCTCGACCAGGAGCGCGCGCAGCTCGAGCAGATTCCTCTGCCCACCAAGAGTCTTTACATCGACATTCACGACCCCGCCGCGTGGGCCAATCCGTTTCTCTCCGCCGGCCCCGACACCATCACCCTTCGCATCCTCATGCCCGACGCCAATCCCAGCCCCCCAGGCCAGGGATCTTTGCTCCGTCCTGAGGCTGCCCGCCGCCAGGAGCTCCAGTTGCGGCTCTCCGATCTCGATAAGGCCGTGGTCGCAATTCCCTCCGGCGCCTGGCGCTACGGCCGCGTGATCGCGATTGCCGAATCCCCCTCGGCCGCGCCCAAAGACCGCCCCAAGGTCCGCCGCAACGTCGAAGCCGCCATCAAGCAGCTCAACGATCTCGGCGTCGTCGTCGAAGAGTGGCCCTCGCGCTGACGCGCACCACGCTTCCGCTACGCCATCTTGAAAGCGCACGGCATGATTGACCCGGCCCTGAAATCCGGTCGCCGTGCCCCATCCTCTTCACGTTCTTTGTGAAAAGAATGGGAAACCACGAAACCCACCCTATAGGAATAGTGAAAATGCTTTAAGGGTGCGGGGTTTTTTCCAAATGCCGATACGTGCACATCTGCGCGTGCTCGCCGGCAAGATTCGTGCACCTGGAAGTCGTCACTTCGTCGGATCGGTGACGCGCCCCAGGAACAGAATGCTGCCTGTCGCATTGTCGCGGATCAGGAACAGAAACGGATGGTCGGCGGTGAAGACGATGGGCGGCGGCGGCGGATTCCTGGGCGCCATGGCCGTGGCCACCATCACCACCGCCGTGGCCGCCGCGGCCTCGGTCCCGTTCTCGTCCACATCGATGTACGCCTTGTGGATGGCAGCCGAGATGGAGAGGCTTTTGTCGCCCGTGATGGAGGAAAAGTCGGCGGCGCCTGGGTTGAAGGCCGCTTTCAAGCCGAGAGCCTCGAGCGTGGAGCTGAGCTCGAACTGTTGGGTGATCTTGAAGCGCGGCAGCGAGACGATCACCTCGTCCGCGTAACTGAGCGACGAGGTCCACTTCTCAAGATTCGCGGCGGTCAGCGAGCGCTCCAGGGCGGGCAAGCCGTCGGCGCTGTCGGGAAGCAGGATCAGCATCGAGACTTCGTCCTTCGCGTAAGGCATCAGGAGCGCCTGGAAGGATGCGCCTTTGAAGTAGTAGTAGTGCCCCGAGTTGTACATCATGGGCGTTTGAATCTTTTTGCCGGCCGACAGATGAAAATCCTTGTTCTGGGTAAAGTTCTTGCTGAACTGATCGGCCCACGCGCCCTTGAAATAGATGGCGTTGGTGAGAATCAGGCGGGTGAGCGGCGTAACGGCGCCGGGGCCCAGCAGGTTCTGGATCTTGTCGTTGGTTTGCTTTTCGACCCACTGATTGATGGTGGCGCGCACGCCTTCGGGGTTGGACTTGAAATCGACTGGGTGAAAGCCAGCGCCGTATTCGGTCTTGACCAGCTTCAGGTAGCCGGGGAGGAAGTTCGTATTTTGCTGCGCCCAGAGCGCGTCGGCCACGCTCAATGCGTAACCCTGGTGCGGCGCATTCATGCCGGCCAGCAATGCGCCCATGGCCGGGTGCAGGCGCTCCGGCGGCAGCGTGAAGTGGAAGACGCGCGCCATCTCGGTGGCCGTCTGGCCGTCGGCTCCGGCGTAGGCCATGGCGAAGGCCGTCGAAATGCTTTCGGGCGAGAAGAAGAGATTGCCAGGCTCCGTGCGCAGTTGCGCGTAGAGATCGACGGCGAAGGCATTGCTGCCTTTGACGGCGACGGCCTGGTCGGCGTTTGCCGCGGGTGGCGTTTGGGCGGCAACAACCGCCGAGCCACAGAGCGCGAGAAAGACAGAAAGCAGTGACTTCATTGAATCCCCCTATACGGCCGCCGGGGAGTTTCTATCCCATCAGTCCCTTGTGCCCCAGCCAGCTACGCAGATAAGACGCTTGTCCGATGTGGTAAGTTTCGTGGATGGCGAGGAAGTTGACGATGCCGCTTACTTTGCCATCGGCACTCGGAGGCCCGCTTGTCGCGGGTTGCGCGAGCGCCTCCTCCGATACCTTGTCGAGTGTGCCGGCCAGCACGCCGGAGACCTCGCGCCACGCATCGAGCAGCGTTTCGGGCGACGGATAGGCGGCGCCATCCTCGCACTTTCCTCCGCGCGCGAACATGCCCAGCCAGGGCTGCGACCACTCCGTGCCCAGCCGTGTGAGCAGCGCCTTGCGCGTCCACACCACATGGCCCACGACCCACGCGATGTGATTGCATTTTTCGTCGGGGCGGCGCAGCCACTCTTCCGGCGACAGATCGCTCACCATCTTCACCAGGAAATCTGAGTTGAAGCGATAGTTTTCGGCGGCGGTTGCAATGACTTGAGGGACGGGCATGAGACCTCCGGGGATGGATGCGAATTTATGCGCGGCTCAACGGATCCGATAGACGAATGCGTCCTCAAGGTATTGATCGCCAAATTTCTGACCACCAAGGCGCATTCCGTATGTGTCCTTCGCGGATGCAAAGGACTTGCGCAAGGCCTGGATGAAGGGCTTGTCCATCGGGCGCCAAAAGATCGTCGGTGTTCTGTTGACGGGTATACCGGCGTTCCGCAGTGTCGCATTGATTTCGGTGTAGGCGGAGAGCGAAGACGATGGGTCAAGATGGTCGGATGCAATGACCAGTCTCCAATCTTCGTATTCCGGAAGCTGGGCCCACAGAGCGACATTGGGAGTCTTGCCAGCTTTATCGAGCGCATCGATCACTCTTTGCCCGTTTTCGATATCGAAATTCACCAGCGTTGCATTATCCACGGGAGCAATCCTCCTTTCTTGTCTTCAATTGCCCTGAGAAGTGTTTCGGCTTCCTGCAAGGTCCTTTTCTCGTATCGGCTCTCTTCGGACCAGTCCTTTACGATGGCCCAATTCGCCCCCAAGATTGGATCTACTTGCAGGGTCGCCTCCAGTTCAGTCTTAAGCTCAGCCACAACCACCAAATCTTGAAGTTTGTGCGTATAGCTCCGTGTGGCCAGCGCTTTCTCCGGAAAGTCATGTTCCCGGGTTCGCTTGGCAATGCACGCCTTCAGCGCGCACTCGATTGCATACCCTGCCAGATAGTATGCACCATCCGGAAATCCGGCGGCGAGCAAAGCGCTGGATTCCTGGATGCGGGTTTCAGCAATTCCCTGCAGATCGACTCGGTTCATGGGCTAACCTGGCTGACAATTCTACATCGCGAACCCTATGCGCGGCTCAGATAGGCGCCTTCACTGGTGTCAACCCTGATCTTTTCTCCCTGGTTGATGAAGGAGGGAACCTGGACGACCAGGCCGGTTTCGGTCTTGGCGGGTTTGGTGACGCTCGATGCCGTCGCCGACTTCAGGCCCGGCTCGGTTTCCACGACTTCCAGGTCGACGGTTTGCGGCAGTTCGATGCCCACCGGCTGCCCATCGAAATAGCTGACGTGAATCTGCAGATTGGGAGTGAGGTACTCGACCGTGTCGCCGAGCGTTGCGCTCTTGAGAATGGTTTGCTCGAAGTCCTGCGGGTTCATAAAGTAGTAATCGTCGCCGTCGGCGTAGAGGAACTCCATGAGGATTTCGTCCACGACCACCTTCTCGATGGCGTCGGCGGAACGGAAACGGTGCTCGAACATGGCGCCGGATTTAAGGTTGCGCAGCTTGGCCTGGATGAAGGCGCGAAGGTTGCCGGGCGTACGGTGCTCGACCTTGAAGACCGTGTGCAGTTGGTCGTTGTGTTTGATGATCATGCCCGGACGAAGTTGTGTGGCGGGAATCGCCATAGAGGTTTTGAGCTCCTTGCAGGACTTGCGCGCGGTGCGCAATCAATGATGCCGTTTGGCCTTTATTGATTGTAGCCCAGCCGAGGGTCCGGCGTGGGGCAGCGGCGCATCGCTGCGGGCGTTGCAGGCGGGCGGCTCTCGCGCGTTGGCTCAGGAGCCGTTGACTTTGGTTTCGAGCCCAGGAGGAGCGGATTCGCACCGCGGCTTGAGGGATATAGAATAACCAAGAGCCGGCACAAGACCGCAAGAGAGAAGGCAAGAGCGCATGAGTAAGCCCGTTTCAATCTGTGTGATCGGGTCCGGATACGTGGGACTCGTGGCGGCTGCCTGCTTTGCCGAGATTGGCCACCGCGTGATCTGCGTGGACAACGACGAAGCCAAAGTTGGTCAGCTTCGCTCGGGCGGCGTGCCCATCTTCGAGGAGCACCTGCCGGAGCTGCTGGCCAGGCATCGCGGCAACTCGGTCCTCTTCACCACGGATCTGGGCGAGGCCGTGGAAGAGAGCGAGGCCGTCTTCATCGCCGTCGGTACGCCGCAGGGCGACACCGGCGCCGCGGATTTGTCCTACGTGGAAGCGGTGGTGGCGGAGATCGCGCGCAGCATCAACAGCTACAAGGTGATTGCGGAGAAGAGCACCGTTCCGGTGTACACCAACGACTGGATCCGGCGCGTGCTGCACCGCCATGGCATCGAGCGGGAACGCTTCGATGTGGTTTCGAACCCCGAGTTTCTGCGCGAAGGCACGGCGGTCATGGATTTTCTGCACCCCGACCGCATCGTGGTCGGCGCCAACAACCAGCGCTCCGCGGAAGTGCTCCAGCGCATCTATGAGCCGCTGACCAGCGGCAGCTATTACGCGCAACCGGGCGCGCTCGCAGGCGCGTGCAGCGCGGTGCATCCCGCGCGGCTGATTACCACTTCAACGCAAAGCGCGGAGATCATCAAGCACGCGTCGAACGCTTTTCTGGCCATGAAGATCTCGTTCATCAACGCCGTGGCCAACCTGGCCGAGGCGGTCGATGCGGATGTCGAGGATATTTCCCTGGGGCTAGGGCTCGACAGCCGCATCGGCTCCAGGTTTTTGCGCGCAGGGTTGGGCTACGGAGGCTCCTGTTTCCCCAAGGACGTGGCCGCGTTTCACTGGGTGGCGCAGGAGCGGGGCGTGGATTTCCAGCTCCTCGAAGAGGTGCGCAAGATCAACGAGACGCAGAAGGAAGTCTTCTTCAACAAGGTGCGCTCGGCCTTGTGGACGCTGCGCGGCAAGCGATTGGCGGCGCTCGGTCTTGCCTTCAAGGGCGAGACGGACGACATCCGGGATTCGCCCGCCATCGGCATGATTCGCATGCTGCTCGATTCCGGCGCAGTTGTGACGGCGTTCGATCCCGCGGCCATGGAGCGCGCCAAAAAAGTATTGCCGCCCGCGAAGAACATGCACTATGCGGGCGATCTCTACGCAGCAGCGAAGGATGCCGACGCATTGCTGATCCTGACCGACTGGAAGGAGTTTGCCGCCATCGATCTCGCGCGGCTGAACCGGGCCATGCGCTTCCCCATCGTGATCGACGGCAGAAACCTGTACAAGCCGCAGGAGATGCAGAACCACGGATTCACGTATGTGAGCGTAGGCAGGCCGACAGCATACCATGCGCAGGAAGGTAAGCCGCGCAGGGCGTAGATGCAGGGGCGAGTGTGAGTGTGGGTGTGAGTGATCAGGGCGCACTCACACTGTCCACTGTCCACTGACCGCTAACCACTGCTCTCGGAGCACTGAACTTTGACCATGCACGTACTTGTTACCGGCGCAGCCGGGTTTCTCGGATCGCATCTTACCGACCGCCTGTTGAGCGACGGCCACACCGTTCTCGGCGTGGACAATCTGTCCACGGGGGATCTGGATAACCTCGCCCATCTCGGCGGTCATCCGCGCTTCCGGTTTGAGGAGCGGGACATCTGCACCAGCTTCGATCCCGGCCACGTGGATTACGTCTTCAATCTGGCTTCTCCGGCCAGCCCGCCGGAGTATCTGCGCCTGGGCATCCAGACGCTGCGCGTGGGCTCGGTGGGCGTGGAGCATACGCTGGAGATCGCCGCGCGCTCGAACGCCGCCTACCTGCACGCATCGACTTCAGAGTGTTACGGCGACCCGCTCCAGCATCCGCAAAGCGAGAGCTATTGGGGCAATGTGAACCCGGTCGGTCCGCGCTCGGTGTACGACGAGGCCAAGCGGTTCGCCGAAGCCATGGTAATGGCCTATCACCGTTCGCGCGGAGTGAGCACGCACCTGGCGCGCATCTTCAATACCTACGGCCCGCGCCTGCATCCCGCGGACGGCCGGGTGATCTCGAACTTCATGATGCAGGCCCTGCGCGGCGAGCCGTTGACCATCTACGGCGACGGCCAGCAGACGCGCAGCTTCTGTTATGTCGACGATCTGATCGACGGCATCATGCGCCTGGCGCACAGCGACGAGCACCTCCCGGTCAACATCGGCAATCCCGTGGAGTTCACGATTCTGGAGTGCGCGCAAGCCGTGCTCGAGGTTACGGCTTCGAAGAGCAAACTGTGCTTTGTCGACCTGCCGGTGGACGATCCCACGCGCCGCCGCCCCGATATTACCAAGGCGCGCACGCTGCTGGGATGGGAGCCGCGCGTCGAGCTCAGGGAAGGCCTCGAGAGGTCGCTCGATTACTTCAAGAGCAAACTCGTACACGGCGAAGGCGCGGCGCCAAGCTCTTAGAGCATTTTCACTGATGGTATCAGGAATCCGCCGTGCCCCATCCTTTTCACGTTCTTTGTGAAAAGGGTGGGAAACCACGAAACCCACCCTATTGGAACAGTGAAAATGTTCTAGCGCGGCGGCTCGTAAGGCTCGGCACGCAACAGATTCGACAGAGTATTGCGCTCGTCCGGCGTGAATGTGTTCCGGTAGCTCGCGGAGTTGAGCACCGTGTTGCGCTGATCGAGCGGCACGGAGCGCAGATCCTGGAATGCGCGTTTCACCAGCGCCTGGCGGTCGGGCGGCAGCGCCATCAGGTTGCGGCCTGCCTGGCGCACCTGTGCCTGCTCCTGCGGAGACATGCGCTCCAGCATTTCGCTGCGGGCCAGGCGGCGCTCGCGTTGCGCCTCCGTCATCTGGTTCAGTTGATGTAACTGCTGCACCAGCCGCTGCTGAGTGACCGGCGGCAATCGATTGAAGCTGGGATCGTTGCGCAGCAGCCGCTCCTGCTGATCGACGGGAAGGCCCCGGTGCTGGTTCAGCCAGTCGCCCAGATGGCCCGGAGGGGCCGCGCCCGGATAAGCATTTCCGGGGCGCACGGCATTGGGATAGGCCGGACGAGCGAACGGGGGATTCTGCCCCCCGGGATTTGCGGGGTAGCCGGGCGCCGGGCGCGCGCCGGGGTTCTGCGGCTGATACGGCCGCTGCTGATTCGGATAGGTCCGCTGCGGGTTTTGATTCGCGCGCGGCGGATTCTGGTTTTGCCGCGAAGAGCTTTGCTGCCTGGCCGCACGCGGCCGACTCTGTGCGGGGCCGGAACGCACGCCTGCGGCGGGACGGGACTCAGCGCGACGCTGGGCGTGCGCTCCGGCCGCGGGCAGGCAAAGCGTGAGCACAGCAGCCGCAAGGGCTGCCGCACGCATTCTTCCCGCGTTCCAGGTCCAGTTCACAAGTCGTTCTCCCGGCTTTAAGCCAACGTCTCAGAATAATCAGTCTCCGCTCTCGTTGCCGGAGAGCGATTCCATCTGGTCCAGCACCTGAGCGTTGCTATCGAGTGTTTGCAGATCGTTTACGGTGGCGGCAAGCGGGGTGGGCTGCGCGGGCTGCATCCAATCGGTGACGCCAAGATACGCGCCGCCGCCCACCAGAAGCACGACGGTCAAGGCCATCGCCGCCAGAGGACGCGCGTGGAGACCCGGACCGTACGCTATGCCGGCGCGCAAGCGAGCCCATTGGCCGGCCAGCCAACCGGCCGGTCCTGCCTGGCGCTCTTCACGCATCTTTGCGCCCAGCCGCGCCAGAAAGTAAGGGCTCGGCTCGGGTGCTTTCCAGGTATCGAGCAACTGCATGGCTGCCTTGAGCTTCCCAAGCTCGGCCTGGCAGCGGCCGCACTCGGCAACGTGCGCTTGAACCTTGGCAGGCACTGCACGCGGATCGAGCAGCAGATCGGCCAGCTTCTCATCCACCATCTTGCAATTCGTCTTTTTCATGGCTTGCCACCCCGCAATCTGCCGGTTGGTTCCGGCATTTTTCCACTTTTCCGTCAAACAAAATCCTTCAGTTTTTCCCGCAGCGTCTGATAGGCGCGGAAGAGCAGCGACTTGGTCGCCGACTCGCTCAGCTTGAGCACCTCGCCGATCTGCCGGTAATCCATCCCCTGGTACTTGTGCATCAGCACTGCCATGCGCTGCCGTTCCGGCAGCGCCATCACGTGGCGGCGAATCGCGGCCATGCGCTCGTCGCGCACGAGGCGCTCCTCCGCCGAAGGCTCGTCGTCGGCCAGATCGGGAGAGGTGCCGGTCTCCTCATCCGGCTGGTCCAGGTAGACGGTTTGCGCCGTCCGCTCGTGCCGGGTATCGCGCGCGTAGTTCACCGCCAGGTTGGTCGCAATCCGGTAGAGCCAGGTCGTAAACCGCGCCTCGGCCCGGTAACTCCCTCTGGCGCGATAGACGCGCAAGAACACTTCCTGTGCGAGCTCTTCCGCAATCGCCTGGTTGCCCACCATCCGGAAGAGGAAATGAATCACCCGGCGGTGGTGTTTTTCCGCGAGGTAATTGAAGCTGGCCTCGTCCCCCTCGGCCACGCGCAGCATAATGGCTGCATCGCTCGCCGGATCGAGCTCTGCCCGCGCACCCACTCTCGCGTTCGGTGCGTCCGGCCGCAGGGCCGAACCGGCGCCCAATGCCTCGCCACTGAGGACCATGGTGGCCATATCTTCTGGAACCCCATCCGCGCCGGAAGGTTGCGCCTGGTAACCGCTCTGTTCCCCTGCATCTCCGGCGTCCGGGCTGTCGTCGCCGGGGTCCGGCGAGCTGTTCAGGGAGAATAACGCAACGAGTCCCCTTCGGTTCGCAGCCGAGGGCGGCAATCCGGAGCCAGCCAGGCCGGAAAAAGGGCCCGGCACGGCTCCTCCGTGAAACCGGAACTCGCTTTCCTGCCGGATTGAACGCGTTCTCCTGAACATACCCGGTTTCTCGTCCAAACCTCGCGGCATCCAAGGCAAACCGCGACCTGAATCGCCCCTAGGACCGCATGAAGAAGAACCCTCCCGTGCCCCATCCTTTCGCCTGTTCTGTGGGCGAAAGGGTGGGATAGCACGAAGTCCATAGGTACAAATCCATACGGTCAGAGACCTGGTGGATCAGTTTGAAGCCGTCGCGAAAGGGCGCTGAAGCCGTCGTGAAAGGGCACGGCTTTAGTCGTGCCGCAAACGCCGATCGATCAACCGGGGCTTTAGAGCATTTTCACTGATGGTGCAAGGAAACTCCGTGCCCCATCCTTTTCACGTTTTTTTGTGAAAAGGGTGGGAAACCACGAAACCCACCCTATTGGAATAGTGAAATTGCTTTAGCCCCTGAGGGACGGTTTTGTGCAAACTGTCTCACCAGCGAATCGCCGCCGGATTTGGACGCAAAGCTCTGCTGGTGTTACTCTATCCTACGGGACGCCTTGCCGGGCGGCCTTCTCGCGGCTACGGTTCCACACGACGTTCAGGGGCCGTTCTCGGGGAAGATTGACCGGCAGGCTACGCCTCTCAGGGACAGGGATTTTCCCGGTCCGGGACGGCGGCCGTACCCCCTCCCAAGCCCTTTTCCGGGCGCTTAACTCAGCGGTAGAGTGCCATCTTCACACGGTGGAAGTCGCAGGTTCGAATCCTGCAGCGCCCACCACCATTGCATGGAGCAGCCATTGCATGGAGCAGTCGCTCGCTCGTCGCTCGCACTGGAATCGCTCCCTTGTACGCGCTGCGGATGGGGCCCCTTTGCGTATCGGCGGCGCGAGGGTCTAAGCTTAACAGCAGGCGGATTTGAAATCAGCGCAGGGAATTGCGGCGGCTGAGGCGGAAGCCGCCAAGCCTGGTCGAGGAGGATGCAATGTCGGCCTGGAATCGCAGGGAATTCGACGTTACACTCGCCGGATTTTATACCGTCCTCAAACCTACGAGGTGGTTTTCCGCATTGCGGCTGCCGGGGGGCTTCCGCTATCGAATTAAAGGAGCGGGGCCTGAGAGCCCCACGTTGGCCTCGAAATTGCCGCCCGCGCCTGGATCTATTTCGTCGCCCAAACTGAATTCCGCGGACCATACGGCCGGCCCGGAAACGGCAATCCCTTTTCAACTCACGACACCGAGCACGCCGGATCGTCATCTCGCACGGCCGGCGTTGATCGTCCCGGCAGGGATTGCGATCACAGTGGCTGCGCTGTGGTGGGCGATTTGGTCTCAACACTATTGAATGCTGTATAAATAATGCAATACACTAGGGCAAAGAAAAAGGCAGCTCGGACTGGGCCATGCAGCCGCGCAGTTTTGCTGGACAATTGCGTATGACCTCGATGGAGTTGAGGACG
>Ga0224557_1000330_pt1 | contig 53348 bp, 49 predicted proteins | sample 714S31014metaG_FD_180677 | JGI IMG/M metagenome (GOLD analysis project Ga0224557, IMG submission 180677) | Peat soil microbial communities from Stordalen Mire, Sweden - 717 S3 10-14 | ecosystem: Environmental > Terrestrial > Soil > Wetlands > Peat | place: Sweden: Norrbotten County, Stordalen...
TTTTTTGCCTGCACCCGTTGGATTTTCCGTTTTTTGATGGTTGGACATAGAGGAATGCCTTTGTTTATACGGCTTTATTGTATGTCACTAACTCCTGCTTGTGAAGCTTATTTGGGAAATATGGGTTCAAAACGAAAATGCACCCGTCACGGGGACGATACGCTGGTTTCATTCAGTCATTCAGCATCTAATCCAAGACTGGCTTCAATGCTTGGCGATCAGTTCCCGCACGTCCACCGCGTCCATGCCCGCCGCGCGAATGGCTTGCAGGCCGAGATCGGTGTCTTCGTAGGCGCGGCAAATTTTTGGCTCCACACCGATGCGCCGCGCGGCTTCGAGGAAAATGTCCGGCGCGGGTTTTTGGTTTTTCACCATCTCACTCGTGACGATGGCGTCGAAGAGATGCCGGATGTTCAGGCGCTCCAGCACCAGGGTGATGATTTTTTCCGTGCCGCCGGACGCAACGGCCATCGGAATTTTGCCGTGATTCGCCCTGGCAATTTCCACCACGGCGTGGATGGGTTCAACTTGCGAAAGCGTTGTCAGGTAGGTTTCCTCTTTTTCGTGCGCGACGGCAATGTGGTCGAGCGACCGGCCCTGCTCGTGCGCGAGCAGCTTGAGAATGTCGCGCGCCGGAACTCCGCCGAGCGAATAAAAACGGTCTTCGGGAAAATGGAGGCCATACCGCTGCGTGACCATGTTCCATGCGCGCCAGTGCAACGGCATCGTGTCGGCCAGCGTGCCGTCGCAGTCAAAAATAAGCCCGCGTGGTTCAAAGTGTGGGGTTTTCATTTTCGTCAGTCTATAAAGTAGGGCAGCGCTTCCAGCCTGCCTCCTAAAATATTTTCCCGCTTAAGCGGCTTTCTTAATATTTGAGACAGGCAAGATGCCTGTCCTACGTTCTCAACGCCTCCAATCGCGTTTCCAAATCATGGATCATCAGCGGATCGATCAGCGGGTCGAGGTCGCCTTCAATGAAATTCGCCAGGTTGTACAGCGTCAGTTCCACGCGGTGGTCGGTGACGCGGTTTTGCGGGAAATTGTAGGTGCGGATTTTCTCGCTGCGTTCGCCGCTGCCAATCTGGTCTTTGCGCTGCGCGGCATATTTCGCGTTTTCCTCGTTGACCTTGCGTTCCAGCAGGCGCGAACGCAGGACCTTCAGCGCCTTCACCCGGTTTTTTTGCTGCGAACGTTCATCGGCGCACCGAACAATGAGGCCGCTGGGCTTGTGGATGATCTGCACGGCCGAGTCGGTGGTGTTGACGCCCTGACCGCCCTTGCCGGACGCGCGGCAGACGTTGATTTCCAATTCCTCCGGGTTGATTTCGATGTCCACGTCCTGCGCTTCGGGCAAAACGGCGACGGTGCTGGTGCTGGTGTGGATGCGGCCCTGCGCCTCAGTCGCGGGCACGCGCTGAACCCGATGGACCCCGCTCTCGTATTTGAGCCGCTTGAAAACGTCCGTGCCGGTAATGCCAAAAATGATTTCCTTGAAACCGCCGAGATCGGACGGGTTGGAATCCATCGTTTCCACCTTCCAGCCGCGCGCTTCAGCGTAACGACAATACATCCGGTAAAGATCGGCGGCAAACAGCGCGGATTCCTGACCGCCGGCGCCGGCGCGAATTTCGATGATGGTGTTGCGCGAATCGGTCGGATTGGGCGGCAGAATGCCGAACTGGATTTGCTGCGCGAGACGTTTTTCCTCGATTTCAAGCCGTGCAGCTTCGTCTTTGGCGAGCTGGGCCAGTTCGGAACCGGGCGGTTCACTTTTCAACAGCGCGCGGTTCTCGTCCAAATGGGCGAGCGTTTTCAAATAGCCTGCGCCGTACGCTACCAACTCCTTGAGCCGGGCGTATTCCTTGGACAATTCCTGGGCGCGTTGCGGGTTGTCGAAAACTTTTGGGTCGCTTAAGGCGGCCTCGACCTCGCCAAAGCGCCGGGAGAATTTTTCAATGTGCGGGCGCAAGTCCATTTTGGATTTTCGATTTCGGATTTACGACTGACGCGTCCATCGGCAATCGTAAATCGTAAATTTCGCAGGCATTTGCTTTGGAAAAAGAAACCGCCTGCATTCTGCCGAAACAGAGCGCAGGCGGATAAATGTCGGAAAGCTACTTCTTTTTCTTCTTGGTGGCGGCAAACGCTTCCTGGGCGGCTTGCGTCTTGGCGGCACGTTGCTGGAATTTGTCCACGCGGCCGGCGGTGTCCACGAACTTCTGCTGGCCGGTGTAGAACGGGTGGCACACGTTGCAAATGCCCACGATGATCAGGGGCTTGGTGGAGCGGGTCTTGATCTCGTTGCCGCAGGCGCAACGGATTTCCGCGTCCACATATTTCGGATGAATGTCCGTCTTCATAAAAAGGGGCACAAATTTACCATGAACGAGCCGGATAACAAGAGGGAATTTGCAGGAATTATACCCCGCCAATCCACGTGCGGTCCTCCCAAACGGCCTTGAGGGAAGTCAGGTTGCGGGAATCGAAAATATTTTTTGCCGCCGAAAGCAGTTTGCCTTTTTTCAAATTATTGAAGGCGTCGCTGGCGCTGATGGCAACGAATTGGAGCACGCTCGGGTCGCGGTAACAGTCAATCATGCAGCGGGTGCAGCCGTCGCGAATGAGTTTTGAGTCATCCCACTCGTACACTTTGCACATGGGCTTCTCCCAGAAATGACAGCGGTAAAGGTCCAGTTTCCAGTCGAGATAAAAATATTTGTGCCCCCCGAGGCAGCCAAAATGCTCCTTCTCGCCACGCAGATGCCGCTGCATTTCGGTCAGCGATTCCATCGGATTGACCACCGGGAAAGGGCTGCGCTGTTTCATCCGTTTGATTTTCTCAAACAGCTCAATCAATTCGTCCTTCGAGTAATTGACCAGCCCGCTGTTGCTGAAGCTCAGGTAGCTGCTGGCCAACGAAGTCAGCGGATAACTGAACGTGCAGCTGGTGAAGCCCAGGGATTCCAGAAATGCCGGCAGCCGGTCATATTCGTCAATCAACCGGCTCGCCGTGATGCTCGCGGTGGTCTGGACGCCGGCCGAGTGGAAGAATTCGTTGGCGCGTTTGATTTTCCTGCAGACATCCGGCAGGCCGCGGTTCTTCTCGTGTTTGGCAATGTCGTGCGCGTCAATGGACATGATCACGCTGCTCAGGCCGTCGCTGGCGAGGCCGCGCATATTTTCCTCAGTCCAAAGTCCCCCGTTGGTGCAAATCATCGGATGAATTCCGCGCTCTGCCGCGTAGCGCGTCATGGCACGCAAATCGCGATGCACCATCGGTTCGCCGCCCACGAACAACAGATAACCGATGTGATTTTTGACGGCGATGTTAATGACGTCGCGCGCTTCCGACAACGTCACGCTGCTGCGCGCTTTCGGATCGAACTTGGAGCGGGCGAAACCGCAGAAATCGCAATCGGCGTTGCAAATGTTGGTGATGGCAAATTGCAGATAGCCCGGCCCGCCATGATTCAGCACTTCGGCAGCCAGCTTGAGCACGCCTTTCTTTGGCCGCGCGACCGGCCGGGAAAAGTCTGGCGCCGCCGTCGCCGGAGAACCGGCGGCGACCGCACATGGAGCGGTTTCAACAGAATCGTTGCTCATTGCCAATTGCGGCATTTTGCGGGCAGGAAATGTTGCGGGCAAACTTTCTTTCTTTGCAAATATTGTTATTACTGATTTTACCTTTGCTAGAATGGAGCGAAAAGCTTACTGTTTTTGCGGTTTGTCCGATGGTGTAACGGTAACACAGCGCCCTTTGGAGGCGTTATTCATGGTTCGAATCCATGTCGGACAGCCATATTATCCAATGAAAACGAGGGTTCTGCGGATGTTTGCACAGAATTTGCACAACAACCGGCCCGAACGGCTGACCGTCGCGTGAGATTCCCTGTCACCATCCGCCACCGCGCCAGCAAGGCGAAGATTTACGCGCCTGCCGGCAAGTTCGCTTACTACCGCGTCGCCTACGCCACGGCTGGCAAACGCCGGATGCAGACCTTCGCCGCCTATTCCGACGCCAAAACCGCCGCCGAACGCATCGTGCGCGAACTGGCGAACGGATCACAGGCCGCCGCGCTCTCGGCCAGCCAGTCCCGCGACGCCCTTGCCGCCTTTGAACGGCTGGATGGCTATTTCAAATCCAAAGGGAAGCGCGTCAGCCTCAATACTGCCGTGGCGGACTATCTGGATGCGGTTGGCAGATTGAATGTCCCGTTGTCCGCTGCCGTGACGGGCTATTTGAACACCGTGGCGCTGGTCAAGCGCATGGACTTGGCCGCAGCCGTGAAAGAGTTTGTTGACGGGCGCGAGACCGAGACGAAATCGGTGAACGGCAAGAGGCCGGAAATGAGCAAAAGCTATTTCCTCAATACGAAGCTCTGGCTTGGCTGGTTTGAAAAAACCTTTCCGGCAACGGCGGTTTGTGACCTGACAAAAGAGCATCTCGACTTGTTCATGGCCGGGCGCAGCCACCTTGCCGCCAAGTCCAAGAATCATCTTCGCGCCACGGTAAAGATGTTTTTGAACTGGTGCATCAAGAAAGACTATTTGCCCGCGAACCACCGTTTGATGGATGCGTCTGGCATGAAACGGCAAAAAGCCGATAGCGGCGAAACTGAATTTTACCGCCCGGCTGAATTGCGGGCCATGCTGGATGCGGCAGACAACACCATGCGACCGATCATCGCGCTGCAAGGTCTGGCGGGGATTCGACTGCAAGAGGCCCAGCGCCTGACGTGGCAGGATGTTTTCGGCACGGCGGGACACATCGCCATTTCCGCCACGAAATCCAAGACACGCAGCCGCCGCTTGGTTGAAATCTGCCCGGCATTGGCCGCATGGCTTGAACCCTACCGCCAGCATAAAGGCCCGTTGTGGACACAAAGCCACGACACCTACCACGCGGCGTTTGTCGAACTCCGGGAATCCCAAAAAATCCCGGCGCGGAAAAACGGATTGCGCCATGCGTTTTGCACCTACCACTTCGCGCTGCATGAAAACGAGAATCTGACGGCGGCACAGGCTGGAAACAGTCCCGCCGTGATTCATCAGGCTTACAAGGGACTGGCCACGAAAGCCGACGCGAAGAAATGGTTCAACGTGCGGCCAGCGCGCGCGGCAACGAATGTAATTTCGCTGTCTGCCGCGTCGCGTAAGAAAGCGCATTGAAATCGTCTGTGAAACAAGACCACACATTCAAGGTTTTTTCTTTCCGACCTGCGGGTAAGGGCAAAACTTTTGAAGTCAAAATCCCATGGAAAGCTTTTTCTGCGTTCATGGCGTTGAATCTCGACGAACGTGATAAAATTGCCACTTCGTGGGGGAAAGCATGGCTGGGTTTGGCTACCAAACATCAGGACAAGGAGAAAATTGCGCTTTTTAGCCGAATGCTTGAAATCCTGCGCAGCTATTATGCGGAAACGGAATTAACAGGCCGGCAAGAAGAACCAAGAACCATTGCGCGGGCAATTGAACCAATCCTCGTAAAAATCTCGTTCAATCCAAAAGCAAAACAAGATGCCTTATGGCTGATGCAGTTTGAGGAATTTCGCACGGATATGAACTCGAAAACGGTTTCGCGTGTGATTATCAAGGCCGCAACTCAAGCTGTAGAGGACAATGACATTGGTTTTTTTAAACAGCTTGGGCGTCGCCTCTCACAACGGCCAAAACCGCTAACAAAAAACTTCAATTTGAATCCCCTGAAACATCTGATGTTGAGTCATTGGGTAGCTGACGATTCAAAACTGCAATTCTGCTATTTCACGGATCAAGCCCTTGCAGATTTTCTCAAAGAAGTCGCGCCGGGTGCCGGCGCGACGTTTGAAAGCGTGCGCCAGACACGCAAAAGGTTGAGGATACAACGGACAAATCCGCTGCTCGTCAAGAATGTCGCACAGAAAAATGGGGCAATCTTGTTGAGCTAGTCCGCCAGCAGGGTGGACAAATCACCTGTACAAGCGCGGTGTCCACGACGGCAACCATTTTTAGCAGCAAGGTTGTGTCGTTATGGAAAACGTAACTGCACAATCGGCACTGGCGAGCGAGGGTACTTTCCTCGACGAAAAACAACTCCTGACTCGAATTCCAATTTCAAGACGTACCGCATTTTCGTGGGTTCGATCAGGGAAACTGCCCTGTGTCAAAATCGGCCGACGCAAACTCTTTCACTGGCCCAGTGTCGAGGCCGCGCTTTTGCGCCAGCAACGAAACGGAATCGAGCCATGAAAGGCAGACCATCCGCCTACAAGCCCGATTTTTGCGACCATGTGATCAAACTTGGCCGTCAGGGCAAATCACTTCACCAAATGGCCGCCGCCTTGGGGGTGTGCTTTGGCACGCTCAATGCCTGGCGCGACAAATATCCCGAGTTTTCTTACGCCTTAACATTTGCACGCGATCTTGCCCAGGCGTGGTGGGAGAACGGGGGCCAAAAGGGAATCTGGTCACGCGATTTCAACGCGCAGGCTTACCGGCTGCAAATGCTGAATCGGTTTCCCGAATCGTGGCGCGACAAGCCGGAGGTTTCCGTGAACGTGGAAAACTCCATCACGGTTGACACCAACCGGCCCGTCGAACAATGGGGCAAGGCCGAGTTGCGGGCCGAACTGATCCGCCGCAATGCGCTGCCAAAAATTCCCGTGCTGAACGGAGCGAAAAGGAGCTGAGTTGTGACTCGTGAACTCCCGCCATTTCTTCAAGATTTGCTGGCCGCTGTGCCGCGTGCCGGGAATGGTGTTCACGCTTGGCTGTTTCAAGTTGCCCGGCAACTTCATGCGCATTTACCCGCCGTGGAGATTGTCGCCCTGCTGGAATGCCGAGCGCAAGGTTGCGGGCGGCACGTCAGCCGCAAAGAGATTGAAGACGCTGTGAAAAATGCGCTGGCGTGCGCGTGGCAGCCGTCTGGCAATGCTGCGCCGATGCAGCCTACCGCCAAGTGGCCGGGTGTGAACCAAGAGCAACGCGCCGCGATTCTGCGCGACAATGGCGGACTGGCAGACCTTTGGGAATTTTCGCATCCGCGAATTGAGGACAACGGGCAACACACAGAAAAAATCATTGACCAGCTATTTCCCGGCAATCCGCTTCTGTGCTGTGGCAAGTCAAATTCCGATTTCGACACGAAGCCGCGCGAAGACTGGCGCGGGGAATTGTCCATGCTGGCGTTAATCGTGCCGTCGCCTATGTCGGCAGTCACCGGCACAACCAAAGACGGCAAGGAATCGAAACATACGCTTGCCAACATCGGCGCCCGTCGTTTTCTGATTTGTGAATTTGACACCGGCACGACGGATGAACACGCCGCATTGCTGATTCACCTGGGCGGATATGCGCCGCTGGTTTGTGCGGTTCATTCCGGCAACAAATCACTTCACGGCTGGTTTTACGTTCACGGCCAGCCTGACGTGAAGGTGGAAAAGTTTTTCCGTTACGCCGTTTCGCTTGGCGCGGATCGGGCGACGTGGACACGCTCGCAATTCGTGCGGATGCCGGACGGCACGCGCGACTACGACAAACGGCAGACAGTTTTTTACACCAACTTCAAACCATTAGAGGCCACACTATGAATCAGCTACTTGAAACACCGGAAATCCTCGACACGCCGGATGTGGAAACGCCGGGCGCGGCAGATTTGAAAGCAGAATTGCGCGCCCATTTTGACGCCGCGACTTGTTCCGCTGAAAAGCTCGCGCATGTCGCCGTTCCGCCGCGTGAACCGATTGTGGGCGGATGGTTCAAACAAGGTGACTTGGGATTCATCTACGGCGCGCGGGGCTTGGGCAAGACCTGGCTCGCCATGTTGCTGGCGCGGAAGTGCGTCGAGGGCGGCAGCGTGGCCGATTGGAACGTCCACAAGCCCCGGGGCGTGCTTTACGTTGATGGCGAAATGCCGCTGGACGGAATCCGCGAACGTGACGCGGCATTGTCCACCGTCGCCGCAAACGGGATGTTCTATTTGCAGCACGAGGCGTTATTCCATCTCACCGGGCAGGTTTTGAATCTTACCAATCCAACTGCACAAGCGGCGATTTTGGAAAAGTGCCAGCGGGACGGAATTGAAATCCTATTCCTCGACAACCTTTCGTGCCTGTTCAGCGGCATCAAGGAAAATGACGCGGACGCATGGGAGCGGGTTTTGCCGTGGCTGCTGGATTTGCGCCGGAGTCGGATCGCGGTGGTATTCATCGCGCACGCCGGGCGCAATGGCTTCATGCGCGGCACGTCGCGGCGTGAAGATGCGGCGTTTTGGATTATCAACTTGTCAGAGGCAAAGGACGCGGGCGAAGTCCAGACCGGCGCGAAGTTTGTGGCGCGGTTTGTGAAAAACCGCAACGCGACGGAAGCCGATTGCCCGCCGCTGGAATGGCATTTCTTCAAGCCCAAAGATGAAGCAAAAGCCCGCGTGTCGTGGAAAAAATTGACCACGCTTGAAGTGTTTCGGGAATGGGTGGAGTCCGGCTTGACCAGGGCCAGCGACATCGCAGAGGAAATGCAAATCAGCACGGGGCAAATTTCCAAGCTGGCAAAGAAGGGCATCAAGGCGGGCTGGCTCAAAAAAGATGGCCGGGAATACGCGCTCACCGGGCAGGCGTGACACTCGTTTCCACGATTACACCCTATGGCGTGTGAATACCATAGCCGTAACCCGGCTGGCAGCTCACTGTTGTTTGATCCTCCAACCAATCCTGATCGAAATTATGGAAGCGGAGTCCAAATTGATTTTGGCCGTTTGTTCATTGAATGGGCTGCCCTTGCTGCTGTAACCGGCGTTGCTTGGATGTTTGTAGTTAAACCAGCGTGGCCGCGCGACGACAAAGCCAATCGTCCGCAAAAATTCACCCCGCCAACCGGCAACCCAGAGAACTGACGAGCCATCGGCCAATTCCCCAAAACCACCCAAGGCACCATGATTACGTGTCCGATTTGTAAGCTTATCAATCCACCCGACGCAGTTCGCTGCGACTGCGGTTACAATTTTTCGTCTCGACGGATGGGGACCGATGAACAGGCGCAGAGAACAATTCAACCTTTGTCCATCTCGGAAATCATTTTCACCGCGCTGGCTGGGGTTATTGGACTCATCGGACTTTTTTTTGTGATACCCCAGGCATCCAGATTCAAAGCGAACGGATTCTTGCTGAAGCATCGAAAAACTTGGCAGATTTACTGGCTGGCGTTTGGTCTGAAGTGGGCTTTCCTGCTGCTTATGTTTGCAATCGCCACGCACAGGCCGCGACCGTAAATTTATGAAACTGAAATTTCTGTTCAGGCTCACGGCGTTCGTTGTTTTCGCTTGGATTATTGTTGCCGGCTGCTTTTCAATTATTAGTTTTTTCTGGCCGAATCCTTCAATCGGCTATGACGAGGATGGCGAGCCTTTCAGCAGGCAGTTTTATTACGCTTCGCTCATTGGAATCTGCATTGCTGGTTATGTAGCGTTCAGATGCCGATGGGGAGAAGGGGGCAATGACGATTGAATTTTCGGAGTCCACCTTCCTGATTTGTAAAGCGATTCTCCGGGCGCGAAATCATAGAGGCAAAACCCCGGAGCCGGGCGGCGGGTGCAATGTGGAGCGCAGCCGGATGAGGCGAGCAATACATTGACGCGCCGACCGGCGACACATAATCACGCCTCTGATTCACGCGCACGGCATCAAAGCGAATGCGTCACGATGTTTTCCGGGAAGTTGCCGGGACATTACCCGGCAACTTCCCGGCAGTTGCCCGGATGCTACCCGGACATTTCAGCGGATAAACCGCCGGATAGACGCCGATAATATCACCGGCTGTTCGGTTGATGAGGCGCGTGTGTAACTGGTGCAGGTTTTGGTGCAACGTAGGGGTGATACAAGTCCATGTTGACGGTGGTTTCATCCAGCGAGTGCGCACCGGGAGCACACAGACCAATGCCGGGGAATAAGACAAGCACGAATCCAACGACATCTAAAAAGCCGGTTCCGTTCAGGTGATTTTCAATGATCCGCTGTTGTGGCTCGAAACCTTCGCTTTCGCACTGGATATAGACGGGCAAATCGCGGCGGACGGGCACTTGTGCGGGCGGGTGGTATTTTATGCCGTTAATCGTCAGCATGGCATTTTGCGGATTGGTGGTTACGGTCATAATTTGTGTGCTGCTGCGAAATGCCGAACAGCCGGTCACGGCGATTAGACCAATGGTGATGATGGATTTAAGGATTTTATTTTTGACCATAGGTCATAGGATTAATGAGAATCAGAATTGGTTGAATCGCGTTTCGCAAAATATCCCTCGGAGGTGTCATAAATTGCAACCGAATACGGAATCGAGTATTGCGAGTATCCACCCGGCACTACGGTTGTGGATTGTCCGGAATAAAAAGCCGAGCCGCCGTAGCCATATACAGTGCCGGAAGATTCAGTGGTGACGGTTTGTGATGGATTTGGTAGGACAAAATTTCTGACCCCGTTCTCGGTTTGAACGTAGCTGACGTTGTAAAGCACATAACTCGCATTTACCTTTTCTGCCTGCCATTTCAATTCTTGGATTGTGGGCGTGTGTGATCCCCTAAAATCGGAATGGCCTATCAGGAAATAACCCTGTTCGAGAAGTGCTCTTCCATCACCGAGCAAGTCCGTTGAAGCAGCCACTTGAATCTCGCCTTTGAACGGTGTTGTGACGGTTCGCATTGGCGTGTAAAAAGTTTCAGACGGACTCGCGCATCCGGCCAATAATACGCCCAAAACGCAAACCATGATCGTTGCAGCCGTCAGTTGTTTCGTTTTCATATCGAAAGCCTGTGCGCGTGTGAACTTCACACACATTCGACGCCTTAATCCGATAAGAGTCAAGCGTGTGGATTCCACACGCCATGAAAAAGACGAGCAAGGCAAAGCAACGAAACATCATTGGCAGGCGAGCGCGACAAGCCCGTCTGAAATGCAGCCCCACGGTGAGTCAGGACGATTTGGCCGGAAGGCTCGCCGCTCAAGGCATTCTCTTGGATCGGACGGCCATTTCACGGATAGAAAATCAATCCCGCTACACGATGGACTATGAAGCTGCCGCCATTGCCCGCGCTCTGAAAGTTTCAGTGGCTTGGCTTTTTGGTGAGTCAAATTAACATCAGCATTTCTCCGGGCGCGAAATCATAGAGGCAAAACCCCGGAGCCGGTCGGCGGGTGCAATGTGGAGCGCAGACGGATGAGGCGAGCAAGACATTGACGCGCAGACCGGCGACACATAATCGGCCTCTGATTCACGCGCACGGCTTCAACGCGGATGCGTCACGTTTTTTCCGGGCATTTGACGGGACACTGCCCGGAAACTTCCCGGCAGTCGCCCGGATGCTGCCCGGACATTTCAGCGGATATACCGCCGGACAGACGCCGGCAATGCCACCGGCTGTCCGGCGGACAACACGACGGATGGTCGCCGGGAGTGCGGCGTCATTGCCGCCGGAAATCCGCCGGAGAATCGGCGGACACAGAATCCTTCGCATGGCGAAGGGGTTCAGCTTCTCATGCTCAATAGTAATAATCCTACGCCAATTTGCCATCAAATCTGGCGCGTCATTTTGTGCAATGATTGCACTATCGCCCGTGCCGGTTCGGATAAAATCCGTTCTCGAATGAATGGCGAACAAAGCCAAACTCTGGTAGGCGAAGCTTGCTTCATTAACCAAAAGCAATTGCTGGCGCGGTTGCCAATCAGCCGCCGCACGCTGTTCAACTGGCGCACGACCGGCAAAATCCCCTGTGTGCGGCCGGGCGGGCGGCGTATCCTGTTTCACTGGCCAAGCGTCGAGGCTGCGCTGCTGCGTCACCAACACGGCGGACAGTCGTGACATTGCGCCATTGGTCAGGCGTCAGAAGTCGTTTGCCACACCCGCCATTGCCGTGTTAGATTGACAGCGTTATGCAAGTTACAGTGGAAATGCCCGATCAAGTCGCCCGTCAGTGGGGAGAAACCCCGGACACGGTAGGCCGTCACGTCATGGAAGACGCGGCGATTGAAGGGTATCGCGCCGGACGCCTCACGCAGCGGCAAGTGGGCGCGATGCTGGGACTGGATTACTGGCAGACGGAAGCCTTCCTGAATGAACGCGCCGTTCCGTTGAATTATTCCGCCACCGATCTTGCCGCTGACAACGCCACGCTGGAAAAAATTCTCTCCCGCTCGTGAGCGTCGTCGTCTCTGACACTTCGCCGTTGCACTACCTGATCTTGTGCGGGGCGGAAAGCATCCTGCCCAGCCTGTTCCGCCAGGTGGTGATTCCGCCGACAGTCTTCCGTGAACTGCAACAGCCGAACACGCCGCCGCCCGTGCGCCAGTGGGCAGCCTCGTTGCCGACGTGGGTTGCCGTACAAACACCCAAGACGGTGAACCTCAAGCTGGACGTGGACGCGGGCGAATTGGAAGCCATTTGTCTCGCGCAGGAAATCCATGCCGACGCGGTATTGATGGACGACCGCGCCGGACGCAGCGCGGCCATTCATTGCGGGCTGGCCGTAGTTGGCACGATTGGCCTGCTGGAACAGGCCGCGGCGCGGGGACTCATTGAATTGCCGACTGCGCTGGCCCGCCTGCGCCAGACAAACGCCCGCCTCGACCCGGAATTGATTCACGCCGCGCTTGCCCGCGACCAAGCCCGCCGGCAAAAACGATAGCAGGCGCGTTTTGAATCCCCGGACGCTGCCATGACCCTCCCGTGATGGCCCGGACGCGCCACAGGCCAGCCACGCGCCACGGCGGGCCAAAATCTTTGCACAGGGTTTGCACAGATTCCGGGGCGAGTTTGGTTTGCACAAAGTTTGCACAACCGCTTTTCTTGCACATGATTTGCACACGTTTTTCTTCCCGCCGCTTCCCATAAATGCACAAATAATGCTTGCAAACATTGCTTATTCGTGTATATCAAAGGGCAATGAATACACAACTAGAGGCAATCATGGGAAGTGGTGAGAACACCCTGAAAGTTGGTTCGAATCCATGTCGGACAGCCAAATAATCACTTCACTCCTCGAGTTCCGTCTCGCAAGCACCGCAAGCTTCTGTATCGGCTGACAAATCGTTTCCTTCGCCAGCCCCGCCACAACGCTTCAACCAAACCATGAGGATGCTGATGTCCGCAGGCGACACCCCGGAAATTCGGGCCGCCTGACCGATGGTGGTTGGACGAATTTTTGAAAGTTTCTGGCGGGCCTCAAGACGCAAACTTGGCACCGACGAAAATTCAAAAGAGTCGGGAATCTGTTTGTCCTCCAAGTTCTTGAATTTCTCAACTTCCGCCTCCTGCCGTTCGATGTACCCGGCATATTTGATGGCAATCTCAACTTGCTGAATTACTTCCTCGGGCAGGGCGTCATTGCGATTCGGCAAATCTTTGTACTCAACTTTAGGTCTGGAGAGTACTTTTGCCAAAGAATTATTTACATATAATGTTGAATATAAACGACTTAACTCTGCTAATATGGTTTTTTGTTTGAAGCAAAATATTGAATACTTTCGTTCGGGTAAAAGACCGATTTCACGTCCAATGTCTGAAATCCGCATGTCGGCGTTATCTTGACGGAGCAAAAGGCGATATTCAGCGCGCGATGTGAACATGCGGTAAGGTTCAGTCGTGCCTTTAGTAACCAAATCATCAATCAGGACTCCTATATACGCCTGGTCGCGCCGAAGGATGATCGGGTCGAGAGAATTGACTCTTCTGGCTGCATTAATCCCGGCGATGATTCCCTGAGCGCCAGCCTCTTCATATCCGGAGGTTCCGTTGATTTGTCCGGCTAAAAATAGACTCTTGCAAGCCTTTGTTTCCAAGGACGGCAGTAATTGTGTTGGGTAGGCGAAATCATATTCCACGGCATAGGCTGGACGCATGATTTCAGCGTTTTCGCAGCCTATGATTGTCCTGACCAATTCCACTTGGACTTCAAACGGCAGACTTGTTGAGAAGCCATTGACGTAGAATTCGTCAGTTGCAACCCCCTCCGGTTCAAGAAAGATTTGATGCCGCTCCTTCTCGGGGAACTTCACAATTTTATCTTCAATTGACGGGCAATATCTTGGCCCTATTCCTTCAATAGTTCCTGAATATAAAGGAGATTTGTGCAAGTTGGCGCGGATTATTTCAGCAGTCTTTTGGGTGGTAAACGTAATGAAACAACTCAATTGGCCGTTTATCTTGTCGAGAATTGAGTTGGGAGGATACTTGCCATTGGAACGGCTGGATTGCGGCGTTTTTTCGGGTGATTGTTCCATGTGGAACAAATCGTCCTTCCAGTAAGTGAAATAAGGAACCGGCTCGTCTCCGGATTGAGCTTCTGTTTTGGAGAAGTCAATTGATCGCCTCAAAAGTCGTGGCGGAGTCCCAGTCTTCAACCGGCCAAGCTCAAGGCCGATTTCTTTGAGCGACGCTGACAAGCCTAGTGCGGCTGAGTCGCCGGATCGTCCGCCAGGCTGCTGGTTCGATCCAACGTGCATCAATCCCCGAAGAAACGTTCCCGTCGTTATGACAATCATTTTTCCGAGGTACTGGACTTCAAGGGTGGTTTCGACGCCGAAGGCTGCACCGTCCTTGTGCAGAATCTTGAATGCCTGCCCTTGCTTGACGTCCAGATTTGGCTCTGATTCACAGACCCATTTCATGCGAAACTGGTAGGCCTTCTTGTCGCACTGAGCGCGCGGGGCCCAGACAGCCGGACCTTTTTTGGTATTCAGCATCCTGAATTGCAACCCGGTCATGTCCGTGTTCCTGCCCATTTCTCCACCCAAAGCATCAATCTCGCGAGCGAGATGCCCTTTGGCAAGTCCACCGATGGCAGGGTTGCAAGACATCTGTCCGATGGAGTCTGCATTCATGGTCAGCAGCAATGTTTGACAGCCCATCCGAGCGGCCGCCAATGCTGCTTCAATTCCGGCGTGGCCTGCCCCGACAACGATGACTTCGTATTGTTTCGGATAGACAAACATGAAAATCAAACCAATGCGTACTTATTACGCAATATATTGCTGTCAAACGTTTTGGATACTTTTTTATCCTGGTTTACGGACAGGTGTTCGCATATTTTGAAAATATGCTCAATGTCTTCTCCCATTCGGATTCCCTTGGAGATTTGCTCAACGGTGAACGGCTTGCCGGGTTGCTTGGAGAGGAAATCGAATACCTTGCACTGCGCCTCAATCACCTTGCCGGCGGCCTTCTTGCCAGCCTCGACGCCCGGTTGGTTATAGGCATTGATGTTGATTAATGAGGCGTAAAGGCCGACAGCCCGTTCAAACAATGCGATCAGCATCCCAACAGTGTAGGGCGACACTTTATTGACTGTGATCGTAATGGATTCCCGCTCTTTTTCGGCCAGAGCCTGGCGGGTTCCCAAGTAAAACCCATGAAGATAATCCCCGGATGTTACGTTCGGCTCAACTTCCAAGCTTTGCTTTTGTTCATCCTCCAAGACCTCAACAAAGGTGACGAAGAAGTTGTTCAGTCCATCCCTGAGCTGCTGAACGTACGAGTGTTGATCCGTCGCCCCTTTGTTTCCAAGCACGACAATTCCTTGGTTGACCACGTTTCGGTTCAAATCATGTTCTTTCCCGAGCGATTCCATCACGAGTTGCTGGAGATACTTTGAAAACAGCTCCAAACGGTCTTTATAGGGTAAAACGACCATATTTTTTGTTCCTTTACCGTTACCTGACTCGTACATGGCCAGCGCAAGCTGTGATGCTGGGTTTACTTTAACGTTAGCTATCTGTGTTGACTCGTCACATTTACAAGCACCTAGAATTAAACTGTTTATGTCAATTCCTTGTAATGCGGCTGGCAAAAGTCCGACCGGCGACAGTTCGCTGGTTCGGCCCCCGACCCAATCCCACATCGGAAACCGCGTTAGCCATTTGTTCTTTATGGCGTGCTTATCAAGTTCGCTGTCGTGAGTGGTAATGGCAACGGCGTGTTGTCCAAAAAGAAGCCCTGCATGTTTGAAAGCGTTTTCCGCTACCAGCATTCCGTTGCGGGTTTCTTTGGTGCCGCCGGACTTCGAAATGATGATGCAAAGCGTCCGGTTCAAGTCAGCTCCAATGGATGCCAGAACCCGGTTCATCCCGTCGGGGTCGGTATTGTCAAAAAAATGCGGCTTCAGCTTGTCCGTGCGGGGATCGCCCAATGCGTGGGCGACGAATTGCGGTCCCAGAGCTGAACCGCCAATCCCGATCAAAAGGTAATTTTTGAACGGCCCGCCAGCACCGCGAATTTTATCGGTGTGAATTTTAGATGCGAATTTCTTGATTCGGGTGACAGTATATTCAATTTCCTTGCGAATTTCCGGCGTTGGCGCCAGGGAAGGATTTCGCAGCCAATAATGCCCGACCATCCGGTTTTCATCGGGATTGGCGATGGCTCCGGCCTCAAGCTTGGCCATGTCGGCAAACGCCTTTTGGATCTTCGGCTCCATCCGGGCGAAGAATGCGTCATCCACATTCATCCGGCTCAAGTCCACCGCCAGGCCGAGTTCGGGAAACTCGGTGTAAAACTTTTGAAAACGGTCCCACCACTGCAATTTTGTATAATTCATAAAATAAATCTCAAATCGTTTGGAATAAACCGGACAGCAAATCCTAGCAAGAAAACAAAATCCGAAAAGACATTTGAATGCCCCCGGAAATGTTGGCCGCGAGAGAACGCAAAGAGCAAAGATGGGGACGCTACGCTGCGGTGTCCGCAACCCTCCATTTCTGAACGCTTCCCTGTTGAGTTCGCGAAATTTTTAGTAGGGTAACACCCCATATCCCTTCCACGGTTTCCCGCCTATTGTTAAAGCTGAGACAAAGGAAAACCTCCTTGTGAAAAAATTAACACGGAAAAATTTATGAAACGGAAATTACAAATCATTACCAGCACGTCCGCCGCGTCTCTTCTGGCGTTCTCGGCCCTGGCCCAGGAAACATTTAATCCCAAAACGGCTGAAACCGCCTCCACTCGTCAACCCATGACCCAAGCACGCTCAGAACGGCTGAACGACGCGGCCAGGACCACCGACATCATTGGAATGACGGTCAATAATTATCAGAACGAAAAACTCGGCCAAGTGGAAGACCTCGCTGTGGATGTGGAGTCCGGACGGATCGTCCAGGTGATTCTTTCCATCGGTGAATTTCCCGGCATGGGCAATGCGCTCGTCGCGGTGCCGCCGGGATCCTTGCATCACGATGCTGCTGATAACGTCCTTCATCTGAACGCCAGCAAAGCGAAACTCGCGGCGGTCCTCAAGTTTGACACCTCGAAGTGGGATGCAGACACGCAGTCCAATCGGGTGACTCAAGTCCATGGTTATTACGGCGAACAACCTTACTTCGTCGCCGATCGTGACGGATACCGGAATGTCAGCCTGGAAGGAACGTTCGCCTCAGCCTTGCCCCACAATTTGGATGGATCCATCAATAAGGAGGGAGCGCGCACCATGGACAAAGCAGGTAATGTGGCCACAGCCGGCAATTTGGAGGCAACCAACAACTGGATTTCCACCCGCAATCCGGACGGAACCTGGACGCGGGAATATTACTCAAATGAGAGGCGGGCCAACAATGCCTGGTCGCGGCTGGGTTATGTGCAGAAGGCGGGCAAGCTCATGGGCACATCGGTGGAGAACCTGCAGGGCGAGCAGCTCGGCAAGGTGGAGAACTTGATGGTGGATCTGTCGGCGGGCCGCATCGTTGCGGTCATCATTTCGACCGGCGGATTTCTCGATCTGGGGGATGCGTTGAGTGCCGTGCCGCCCACCGCCCTGCGATTCAACCCGCAACATGACATCCTTCAACTTGACGCCTCAAAGGAAATGTTGGCCAGTTCACCGCACTTCAAGGCCAGTCAATGGCCCGATTTCAGCCAGCCCGGTTATGCCGGCGGAGTTTATTACGCCTACAAGGTTGAGCCTTGGTTCAACCCCGACGCGACGACCTGCGCTGACAACACCCGGCCAAGTGTTCGTGATCGCGATGGGAGCACGCTGACCACGCGCGCTCAGGGCAACCGCCGGGCCGACGCGAACACCGAGGCGCAGATTCGCAGGGAAATCATCGCTGACCGCAGAATGTCCGTGAATGCCAAAAACGTGAAGATCACCGCCATTGATGGCCGGGTCATCCTGTGCGGGCCGGTCAACACCGCCGGGGAAAAACGTCTCATCGGTGAAATCGCGGATCGGATCGCGCACGCCGGGAATGTGGACAACCAACTGGATGTGATGTTCACCGTAAGCAGCCGCAACTGATTCGGTCTCGGTCATCGGAGCGCCGATTTCCAAATCGGCATCTGCGAGACGGATGGAAACTGCGAACCGCGCAAACCACGCGAACGTTTTTTAACCGCATCCGCCTACGTCGCGCATTGCGGGACTTCGGTGGACAGGAAGAACGCAAAACCGGGCCGTCCATTTTCACAGAAGGAAACGAAGGAAACGGAGGAAACAAAGATTGGAAACAGCCTGTCGCGTGACTTGGAATGAAGGTGGAAGAAACCTTCTATGCTCGACTCTCAACCTTCAACTATTTACGCGGCCTGGCGAGTGACTAGGTTTGAATCGTCATCAAACCAAACAATAACATAACAATAAATATCATCATTATCATGGGACTCAACCTAACCTGAGAATCCGCGCCGGTGCAATGGGGTGTTCTACCCATTGTCCCTCGGGATTCGACGCCGGACCACCGCGTGAGACTGAAAGCCATTTGCGCGGCCAAGTGCCATCTTCAATCCTCCACCTTCCATCTTCGCTTTCGGCAATCTTGTAGCCGATAGTCCACAGACGCTGGGCTTGCCAACTGGCATAACATACGCGAAAGAATGAAGCACGATTGGTGAAGCGGCTCAAATCCATTCTAAAGAAACCGTTTTGACGCGAATTCCGCCAATTAGCGCGGATTCGTGAAATTAGCGTAAAAGAGTTTTTGGCAACTGGTGCGGCGGATTCAGCGGGCGCTCGGAGTTGAAGGCTGAACGCTGAAGGCTAAAGGGAAAAAAGTCGGAAGTGAGAAGAAAATCGGCTCGCGAGGACTCTCGCCCCACCTTTCGTGTGCTTCGTGTCTTTCGTGGTAAAAAGAATTCGTGTTTATCCGTGTTCATCCGTGGTTAAAGTTTACTTCACCGGCAGGGTGATGCGCAGGGTCGTGCCGTGACCGGGGCGCGACAAAATCCGGATTTGTCCGTGATGCGTTTCGATGATGCGACCGACGATGGCCAGGCCCAGCCCGGTTCCTTTGGCCTTGGTCGTGCCCAAAACCGTGGTGAAGGCCTGGCGCTGAACCTCCTGGCTCATGCCCCGGCCGGTGTCCTTGAATTCCATGGCAACGTGCGTTGCGCGCGGGTTGCTGCGCGGCAGATGAACGGCGCTGAACTTGATGGTGAGCGTGCCGCCATCCGGCATGGCCTCGGCGGCATTGAGAATCAAATTCAGGAACGCCTGTTCCAGTTGTGTCGCGTCGCCCAGCACGACCGGCAAATCGGGCTGCAACTGGCGGACCAGCCGGATGTTTTGATTCGCCAGCTTGTGACGCACCAGCAATCCCAGTTCGTCCACCAGTTCATTCAAATTCACCGGCACAAGCCTGGGCTCGGTGGTGCGCGCAAACGCGAGAATCTGCTCGACGATCTTGTTCAGGTGCTCGATTTTCGCGTCAATGATCCGGGCGTCCTTCGCGCGCGGGTCGCTGTCGGGAAACTTCAAATCCAGCGAGTGATACAGCAGCTTCATCACCGTGAGCGGATTGCGGATTTCGTGGGCGACCTCGGCGGCCAGCAGGCCGAGCACGGAAAGCTTTTCGTTCTGCCGCAATTGCTCCTCGACGTCCACGACGCGCTCGTACAGCCGGGCCTTTTCAATCGCAATGGCCGACAACTCGGCCAGCGCGCTCAAGATGCTGATTTCCTCGTTGGAAAAATTGTACGGCTGGCCCATATAGACGCTCAACGTCCCAATCGCCTGGCCGGCAAAGATCAGCGGCACACTCAACAATGAAATCAACCCTTCCTGCCGCGCAACTTCGACGTGTTGATAACGGCTGGAGGTCTGGACATTGGCGACCTGCATCGGTTTTTTGCGGCGCACGACCGCGCCGAGCAGGCTGTCGTCCACGGGCAGCCGGGGTTTGTTGAGGTAGGCATCGCCCGCGCCGTGGCTGGCGCGCAAATCGAGCCAGTCGCGGCTTTCGTCCAACATCATCAGCGAACACACGCGGGCCCGCATGAGCAGGCACGCTTCGCGCGTGATGACCTGCAACGCCTCGTCCAGATTCAACGTGGAATTAATCGTCCGGCTCACGCTCGCCAGCGATTCAAACAAATGCACCTTCAGCCGCAACTGTTCATACAGCCAGGTGTTTTGGATGACCTTGGCTGCCTGAATGGCCAGTTCCTGGAGCAGTTCCTGGTCTTCCGATGTGAAAGCGTCCGCGCGGTCCGAATCCACATTGAGCACGCCGCGCGTTTCGCCGTTCACTTCCAGCGGCACGGCCAGTTCCGACCGCACGCCGCGCCGGGCCATGACGTAACGCGGGTCTTGCGTCACATCGCCGACGCGCGCGGGTTTGCCGGTGCGCGCAACCCAGCCGGTGATGCCTTCGCCCACGCGCAATTTGAGGCGGGCGGCCGCCGGGGGCAGGTTTTGCGACGCGTGGATTTCCAGAAAGCCCGACGTGGGATTGATCAAAACCACCGAGCCGCCCGACGCGTGCATCAGCCGCACCGCTTCGCTTACGATCAATTGCAGCGCTTCCTGGGGTTCAAGCGTGGAATGAATGACATTGCTCACTTGATAGAGCAATTGCAGCCGCTCGTAACGCGACATCCGTCTGGAATGCTCGTCATTCACAATTGAAACCCAGGTTCATCGCACGCGTGCCGTCAGCACCAGGCCCGTTGCGCCAAAGAATATATTGGGCAGCCAGGCCGCCAGCCATGCGGGCAGATGGCCGGCGGAACCCAGCGCGAGACTCACCTGCTGGATTATAAAATAGGCGAAGCAAATGAAAATACTGCCGGCCACGCCGACAAAAAGATTCCGGCGCCCCGAAGCCGCGCCAAACGGAATGGCGATGAGCACCACAACCAGACACGTCCAGGGCGCGGCCAATCGTCCGTACAATTTCGTGAGCAGCCAGCTTGCATCCGCCCGCGGCAAATTCGGATTTAGCCGCAGATGATTATAAATGACTTTGAGTGGAATATCCGCCCGGCGGGAATTGCGGAAGCTCTGATAGCTGCTGATTTTGATCTCGTCCTCAATTTCCGCCGGTTTTTCGGCGAATTCCGGCATCGCCAGCACGTTGGTTTGAAATGACGGCAACAGCGGCGCGCTTGCGTCCGTCTGCGAGTATCCCGCCGCGTTGAAAAAAGTCCAGACGCCGGCGATGCGAATCGCGCGGTCGGCATACAAGCGGTGGCTCGAACCGTCGGGCAGCGTCCAGTTCACCTGCGGCTTCAGCATTTCGGCGGTTTTTACGCGATATTCGGCAATAAACCAGGTGCGATGGTCGCGCGCATTGGTAAAGCCGAAGTTGCGGAATTCGTTTTGCGTTCCAGCATCGTTCGGCTTTTGCACATAGCGGCCCTTGATGCGATCCGCCCAACTCGCACTGCGCGGCACGCACCACTCATTCAGCCAGAACAAAACCACGCTCGCCGCCAAACCCACGACCAGATAGGGCACGCACAGGCGCCACAAACTCACGCCCGCCGCACGCAGGGCGATGATTTCGTTGTGGCGCGCGTGATTCGTGAGCGTGTAAAGCAACGCGAGCAGCAGCGCGACCGGCAGTATCGTCACCAAAAATTCCGGCGTCATCGCAACGGAATACTCGATGACATCAAGCAAATGCAGTTTGCGTTCCTGCATTTCCTGCAACTCGGTGAACAGGTCGTAGGAAGTCCAGAAAATCAGAAAACCGCCGAGGCAATACACCAGAGGCGTGAGCAGTTCGCGGAACAGATATCGGTCAAGCAACCGCATTGTGTGGTCAGAGTAAGCGGGCCGGGTCGCCGGGAGCAAGTTTTGTCGTCAGCGCAAAAATGATCTGCCCGATGAATCCGGCGTTCCGGTAGCAGTGCCGGGTTGTGCCCACAACCGGATTACCACCGCAAAAACCTTGCGTGACATCGTGGCTGTTTTACATGATAATCTTTGGCCCCTTGGTGGGTTGGTAGCTCAGTTGGTAGAGCAGTGCCCTTTTAATTCAAAAAGGCCGATTTTAGCCATTTTTAGCGAGTTTTAATTCCCCTTTGCAACCATTGTAGAACCATTGATTTCATTGGTGATTATTCACTTTTCCGTGTCATCTCTCATCTTCTCATAAAATCCAAAATTTTCCCGTTGGGTTACAAGTCGGGTGCAAGTTTTTAAGATAACTTCGTAACTCACCCACACGATCAGGCCATCGCTTGACGCAATTCTCCCGGTGAAACAATTGAGATTTTCAGCCCACCCTGAACGCGCTCATACGACGGGCCGTTCAATGGACTGACGGCGTAATTTTTTCCTTTTGGATATTGTTCACGAAATGCTGCCAGTCCGCGCGTCTCGAAGGCTTCGGGGTTCCATTTGCATTCGATGGCGTCAACCGCGTCGCGCCCGTGTGGCACGACGAAGTCCACTTCGCGCTGCTGTTTGTCGCGCCAGAAATGAATTTTCGGCGCTCCGGCGGCAATGAGTGTGTCCAGCACGAGATGCTCCCACAACACGCCGCAATCCTCCGTCCGCAGATGATCCCAGCCGCGCGCGTGGCAGACCAGCCCCGTGTCGAATCCAAACACTTTCGGCTGCGCGACGATCTCGCGCCGCCCGCCCGCCGAATACGGCCGCACCAGATGCGCCACATGCGTGATCTGATAAACCTCCAGCCAGTTCGTGACCGCAGGCCGACTAATCTGGCTTTCAACGGCCAACTTCGTCACTTCCAACATTCCGCCGCTCTGGCGCATCAACAATTCCAGCACGCGCAGGAAACCGGCGCGCTTCTCCAGCCGAAAAAGCTCCTGCACATCGCGCGCGAAGTAGGAGTCCAGCCACTCGGCGTAGAATTCTGGATTGTGTTCCTTCGCGAGCAGGGCGGGCGGCAGACCGCCGCGCAACAAGCGCTCCCGCAAATCCGCCACGCCGAAGGCCGGCAATTCCTCATGCAACACCGGCACCAGCTCCACCACCCGCTTGCGCCCCGTCAGACTGTCGCGGAACTTTTGCGTGGCCGCGAGCGTGGAAGAACCCGTCGCTAGGATTTTCAACTTGGGAAAAGCATCCGCGCCAATCTTCAGCAGCCGGCTCGGATCGGGAAGCTGGTGCACTTCGTCCAATACCACGAACTTTTTTTTCACCGACCGGAAAAAACTTTCCGGGTCGCGCAGCCGTTCCGCCACACTGGGCAGGTCGCAGTTGAGAAACTCCGCGTCCGGCAGGCTCTGTGCCAGCACCGTCTTGCCCGCCCGCCGCGGCCCGGTCAGCCAGACAATGGATGCCTGTTTCCACGCGGCGACGAGCCGGTCAGTCCAGAATGGCCGTTGAATCATTGCAGGACTAATTTACTTATAGACGGCTAAAAGTAAAGTGCGGATTTGTCAACTTGACGTGATACAGCCATTTCGTGACGTCGTCGCATTTAATGATACGGCCTGACGATTGCGGGGCGGTTTTGAAAGCGTCGTTTGCCGATATTGCCCTCAATCGTAAATCGGCGTGGTCTCGGCAATAGCCAGTGAAAAACGGGGGAACATCGTTCAAACTCTAACGCCGTGGCTGTGGTTTTGGGCAAGCGTCTCCTGGCGTGAAATGTCGCGGGCCAGTTTGATGTCAAAAGATTCGACGACAATGCTCATGTCCTGCTGGGGATATTTTTCTTCAAGGTGTTCCCTGATCTGCGCCGTCACATCGCTTTTCCAAAGGTTCAAAACTTGCCGCTGGTCACGCGCGAATGTCTGTAAGACTTCGCTCGCGTTGTGGCCGCTGTTCAAAACTTCCTTCAATTCACCTGATTTCATCGGCAGACATTCGACGACCGCAAATTCCAGTCCCGCCGGGGTGTGCCGGTGGTAGACGGAGGTGATTTTCGTCAAATCAACGGCATGTTGCCATTGCGTGCCGTCGTCGGTTTGGATGATGTGGCCTGACGATTGCAGGGCGGCTCTGATTGCGTCGCGGGCTATCGCTGGCAGATTGGCCTCGATATTGTGAATGGCATCACAGTTCGCTTTGAACTGTTTCAGATGTTCCGCGAAATGCTGTCTGGCCTCGGCATAAGCCTGTTCTTGGAGCGCGGTCGGTCTTTCGTAGAAATTCATAATTTGCCTCATTCGGTTTCCAGAAGTTTTAACAGTTCGGTGCGTGGCACGAGCAATTTGCCCCGGAGCGCACGGCAGGTTTTGAGTTTGCCGCGCTGAATCAGCCGGTAGATACTGAAATAATGCACGCCCATCATATCGGCGGCTTCCTGCACGGAATAGGCGAGCCGCTCAATCGGCGGCTTGGCGGTTTGAATTTCGTTTTCTGGAATCGTTTCCATACTTCCTTTACTGGCTTTTTATTAGGAATAGATTTGGGCTTTGACCGGCTTGCTCCAGTCCATTTTGGGCAGGAAATGGATCGGATGAACGCGGAGGGCCACGGCCAGGTAAAACAACTGCGTCAGATCAATCCGCAGCGAGCCGTCTTCGATTTTGGAAACGGTGCTGCGCGTGACATTTTGCCAGCCGGCATGCTCCAACCGGTCGGCCAAATCAAATTGTGTCCAGTCGAGCTCGCTACGCCGTTTGCCGACTTGTCGCCCGATAAAATTCCGTTTTTTCATTGCGACTAAATTATTTCCACTGTTTTATCAGAATTCATTTGCCGTCTGTGTCACCCGTGACACAACTCTTTGGGTTAAAAACCAACTTCCCAAGGCATGGCAAAGCCATGCGATGGGAAGCGGGGGTCATCAAACTGACAGCAAACCGGCGTCAGTTCTCGCCAATGAAGCCTCAATTGAGGTAGAAAACAGGCAAAATTGCCTGACCCATGACGGGATTAAGGGCATTATCGCGTCAGCATTTGCCAACACTAGCCAAGCAGTGAGAATCCAGACTTTCGTCCTGTCTCAAGAAAATAAATAGCACAGCCGAAACAAAATGCAAGTCCGGCAGGGTGAATAAATTTACCGAGAGATCGGCAATCATTGGCCTTCATATCTTCACCGTGAAACTCCTCCGTGCGCAGAATCCTAGAGGCAAATTCCTGGAGCCGGGCGGCGGGTGCAATCTGGAGCGCAGCCGGATGAGGCGAGCAATAGATTGACGCGCCGCCCGGCGACCTACAATCGAATCCCGATTCACGCGCACACACCGCGCAATCGCGCCACGAAAAGATTGTTTTGAATCGCATTTGGCTCCGGATTTTAGGAGTTTAACCAGGTGAGTTTTTCCGTTGAACAACGACTCGCCGACGCGCTCGCGGAATGTGAACGGTTGCGCGTTGAAAACCAGCAGCTTCGCGAACGCTGTGGACTTCCACAGGTCGAAACGGCGGCGCAATCAACTGCCAACACTGTTGAATTCGATTCCACCTCGGCCACGGTTACTTCAAAATCCAGTTCAGATGAAAAAGTGAAATTGTTCCGCAGTCTTTTTCGCGGACGCGAAGATGTTTATGCGGCGCGCTGGGAGGGACGGAATGGCAAAACCGGATATTCACCCGCGCATCGAAAAATATGGAGCAATTCTTTCCAAAAGCGGCCCGACGAGCCAAAGGAGTATTTTCCGTTGACGGATCAAGTAATTCACGACCATCTGACCGGCAAACTGACGGCTGGGGTTTATCCGCTGCTGACCGATGAAACGTGCTGGTTCCTGGCTGCCGATTTCGACAAAACGACGTGGCAGGATGACGTGCGCGCATTTCTTCAAACCTGCATTGAATGGAACATTCCCGCCGCCCTTGAACGGTCACGCTCTGGACGCGGTGGCCACGTTTGGATTTTCTTTGATGCGCCGCTGCCCGCCGGCCTCGCGCGAAAACTTGGCGCAGCCATCCTCACCCGGACAATGGAGCGGCGTCACCAGCTTGGTCTCGATTCTTACGACCGCTTCTTTCCAAGCCAGGACACGATGCCGAAAGGTGGGTTCGGCAATCTCATCGCGCTGCCGTTGCAACACTTGCCACGCAGCCACGGCAACAGTGTTTTTCTCGCCAATGATTTCAATCCGCATCCCGACCAGTGGGCTTTCCTGTCGGGCATTGGACGAATGCAATTCGCTGAAGTTGAAACTCTGGTGCGTGATGCCGAACGCAGCGGTGAAATCATCGGCGTCCGGCGCAGTGTCACCGACGACGATTCAAACGAAGACCCGTGGACGTTGCCGCCGTCGCGGAAGAAAAAAGATCAGCCGATTCCCGGCCCGCTGCCGCCGAGTGTAAAAATTGTTCGCAGCAATCTGGTCTATGTGGAAAAAGAAGGTCTGCCGTCCGCGATGTTGAACCGTTTGCACCGGCTGGCAGCGTTTCAGAACCCGGAATTTTACCGGGCGCAGGCGATGCGGCTTTCCACGTTCGGCAAGCCGCGCGTCATCCGGTGCGCGGAGGAATTTTCGCGACATATCGCCTTGCCGCGTGGCTGTCTGGATGAAGTTGCGGCGTTTTTCAAATCGCACAACGTAGCGGTTCAACTCGACGATCAGCGATTTGTTGGCAGCCCGATTGAGGTGAAGTTCCAGGGCCAGCTTCGGCCCGAACAGTTAGCCGCCGCCGATGCCATGCTTGCGTCCGATGATGGTATTCTGTGTGCAACGACCGCCTTCGGGAAAACTGTCATCGCGGCATGGCTCATTGCCGCTCGAAAAGTGAACACACTTGTTCTCGTCCATCGGCGACAACTGCTGGATCAATGGCGCGAACGGCTCGCGGCATTTCTGAATCTACCCATCAAATCAATCGGCCAGATCGGGGGCGGGCGGCGACGCGCCAGCGGCATGATTGACGTTGCCGTCATTCAAAGCCTGAATCGCAAACAGGTCGTGGACGACCTTGTCGCAAACTACGGCCACGTCATTGTGGATGAATGTCATCACATTTCGGCGGTGAGTTTCGAGCAGGTATTACGGCAGGTGAAGGCGCGTTACATCACGGGCTTGACGGCTACGCCGCAACGCAAGGACGGCCATCATCCCATCATCGTGATGCAATGCGGGCCGATCCGTCATCGCGTGGATGCCAGAGCCCAGGCACTGGCGCGACCATTCAATCACTTCGTAATTCCGCGACCGACTAACTTTCGATTGCCGCCCTCGACCGAGAAACCGGAAATGCACGAATTATATGCTGCACTGGCCGACAACAAGGCGCGTAACGATCTCATCTGCGTTGATCTGATGCGTTCGGTCAAAGCGGGACGTTCTCCGATTCTTCTGACAGAGCGCACCAGCCAGGTGGACGAATTTGCCTCCCGGTTGACCGGCTTGGTGAAGCACATCGTGGTGTTGAAAGGCGGCATGGGCGCAAAACAACGCCGCGCCATCGCCGAACAATTGACTACGATCCCCGATGGCGAAGAAAGAGTCCTGCTGGCCACTGGCCGCTACATCGGCGAGGGCTTCGACGATGCGCGCCTCGACACGCTTTTTCTGGCCATGCCGATTTCCTGGCGCGGCACGCTGCAACAATACGTTGGCCGCCTGCATCGTCTGCACGACAGCAAGCGCGAGGTCATCGTTTATGATTATGTGGACGGCTGCGTGCCGGTTCTGGCCGCGATGTATTCCAAGCGTGTGCGCGGCTATGAAGCAGTCGGGTATCAAATTCAGGAGGATGCAGAAAATCCACCCTGACCCGACCACGTTGCTGTCCCAAAAACCAATCGTTTTGAAAATATGAAAGACGACGAAAGAAGAAAGCTTCTGCCATGAAAATCTCCTCGGACTTCTTTGAAGCGTTTTTGAAATGCCCTACCAAATGCTGGCTCAGATTCACCAGAGAACCAACTGCGGCCAACGCCTATGCAGAATGGATGCAAGTCAAAAACGAATTCTATCGCTTTGAAGCCGCCAAACGATTGACGGCAGATTTGCCTGCAGATGAATGCGCCTCGCCTGGTAGCAGCCGACGTGAGGAGGCTCATTATTCATCGGAAACCCTGAAGACCGCCAAGTGGCGAGTGGCGGTGGATGTGCCGGCACGCATCGAGCTTGATAGCAGCCGAGGTGACGGGGGTCAACCTTCTCCGCCCGAAAACAGTCACAGCCTCACGTCGGCTGCTACCATTGAAACTTGTCTTCACGCCGTCGAGCGCATTCCATCCGCCGGCCGGGGCCAGCCAGCGCGATTCGTGCCCATCCGTTTCATCCACCGCAACAAGCTCACCAAGGACGACAAGCTGCTGCCGGCGTTCGATGCGTTCGTGCTCTCCGAAATGCTCGGGCGTGCCGTCAGTCTCGGCAAAATCATCCACGGCGATGACCACGCCACGCTCAAGGTGAAGACCCCGGCCCTGGCCGGCGAAGTGCGGAAACGCCTCGAAAAAATCACCGCGCTGTTCGCCAGCCCCACGCCGCCCGATCTCGTCCTGAACCGGCACTGCGCCGAGTGCGAATTCCAGGCCCGCTGCCGGAAGCTCGCGGTGGAGAAGGACGACCTCAGCCTGCTGGCCGGCATGAGCGCGAAGGAACGCCAGAAACTCCGCAGCAAAGGCATCTTCACCGTCACGCAACTCTCTTACACCTTCCGGCCGCGCCGCCGGCCCAGGCGGCAGCGCGACAAACGCGAGAAATATCATCACGCGCTCAAGGCGTTGGCGATTCGGGAGCAGAAAATCCATATCGTCGGCAGCCCGGAACTCAAGCTCGAAGGCAAGCCCGTCTATCTGGATGTCGAGGGCCTGCCCGACCGCGATTTCTACTACCTCATCGGCGTGCGCATCGGCCACGGCGAATCCGCCGTCCAGCACAGCCTGTGGGCGGACACCGTCGCGGACGAGGGGAAGATTTGGCGCGAATTCCTGGCTCTCCTCGAAACCGTCGAGCAGCCGGTGCTGATTTACTACGGGAGCTACGAAACCACTTTCCTGAAAGAGATGAAAAAACGTCACGGTGGCACACAGGATGGTTCCGTTGCGGCAAACGCCATTGATTCGGCCATCAATCTCATCTCGGTAATGTTTGCCAAAATCTATTTTCCAACTTTCTTGAACAGCCTAAAGGAGATTGCTCGCAACCTCGGATTCAATTGGTCGGCAACTTCAGCTTCGGGAGTGCAGAGCATCGTGTGGCGGGAAACGTGGTCGAACAGCAAAGATCCAGCGGACCGCCAGAAACTGATTTCCTACAATATGGACGACTGCGCGGCGCTCGGTATGGTGACGCAGCGAGTGCTTGAGCTTCATCCGACTCCGTCTGGATTGCGGGGCACAGAGGACCGTGACATTATTGATGTGACGACGTTGAAACGGGAACATCCATACGAATTCAAACGCAACAAGTTCTTCTTTCCAGAATTGGATGCCATCAACAAGGCGGCGTATTGGGACTACCAACGTGACCGAGTTTTTGTGAAATCAAACGTAGGTCTTGAGCGCAAATCAAGTCGGACTTTCAGCCGCAAGCAATCCTTGGCACCCAACGCCACCATCGAGTGTTCTCGACCTCGCAATTGTCCGAAATGCACCTCGGTGAAATTCTTTAAGCACACAAAATATACAAAGACCATTTTTGATCTCAAATTCATGCGACACGGAATTAAACGATGGATTACCTTTTACCGGTTCCACCGTTATCATTGTCAAAACTGCGGAACAGTTTTCCAGCCGGAAGAGACATGCTGGGGAAAAGCCAAGTTTGGCTCTGAAATCGTGGCCTATGCCCTTTACCTCAATATCGAATTACGGCTGCCGCAGATTCATGTCGCCAGCAAGCTTAATCGTTTGTTTGGCTTCCATCTGGATTCAGCGAAAATCGGCAGCTTTAAGGCTGATGCAGCAGATAATTACAAAGGGGTCTACGACACTCTTGTCAACAGACTTTGCAGCGGCCAATTGCTTCACGCTGATGAAACGAAGATTAGTGTGCAGGGCGTGGGTGGGTTCGTGTGGGTCTTTGCGAACATGGAAGAAGTCGCCTACAAATACAGCGAGACCCGGGAGGGCGACTTGCTTCAAACCATGCTGAAAGACTTCAAGGGCGTTTTGGTTTCCGACTTCTACGCCGCCTACGATGCAATCCCGTGCCCACAGCAGAAGTGCTTGATTCACCTTATCCGGGATATGAACGACGATTTATTGAAGCATCCTTACGACGATGAACTGAAGCGAATCGCGCAGGCATTCACTACTTTGCTGAAGCCGATGGTGGAAACCGTTAATCGTTACGGTCTCAAAAGGCGCTTTTTGGGAAGGTATTTGGTAGCTGTGAAACGATTCTATAGGGAATTATCAACCATGACCCTACACAGCGAAATTGCCGTGAAGCTCAAAATTCGTTTGGAAAAAAACCGGGACAAACTCTTTACATTTTTAAGCTTCGACGGTGTGCCGTGGAATAATAATAATGCGGAACATGCGGTCAAACCGTTCGCGATGCTTCGTCAAGTAATTAGCGGCGTAACCACAGAAAAGGGGTTGCGCGACTACTTGATTCTCCTCAGCATCTGCGAAACCTGCAAATACATGGGCGTGGACTTTCTGGATTTCCTCCGTTCGGGCGAGCAGGACATTCACGCCTTCGCGGAAAGCCGGCGTCGGCGCCGGCATGGCCGTGACCGTTCAGTTGCCGTTACGTCCACCGCAGCCATAGTTTCCGCCTCGGACCGGGCAGGTAGCTGAACATAAGTTCCATGTTCGATTCCATAGTGGATTCCAGTTCAGCTTCCTGGCAACACTGGTGGTAAAACTCGCAGGCTTGACGGCGAAGTTCTTTTACCGCCAACGCGCTTAACCCGGCGCGGGCGAATGACTCAATCAATGTGTCCAGCAGAGGAATAAATTCCGAGTCGTCGAGAGAATTCCGATCATAATGCGTAAATAAATCTTTTATCTGAATTTTGCCAAGACGCAACACGGCTGCTTCCGTGTCTGTGGGTTGTTGGCCTTCGGTCTGCCGCACCGGCAGCGGTGTGCCCGTGGATGCGCCTGGCAGAGGCGGTAGTTTTTCGGGCGGAAGGGTCGGTTTGATGCTCCGCGCCTGACCGGGTGCGCGCGTGATTAATCCGCGCCGTTCCAGAGTCAGAATCATCTGATGCACAGTCGGCGGCGTTACTTGGAAAAATTGCACCAGATCCGCTTCCGCCGGCGGGCGTTCGTGCAGGGTGGCATAATGGTGGATGAAGGCGAGAAACTGGCCTTGCCGCAATGTGTAGGGCGGTTTCATTCCGGTCCATCTTCCAAAGCTTCAATGGTGAACATGAACCGGACGATTTCTGCAATCTTCGTCCGGCTGGGGCCGTTCAGACCGTTGCCATAACGCGGGTCGTAATGCTGGCAATAATCCGCCGCGAGTTTGTATCCGTGCGTTGATGAGTTCAGATGCCAAAGGTAAATTGACAGACCCTGCTCCACCAGCATGAGGTTCCAATTGTGGACGATGCGCACGGGACCCCACGGTTGGTTTTGAAATTCGTTTTGAAAATCCCGCAGGCGGTCATGCATTGCCTGTGCCGCAGGCCGGTCCAATTCCGGCCGAATTTTGTCCAAACCCGCCAGCAGCGTCCGCGCCTCCCGGAAAAGTTCCGCCGCCGCGCCGATGGTTTTGCCTTTGCGAGAAACCGCGCGCGCCACGACCCAGATTGCGAATGCGGAAAGCCGTTCCGGCCGCTCAAGCCATTTTTTCAAAACGGTCAGCCTGGTCAGGCTGGCATTTCCGTTTTCGTCAATCTCTTCGACGATTTTCAAAAGTTTTTCGGGAATGTTTGTTCGCATGAAGGCAAATCCTGTTTTAACACCTGAATTTCGTCGGTAGTTTAATATCCTGTGGCGCGGCCTCAACCGGTGCTCTTGTTTTCGGTGAAAAACACCTTGAGCCGCGGCTCGCCATTCACCCAATTAAGTTCATAATGCGATATTGCCCGGCGGTCATCGCCGTAATGTGATTTCCGCCAGCGCAGCCAGACGCGCAATTCCAGAAGATATTCCGGCACCACTTGCGACGGCAACCCTTGCTGCAACTGTCCGGCAATCTGTTTCCAGTAAAGGTCTTGTTCCGTTGGCGGCAACAGCGCCAGATTCCACAACAAAACCACCTGATCCATGACGGCACGAAACCGGTGCTCATCCGGTTTATCACCCAACAGGGGTTGGGCGAATTCCAATATGATTTGCGAAAGTGGCCTCATTCGCCAGCCAGTTCGTTTTCGAGTTGATACACTTGATCACGCACGGCATCGCCATAGCCCCACCCGATGCCGTCCGCGAGAGTTGCCAACCGTCGAATCCGCTCACGAAAGCGGGGATAAAGTTCGGTTCCCTCGCGCATGAGCAGTTGCGCCATCTCGGTCAACACGGATTCCAAGCTGTTGTAAAAAGACTCGTTGATGTCGCCAAATTCATGCGTGAACTCGGTGCCGTTCTCCACATAAGTCAACATCAGATCAATCGTTCCAGTCAAATTGCCGGTGGCCTTGCGATAATCGCGGATGGCCTTGCGCGCCTCGGCCAGTTTGAGTTTTCCATCGCCGTGCGCCGGAAAAAACTGTTCCACGATCTTGTGCCGGTATTTTTCCAAGGCCGCACCGATGTCCTCATCCGCCTGAAAGCGAGCCAGAAGAAAATCGCGATTATCCGGCGAAGCGTCGTAAAGGTCTTTTACCAGCGTGACCAGCGCGGGTTTCGACCAGTCGTCCAATTGCCGGTGAATATTCTGCCAGCCGGTAGTTTTCTTTTCACTCATTTGAGTTTCAATTGGTCTTGGGTGCAGCAGTTGAGAAATGGCGGTTATATTCCAAGCAGAATCCTGCCCATGGTAACGACCTGCTGCCGCACGCGATCACGATCAGCCGCGTCACCAGGGTAAAATTCCGCCGCCCTCGCTGGCCCGTCTTGATTTGCTTCAGAAAAATCCGCTCGCAATGCCGCCAGCGCAGCAGTGTAAGCTGGGTTCCCCGCGTCTTTTTCAGCGCGGAACGCCGATACCGCCGCCTCCGGCCCATCAATAAAACCTGTAACCGCGAGCAACACGTCGTAGGCATCCTTCGGGCTGCGTCTTCCAGTTGGTCCGCCAAACGCATTCAGTTTTAGAACCAGCAACGGACCGATGTTTGCCACAGCTACTTGGCAGGTTTGCTCCGCGCCATAAAGGTCACGACCATGCACCGTCATGATACGGCGACTGGCCAGCGCACGGTTCACACCGGGGATGACGCTGGCAACCACATCGTCCACAACTCGCGCCCCGGTTACAGACGGTGGGTCTTCGGTAAGAAAATCAAGGTAGAGCGCGATGTCTCCGAATTTCCGCACCAGACGGTTGCCTTCTGAAGTAAAGCCCAGTCCGGCAAGGTCTGTCTTGATTGTGCCATATTGCCCGCCTGACGCTCCGAGCGTGATGCCAAAATCCACATCCAACGTCACCGCGCCCGGCAAACCAGCGAGGTCACGACGGGTGAGATAATGCACGGCCAATCCACCCACAAGAACAAGATCGTTGTGGTATTGTTCCAACGAACGCCACGCCGTCAACAAAGCTGCCTCGGCTGATTCCAGACTGCGCGGCGGGTAATCGTCAAACTTTCCGAATTTGGTCATGCCCAACCTCCCGCGAAGTCCGGCCATTTCCGTAATTCCGCCGCCTGCTCTTCGCCGCGCAAGCCTGCGTGCTGAAGGTCGAGATAAATCTGCGCATCCGAAACCAGGTTGAACCCGCGCACGGACTGCAAGGGACGCAGGACGCCTTCATCCTTGGGCACCACAAGGCGCAATCCGCCATTGCTGGAGACCCGCCTAGCCAGCAATTTTTCTGAAATGACCGACTCTTCAGGAAATGAAGTTACATATGCGGTGACAACTATGGGGATTGTGTAGGGATGCCTAAGCCAGCCGGCGAACCATTGAGTGAATGCGTGCGGCTGCCCGCCAAGCAGATCCCGGAGTTTTTCTGCCAGTTGAGTAGGATCACTCGACAACAGCGAATACTCTCTCGTGGTCGTTCGCTTCGTCCATTCATCGCCTTTTGTCCAGGCGTCCAGCAATGCTCCGGGTTTCGTCACTCGCAGACCGCCGGGTTCGTCCACCGCCCATTCGCGCGCGAACAATTGCTGCCGCACCGCACTCACCCAGCCGAGACTTACTTGCGCCGCATCAGCCAGTTCAACAACCTTCCATGGACGCAGCGGTCCTTGAAGCAGCACCCGCAAGACACGCGCGGCTTTCGGAGCAAAGAGTGATCTCACCTCGCGGCGTTCCCGAAACGGATTCTCCGCCGTGTGTGTTTCGATAAAAAACTGGTCGAAGGACAGGTGCGCGTTCCCTGCCAGGTCGGCGTAGCCGATTCCTGCCTCCTCGCAGATGCGAGATGATTCTTCAGAAATGAATGGAGCCACCAGCACTCCGTAACATGGCGTTTTATTCGGCAACTGCTCGATAAAATGCTTCAATTCCAGGACTCCGGTTCGAACCTCGCGCGGCTGCCCAAGCCGCCGGCCTTTCACCACCACCCTCCAATTACGGTCTCCGGCACAAACCTCCGCGATCCAGTCAGGTTGATCTCCAAATTCTCCCTTAATCAGACTCCACGATTTTACCTTCAGAAAGGATGCGCGCGACAAAAAATTCCGGATTGCAGCCTCGAACTGCGGTTCAAGGTTGCGATCTTTCAGTTTGTAGGCTATTTTCACTGCACGATGAAAATAGTGTATTCAATGAAATATGCAAGTGTTATTTCGCTCAATTTTAATATTTCATCAAATCGTGAAAAGTGCCACTTTAATGAAAATTTTAAGATGGCACTGTCACACCGTGGATGTTGAGCCGGATCAAAATCAGGTAATCACACAGTTTCAACGGTCGCAATCTTTTCGAACGCAGAAAAAATATCAGAATAATTTGCATTCAAAAACCTGACCACTTTGGCATTATCAACGAGTTTTTTAATATAGCCGCAAGCCAGTGTCAGATTTAGCATATTTTCCCCGTAAGTTTCCTCGACGGCTTTGACGCCGTGTTCAAGGGATTCCATCTCCTGTTCCATTTTGCCAATGTCTTCGGTTGATAATCCCTTCTTGATCTTCGGTTTTTCAGGTTGCGCCAACTGATCTTTCCGTGTGCCTAACACCAACGCTTCTGCATAACCCGCTGCAAAATTATTTGCCCCAACCATGATTTCGGCAATTTCGATCTGCCGTAAGCAAGCGACTTGTTTTAGCAAACAAATCGCTTTTGGACTGATTGCTTTGTCCTTCAACAAATCAGCCGCTTCTTCGTGAATCCCATCCAATAGCTTCATTGAAGCGTTCACATTTTTGACGGAGATGTTCAACGCCGCTGCGATTCGTTCCGGTCTCACCCCGTTCCGAACCGCTTTCACAATCATTTTATGTTCCTGGATGGGAGCCAGCCGGCTGACACGCGCATTGTAGGTGAAGCTTTCATCGTCGTTGGCGATGATGCAGTCCGCCTCGGTCTCGCCGAGTTCTTTCAGCGCAAAATAGCGGAGATGACCATCAAGAAGCAGATATGTGCCAGGTCCGTCCTTCTGCGGATACACCATGAGCGGTTCAACCAGCCCGACCTCTTTGATGGATGCGCGGATAGTTTTGTATCGGCGGATATTCTTCTGCGGGTCTTTTATCTGGCGCACAGGAAGAATAACGGCGAGCGAAAGCCGAATTTTCCGCATTTCAAATCCAATTTTTGCGTCACTCATGCAGCCTCCTTATGTTTGGTTCCAAGTTTGTCCCACAAATACTTTGGCATCGTGGAGAGCGTCTCAGCCCTCAACAGATTTACGAAATTTTCATCCGCCAGAAGTTTGTTAAATGCGTTGACGATAAAGACCAGCTTCTCATCGCTAAGCCTGGCTTTGCGTATCAGCAATTTTTGTTTTTGGCTTTCGCGCCTGTAAGCATTCACAAGACTCTCGGCGCTCGTCAGCTTTTTCCGTCCGGCGCGGTCGCCGGCATCCCGTTGTTTGCCGGCGAACCGTCGCTGATCAATCAGGCGCTTCACCGTGCGAATGGATACTTGAGTAAGCTGCTTGTTTTCGTATGCTTTGAGCAATTCGCGTTGCGTCTCGACACTATTCGCCTTGGCGATGTCCATTGCGACTCCCAATGGAATCCTGCCACTGGTTGCCGCATCCAACAGGCGTTCTTCTCCTGCGTTTTTCAAGGCGATACAACCGGCGACCATTGTTTTATCAATATCCAGCTTTCTCCCAATTTCGACATTGCCATAACCTGCCGCCTTGAGCCGCTCAATCTCACGGATCAGTGCCAAGGGTGCATGATGACGCCGTGCCATATTCTCAACCAGACTGCGCAGCAAACGATCCTCCTTGGAAACAGCGACAATCACCGCCGGGATTTCCGTGTATCCGAGCGCAATATACGCTTGGATTCGACCCTGGCCGCAAACTAAATCATACTCCAACTCTGCCGCCTCCTGTGCCGAACGAAGGCTCACTTGAATCGGCTTTTTCAAACCGAGATTTTTGATGCTCTGGATAATGACATCAAATTTTTTTAGGTCACGATGCCTCGGATTCAAAATGCGAATCCGGTCAATGGGGATCATTTTAATTTCGTCGCTCATATTGCCTCCTCCAAATTAACGCGCTCGGCCATGCCGAAGAAAAAATCCAGTGTGTCAAACCGATAGGCGTCCAAGTAAATGCCATTGGCTTCAGCGATGCGCAGATTTTCCCACATCATGTCAATGCCCGGCAGCACATAATAATCCCGAATGCCTTCGTTCGTGGCATCCATGCGGACGGCGACGGTGATGTCAGGCTTCAGACCGGCATCCAAACGTATCAGCCACCGGGACGAGCCGGCGAATGTGGTGGTATGCCGACACAGCACAATGGAAACCCGCAGTTCATTATTCACCCAAAGCAAATCCGTATTTTCATCCCACGAAGCCGTTGCGCCCAGAGCTTCAATTTTTTGAACCACCGATGCAACAATTTCCGGGTGCCGTTTGCGCAGCTTGCGATTGATCTCGATAAAACTGTAATCAATCTTCGGGTCGTAACCGATGAGCTGGTAGGCGGAGATCAGACTGCCAAAGCGATAGCTGAAGGCAGTGCTGGATGGTAGGCTTTCCGTTTCGTCAATCAGAATGCCGCTGATATGACCGTGCTGGCTTAAAAGACCGCGTAATTTTGCGAGCATTTCCTCGTCGGTAAATTTCTGACTACGCGCCAGAATGATTCCCCGCGCCCGGAAAAACTGTTCCGGCCCGATGATGCCTTCAAACACTCCATCGGCGCGAACCCATTTGTCTGGCGGGTTTTCCACATGCTTGCGTTTTAACTTGAACGAAGTGCGGTGATAGACGTTGTTGCCGATGTATTTTTCGTTGGTGAGAATTTGATGAACCGTGCAGCGCGTCCATGCACGCCCAAAATCTGTGACGATACCCCTTGCGTTTAGCGAATCGGCGATTTCGGTTTCATTTTTACCTTCGTCAATGAATGCCCGGTAAATCCACCTGACAATTTCGATTTCCTCATCCGGCCCGCGCACTAGAACAACCCGGTCGGTCTGGATGCTCTTGTGCTCACCCATTTTCAGCATCGCCTTTCTCTGGCCGCTCTGGTCAATCAGCATCCGGCGCAGACCGAATCCAGCAGTGCCACCCTGCTTGAAGCCCTTCTGAATCAGTCGGCAGGCTCCTTGAAAAACTTTGGACGACAATTCGCGGCTGTATTCACCGGCCATCGCGCGTTTGACGCTTTTGATAATCGTGGACCCTGGAGTGCCGTCATTTTCAAATTGCTCGGCACAATAATGCACCGCCACACCCGCCCGGCGGCAGATGTATTCGTAATAGGCGCTCTCATCGGCATCTTGGAAGCGTCCCCAGCGACTGACATCATATACAAGAATGGAGGAGAAATTGACTTTTCCGTCCTGAACATCCTGAATCATTTGTGCCAGCGAATCGCGCCCTTTAATGTTTAGCCCACTCTTGCCCTCATCAGAATAGTCTTTGGTGATCTGCATTCCACGATGTTTGGCATAATCCCGGATGACATCCATCTGGTTGCTGGTGGAATACTGCTGGTGCTCCGTGGACATCCTGACATAGGCAGCGGCGCTGGTAAGTGGCAGTGCTTGGTCTTCTAGGCTGTTTTGAAAAGGCTCCATATTTTATCGCTCAGTCGGTTGTTTTGCCCCGTCCGAATACTTATTTTCAATTTCTAATCCCCGGCGCTTGGCGTATTTGCGAATGGCTTTCATTTGATCGCCAATGGACTGATGTTTCGCGGACATTCTGGCATAAGCGGCCGCGCCGGTGGGTGAAGGTTTCTTCTTCATACAAAAAGAGTCATTCGCCGCTGATGATGAGATCAAAATTGCGGTTTGTCTGTTCCCTGATTTTGAAACGCAACGCTCCGGGAACGCTTCGTTCGGCGTTCAAAAATGATTCAATGGCACTTTTCATTGGCGGGGAAATGTTTCCACGCGCCGTTTCTCAGGGAAATAGATAAGTTGTGTGGAACGGCGGGCACCACTTGACGATGGATTTCTTGTCACTTGGGCGAGTGGCAGCGATAACGGCCAAACAGGGTGACACCATAACGGCTCACCAGTGTTATCGTGATTTTTTCGATGCCGCCGAAAACCCCGACGATAACCTCCCACCATCCAGTGGCATCCGGTCGAGGCGGTGAACGCTCGACCACGGACCTTATGATGCGGTCAATCTCTGGAAGCCAGTTTGCGAACCTGTTCCAGTATTGTTTCAGAAGCGAAAGCCACGAGAGTGAGCCTGTGCCGAGAGTCCCCCCGAAGAATTCGCTTATCGTTGTATTCAAAACCAGCCGATACGGCTGCGCGAATGATGGAAGGATGCTGACCGTTCTGCCACAAAGACGACATCGGAACCGCCGCACAAAGATTCGCAGTACGCCACGTTCCGAACTTGTGATGTTGCGTGAATAATAACCCAGCGCCGCCAGTGCATTCCGAGCGCCACAGCGGGGGCATTCAATGGGCCGCTGGATGTTCCGCTGAAAATTCTCTTGCGCATAACGATCAGGACTCAACGAAACCGTGCAAATGATCTGCATAAGTTTCGTCCGTGGCTTAATGGCAGCGTGTGCATCCCCGCCTGTTTCACTTCAACAACCGATTCAGCACCTTTTGCCATTCGTCCCCGTAAATTAACTCAAAGACAATTTTGCGTTCTGGAAATTCCAAGCCAAGCTCCGTCCAGCTTTTCAGTTCCGCTAGCTTGTTACAGAGTTTGAAAACCTGCTTCTTGTAATCCGTGTCATCGTTTTTCAGGTGGATGCCTTTGGATTCGACGACAAAAACCTTATCGAAGTCGGTTTTGTCGGCGGCGCTGGTGCGTGAAACAATGAAGTCGGGATAAATCCCGTTTCTGCGCCAGCCTTGCAGGCGATAATCCTGCCGCGAGAGATTGCGATACCACCAAAGCAGCTTCTCCTGCTTCTCGAAATACCACGCCACGCTTTGCTCGTCGCCGTTTAAACCATCCTCGGCGACCTGTTCAAACAAACTCATCTGCAAAGGCGAGTTGTCTTCACGTGTCATCTTGCGCGTGCCTTTGCGCATGGAAATTTTACTAGGCAGCCGGTAACCCGCGTCATCCTTCAAGAGCAGGAAGCGTAATTTCTTCTCGTTCACCAGCCGGTCAAAGACCCCTTCCGCCAGCCGGTTCCGTTCCGCATCGGCGCGCTTTACCAGTTCCTGCACGATGAACACAAAGTTCTTTGCTACCAAATCCAATCCGTTCTTCCGCGTCAGCGTGCCGATGACATCCTTGGCCACATCGTGCGCAATCCACGGGTTTGGAATCATTTCCAGCAACTGCCGCGTGGCGAATACCGGATCAACGCCCGCATCAGTGCTGGCCCGGTATTTGCGCCCCTGCTCTTTGAGGAGTTCCGCCTTCGTCTCGCCCAGCGTCACGAGAATTTCTGCATCTTGTGAATTCGCGTCCGCCAATTGTAGATTCCGCTCTGCCGTAAAATCCGCCTGCGCCCAATCTATCCGGCTCACAATATCCGTTTCATAACTGACCTCACGCCATTGTGAACCTTGTTGAATGACAAACTTCGGCAAATAAATTTTCCCAGCGAATTTCTTGAACTTGTCGCGCAATTCGATCGTCTCCTCGCCTTGCTCTCCGTCTTCGGGCGAATCCAGCACGACCTGTCCCGCCAGGTCACCCAAACCTTCACGACCGAAACCTTCCCGCACCGAGTCAACGAGCAGCTTGGCCTTTTGCCGGAAACAAAAAACATAGCTCTCGTCCAGTTCCTTGATTTTGGTTTTGCGCGCGCCCGGCTGGCGCAGAATCCGCCCGACCAGTTGCGTGAGATTATTTTTCGACGCCGGATTGGTGAGAATCGTCAGCACATAGGCGAATGCGCAATCCCAGCCTTCCTGCAACGCCTGCTTGGTGATGATGTAGCGGATGGGGCAGTTCCGCGCGAACAGGTTCAAGCCCTCGATGTCATCCTTCTCGCTGGATTTCACGGCGACCTCATCCGCCGTGATGCCGCAGTCCCGCACCAGAAATTCCCGCACATCCTCGGCGTGGATGAAATTTCCGCCGCGCTGGTCTTTGCCCGTGCGTTCCACCTGCACCAGACAAATCGGGCGGATGTAATTGCCCGTGTTCGCTTCGTATTTCTTCGCTGCCGCCTCCAATGCGTCACGTTTGATCTTGCTCGCCTGCATCGTGCTTTGCCACCGCGTGCTTTCCTTGTTGTTGATGTGCAGGTCCAGCTTGATCATCTCCTCGCGCTTTAATTCCAAGCCCTTGATGTCCACCAGCACATTGCTGTCATCCGTCGGCGTGGCGGACAGCTCCACGATCACGGACGGGTTCAGCCCGCGCAACGTGTCCTGCGCCATCTCGCTGTAAGCCTTGTGGCCTTCATCCAAAATAATGATGGGCGAAAGCATCCGCAGCGTGTTGCCGAGCGATGTCTTCACCTGCCGCTGAAACAAACCCTTGCCGTCGCCAAACGCATCCAGATTCGGAAACCGTTCCAGCAACTTCGCGTGGCCTTGCACGTCGTCGTCTTTCGGAAAGAACGCGCCGAAGCCGCCGCTGTCTTTGAAGACTTTCAACGTCTCCTTGTTCTGCCGCGACGCCGATGGCAGCATCAACGTCAGCACCACCAGATTTTCCGCCACGTCTTCCGGTGTGAACCGGTCCGTCTTTTCGTAAATCACCGTGCGGCCGCCGCTCGCGATGTCCAGCACTTGCCGATACGGATGGTCGCGGTCGCGCAGATGCTCAATTGTTTGCCGGTAAATCTGCGTGGTCGGCATCACCCACAGCACCAGGCCGGTCTGCCTTTGCCGATAGCTGCGGTTCACGAGATCTACCGTGTGCGCCGCCAACAGCGTCTTGCCGCCGCCGGTCGGGATTTTTAGGCAGAAATTTGGCAGCGGCTCGCCGATGCCGTTTTTACGCGAGCGATAATTCTTCCCGCCGATTTCCTCCCACGCTTTCAGCGGCACGTCCAGCGCCGCATCCTTGCCGATGGCGGCGACGACCTTTTCATTTTTCACACGCCAGTTTTTCAGCGCTTCGAGATACGCCTTCACCCGTTTGAGCGTGTTTTGCTGATATTCCTTGAGTTCCATACGCGCTATTGCGCCAGTTTGTAGATTTCAAACGGCAACTGCGCGAAGTCTATCCGCAGCGCGTCGAGTTGTTCCTGATCCAGATACTTCGTGGGCGCGAACACCAGCCGCCGCTTGTCCTTCATTTTGCCGAGGGATTCCGCACGTTCCAGCGTGAGCGCAGTCTTTTTTAGGTAATCCATATCCGGCTGATAAAAGAGATAGACCTCGTGGGTTTTGGATTCGCCGACGAACAACCGTTTCTCGTTCACCTTACGCTCGTCGAACTCCTCGCCGGTGGCGGTGTAGAAAACGTAGCGCGCCAGTTCGAGGTAGCTGGGCAGGTTCTTACCGTCCAAAATGCTGTCCAGTTCAATCGCCTTGCCCAGCTCGAAATAACTGAACGTGCCGCCCAGCCCCTTTTTCAAATGCTCGTCGCTCGCGCCCTTCACGCCTTTGATGACGCGCCGAACGCGCTCCGCCGTGATGCTGTCCGCGTAATCCTCGCACTCGACGAGGATGAATTTGCGATTGCCGCCGTCTTCCTTGTTCAACGCGAGCACGGCGTGCGCCGTCGTGCCAGAGCCGGCGAAGGAATCCAGAATCAAGCTGTCGGTGCTGGTTGCTATCTGCAGAATACGCTGAACCAAACGAACTGGCTTCGGCGTATCAAAGATGTCTTGTTTTCCAAATACATCTAAAATTTCTTTTTTGGCTTCCTGCGTATGTCCAACATCATCATTGGCCCACCATGTCCACGGAGAAATTCCGTCAGATTCGGAAAGGAATGTTTTTCTACGAGGCATTCCATTTCCATCTTTGCCAAACCAAATTCGATTGTCAGAAACGAGTTTCAGCAATACCTCCTCAACATTTTTCCAACACGTTCCTGATGGTGGCTTCACTTTACGACCTGACGGTGTGGTGATTTCATACATCTGGTTCGGACGGGAAGCCTTGTGCGGTATAATCAGACGAAACCCAAGGACCACGCGGATCATTGTCAGGATTCTTGAATGCGGCTCGCTGTCCTTCGGACTGTGGAACTTTATTGAACGCCAGCCGTTCGTGATTTTTCGCGAAGCAATAAATATGTTCGTGCGCATCACTGAAAACCAATCGCGCATCGGGTGAAGTGCGCTTTTGCCAGAGAATGTCGGCAATAAAATTACCCTCTCCAAATATTTCATCCATCAAGCAGCGCAAGTGGGCAGCCTCGCTATCATCCATGCTTACGAAAATTGCACCATCTTCGGCGAGCAACTCTCGCAGGAGCTTTAGTCGCGGCGAAATCATGCACAGCCATTTGTCATGGCGTGTGAGGTCGTCACGATCCACGGCTTTGCCGAGCCATTCCTGCATCATCGGCGAGTTGACGTTGTCGTTGTAAGCCCATCCTTCGTTGCCGGTGTTGTAGGGTGGGTCAATGTAGATGCACTTCACCCTGCCGGCGTAGGTGGGCAGCAGCGCCTTCAACGCCTTGAGGTTGTCGCCGTGGATGATGAGATTGTCGTCCAGCCGCACCTTGTCCGTGAGGCTCCGGTCCCGCTTCGGCACCAGTTCGTGATACTTGACCGAGAGATGATAATTCTGGACGAGCGCTTTCCCCTTGAAATCGAGTGTGGCCATCGTGTCGGTGTGGTTGCTCGCGCAACTGCGACAACGGGAAATCTAAAAATAGAAGGGGCGCGAACTCAACGCGCCCTGCCTCGAGGCACCGCTAAGCGCCTGTCAAACGAGCACGCCAAGCCGCGCCCGATGGGGCGCGTGCTCGGTAGGTCGTTTGACGGGCTTGGAAAATTAGCGGTTTTCGAGGCAGCCCGTAGCCGAAGCTACGCAAAATTATTTTGTAAAAATTATTCGATAGTTTTCTTTGTCCATTTTGGACGTGGTGAACTTTACTTGGAAATGATGCTTCAGGACAAGCTTGTGAATCCGTGCCAGACAATTCACATGGAATTGGCTCATTTGCTTCGGTCGGCGGTTCGGCGGGCGGAAAAGTGAAGCATAGGCGGAGAGACGGCTGGAATGAAGCCGGAGCGCAACGACCGCCGCCGTGTCGCTGACGGAAGCAACCCGTTCATGCGGTAAAAAATGCCGCTCACGACGAACGCGCGCGGAGTGCGTGACCGCGCGGACTGAAGGAGCACGGTCAAACGGAGCGCGCGTTGGTCGGGGCGGACACCATCGGTTTAGTTTGTCGGACGATTATCGGACGATTGTTCATCGGTAGATTGCAGCGCCGGGCCGGAAGATTGTCGGAAGATTCATGCAAGTTGCAGTGGCCACAGAATCGGAAGATTCCGGCAGCACATCGGAAGATTATCGGAAGATTCATGCACGGGCCTTCGCTTCTAAAAGAACATACTTTGAGGCACGTCCCTTGCCCTTGCGAACGAGGATTTTCAATTCAGCCAGCGCGAGAAGGTCACGATTGGCGGTGTCATACGTCACCTGCATATTCTTAACCAGCCAGCCGCTGGAGACAAAACCGGACTTGAGCACTTCTGCCAACGCTTTTCGCTGCCGTTCGTTCAACTGCGCTTCGATGGCCGGTGTCACCGTCAGCCGGGTTTCCGGGACGCGAATACGATCCAGATTCTCGCCGGGGCCGGGGAACACAACCTGAAAATAGCCAGTGTCCGTGCCGATGAGCGGTTGATCCAAACCGTGATTGAGCATCTGGTCACGCATCCGCCGGAAACCGCTGCCGCGTTCCTCGATGCGATGAAAATAGGAGAGACACTGAGCCAGCACCGGATTACGGGAACAAGGGCGATACTTACCCTTGCGGAGATTGGCCAGAGTGATGGGCGACGGCGGCAGACCGGGACTGGAGATGATCACGCGATCAGCGAAAACTTCCAGCATGATTTTGCGCCCGGCATCCTCGTATTGGCGGTGAGCGACGGCATTTACCAGAGCTTCCCGCAACGCCTCGACGGGATATTCATCCAGGCGGAGGCGATTGAGACCAACAACGCGCATCGGATGGCGGGTGTTCCGGTCAATGAAGGCAATGGCGCGGTCAATCGCGGTCGGCATCGGCCTGCGGATGTCTTCATGGTCGTGGGGATTACCATCCGGCTCCGCACCGCGATACGCATCGGCCAGGATACGGCACTGGGGAAAAACCGCCGATGGATCTATTGCCAACAGCACGATGCCGGCGGCAGTGGCATAATGTTCCCCGGCTTGCGGGTCGTGCCATACCAAGCCGCGCACCGCTGCGCCCGCGATCAGGTCACCGCCGGAGAGTTTCCCGGCATCCCGGCCTTCCGCTGCGGCAATCAGTTGACGGATCACCTCGTGGTCGAGGTCGGGCCACCGCAAACGTGTCAGCGGCTGCGATTCGAACGCGGATGTGGCCTCGATAGTTTGCTGCGCAACTTCGTTTTCGTCGCTGGAAGGAGCGATGCCAAATTGTTCTTTTAGGAGCTTGACGAGGGCGGCACGGACTTCCTTTTGCAGTTCGATGACATTGCCGAAGCGTTTGTATTTGGGGCCGTCGTCGTCGAGTTCTTTCAGCAACGCCTCGGTGGCGTCCTCGCGCTTCACTTTGCGGTCGCCCTTGATGAACGCCAGGACCGGCAGTTTCTTTTCCTTGGCTCGCCGGTATTCCGCGTGGGTTATGGACAGCTTGCCAACCAATGTGCCGTATTGGGCGGCCACGATGAGCAGATAAACGTGGCAGCCATCAAGTGATTTCAGGCAGCCTTCCAACGCCTTGTCCGGCGAGGCCGGCTCGAACTCATAAAGAATCGGCGAACAATGCGCCGACAGAAACGGGTCCGTGTTCAACAGGTTTTGGACAATGACCCGCTCGTCTTCGAGTTCCTTCTGCACCGAGCTGACGAATATATTCAGTTTCTCATTCATGGGCGTCCTTCCAAAATTATACACAATGTTTACCTCATATCGCCAGAACTCTCCATCCGAGTGGCGGTGTTCCCGCGAATTCTATTTTGCCCGCGCCTGTCGGCTCTATGGCCGATGCCCAGCACGAATTTATTTTTACCCCCTGCTTCGGTCTTGAGTTGGCGGCGGTAAGCGGCAGGCGGTGCGGCGGAACGGCATGAGTGAAGCCGCGTGCCGGAGCGGCGACGCCAAGCTCAAGACGGAAGCAGACGCGACTGCGATTTTCCTTGTCCGTCCGCGACGAGCGCGCGTTACAGGGCTGTGGAACGCGCGTTGGTCGGGGACGCTGAACCCAAAGGATTTTGCTTTTAAGGATGAGCAGATTGCTTTTGAGTCGCTCTCCGTCGCCGCGACTGGCGACGCCTGCGCTGCTGCGTTAAAGACTTTTGGGGTCATAGATGCGCGGACCGCGTGACCGTGGTTGGCTGCTTGGTGGATGCGCTGGCAATTCCGCTTGGGCGGATGCAGGTGGTTCCACCGTTGGGGTCTTGGGACGATGCGGCTTCTTTGGCTTGGTTGAATCCAGCACCTCGCGGCAGTAACGGGCGACGGTCTGGTGCGACACTTCGATGCCGGCGTTTTCGTGCAACATCGCGCGGATGGTTTCATACGAGGCTTTGCGTTCCCGCAAGGCGATGATGGAATCTTTGACTTCGTTCAACGCGCGGTATTTTTCCGGCGCGGGTGGCGTGTAATTCTTGACGGCTTCGGTCAAGCGGGCTTTCGCCTCGGCGGATACGATGGTCGTATTCATAATTTTTTTGATTCGACTGTTGTTTGATTTCCTTTTGGTGTTTTCGTTGTTACGGCTGCCCCTTGCACTCGCAAGGAGAATAGCGTCCCATTTGCAATACGGTTAACAGGTAACATTTCCTGCCACGCTTTTTGCGCTACCGATGGCGCATTATTGCAATCATGATGGTTTAGCTTCCCGTCATGTTGACGATGAAGGCTCAATACAGTTTACGAAATGCGGAGTCGTATTTTCGTGAACATCTGGGCGTTGGTGATTACTACATGGAAGGCCGCAGCGTTTCAGGCCAATGGTTTGGTGACGGGGCGAAAGAATTGGGATTGGCAGGGGTCACGACTGAAAATGAATTCATGAATCTGTGCAGGAATCTTCATCCGCAATCAGGTGAACAATTGACACCCCGGCTGAATTCCAAACGCATCAGTGTGGACAAGGCTGGCAACATCCATGAATCGGCCAATCGTCGGGTGTTTTATGATTTCACGTTGTCACCGCCTAAATCGGTTTCCATTGCAGCACTGGTTGGCAATGACCAGCGGATCATCGAGGCGCATGATGAGGCGGTGACGGTGGCCATGCGTGAACTGCAAGCCTACGCTGCCACACGGGTTCGCAAACAGAATCAGTATGCACATAGGGTGACGAGCAATGTGGTGGGGGCGGTGTTCCGGCACGATACCTCCAGAGCATTGGATCCGCACTTGCACACCCATTGCATCCTGTTCAATGCCACGCGCGATACCGTTGAAGGCCGCTGGAAGGCACTGGAAGCCTGTGAAATGGTCACGGCGCAGAAGTTCGTCAGGAATGTCTATTATCACGAAATGGTCAGGTCGCTCCAGCGATTTGGCTACGGCGTTGAAAACAATCCGCGCGGCGATTTCGAGATTGCCGGTGTGTCCAAGGAATTGATTGACCGTTTTTCCAAGCGTCACCGTGAGATTGACGAAAAGACCAGGGAACTTTTGGAACGTGAACCGGACAAGGCCAGTCAGAACATCAAGGTCATCCGGGCCAACATCGCGCACAAGGAACGGGCGCGGAAGATCAAGGATGTCGGCATCGTCAAACTGCAATCCATCTGGAACAAACAATTATCATGGCGGGAACAGTTTCAATTGCACCGGCTTGACAAGCATCGCTCACCAGAAATACCACAGAAGATGACAGCAGAACAGGCGGTCGGTTGGGCGGAGCAGCATCTGTTTGAACGTCGCTCGGTCGTCCATGAGCATGAGCTTTGGCGTCACGCCCTGGAACACACGCGCGGTCAATCAGTGTCACTGCCGGAAATTAAAGCGGCTACCCGGAAACGTGAATATATCCGTGGCGATCAACTTCAGGGAAAAATCACCACCCGCGAAGTCCTGCAACGTGAATTGAACATCGTCAAGCTGGCGCAATACCAGATGCACAAATACGAACCGTTCGCGGCCAATTATCAGCCGTCAAACCGTTCGTTGGATGATGAACAGCGCAAGGCGGTCGAACATATTTTGTCCTCGCGTGATTTCGTCACCCTGTTTCGTGGCGGCGCAGGGACGGGCAAAAGTTTTACCCTTCGGGAAATCAAAGTGGGACTCAACCGAGCCGGTCATGTCGTGCAAGTCCTCGCCCCCCAGCGCCAACAGGTCACCGATCTGGAACGTGACGGCTTTTCCGGCGCACAAACCGTCAGTGCTTTGCTCAAGCAGAATTTCCTGACACGCGGGGCCGTTGTTATTGTGGACGAGGCCGGCCAAATCGGCGGGCAACAAATGCTGGAACTGCTCTCGCTCGTTCAGACGGTCAAGGGCCGGGTCATTCTCTCCGGTGACACGCATCAGCACGAAGCGGTCGAGGCATCCGATGCACTACGCGCGATTGAACAATATTCGGGTCTTGGCTACGCGGAACTGACGAACATCCGCCGTCAAAATCCCGGCTCGGCAAAAACACGGGCTGAACGTCAATGGCTGGAACAATATCGGCTCGCCGTGAATGAAGCACAGCAGGGCAAACTCGGCGCATCCTTCGACCGGCTGGATAAACAAGGCGCGGTGGTCGCCTGCACACTGGCGGATCAACAGCAGAAATTGACCGATCATTTTCTCGAACTTTTCAAAAATCAGCAATCCACCGTGGTCGTGTCACAAAGCTGGTCGGAGATTCACAAGGTCAATGAACAAGTCCGGCTCGGCCTGAAAACACAGAAGTTAATTGGCGAAGTTGAAACAACCGTCACAGCGTTGGAGCGGCAGGATTTGACCGATGCGCAAAAACGCGACAAGCGGTTTTACCAGCCGGAATCCGTTTTGGTGTTCAACCGTCCAACGGCCGGTTTCAAATCCGGCAGCGCAGGGAAATTGTGCGGCATCACCGACAGGCATCTGCTGATTGAGGCCGACCACCGTATCCGGCCAGTGCTGTTCAAAGAATTGGATAAAATCACCGTCTGCCAGCCGAAAGAACTTTCCCTGTCCAGCGGCGACCGCCTGCAACTCAAGGCCAATGCCCAAAGCCAGGATGGGCGCAGGCTCGCCAACGGTGAACTGGTGACGGTAAAGGAAATTCATCAGGACGGACGCATCGCTTTGAATGATGGCCGGGTGTTGCCGAAAAATTACCGGCAGTTCGTGCGCGGCTACGCGGTCACATCCTACGCCGCCCAGGGCAAAACCGTGGATTACGTCCTGTTCTCGGATTCGGCGGTCAAAGCGGCCACAAATGAACAGCAATGGTATGTCACGATCTCGCGTGGGCGCAAAGGCGTGAAGGTTTTCACGGCGGATAAAATTCAGCTTCGCCAGAACATCACCCATTCCGGCCACCGGCCTCTGGCGCTGGACATGGCCGGTAATAGCACGGCTCACAAGCTCGCCAAAATTTGGGGGCGTGATGTGGCCTACGTCCTCAATGTTCAACAGGCGCAACGCAAATTCACCGAACGGCGGGACGAGGCTATCCGGCAGGATGAAGCGGTAGGGCAATCGCGGGCCGCGAAGCAAACTGAATCCATCACCCCAACCGAGGCGGTCGAACCGCCGGCTCAAAAATCTGAAACCAACCGGCGGCGCATTGAAATTCCGCCAAAACAAAACACCCAAAAAAGTAAAGGCATGAGAGTATGAGCACTGAAAATCCCTGTTTTAACCTCAAACGCGGCGTCAATGGTAGTCACGTCCCGGCGGACAACTTGCGGCTGGAACTGAATCCAAAAGGTTTCTACCTGCTGCCCTACCACCATTTGGAACTCGTCAAATTTGAAGCAGGCGAAGGTTTGGACACGCTCACGCTGTCATTCTTGAAACGCACGGTGCTGATCACCGGTAAAAACCTGCGTGAATTGGGGCTGGCCCTGCAAGACCGCGCCGTGGAGTTCGTCAAACCCATGCCGGTGTTTGACCGGTATGCGTCACTGGCCATAAATGAAGGTTCGGTCAAAACGATTGAAATCCAAGAAAACCAGGAGAATGCTCATGCTTAAAGATAACCGCCAATTTTCAAAGTCAAGTCGTGCCGTTGATTCAAACGTTGCGGAAACGAAAACACATATTGAGAAAATGGGATACAAGCGTGCGGAAGCAGCCATTTATTTGGGTGTCGCCAAAGTCACCATTGACCGTTTGACCCAGCGCGGTCTGCTGCACCCCTCGCGGGCGTTGCGGCATCCGATTTATTCCAGAGACGATCTCGACCGCTTTTTGCGGGAAACCTCCGAGCCAATCGCGTAATCAATGGGCTGCGGTCTCTGTGCTGCTGGCGGCGTCTGGTTATTGCGCCGGTATTTTGGCGCGGATTTCGTTTAGTGTGGCTTCGGGCGTTCTGGCCGAAAATTCATCCGCCAGCGCCGGGCGGTCGGCAAATTCCTGTTTGAACACCTGGCGTCCCATTGCTTGTTTGGCCGTTTCCAGAAATTTTTCTGCGGAAACAATCCAGACTTCTTCATGGAGTTGTCCCCAAAATACTTCCAGCGGGTTTTCCGACACCCACCACGGATAGTTGTATTTCGTTTTGGCTTTGGCGATGGCGCGGCGGTCGTCGGCAGGAAATGGAGATTTTCCGGCCTCCACCTCCGATGGTTTTTGCAGCGGAACACTGTTGGGCGGCTGATCGAAACTCACCCGTTTAATCATGGCAAAACTGTGTTCTTGGCGGAGATGCCCGTAGCGTTTCATCGCCAGCGCGCCGCCGTCTTTATGCCCAAGCCAGCGGCTCACCGTCGGAATGTCCACGCCCGATTCAATGCAAGTCGTAGCAAAGAAATGCCGGAAATCGTGATGGGTAAATTGTGGCAAGGCGAGTTTCTTGCAGGCAGTTTGCAGACATTTGCGCGCACTTTTGATCGGAACAATCCGGTCTTTCGGCTGCGGTTTTTTTTGCGCCTTCAATCGCGTCAAAAATTCGCACAGCCTTTCTGACATCGGGATGGTGCGGGGAGCAGCTTCAGTCTTGGTGCCGGGCAGAAAAATGGTGCCGCGTTCAAAGTTAACATCGCCCCAGAGCGTCGGTCTCTTTTCGCTGGCCTCCCCGCCGCCAACCACTTCACCGATGCGCGCGCCGGAATACGCCAGAAATTCAACCAAGTTTGCACCGTCCTGGCATTTTTCCTGATTGTCCTTTTTGCCGTCTGACTGTCGTATGGCGCTGATTAGCTGCTTAAACTGATCCAGGCTGGGAACCACAATCTGTTTGGAAATGATTTTCCGACGTTTGATATGCCTGGCTGGATTGGAAAGAATCAGTCCGCGATTAAGGGCAAAATCAAAAACCGCATTCAAAACGTCCAACTCGTGGACAAAAGTTTCGGAAGCCAGAATCGCCCCCCGTTCCTTGACCCAGCGGTCGCAATTCTGCTCGGTGATGTTGCGGACCGGCAAATTCTTGAAATATGGGGCCAGACCCTTGATATACATTTCCCGGCGTTTAACCGTGCCGGAACTGGCCGCGTGCCGGTTCGTTTCCAGCCATAATTTCGCGGCTTGCTCGAAGTTCAATTTTGCTTCAGGGGAAATTTTCAAACAGCCGATTTTCGCCCGCAAGTCATTCAACCGGCGGTCGGCCAGTTTCCGGTCTTTGGTTTTGAGCGAACGGCGAAACTGCTTGCCTCCCCGCTTCAACAAGGCATAATATCCGTTCGATGATTCGAGCCGATACAGGTTCTCTGCGACTTTATGAAAAGCCGGTTTTTCAACCGGCTTCGTTGTGTTTTTGCCCATCATTTTCATGCAAAAACATAGCACAAACCAGTAGGGTGACAAGTATGGGTTACAAGTCGGGGGTTGAAGGCATGGCTATTTCTTCAGAAGTCGTTAATAAACAATAGGATGGGTTGGTAGCTCAGTTGGTAGAGCAGTGCCCTTTTAAGGCATTGGTCCAGGGTTCGAGTCCCTGCCAACCCACCACTTTTGAGAAGATGGCTTGGACTTGCATCCTGCGCGGTCATTCCGGGCGGCACTATATTCGGATCAACAACCAATCTGGAACGCCGGCTTTAAGAACACCGGTATGGCCAAACGCACTCGACGAAACGATTGGCCTTGAGATTTCCAAACAATGAAGCGGCGTAAACGCCGCGCTCCGACCTGCTTACTATCGGGGGCAGTGCGTGACACGTCCGGCCGGTTGTTTTTTACAATTTGTCTTTTGCCAAACGCAGGTTAGATTCTTGGCATCAAAACCGCCACTTATGTGAAATTCTGGGGCGTGCGCGGCTCGATTCCGACACCGGGACCGACGACCGTGCGCTATGGCGGGAACACGTCATGCGTCGAAGTCCGCGCCGGTGGAGAAATCATCCTGCTCGACGCCGGCTCGGGGCTGCGGGCGCTGGGTCGTTCGCTGCTGGCGGAATTCAAGGATCACCCGCTGAAGCTGACGATGCTGCTGACGCACACGCATTGGGATCATATTCAAGGCCTGCCGTTTTTCGGGCCAATTTACAATTCTCGCTGCCGGCTGCGGATTTTGGGTTGTGAAGGCACGCGCAAAGGCCTGGTCAATGCACTGACCGGCCAGATGGAAAGCACCTACTTTCCCATTCCGTTCCACAAACTGCCGAGCAACATCAAAATTGAGGAACTCAAGGACTTCAACTTCAACATCGGCCCGGTGTGCGTGCGGGCGCTGCGCGCGAATCATCCCGGACTGTGCGTCGGCTACCGGCTGTCTTGGCATGACCGTTTGATCGCCTTTTTCCCCGACACCGAGCCGCGCGCGGGCGGCAAGGACCGGGAAATGATCGATTTCCTGCGCGACGTGGATTTGTTGATCCTCGATTCGCAATACGATTCCAAAGAATACCGGGCGCACGTCGGCTGGGGGCACGGTTGCGTGGACGATTCGGTTGCGCTCGCCCTGCAAGCCGGGGTCAAACAACTTTCCCTGTTCCACCACGACCCGGATCACGACGACAAACGGATTGCCGGACTGGTTAGGCACGCGCGCCAGCTCGTGGCGAAGCAGAAGGGGAAGTTGAAAGTGGACGCCGCGCGCGAGGGAATGACGATCAATCTGGCTGAAAAATCCGGGCGCTGACTTTGCGGTCTTTGCTGGCGCGTGACCGGCAGGGACTTCGGGTACAGCCACGGCAACATGGATGCAAGGATGACATCCGCCCTCGCCCCTAGGAGAGGGAGAATCGTTCGCCGCTCCTTTGAAAATTTATACGACGGGATTGGCCGGACGCTCATCCGCAAAACCAGAAACAAGCGAAAGCTATTTCCTCTCCCGGGAGAGAGGATAAAAGGTGCGGGCGGACGTAAAAACCCATTCCGCTGAAAACTTCGAGAAAGGGAAATTCAGTTTCAAAAGTGTGCTGGACAGAAACTAAACCCATATTTCCCAAATAAGCTTCACAAGCAGGAGTTAGTGACATACAATAAAGCCGCATAAACAAAGGCATTCCTCTATGTCCAACCATCAAAAAACGGAAAATCCAACGGGTGCAGGCAAAAAA
>Ga0224557_1000331_pt1 | contig 53271 bp, 49 predicted proteins | sample 714S31014metaG_FD_180677 | JGI IMG/M metagenome (GOLD analysis project Ga0224557, IMG submission 180677) | Peat soil microbial communities from Stordalen Mire, Sweden - 717 S3 10-14 | ecosystem: Environmental > Terrestrial > Soil > Wetlands > Peat | place: Sweden: Norrbotten County, Stordalen...
GCTGGAACGAGCCGGCGCCATCCAGACCGCCGCCCGCGCCTCGGTGCTGGGCGCGTTCACCGCCGGGCGCGGCTACACCGAAGACGCCGACTACAGCCCCCGGTCCTGGCTCATCCACAAAACCCGCATCACCAAAGGCGCCGCGACCGGGCACACCGCCTGGGTCCGCCGGGCCCGCGCCCACCCCCGGGTACTGGCCGCGCTGGCCGCCGGTCAGATGACCGAGTCCTACGCCCGCACCCTGTGCGGCTGGACCGACCGGATCCCCGAGGACTCCCGCGACACCGCCGATGCGATCCTGGTCGCGGCCGCGGCCCGCGGGATGGACCTGCGGGACCTGGCCATGCTGGCCGCGGAGATCGCCTCTCGCGCCTGCCCTCCTGATGACGACCCGGGCCGGGCGTTCGAGGACCGGGCGGTCCGGCTGGAGACCACCTTCCAAGGCGCCGGGCTGCTGTCCGGCGACCTGACCCCGGAGTGCGCCGCGCTGGTCGGCACCGTGCTGGATGCCCTGTCCGCGCCCCGCGGCGCGGAGGATGACCGCAGTCACGCCCATCGGTACCACGATGCGCTGGCCGAGGCGATGCACCGGCTGGTCAGCGCCGGCCTGCTGCCCGAGCGCGCCGGGCAGCCCGCCAAAGTGCGGGCGCACATCTCCCTGGCCGACCTGATGGTCCTGGACGCTAAGTCCAAGCTGCAAGACGAGTGGACCGAGCGGGTCCGGGCCCGGTGGGCCGGGCACCGCGCCGCCGCGTCGGTGGCCGGCGGCGACGGCGCCGCCTGGCTGGACGGCGACGCCGCCGAGGGGTTCGCCTGCGACGCGTCGATCACCCCGGTGGTGACCGGCGAGGTCAACTACGCGGTCCTGGAGGACCTGGTCCGGCTCTGCGTCCGGCTCGCCCGCCACGGCACCCCCGCCCCTGCCCCCGCTCCCGGCGATGCGCCCGCCCCCGCCGGCCCTGGCCAGTCCGCCCCGGCCGGGCCCAGCCGGGAAGACCTGGAACGCGCCATCATCGGCAAGGCCGTCGCGCTGGTCTCCGGTCCCGGCGGGCTGGCCTCGTTCTTGCGCCGGGAACAGCTCGGCGCCCGGCTGTCCGGCCCGAGCCTGCCCCTGGACATCGGGTACTCCGATGACATCCCGGCCGCGATCCGCAACGCGGTCAAGGCCCGGGACCAGCACTGCCAGTGGGCCGGAGGATGCCACCAGCCCGCGGCCGCCTGTGAGGTCCACCACCTCAAGCACAAGAGCCGCGGCGGCGTGACCAGCCTGGATAACTGCATATTGCTCTGTTTCCATCACCATCACGTCGTTATCCACCGGATGGGCTGGACCCTTATCCGCCACCCCGACGGCACCACCACCGCGTGGAACCGGGACCACAGCAAGGTCCTGCGCAGCCACAGCCCGCCCGCCCGCGCCGGATAACCCCCCGGCACCGCCCAACCCGCCCGGGGTACGCATCATCACTGCCGGGCCTCAGAGTCCTGGCCCATCTGGCGCGGACTGCGCAACCAGGCCAGCATCACCTGACCAGCCCGCACCTCAAAATGATCTTGGTAACCTACAAATCTGACGTGCACCCCTTAACCCGTCCGGTGAGGGCGTTATGTCGGCGGGGGGCCGTAGAATCGCGGCGTGGTCCTCACCGAAACACCCGACGCCGTCCTGCGCCGGGTCTTTGGTTACGACTCCTTCCGCGGGCAGCAGCAGGAGATCATCGAGCACCTCTGCGCCGGCGGGGACGCGGTCGCGCTGATGCCGACCGGCAGCGGTAAGTCGCTGTGCTACCAGATCCCCGCGCTGGTCAGGAACGGCACCGGCGTGGTCATCTCACCGCTGATCGCGCTCATGCAGGATCAGGTCGACGCGCTGACCGTGCTCGGCGTCCGGGCCGGGTTCCTGAACTCCTCCCAGGACGCCGACGAACGTCGCGGGGTGGAGTACGCCTTCATGGACGGCAAGCTCGACCTGCTCTACCTGGCGCCGGAGCGGTTGCGGGCCGAAGGCACCCTGCGGCTGCTCGACCGGGGCACGATCTCGCTGTTCGCCATCGACGAGGCGCACTGCGTGGCCCAGTGGGGCCACGACTTCCGGCCCGACTACCTGGGCCTGTCCGTGCTGCACGAGCGGTGGCCGACGGTGCCGCGGATCGCGGTAACGGCGACCGCGACCGAGCACACGCGGGCGGAGATCGCGACCCGGCTGGCGCTGGGCGAGGCCAGGCAGTTCGTGGCGAGCTTTGACCGGCCCAACATCCAGTATCGGATCGAGCCCAAGAACGAGCCGCGGCGGCAGCTGCTCCGGCTGCTGCGGACCGAGCACCCAGGCGACGCCGGCATCGTCTACTGCCTGACCAGGGCCTCGGTGGAGAAAACGGCGGACTTCCTGGTCAGCGAGGGCTTCGTCGCGCTGCCGTACCACGCCGGGCTGGACGCACGCACCCGGGCCTCGAACCAGGCCAGGTTCCTGCGCGAGGACGGGCTGATCATGGTGGCCACCATCGCGTTCGGGATGGGCATCGACAAGCCAGATGTCCGCTTCGTCGCGCACCTGGACCTGCCCAAGTCGGTCGAGGGGTACTACCAGGAAACCGGCCGGGCCGGACGGGACGGTGCGCCGGCCACCGCATGGCTGGCCTACGGGCTGGCCGACGTGGTGCAGCAGCGGCGTCTCATCGACGATTCCGACGGCGACCTGACGCACCGGCGGCGGCTGATGGCGCACCTGGACGCGATGCTCGCGCTGTGCGAGACGGCGAGCTGCCGGCGGACGCAGATGCTGGCGTATTTCGGTGAGACCGGGACGGAGGCGTGCGGCAACTGCGATACCTGCCTGGTCCCGCCGCAGCTGTGGGACGGGACGGTGGCGGCGCAGAAGCTGCTGTCGACGCTGGTGCGGCTGGGGCGGCTGGACGGCCCCTCGTTCGGCGCCGGGCAGCCGATCGACATCTTGCTCGGCAAGAAGACGCCGCGGGTCGCGTCGTACCGGCATGACGCGCTGCCCGTGTTCGGGATCGGGACCGAACTGACCGAGGGCGAGTGGCGCGGGGTGGTGCGGCAGCTACTGGCCGCGGGGATGCTGGCGGTCAAGGGCGACCACGGGACACTGGCGCTGACGGAGCTGAGCGCGGAGGTGCTGCGCGGGGAACGGCAGGTCATGCTGCGACGGGACCCGCCGAAGGTGCCGTCCGCACGGGGCGGCCGGGGCGGTTCGGGCGCGGGCGGTTCGGGCGCGGGCGGTTCCGGGGCGGGCGGTTCGGGCGCGGGCGGTTCCGGGGCGTCGCGGCGGGGGGCGCAGGGGCGGGCGGCGCCGGCGGAGCTGCCGGCTGAGGCGGAGCCGGTATTCGAGCGGCTGCGGGCCTGGCGGACGGCGGTGGCGAAGGAACAGGGTATGCCGCCGTACGTGATCTTCCACGACGCGACCCTGCGGCTGATCGCCGCCTCGCCGCCGTCCACGCTGGACGAGCTCAGGCTTATCAACGGGGTGGGCGAGACCAAGCTAACCCGTTACGGCCAGCAGATCCTCGACGTCCTAGGGTCGCTTTCATGATCCCGAAGACTTCACAGTCTGTACGGACTGTCAAGTCTTCGCGATCATGTGAAACGCCCTAGGTCGCGCGTAGCGGAGCGAGTAGGCCTGGCCGCCGCCTGGGAAGGGGCCGGCGAGTTCGCGTCCGACTTGGCGGCCGCCTTGCGCTCGGTAGAACGCCTGGGCTGCGGTGTTCTGTTCGAGCACCCACAGGTACAGGCCGCTTGACGGGCGGCGCCTGAGGACCGTTCGCGCCGTTTCTGCCATCAACCGGGCGCCGATTCCCCTGCGTTTCAGGTCATAGCGGACGTGGAGGTTGTCAAGGAAGGCGCCCCACACCGGGTCGGCGTCCAGAAACGTATGCGCGAAGCCGGCCATGGTTCCGTCGTCGAGGAACCCGGCCACGGTGTACCGGTCCGCTGCCTGCTCGGCAAGCCGGCCGGTCCACTCGGCCACCCGGTCCGCGACGACGTCCCCGTCGGGGTACCCACCGGGGTGCAGGACCATCGGGTAGTACGGCACGATCACCTGGACCGGCTTGGAGCGTGCTGATTCACATTGTCCAGAGCGACCGTGAATTAATTTACGTTACCGCCATATCCGGGCATCGGCGGGTACGGACCGGGTTCATCGAAAACGCCCGGATAGGCGTCCGCCTGATTACGGCAATGTGAACCGAGCCCGGTGCTCATCGCGACTGGCCGGGGCTAGCACGCATTGAGGCTCTTGCACCGCTGGCGGCGCAACAGATTTCATCGTGGTGAGTCAGCGAGAACATTTCCACCCTCGGGAGCACAATGGCCGCGGCAGTCGTCTTCGAGACCCATCAAGCGCAGGAGTCAGCATGGTGACAGCGGCCGCGATCGCGCTCCCGGGGCACCGCAGTGAGCACGAAGCGGATCGGCGCAGTCCCGAATACCGATTGCGGCAGTTCTTTGATCATGGCACCCTGCGCTGGCTGCACTCACCGGACGGTTCGGGCGTCCAGGCCGCCGACGGGACCGTGCTCGGCACGAGGGTGGTGGCGTTCTGCACCGACCCTGCTACGCAGGGCGGTGCCATGGGCAGCGTTGGGTGCGGTCACATTGTGCAGGCAATCGACGCAGCCCTGGCCGGAGGCTTCCCCGTCGTCGGCATCTGGCACTCGGGCGGCGCGCGGCTGGCCGAGGGCGTCGTCGCCCTCGAAGCCGTCGGACTGGTCTTCGAGGCCATGATCCGGGCATCTGGCCGGATCCCGCAGCTGTCGGTCGTGCTCGGGCCGGCCGCCGGCGGCGCCGCTTACGGCCCGGCGCTCACCGACATCGTCATCATGGCGTCGACGGCGCGCATGTTCATTACCGGCCCGGATGTGGTGGCCGCGGTGACGGGCGAGCACGTCTCGGCCGAATCACTCGGCGGCTCCGAGGTGCATGGCCGCAAGTCTGGGCTAGCCCATGTGGTGGCCGACGATGAGGCTGATGCATTGGCCCGGGCCCGGGCGCTGATCGACCTGATTGGCAGGCCAGGGACGGTCGATGCTGCTCAGGTGGGTGATCGGCCTAGGCTGCGGTCCATCTTGCCCGACCGTCCGCAGCGTGCGTACGACGTCCGCCCGGTCGTCGCCGAACTTCTCGATGGGCCCGGCGAAGAACTGCACCGAGACTGGGCGCCCAACATTGTGACGGTCCTCGGCCGGCTCGGCGGCCGCACGGTCGGCATCGTCGCGAATAACCCGCTACGGCTCGGCGGGTGCCTGAATTCCCTGGCGGCCGAGAAGGCCGCTCGTTTCGTGCGCACATGCGACTGTTTCGGAATACCGCTCGTCGTCTTGGTTGACGTGCCTGGCTACCTGCCCGGGGTCCGCCAGGAGTGGGAGGGGATGATCCGCCGGGGAGCGAAATTGCTCTATGCGTTCGCGGAGGCGCGGGTGCCCCGTTTTACCGTTGTTATGCGGAAGTCCTATGGCGGCGCTTATATAGCGATGAATTCCCGGTCGCTTGGCGCGACCCGGTGCTTCGCCTGGCCGGGCGCCGAGATAGCGGTGATGGGGGCGTCGGCTGCCGTCAGAATCCTGCACCGGAGGCGGCTGGCCGAGGCGCCCGAGGATGAACGCGCCGCGATATTCGACCTTCTCGTGGCCGAGCAGGAGCGTCATGCTGGCGGGGTCGAACGCGCCGTGGCCATGGGCGCCATCGACGAGGTGATCGATCCTTCGGCCACCCGGCGACGGCTGGCCGAGGCGCTGGAAAGGACGGGAAATCCCCGTGGCACCCATGGCAATATCCCGATCTGACCAGCCGGACGGAGCGCGTGCACACGCATGGGACGTCCGGTCCCCTATCGCCTTCCTGTTTCCCGGCCAGGGCGGCTTCGACGCGGCGGCCCTGCGGGCCGCCGCCGCCCGCCATCCTCAGGTCCGCGAGGTCTTCGGCCGGATCGACATGGTCACGACCGAGATGTTCGGCCGGCGCCTAGGCGACATTGTCCTGGACGGGCCGCTACTGGCGATCGATGAGTTGCTGGCCGACGAATCCTGGGTATCGCAGCTGGCGATCTACGGCAGCGGGCTTGCGGCCTTCGAGATCCTTATCTCAAGCGGGGTCACTCCCGCCGTGCTGCTCGGCCACAGCCTCGGTGAGGTCGTCGCCATCGTCGCCGCCGGGGCCTTCACCGTGGCCGACGGCGCCCGCCTCGTGATCCGCCGGGTGCAGGTCATCGAGCAACTTGGCCAGGTCGACGGGCGCATGGTGGCGCTTGGCACCGGAGCGGACCGGGCCGCCCGCCTGGTCGGACTGCTAGAGGACCCGATGCTCGCCATCGCCACCGTCAACTCGGACCGGCAGACCGTCGTCAGCGGGCCGGCTGCCGCGATCGAGCGCGTACTCGCCATCGCGGACACTTTGTCGATGCCCGCCAGAGCGCTGAACGCGGCGTTCCCGTTTCACACTCCCCTGCTGGCCCCGGCCGTTGAGCCCTTTGCCAGCTATGTCCGCACCCTGGAGCAGCGGCCCATGCGCTACCCGGTGCTCTCGCCCATTCTTGGCCGGTACTATCGGCCGGACGACTCGCTGGCCGACCTGCTCTCCCGGCATTTCGTCTTGCCCGTGGACTTTGCCAGCGCCCTGCGCCGGGTGCACGCGGACGGAGGCCGCATCTTCGTCGAGACGGGAGGCAAGGCTGTCCTGACCAGGCTGACGAGCACAATCATCGACGATCCCTCCGTCCGCGCCTTCCCGTCGCTGGTGATGCGCCATGGTGAACTCGCACTGACGGATTCGCTGCGCGACCTGCAGACCACGGTCCTGGCATGAAGATCTCGATCAGCGGAAAGCATCCTGGTCTTGGAGTTCCTGGCAGACCCGGTCGTGTGCGGTGGACCAGTTGCCTATCTCCGGCTCGGGGAGCCCGCAGCATCGGAGGTAGATCATTAGCTGCCGCCTGTTCGGCAGCCGGACCCCAGCGAGGATGTCGGACACCGTGCTCTTGGGGAGCGGGTCAGCGCCCATCCACCGCGCTCGTCTCTCCAGTTCGCGCAACGACGGCTGGCCGGCCTTGAGGCGAACCCGGTGCATCTCTGCCAGCAGATCGGCTGGCTCCAGGAAAAGGTCGGGCCTGCGCTGCCGCCGGGATGGCGGCGCAGTGGCGGCGGCTGATGAGGGCAGAGCCGGATTCGGCCTGTTCATGCTCGCTCGCTCCCACAGCTGATGGACGCTGCGTAGCTCCGCGGGTGTCGCCGCGCACGCCCGGGCGTAGGCGACCACCACCGGCAGCCGCGGCAGCCGGTCACCACGGTCGGCCCGGCTCAGCGTCACGGCGGAGCAGCCGGGCTCGTCAATCAAGGCGGCCATGCTTCGGTAGGTCAGGCCGGATCGGCGGCGCAGGGCGGTCATCGCCACGGCGAGCTCCCGATAGGGCGCCTGGTCGGCCAGCGGGTCTTTATGCCTTCCCATCGAATGCTCTGCCCCCTATGCAGGCTAATCCGGGACGCTGACTAATCCGAGCTATAGATGGCCCACTCGTGCCCCGGCACGGTCAGGTTCCCGGCACTGACCGAGGTTCCTGGCGTGGCCACCAGCTCGCGGCAAGCACCAGGCACCTCGATCTTCTCGGCCTTATCGGCGATGTTCAGTGCGACAAGCACCTGGTCGTTCCCGGCCCGGCACCGATAGGCAAAGAAAGAGTTCGACAGGCGCACGGTCGATGCCGTGGCCCCGTGCAGCCACGGGTGCCGCCTGCGAAAGCCGATCAGCCGCTGGTGGAGCCGGTAGACCGGCCACCCCGATGACGACAGGGCGGCAGGCCCGTCGGCGGGAAAGGCCGGGCGGATGTCATCGTCGCCGCCGGGCCGGTCCGCCTTGATGCCGCGGAAACCCTGTTCATCGCCGTAATAGACGGATGGCGTGCCGGCCACGGTAAACAAGATCGCCAGGGCGTGCCCGAGATGGCGCGTGTCGGTCAGCCTGCTGGCAATCCGGGTGACGTCGTGGTTGCCGATAAACGTCAGCGGGATGAATGTTCTCGTCATCTCGTCATGGCGTTTGAACGCCCAGGCCAGCTCCCAGAAGTTCGCGTCGTTCAGGCTGCTCCACACGGCCTTCCACAGTTCGTACTGGGTCACGGCGTCCACCGTGCTCTCGCGCACGAAGGCGCCGTAGTTACCGTGAATGAGCTCCCCGACGAAATAAGCTTCCGGGTATTCCGCGCGCACGCGTGGCAGCACAGAGGACCAGAACGCGGCCGGGACGGCATAAGCCGCGTCGAGCCGCCAGCCGCTAATCCCCCTGCTCAGCCAGTGCCGCATCACGCTGGTCACGAAGTCGCCGACCTCAGGCTCGTCGTGGTTGAGCGCTATCAGCCCCTCATGGCCTTCGAAGGTCCGATAGGCCGGGCCCGGCCGCCCTTCGCCCCCCGGCGCCAGGGGGACGAACCAGTTCGCCTCCCGCGGGGTGGCCAGGCCGGCGACCGTTCGGCGGAACTGTGGGTAGCCGGCACCGACGTGGTTAAAGACACCGTCGAGTAGCACGCGCAGTCCCCGGCTGCTGGCCGCGGCCAGCAGCCGGTCAAAGCCTTGCTCGCCGCCGAGGCGATCGTCGACGCGGAAGTAGTCGATCGTGTCGTAACCGTGCGTGCTTGACGCGAATATCGGCCCCAAGGCCAGGCCGGACACCCCGAGGTCGGCGGCATAGCCAAGCCAGTCGGTGATGGCATCCAGTGTCCGGCCCGGGGAACTGCCCGCCGATTGTCCGGCACCAAGGAATCCGAGCGGGTAGATGTGCCACCAGACGGCATGCTCGGTCCAGCGCGGCGCGGCGCGACGCCGTTCCGCATGTTTGGTGGCGATCATGCTAGCTGGTCCATGATCTTGGCCCCCAGACGCAAGATCTCACATTCAAGATCCGACAGCTTCGCGAGCACAGTCACCAGCCAGGCATCGCGATCGGCCATGTCCTGCTGCAGCGCGCCGCGTCCCGCCTGGGTCAGCGAAAGCACCGTGCTGCGCCGATCCGAGTCGTTCCGGCTTCGCTGCACGTAGCCGGACTCGCTCAGCTCGGCCAGCGAACGGGTCAGGGACTGCGGCTGCTGCCGTTGCGCGGCGGCGATCGCCGTCGGCGTGGACGGGCCGTTGGTGTGCAGGTGCGCGAGGATCATGAGCTTCGTCCCGGACATGCCGCGGTCGGACCGCTCGGCACGCAGGCGCATGGCGAGGCGGGACACCCCCCGGCGCACGTCGGCTGCCACCTCGGCTAGGGTCTCGCCCTCCTTGAGGTTCATACTTAGTAAGCTATCACGTAGTATCTGAGGACGGCGCAGCCGATGTTTACGGGAGGTGTGAGCGTTGTCATGCTAACAAATAAGTCTTCAAAGCTTATTATGTGGCCATCCCACAGCCGCTTGTTCAAACCGGCTGCGCTGGCTCGCTGTGCGCTCGTCATGGCCGCAACCCTGGCCTGCTACGGTGTGGCGCTGGCGGTCGAGCACTGGGAACATCAGCACGTCGACCTGGTGGTGCTGGCCGTGGCGATCACCGTCATGCTGGCCAGGGGGGAGATCGAGCGGCCGCCCCGATGGGGATGGCTTGTGCTGCTGCTGTTCCCCGCTGCTGCCGCCGCCGCCAGTTACGTGGGGCAGAAAATGGCCCTTACCGACCACGTCGGCGACGTGCTCTTCGCCCTGGCGCTCGGCGGTTGCATCGCGGTGCGGCGATTCGGGCCAGCCTGGACGAAGGGCGGCGCGATCGTCACGCTCCCCTTCGTCGCCGCCCTGGTCACGCCGTTCACCCCGCAGGGCACGGTGAGCAGAGCTCTCTGGTCAGCGGCCATAGCCCTCGCCGCGGCGGTCCTGACCGGCGTGACAGTGGCCATCGCCAGGCGCCTGCGGCTGGTCCAGGCCGCGCCAGCGCCGCCAGCACCGGCCGGCCGCACCCGCGGGCGGCTGCGGCCAAGCGACAAGCTAGCGGTGCAGATGGCGGTCGCCGTAGGGCTGGCGTTCATCGCCGGGCGTCATTTCCACTCCGAGCACTGGCAGTGGCCCGTGCTCACCGCGTTCATCGTGTGCAGCGGGAACGCCGGTCGTGGCGATGTCGTTCTCAAAGGCCTCCAGCGGGCCTTGGGCGCTGCCGTCGGAACCGCTGGCGCGACCATGATCGCGGACTACTTCGGGGCCGGGGACAAGACGGCCGTGGTCATCATCTTCTGCATACTGGCGATCGCGGTCTGGCTGCGGCCAGCCAACTATGCTTACTGGGCGGCATGCGTCACCGCCGCCCTCGCGCTGATCTATGGTTATTTCGGGCAAGGCGGCATGGTCGTCCTGGAACAGCGCATCGAGGGCATCGCGATCGGGGCGGCGATCGGCATCGGCGTTTCGTGGTTCCTGCTGCCGATCCGCACCGTTGATGTGCTACGCCGCCGCGCCGCCGCGCTCTTGGAGGCCCTCACCGACCTGCTCGTGTTGATACGCGATCAGCCCGCCGAAGTCGGCCGGTCCCAGGTGCGCTCGGTCGCGATCGCTTCGGCCGCGATCGAGGGCGTCGCCAAGCCCATCGCCGCGCGAGCCCGGGTGGCGAAGGCCCTGCACATCCAGGACCGGCTGGCGGCCATGCCCGCCGCGGCGGCGGCATGCCGGGCTCCGGCCCGCGCCCTGGTGGAGCTCACCCGGCAGGACAGCGGTCTCGCCGCGTATCCCGATGTCGCGCCCGCCCACGCCGCCTTGCTGGCCAACGTGAGCTTGGTCAGGCAGTCGCTGCGCAGCCGGGTAGCCCCTGAGCTGTGCGTGATAGCCGGCGGTGCCGGCCAAGCCGGATCGGCTTGTGATCGGGCTCTGGGCGCGCTGACCAGCCTCAGCGGGGCCCTCGGGCATATCGCCGAGGCCGTGAGCAGGCCGGCACAAGCGTCACGACGAGAGCCCGAGGATCTCGGTCACGAAACACCGTAGGTCACCGGCCGCGCCACCGAAGGCGTCATGTCCGTTGGGGTAGGAATGCCAGCGGACGTCGTAGCCGTTGCGGAGCAGGCCATCGCGGATCTCCGTCCCTCTGGCCATGGGAATCACGTCGTCGTACTCGCCGTGGCCGATCCAGATGCGGTTACGGGCGTTGGCCTTGAACCGGGACTTGTCTGAGTGCCGCGCGAGCGGCAGGGACGGGGCGTAGACCGCCAGGCCGGCCAGCCGGTCGGGATAAGTCAACCCGGTCATGAGGGTCATGGCCGCACCCTGGGAGAAGCCGGCCAGAATCACCCGGCCGGCACCGACCACGTCAGCCTCGCGCCCGACCACCGAGCGGACAGCGGCGATGGCCGCGCCGGCCTCAAGCGGATCGGCTGTCTCCAGCTTCGAGACCGTCTGGACCAGCCACGACCGGATCGGACCGGTTCGGACGATGCCGACATCGCGGTAGGGCGCCGTCGGGAACACCTGCCGGACGGGCAGCAGGTCCAGCCCCGCCGCGCGGGCCACCTCGTGCATCGCCGGGCCGGCCTGGCCCATGCCGTGCAGCCAGACGATCGACCCCGCCGCGTTTGCGGCCGGGCCGATCGTCTGGCTCTCCAGCTCTGCGGCCGGCGGTGTCATGCCGGGATCGGCCATGTGGTGCTCTCCGCCTCCGGGATGGTCTGCTGGCTTATGCGCCGGTCATGGCGACAGGTGGGATGATGCGCGGATTGTCCGCCCGTTCGAACACCATCGAGGCGTACTGCCCGCCGAACCCGAACGAATTCTTCAGCACCCGCCGCACGGGCATCTCCACCGGCGTCAGCGAGATGTTCACCCCACAGGCCGGATCTGGCTCGGTGCAGGTCACTACCGGCGGCACGATCCCGCTGCACATGGTCAGCGCCGCGACCGCCGTCTCCACCACGCCGGAGGCCGCCGAGCCGTGGCCGGTCAGCGACTTGACCGCGCAGACGGGCAGGTCGGCCATCCGCTCGCCGAAGAGCCGGCGCATGGCCCGGGCTTCTGTGACGTCGTTGAGCTTGGTGGAGGTGCCGTGCGCATTAACGGTGTCTACGCTGCCTGGCTGCAGGCCGGCCTGATCCAGGGCCGTGCGCATGACGCGCTCCACCGCGCTGACGTTAGGCGCGGTCATGTGGTCGGTCCCGACCGCCAGGCCCCATCCGGCGACCCGCCCGTAGACCTGGGCAAGCCCGCGGGAGGCAGCGTGCGCCGCAGTCTCGAGGACCAGGGCTCCGGCTGATTCGTTGATCACCATGCCGGAACGGCGCCGGTCGAACGGCATCGACGCCTGGGCGGCCGGGCCCGTCCATCGTGACAACGCCATGAGCTGCCCGTATTGGGACAAGACGTACGGCGTGTTCCGGGAGACGCTGGCCGCCACTATCGCCATACCCACCTTCCCCGAGCGCAGCAACCGCGCGGCTTCCGCGATCGCGCGCAAACCCCCCGCACAGGTTGCCTCCAGCCGGGTGGCGATCAACGGCATCCCGAGTGTTTCCGCCAGCTCACTAGGAAAGCGCGACAGGTCCACGGTCTCTAGCGGCAACGGCTTGTCGTGCAGGTACCTGGCCACCGCCACCGGGTCGTCGCCCAGGGCCTGATAGCGGCCGGCGAGGTCGGCGAAGTGCCTGACGTAATCGGCGGGTTCCGATCCGGAGGGCCCTGGCCAGACCCGGGCCCAGACCAGCCCGGCCGGCCCGTCCGGTGCCCCGCCGAGCCTGGCGTCGGATACGGCTTGATCGACGGCAGCGTGCAGCAGGCAGTCACCCCAGGACCGTCCGTCGGCACCCCAGCGCGCACGCACCGCTTCCTTGTCCGGCTCGGGGATGAGTCCCGCCATCCATCCGCACGGAAGCTCGGACAGGTCCATGCGGTCCTCGGTCCGGATGCCCGAGCGGCCGGTCAGGTTGGACGCCCAGAACTCCTCGACGCTCGCCCCGATCGGCGTCACCACGCCGAGACCGGATATCACGATCTGCATTCCATCACGGGAGTTCATGCGCCTGTTCCCTTGCTGATCCCGGCCGCTCCCGCGGCGCCGGAGCTATCACCATGGCTCAGTGCCGTCACCAGGACGCCGGCCAGGCCGTCAGCCGGACGGCAGCCGCCGGTCACCGCGTCAAGGTCCGTCATCTGCGTATCGGGCACCGCGAGCAGGCCAACTGGGGGCGTCTCCTGCCGGGCCAGCGCTTGCGCGCTAAGCGCGATGTCTATCAGCGCGCTCGCCTCGAACGCCGTTCCGATCGTTCCCTTGCTTGACGTCGCCTGGACCGTCAGGTGGCGACTGACCACCTCGTATTCCTCCAGGTCGGCTGGTACGGACCCGCACGCGCTCGCCCACCACAGCCCGGCCGGGGCCGGCATCGAGCCCAGCGCCGTGCCGACCGCGAGGTCGAGTGCCTGACGTCGCGTCGCTGCCGCGAGGACCTCGCAGGAGTCGACGAAGGCGGCGATGTCCGCACCGCGGGAACGGGCGGTGCTCTCGCGCTCGACCATCAGGGCCGCCGCGCCCTGGCCGGCCAGCACGCCGGCCCGGCCCGCATCGAACGGGCCGCAGCCGGGAAGCGCCTTCTCCGCCAGCCCGTCCTGCTGGTCGAGGGCGGCCAGATTCGAGACCGACAGCTGGCCGGCGACCCCGATCACCAAGACCGCGTCGAGCTCCCCGCTGCCGATCAGCCGGTGCGCCAGCGCCAGTGCACCGAGGCCGCCGGCGCCTGCCTCGCCGTAAACCGCGACGTTCGACCCGCTGAACCCGCTCGCCATGGCGGCGAACTGACCGAGCTGCGAGGGAATGCCGCGGATGTAGGAGTAGTCAGGTACCTCGTCATAGAGAAACCTCGGCAGTGACCTGGCGTCAGTCTGCGCGGCCACGGCGAGCCTGGGCATGAGGTCGCTAAGCTCGTCGCCCCCGCTGCTGCTCACGGCCATCACGATGCCGCCGCGCAGAGCGTCGAAGTCGCCGGCCAGGCCGGCGGCCGCGACGGCCTGCAGAGCCGTGCTGACGGCGATGTGAGCGGTCGGGTTGGCGTATTTCCGCACCGAGTTCCACGGCGGGCCGGAAGGCCACGGCGCCTGGCCGGGGTCGATCAATGACGTCGGCCACGGCAGCGGTTTGCCGGATCGGCCTGGCCAGGTGCCGAGTAGTGTCTGGCCGGCCGCCATGACCTCGAAGAGCGGCCCGGCCCCCGCCCCGGCCGCGGTGAGGACACCGGTCCCGGTCAGTGCGATGCGTTCGTTCATGGCCGGCTACACCCCGGGCCTGACGTCGGCCCGGCTAGCGCCGGCATGCCCGTTGGACCCTGCTGTCGCGCCGATCCCGCCCCAGAGCCGGTAACCGCCGTCCACGGTGATCGTCTGCCCGGCAATCCAGCTCGCCTCGTCCAGGCACAGCAGCGCGACCACGTCCGCGCTGTTCTCGACCGTGGTCTGCTTCCCGTCAGGCCACGGGGAAATGCGCTGCTCGTGCTGGACGCCGCTGGCAAAGTCGGGCCGGACCTTGAAGACCCCTGTCTGGACAAGCCCAGGTCGTACGCAGTTGACGACGATCCCGTACGGGGCCAGCTCGAAGGACAGATAGTCAGACAGAGCTTCCAGGCTGGCCTTGGCCGCGGCGAACAGGCCTGCGCGCGGGATGATCCGGGTCGTGGTGGAGTTGGTGATCGTGATGAACCGGGCGCCGTCGCGGCCCCGCATCAGCGGCAGCGCCGCCTGGGCCAGCAGCCAGGTGGAGCGGGCGTTGGTGTCCTGCACGAACTGCCACTGTTCCAGCGTCGCGTCGACGAGCTTGGCGAACTTCGTCGCGCCGGCGTTCTGGACCAGGATGTTCAGGCTGCCGTGCTCGGCCTCGATCTGTTCCATCAGCTTGGTGACGGCATCGGGGTCCGCGAGGTCCGCGCGGTGCAGGGTCACCTTGGTCCCGTGCTCCTGCAGTTCGGCCGCGAGTGCCCGGGCCGGGCCGGTGCGGTCGACGTAGTTGATCGCCAGCGTGGCGCCCCAGGAAGCGAGTTTGCGGCTGATTCCGGCGCCGATCCCCCGCGATCCCCCGGTTACCAGGGCAACTCTTCCCTGCAGCGGCTTGACGTCGTGCGACATGGGCATGATCCTTTCGGCTGCGATACGCCACCTGGCGCTCGGATACGCTCGTGGACGCGACCGGGCGGCGCTAACCACGTCCCGCGGGCCGGCGAAGCACGACCACGCTCAGGTTCCCGATCGCATAGGCACGCCCATCGGCATCGGTTACCTTGCGGACGGTGTTCACGAGCCCGGTCAGTGCATTTATTTCCATGGAGCTGGTTGTCTTGCTGCTGAAGAAGAACGGCACGTCCACCTGAAGCGGCCTGACAAAGCTCCAGTTCATTGACCTCATGCCGACGATGGCCGCGGCCGAGCCGTGCTGCACGGTCCAGCCCGAGGTGATGGAGTGGATGAATCCGCCCGGCACGATCCGCCCGGGTCGGCCGGCCAGCGACGCAAAGGTGTCATCGTCGTGAATAGGGTGCTTCTCGCCCATCAGGTCAAGGAGCTGAGTGAGCAGGCCGGAGCTGAACTGCAGCGGCCCGAACCGCCGGGGAGGCGCGGCCGCCAGATCTTCCCAGTACTTGATATCCCGGCCAGGACTGCTCGCATCCGCGACCGCGGGTGTGCCGTTCCCTGTGCTCGCATCCAGCTCTGCTTGCCTGCCGTTGTTTGTCATGCGCTATTACCTCGCGGCCGGGTGATCAGCCGGCCGCCATCTGCGGTCATGGTCTGGCCCTGGATGTAGTCGGCGGCGTCGCTGGCGAGAAACGCCACGAGTCCCGAGATATCTTCCGGCACACCCCATCTCGGCCCGGCCCGGCCCCCAAGCTGCGTCACGACGGGGTCGGTCATGTCCGTCTTGACCCGGCCTGGCGCCACGGCGTTGACGGAGATCCCCTTGCGTCCGACCTCGACAGCCAGGGCCCTGGTCAGCGCCTCGACGCCGCCCTTTGATGCCGCATAGGCCGTCTGACCAGGCCCGGGGATGCGCACCGAATTGGAGGACAGGTTGATGATCCGCCCGCTGGCCTGATCGAGCATCACGGGCACCACCGCCCGGCACATGAGGAAAGTGCCGATCAGATTGATCCTGAGCACTCCCTCCCACTGAGCGAGGGACGCCTGCGCCAGCAGCCGGTCGTTGATGACGCCGGCGTTGTTCACCAGGACATCGATCCGTCCCGCGGCCGACTGCACATCCCGGACCAGCCGGGCCACATCGGCCTCGGCGCCGACGTCGGCCTGGTGCACCGTGACGGCGTATCCGTCGGCGGCGATCTTCGCGGCGACGTCACTGGCCGCCGCCGCGGCCGACTGATACACAAGGTGCACCCAGTGTCCCTCGGCCGCCAGCGCGCGGGAGATCGCGGCACCGATCCCGCGGGAGCCACCCGTGACTATGGCTACCTTCTGTTGCCCTGACATGGCGATGTCGCCCCTTCGCTCGTGCGCTCAGACCTCGGCGGGGGCGGCGAGGAAGCCGAGCAGCGAACTGACCGAGCGCTTGTGCTCGTCGGCTCCGGCATTCCAGGCGTCCAGGTCCAGGTCCAGGTCGTAATCGCGGCTGATACGGCGGGACAACTGCAGCAGGTCGAGCGAGTCGATGGCCAGGTCGTCGACCACGGAATCGGTCCCTGTGATCGTCGTGTCCCGCAGGCCGGGCTGAACTTCCTTGATGAGATTGATAAGCGTGTCCAATGTAAGGTCCATTGCCGTCTCCCGTGAGTGTGAATCCGTTCGTGCTGACACTTCAGAATGAAACCCGCTTGGCGGCCCGGGAACAAGGCGCGCACGCTCCCATTCACCGGCCATCTGCGACCTGAATAACTATCCGGCCATGTCTTTGAAATCGTCTGTACACCTGGTCTGGGCAGAGAGATCACAGGGTTCCCATTGAGCACTCCAGATCGGGTCGCGCGTACCGCCCCGGATCGGTAATATCCTTCTGACCAGTCACGATCCGGGAAAGTGGCCAGCCGCAAGCCCGCTTGGAGTGAATAGCCCCAAGGAGCTGATCCAGGCAACTTTCACCAAGATCGTGACCTCGCGTATCCGCAGTTCAGACTGTCGCGGCAAGATCATTCCAGGAGGTTTTCAAATAGCCTTGCGGATGCCAGGGGATGCCAGGGGATTACGCCTCGATCACAAGCCATAGATGACGCGGTAAATTGATTCACCGCCGAGACCGGACGGAATGAATCAGCAAGCAAGACGATGCGCTTCGCGGCAAAGGTTAGCCTTCGCTCAGCGTCTTCGGGGATGGCATGACCGATGGCGAAGGATGGCGCCCGGCGAAGGATGGCCGCCCGCGACCCCACCGCCGTCCCACGAACCCCGCCCGCTCAGCCGCCACTCACTCGAATAAAGCCACACCCAGGGACCATCGTTGTCGTCAGGCCCAGGGGGTGGCTGGAAGCGGGGCGAACGTTAGATGCCTCAGCTGCCGTCGGGGTAGCCGCCGCGGTGCAGGACCATCGGGAAGTACGGCAGGGTGGCCGCGGGACGGACCGACGCCCACCAGTTGCCCGGAGGGGGCTCAAGGCCGCGGAACAGCGGCGCCGGCTTGCCGTGGGAGCCCGTGGCCAGTGCGGCCAGGGACTGCCTGAGGGCGTCGATGATGCTGCTGGTGAAGCGGTCTCGCCAGCGCTCTTCGAGCGCGCCGAGAGACTTCTGGTAGACCTGCCTGGCCTGAAGCCCGCGGGGGGTCAAACGGACGAGCTTGCCGCGGCTGGCGGCGGGGTCCGGCGATTCCGCCGCCAGGCTGCCCCGCAACAGCATGCCCATCGCCCAGCTGACCGCTTCTTTCGAGACGCCGGTCAGGACGGGAAGGTCGCGGATCCGGGTCCCCTCGGCGCCAAGGACGCGCAGCAGGTTCGCGCTGACCGCCAGCGACAGGCCGCATTCGCGCTCGTACTCGACGGCGAGCGACAGCAGCGCCCGGGACAGCAGCGCCGGAAGCGGCAGCCCAGAAATGTCGGCACCGTCAGGTCGGGGCGGGAGCGCAGGGTCAGGTCCCCGGCTGAGCAGGGCCGGACCGAGGATCGGCAGGCAGTCGGGCAGGCCCGGATCGAGCCGGCTGACCACCGCGATGAGCGATTCCCGCAGCCGGCTCAGCTCCGCGGCACCGAAACGCTCCTGCCAGCGCTGCTCGATGAGACCTGGCAGCGGCAGCCACACCTGCCGGGCCCGCAAACCCTTAGCGGTGGCGCGGAGGACAGCCGCAGGACCGGGGCGGCCCTTGCGGGGCTTACCGGAGGTTCCGTCGATGGTGATGTAGCCCCAGCGCCGCATGCCGTCCAGGTTGGTTCCCGTGCGGGCCAGGATTTCCAGCTCGGCGACCGTGACCGGTTCGTCACCGACGAACCGCATGCAGTTCTCCCACATGACCAGCGACACCAGCCAGACGCCGTCGCCATGGCCGGATGGCCCGTGGTTCGTCGTCCGGTGCGGGAGCCGGTGTTCGGCTTCGTTGTCGAACTCGATGGTGAACGCGACGAGCGCCTGGGACAGCAGCGCGGACAGGGACCCCATCGTTCCGGCGGCCATGGGCGTCATTCTGCCACGGGTACCGTCAGCGGCGTGGCCGACGGCCCGGTGCCGGACGCGGCCAGGATATGGCAGGGTGGCCCGTATGACGACTGATTCTGCGCATCGCAGCGTACGCCTCGAACGCATCGAGAACAGCCGGTATACGGCCAGCAACGAACGCGGCGGGCAGATCAGCATGGGCACCGGCGCGGAGGCCGACTTCACCCCGGTCGAGCTGCTGCTCGCCGCGATCGGCGGCTGCACGGCCGTCGATGTCGACATCTTGACCTCACGCCGGGCCGAGCCGGACAGGTTCGAAGTCACGGTGGACGCGGACAAGGTCAGGGACGCGGCCGGAAATCATCTCACCGACCTGCTGGTGACGTTCCGCCTCTCGTTCCCGGACGGGGAGCAGGGCGACAAGGCCCGGACGCTGCTGCCGGATGCGGTGCGCATGTCACACGACCGGTTGTGCTCGGTGGGACGCACCGTCGAACTCGGCACGCCCATCGCGACCCGGATCGAGCCCCTAACCGGGCCTGCCTAGCTGTGCCAGCGGAAACGCCAGACGGCGAAGACCGCGCCTGCCGCCGTCCACAGGGCCAGGTTGGCCACATCCCAGGCCGGGAAGGGCTGGGCCGCGTAGGCATTCTGCAGCAGCTGGGCGAGTGACTTGACCGGGAACAGGTCCACCACGTGCGAGAGCCAGGCCGGCAGGCCGCCGAAGGTCGGGTCGAAGACGCCGGAAATGATGGCGATGGGCAGGAAGCTGGCGTAGGTCACCGGCCCGGCGGATTCGGCGCTGGTGATGACCGAACTGATGGCCAGGCCGAGTGTGGCGAAACACACGATCCCCAGCACCAGGCCTGCCGTCAGGGCCAGCAGGCCGCCGGGCCGCGGCATGGCGCCGAAGGCCAGCCAGCCGATCAGGCCCGTGCCCGCAGTCAGCAAGATGGCGGTGGCCACGGTGCTGACCAGCAGCCCGCCGAGATAGGCGCCCGACGGCAGCGGGGTGGTCTTGATCCGCTTGAGCACGCCGTCATGGCGCAGGACGGCGACCTTGGACCCGAGGTTCACGTAGGCGGCGACGATCACCCCGAAGGCCAAGATGCCGGGCACGAAGACCGTGGTGTTCTTGATGTGCGTGCCTGGCAGGTACGAGCCGACGTTGGCCGCCCCGATCAGCAGCAGGATCATCAGCGGAAAGACGAAGGTGAACAGCGCGTACTCGGCGCTGCGCCAGAAACTGCGCTGCTCGATGAGCGCCTGCCCCATGGCGAGGCGAACCGCTCTCGTCATGCCCGACCTCCGATGGCCTGGCTTAGCTGCGCGTCCGCGCCCGCTCCGGTGAGCTGCAGGTAGGTGTCTTCGAGGCTGGGGGCGGTCACGGCTAGGCCGTCCAGGTCACCCAGGCCGTGCTCCAGCGCCCAGTCGAGCAGCAGCCGCAGGGTCATCCCCGGGTGACCGCTGTGACAGACCGACTCGGACCCGGATACCGTCAGGTCGATCCCGGCCGGCAGCGGGATCTGGCCGCGGCGCAGGGCCGTCGGCGTGGTGAAGGAAATGCGGGTGGCCAGGCCGGCTAGGGCCGCGACCTCCTGCGTCGTCCCGGCCAGTTCGATGCGGCCCGCCCGCAAGATGGCGATCCGGTCGGCCAGCCGTTCCGCCTCGTCCAGGTAGTGGGTGGTGAGCAGGATCGTCTTGCCCAGCCGCCTGAGGTTCTCGATCGCCGACCAGCATCGCCTGCGTGCCTCCGGGTCGAAACCGGTGGTGGGCTCGTCGAGGAACACCAGGTCGGGATCACCCGCGAGCGCCAAGGCGAAATCCAGCCGCCGGCGCTGGCCCACCGACAGCTTCCTGACCTGAGTGTTCCGTGCTTCTGTAAGCTCTACGACCTCGAGCAGGTCACCGAGCGGGCGCGGGTTCGGATAGTAGGTGCGCCACAGGTCGATGAGCTCGGCCACGCGGGCCTGCCGCGGAAACCCGCACTCCTGCAGGACCATCCCGGCCCGCTCGCGCAGCCGGGCCGCCTGCGCCGTCGGGTCCAGACCCAGGACACGAACCGTCCCGGCGGTCGGGCGGCGGAAGCCCTCGAGGATTTCCAGGGTGGTGGTCTTGCCTGCCCCGTTCGGGCCGAGCAGGCAGAACACCTCGCCGTAGCGGACCTCGAAGTCGACACCGCGCAGTACCTCGGTGGCGCCATAGCTCATCCGCAGGTCGCAAACCTGCACCGCCACGTCATCAGTCATCGGGCGGTTCCGGCCGGGACCAGCGCGTGCACGAGCGCGTCGACCGCGGTGTCCTGGGCCAGCTCAGCCGAGATGGCGGCCCCGGCGGGGTCGGAAAACCGATGCCGGGCGAACCAGGTCAGCGTCTCGAGCACCAGCCGGGCCGTGACCGGGGTATCTGGTGTACGCCGCAGCGTCCCGGCCCGGGCCCGGCCGTCCAGGTACTCGGTCAGCGCCGCGAGCACCGGCCCGCGCAGGCCCGCGTTCAGCAGGTCCGCCATCTCCGGCAGCTCGCGAGCCGAACGTTCCAGCATGTCCGCGGCTTCCCTGGTGCGCGATTCGAGCTCGAAGAGCTCCCGGAGGATCTTCTCAAGCTCGGCCGCGGTGTCACCGGCGCCCGGCCCGGACAGTGCCTCGGCGAGCGCGCCGAACGGCACGACCTCGGCGATGAAGGCACGTGCCTCCGCCACGGTGGCCGCCAGCGGCGCAGGAGACAGCGGCAGGTCACCCACGGGCAGGTCTTCGAGCAGCAGCGCATGCCGGATCGCGAGCACAAACAGGCCTTCCTTGCTTCCCACGTAACGGTAAATCGCCGCCTCCGACAGGCCCATCTCGGCCGCGACATCGCTCATCCTGGCCGACCGGTAGCCTTCCCTGGTGAAGACCCGAACGGCCGCGGCGATCAGTTCCGGAAGCCGTTCGTGCGCATCGCGTTTGCCTGTCATACCCCGAAGTATAAATGTAAGTGAGTGGATCACTTACAAAACGGACCGAAGGCGGCGGAAGTTCCCGCGACCCTGAGCGTTCGTGACGCCCTGATCCCGGGGCACCGCTCGCCCGCTACGGCGATCAGCGGCGGGCGGCGCGCGTGGTGCCGGACAAATCCCTGCCTTAAGGTTTGTCCATGGCGGATTCCGAACCCGGCGGCGAGATCGCCCGCAACGAGCTGCGCGCCTCACACGACGACAGGGACCGGGTGGTCGAGCTGCTCCGGGTGTCGGCCGGGGACGGGCGGCTGACCGCGGAGGAACTCGACCAGCGGCTGGAGCTGGCCTTGACCGCGCGGACGTACGGTGAGCTGGCGAAACTGGTCACCGACCTGCCCGCGGCGGGGTCGGTAGCGAGCGCGCCCGCGACCGCGCCCAAGCCGAAGGACGTCGCGCGCATCGACTGCCAGAGCGGTCACGTGCAGCGCGTCGACCGGTGGGTGGTACCGCAGCGGATGGAGGTGAAGGTGGCCAGCGGCCACGTGCTGCTCGACCTCACCCAGACCGTCATCACCCAGCCAGTCCTGCGGCTCGACATCGACGTGCGCAGCGGTCATATCCGGGTCAAGACCAAGCCAGGCATCGTGGTGGACGCCGACGACGTGGCGATCCGCAGCGGGCACGTCAAGGTCCGCGCGCCCTGGAGTGCCGACCAGCCTGAGCTGCTGCGGGTCGAGGTCACCGGCAGGGTCGGCAGCGGCCACTTCCTGGCGGCGCCGCCACGCCGAACGTTCTGGCAGTGGCTGACCAGGCAACCTCAGCCGTACGCGCTCACCGCCCGCTGAGGCTGACCCGGTGGCTCTGCCGCAGATTTTCCAGCCTGTGCTGACGCCGCGGTGAACCCGGCGCAGGCGCGGACGCTGGCTCAGGTCCAGGCCGAACTGGGCCGGCTCGTGCGCTACGACGACGAGTCGATCGTGCACGAGCTGTGGATCAGGCAGCGGTACGACCTCGGAGCCGCGGCCAGCTACCTGCCGGCCCGGACGGCGGCCGTGCAGACGGCCTGGCACGAAGCCGGTCACGCCGTCGCCGCGCTGGCGGTCGGGGTGCGGTTCAGCTCTGCCAGCATCCGCCACGGGCGAGACGGCCAGGGCCGGGTGCACGGCATCGGCGACGGAGGCGACCTCTCGTTCGTCATCGACGCGGCCGGGCAGATCGCCGAACAGCTCCGCGACTGGTCCCTGCTGGCCCGCGACGACGAACTGCGGGCGTGGCTCGCGGCGTGGCGCCGCGACGGCGGTGACGCGCGGAGGTTCCGGCTCGGCGTCGGCACGCGCTACGGCGGCGACGAGCTCGCCGCCTGGCGCTACTGCGAACAGACGCTGACCCCGTTGCGGCTGCGGATCCGCCAGCTGGCCCGGGCCCTGCTCGTGCACCCCAGGCACCTGCCTTACGAGGTGGCCGCGGCCATTGCGGACTCAGCCTGACGACGGACGGGCCAAGCGGACGTTCCGGTACCAGTCGGGAAAGTGAGTGAGTGAGTCGAGGACGACCTCGGCGCCCGCGCCGGACAGGTCGGGTCCGGTGAACGAGCCGGTCGTGACGCCGACCGCCCGCGCGCCCGCCTGCACGGCGGCGGCCATATCCGGCGGGGTATCGCCGACGTAGGCGACCGCTTTCAGGGTCCGCAGCACCGCCGCCTTCTCGGGTCCGTGCACCAGGGTGAACAGCTCGTCGGCCGACAGCCCGGTCGCCCGCAGGCTCGGCTCCACCGAGATGGGGTGCTTGGCCGTGATGATCACCACGCGCTGGCCCGCCGCCCGGACCGCCGCCAGCGCGTCGTGCGCGCCGGGCAGCACCGTGGTGAGCTGCTCGGCCACCGCCAGGTAGTGCCGCCGGTACATTTCCGCCGCCGCGGCGATCTGGCCGGGCGGGAACCAGAACGCCAGCTCGTCGTCCAGCTTGATGCCGAGCCGGCGGTCTACCGCCGCCAGGTCGATGGCGGTCGCGGTTTCCCGCGCGACTCCGTCGAACGAGGCCAGGATGGCCGGCCGTGAGTTGATCAGCGTCATGTCAAGGTCGAAGCCGACCGGACCCATCCCGCCCCCGTTTGCTTGTCCGCAGCGGCCGGCCATGCGCCGACCTGGTCACCTCAGCATTCTGCTCGTCCCTCCTCACGGGGCCCGCACCGGGGAGGCCGCCGGTTCGCGCGCCGGGCCGGCCAGCTGGCGCAACGCGGGCGCGCCTCCTCCGGCACCAGCCGCTGGACCAGAGTCCGCTCGAACGCGAAGTAAGGCCCCCAGGCGAAGGCGGCCAAGCCCAGCAGGATCACCGCGACCGCCAGGTCAGGCGCCAGCCGGAGCAGGCCGAACAGCGGCGCGCCGGCCGCGATCACCGTGCCGATGCGCAGCGCGGGCGGTAGCCGGCCGGCCAGGCTACCCCCCGCGACCACGCCGAGCAGGGCGCCGACTCCCGCCGCCGACTCCCGCCGCCGACACCAGCAGGCCGTACCCGGCCGGTCCGGCATGCAGGAAGCTCCGGCTGTACACGGGGTAGAGCACGGTGGCGACACCGTCGAGGAAGAGCATGCCGAAGCTGCAGACGGCGAGCACCAGGACCGCGGGAAAGCGGGCAAGCAGGGCCAGGCCGAGCCGGTGACGGCGGGCCGGGCGGTGGCAGCCGGGCTTCTTCGGGGGCGCCGACGCCAACGACGACAGGCTCAGGCAAATCGCGGCCATGCCCGCGAAGCTGGCGGCGTCGACGACCAGGGCGTACGGCGTGCCGATCGTGGCCACGATGAGGCCGGCCACGGCGGGACCGACGATATAGGCGAGTTCCCAGTTGGGGCAAGCCGAAGCACATCAGCACCACGCCGAGTTGGACCGGCCCGCCGATGCTCAGCACCACCCAGGACAGCGCGACGACGGTGAAGGCGTCGCCGGCCCGCGAGATCATCATGCCGAGCCAGAACCGGCGGAATTCCGGGCGGCGGCCCACCTGAACGTAGCCCCGGATCGTCGCACGCAACCTCTGCTGCCACATTGTCTGCTGCCTCCCGCAGGACCGCTAGTGTGACGCCATGACGTGGGAAGACGTTCTCGCATACTGCCTGGCCAAGCCGGGCGCCCGGCCGGACGAGCCCTGGGAGGGCGACGTCGTCGCCAAGGTCGGCGGCAAGATCTTCGCGTTTCTCGGCTCAGCTGCGCCCCCCTCGGTGGGCCTGAAGTGCGGCACCAGCCGGGAGGACGCGGACGAATGGCTGCTGCGGTACCCCGATGACGCCCGGGTGATGCCATACATAGGCCGCTCGGGGTGGAACACATTGCTGATCGGCGGCGCGATTGAGGACGAAGAAATCACCGAGGCCATCGATGCCTCCTATGCGACGGTGGTGGCAAAACTACCCAAGAAAGACCGCCCTTAGCCAAGAATATCGCAAGGTCTTTATTTCCGAACGAACCTGCCGGTCAGCAGCACTTTACTCCGTGCCTGCCCATGGTGACCCGCATATATCCGATGACAGCCGCCCGGCATTATTTAATAATTAATTGGGCGCAAGGCCAGGTGAAGTCGCGGTGGCTGCCCGGGGAAGCACCACGGATCGTTCAGCCCGGAAGTCTTGTTTTCTGGCGGGCTGCTTGGGCATGGTCGTAACGTGACTGCTGTGACCAATAATGACTATGCGGGGACGGAAGAGTCCGTTCCTCCGGAGAGGATACCCCCGCCGGGTATCCCGGTGTCGGCGGGGGCGCTCATCTTCGACCGGGCCGGGCGGCTGCTGATCCTCAAGCCGACCTACAAGTCCGGCTGGACGATCCCCGGGGGCGTCATGGAAGCGGACGGGGAGACGCCGTGGGATGCGTGCCGGCGGGAGGTTCGGGAGGAGTGCGGCATCGAGGTCCGCCGGGGGCGGCTGGCCTGCCTGGACTTCCGCCGTCCGCGCCCGGGGCGGCCCGGGGGCATCAGGTTCCTCTTCGACTGCGGCACGATCGGCGACCGTGCCCTGGCCGACCTGGTACTGCAGCCCGAGGAAATCTCCGAGTACCGGCTAGCCATCCTCGCGGACGCGCTGGAACTGCTCAGGCGCCCGATCCAGCGGCGGGTGCGGGCGGCCGCCCGCAGCAGGCGGCTGGTTTACCTGGAAGATGGCCGCCCGGTGCCCGGAGTCGGGCCGAAGGCCTGAGCGGGACAGCGGCCGGGCACTATTCCTGTTCGTCCGGATGGACGGCGGGCGGCTGGAACGCCTGCGGGTCCACCGGCGCGAACCCCTGCCCGGCGGGCGGCTGGAACGCCTGCGGGTCCACCGGCGCGAACCCCTGCCCGGCGGGCTGCTGGAACGCCTGCGGGTCCACTTGGCCGAACGGCTGGCCGCCGGCTTGCTGGTACGCCTGCGGATCACCCGGGCCGAACGCCTGCCCGCCCCCCTGGACGTATCCCGGGGCGTCAGGCTGGCCGAAGGGTTGGCCGGCCGACTGGCCGAAGGGTTGGCCGGCCGACTGGCCGGACGCCATTTCGAGGGCCTGGCTGATCCTCTGGCTCAGACCCTTGTCGCCAAGCTTGCCGAACATCTTCGCCGCCGCCTGCATCTTGGCCGCGATCTCCGGCGTAATGGCACCCTGGCCGTCCAGGCCGGTGGTCACGAAGGTCGTCGTCGAGGTAACCCGCACTCCGGGGCCCGTGTTCATCCCGCCGGCATCGCCGGAGAAGGCCTGCAGCTGATCACCCCAGGACGCGGGCTGCACCTCGTCCCACAAGATGACGAACTTGGCCGGATCAGCCCGGTCGACGAGGACGGGAACTTCCTGGATCCCCGTCCAGCGGCCGTGATCATCCACCTTGTGCTCGACCGGCGTGTCCGGGATCCCGGGGGCCGTGATGACACCGGTGATCCGGCCTGACGATGATGAGTGTCCGCGGTGGACGCCGGAGACGCGCAGGACGCCGCGCTCGGGTTGCTTCATGTGCCGCTTGGCGCGCCAGTCACTGATGCCCATGGGGATCATGATGCCGGGTTTCGAGGTCACGTGCGACTATTTGCCTCAGCCTTATGAAATCGCGGCATAACTGAGATGCACCACGCCGGTGCTGAACGCTTCGGTGCCGGTGAGCGTGAGGGGTACCTGGCCGTCAGATTCGCTGAACAGCCGCTTGCCGCTGCCGACCACCAACGGGAAGACGAGCAGGTCCAGCTGGTCGAGCAAACCGTGCCGCAGCAGCCAGCCGACCAGCGTGGCGCTGCCGCTCATGCCGATGCCGCGACCTGGCTGCTGCTTCAGCTCGCCGATGGTAGCGGCGACATCGCCGCTGATCAACGTGGAGTTCTGCCAGTCGGCCGAGGTCAGCGTGCTGGACACGACGAACTTCTGCGTGCTGTTCATCTGGTCGGCCATTCCGCCGGACTGGCCGCCGAAGGCCGCAGCGAACCCTTCGTAGGTGGCCCGGCTGAGCAGCAGGGCGTCGTTAGGCGCCATCAGTGCCCCGACGGCTTGTCCGACCTGGTCGTTAAAGTACGGACCTGTCCACTTTTCCGGCGACTCCACCACGCCGTCAAGCGAGGTGAACAGGCCGGCGGCGATTTTCCGCATGGCTGAATCCCTTCTATTCGGTGAAGAACTCGGTGAGCACCGGGGCGATGGCCTGCGGCTTGACCATGTGATTCTGACCGGGCAGCGTCCGGTAGGTCGCGTCGGGCAGGGCATCGGCAAGCGAGCGTGTGCCGTTGGCCATCCAGGCCGGGCTCTTCCCGCCGGCCGCCACCAGCGCCGGAGCTTTGACGTCGGCCCATTGGGCGGCCGTGAGCGGGAGCCCTCGCTGGTGTTCTTGGATGAGCTCGATGTCGTAGGGCAGCGTGTGCGCGACCGCCTTGAGCTTGGACCAGACCGGCGTCAATGGCATCACCGCGATGGCAAAGCCGGGCGTGCCCACGAACCGCATGAACATCTTGACGGCATCTCCCTGACGGCCGGCTGAGACCAGCCGGTTCAGCTCGCTCAGGTAGTCGTCGGGTATCGGTGAGCGAGTTCCGTCGACGATGAACGGCGGCTCGTAGACCGCCAGCTTGCTGATCGCGGGGATGCGCTTGGCGGCCTCCAGGGCGAGCGCGGAGCCAGATGATGTCCCGTGAACGAACACGCTGTCCCCGGACCGCTCGATTAGGGCCTCGAGATCCTCCACCTCCCGGTCCGGCGCATAAGGCGGCGTGTCGCCGCTGTCGCCCCGGCCGCGGCGATCGTAGGTCAAGACAGTGAAGTGCGATGTCAGCTGGGCGGCGAGCTTGGGCATCGGCCCGAATGACCGGCTGCACAGGGCCCCGTCGACCAGGATCAGCGATGGTCCCTGGCCTGCCTGGGTGTACCCGATGGTCGTTCCGTCGGCTGATCGGACGGTGTTCATGTCGACTCCGTAGGTGATTGTTACCGGCTATCTGTGCTGAGCGTGCGGGCGAGCCAGGATTCCCAGGCCCGCGTGGCTTGCCCCGGGTCGGCGGCTGGGGCGAAAAGCTGGTGGGCCGCGATCACCGGCTTGCCGAAGCCGCGGAGGAACCGGTACAGCGCGTCCGGCGTGCGTATGCCGATCGTGTGGGCATTGGCGAAATAGACGACGCCGTCGGCGGGCCCGGATCCGTCGAGGGTGAAGCGCGCGCAATCGCCGCGGTGCGCGGAGCCGGTCAGCCCGAGGCCCCGGCCTAGCGAGGTCAGCTCCCGGGCCCAGTCCGTACCCGGCGGCCCGAACGCGGTGACCGGAGTGGCGAACCGGCCGGTGAAGCAGGTGAGGTACTCCACCAAGGTCCGGAAGTACATCTCGCCGCCCAGCGTCATCGCCTCGAACTCATCGGCCCAGTCATCACCGGGCAGGAATCCGCTCGTGACCGTGCGCAGCACCGTACTGCCGCCCGCCCGTCCCTCGATCAGGAACTCATAGGCGATGAACCGTCCGTCCGGGGCTTCGCCGCTGGCGTAGGCGAACCGGCGAGCCGGATCCCAGCCGGTGACCGCGAGCTCCGGTGCGTACTCGCCGAACACGGTCCGGACGGTCCCGCCGGTTCCTGGCTGCACGTCGCTGCGGCCCATGAACCACGAATCAATTCCCGGCCCGGTGGCGATCGCAGCCCAGACGTCATCCGGGCTCGCCGGGACCTCGGCGTCCTGGTGCTGCTCGAAGTGGTGACCCATCAGGACTCCTCGGTCCCGGCGGGCACGAGGCTGGGATGGACGGCGATGACCAGGTGGTGCTCGCGCCCGCCTGCGGCCTGCTCATCGTGGTACTTGGCCACCAGCGAGGTCACAGCCTGCACAAGCTCGCCGGTGAAGGCCGCCCGATCGGCAGCCGACGCGAACCGCACCCGGCCGTCCATCGCGAACGTGGCCAGCTTCTTCTGCGCCCGGGCGGCGCCGGTAATCAGGTCTCCGACATCGCGGACGAGCTGCGCGGCCAGCGCGAGCAGCCAGCGGGCCGAGAGGCGGTCAGGAGAGCGAGCCGGGTCAGGCGCCACAGCCGCGAGCGCGGCCGGCGAGATCACGTAGGACGCCGCCGCGGCCTGCAGCAACCGCTCGGTCATGTTTCCTTTACGCCGCTCCCCCACCAGCTCGATCAACCCGTACCGTTCCAGCGTCCGCAGGTGGTAGTTGACCTTCTGGCGAGGCAACCCGGCCGCGACGGCGAGCATAGCCGCCGAGGCCGGCTCGGTCAGCTGAGCTAGCAGGCTGGCCCGCGCCGGATCCAGGGCAGCCTCGGCCACCGCCGGATCGTTGATGACTTCCACGTCGATCATGCGACCAGTATCGCTCCGACAAAAATAATTGTCAAGGAAAAATTATTTTTCGGTACTGGGCCTAGGCCGGGGTTGAGGAGCGGATCCGCCCGATCCGGCGCTAAGGGCTGAACATTGAGCGTCGTTGCCCTGTAAGTGATCTCATGTCGTGGTGACCGATGAGGGCGGCTACGGCCGGTTCGGGGCGTTGTCCCGCGTTGAGCTGGAACGGTTCTTCTATCTCGACGACGAAGACCGGCGGCTGATCGCGGCACGGCGTCGGGACTGCAACCGGCTGGGCTTCGCGCTCCAGGTCGTGACCGTCCGTCAGCTGGGCATGTTCCTGGCCGACCCGCTCGACGTGCCGCCGGAGCTGATCGACTATCTCGCCGAGCAGCTAGGTATCGAGGACTCCTCGTGCGTGAAGCAGTACACCGAGCGGGAGAAGACCAGACTCGAACACGCCTGGGAGATCCAGCGTGAGTACGGCCTGACCCCGTATGCCGACGTGGAGTCGGAGCTCGCGGCCTGGGTCGCCGACCAGGCGTGGATGACCGGCGACGGCCCGAAGGCGATGTTCGCCGGGGTGGTCGAATGGCTGCGGGCCCGCCAGGCTCTGCTGCCCGGTCCCCGGACGTTGGAGCGCCTGGTCGCCGACGGCCGCCAGGCCGGTGACCAGAGGCTGTGGGGGCAGCTGACTGAGCAACTCCCCGCCGGCGCGTCGTCGGCGCTGCTGTCGCTGCTGGACGTGCCCGAGGACGGGAAACGTCGTGTCAGCGAACTGGAGCGGCTGCGCAAGGGCGTGTTCCGGCCCAGCTCCAGGGGCATGGTTGCCGCTCTCGACCGGCTGGCGGCGCTGATCGCCCTCGGCGGCCAGGACCTGGATGTGTCGATGGTTCCGCAGCGCCGGGTGATCGGGCTGGCCACCTACGGGCTGTCGAGCAAGGCACCTGTGCTGCGGCGCCTGGACCCGCGCGAATACCGGCTCGCGGTGATGGTGGCGACGGTGAAGGTGCTGACGGGCAGGGCGACCGACGACGTGCTTGAGTTGTTCGACCTGTTGATGGTCGCCGACCTGATGTCGAAGGCCGAACGCGGAATCGCGTGAGGAAAAGCTGCGCCGGTACCCGCGGGTCTCCCGCTACGCGGGCAAGCTGGCGTCGGCGGTGAAAGTGCTGCTGGAGATGACCGAGGCCAAACCGGGCCTCAGCCTGGACATGATGTGGGACCTGATCGAGAACACGGCCACCAAGAGCGAACTGCGTGCCGCCGTCGCGGTCATCGACGAGCTGGTCCCCGTCGATGACGCAGAGCTGAATGGGCAGCGCCTTCAGGAGCTGGCGGGGCGTTTGGCGACAGTCCGCGTGTTCCTGCCGTTGATGATGCGCACGGTCGTATTCGGCGCGACAGCCGGCGGTGCGCCGGTGCTGGCGGCGACGAAGACGCTGGCCGAGTTGATGACGGCGAAGTCGAAGCTGCCGGGCGGCTACCTCGATGCCCGCAAGGTCGACCACGACCTGATCAGCGAGGGCTGGAAAAGGCTGGTCTACCGGGAGGGACGGCCGGCGGAAACGGTGGACCGCGCCGCCTACACGCTGTGCCTGCTGGAGCAGTTCCACCGCCAGCTCAAGCACCGCAACATCTTCGCCCCGTCATCGACGCGGTGGCGTGATCCCCGCGCCCAGCTGCTCACGGGCGAGGCGTGGGAAGGCGCCCGCGAGACCGGCATGAACGCGCTCAGCCTGCCGGCCGAGCCGACAGCGTTGCTCGCCGGCCACGCGACCGCCCTGGACACCGCCTACCGGGAGGTGGCGGCAAGGCTGGGCGGGGACGGCCCCGCGTCCGTCGATGAGGACGGCAAGCTGCATCTGGCCGCGCTCAAGGCGGTGCCCGACCCACCGTCGCTGGTCGATCTGCGGCGCCGGGTCGAGGCGATGCTGCCGGAGATCGACCTGCCCGAGCTGGTGCTGGAGGTCATGTCCTGGGTGCCCGGTTTCACCGAGGCGTTCACCCACGCCTCCGGAAACGACGCCCGGATAGCCGATCTCGGGTTGTCGGTCGCGGGAGTCCTGTGCGCGAACGCGATGAACGTGGGATTCAAGCCGGTGACCAGCCCCGGTGTGCCCGCGCTGACCCGCGACCGGCTCCACCACGTCGACCAGAACTACGTGCGCCTGGACACGCTGGCCGCGGCCAATACCGCGCTCGTCGAAGCCCAGGCCGAGATCCGGCTGGCGCAGGTGTGGGGCGGCGGGCTGCTGGCCTCCATCGACGGAATCCGGTTCGTGGTCCCCGTCCGCAGCATCCACGCCAGGCCGAGCCCGAAGTTCTTCGGCCGCAAACGCGGCATCACCTGGTTGAACATGCTCAACGACCAGTCCGCAGGCCTGGCCGCCAAAGTGCTGTCCGGAACGCCGCGCGATTCGCTGAACGTCATCGACGTGGTGCAGCTCCAGCGGGGCGGAACAGTGCCCGAAGCCATCATCACCGACACCGGCTCATACTCCGACATCGTCTTCGGCCTGCTGCATCTGATCGGCATCAGATATCGGCCGCAGCTGGCGAACCTGCCCGATCAGCGGCTGTGGCGGTTCGACGACAACGCCGACTACGGACCGCTCAGCCAGGCTGCGCGCGGCCGCATCGACACCGCCAAGATCGCCGCGCATTGGGAGGACATGTGCAGGGTCGCCGTGTCGATCCATTCGTGTGAGGTCTCCGCCCACGACGTCACGCGCATGATCTCCCGCGACGGCAACCCGACCCCGCTGGGCCAGGCCATCGCCCACTACGGCCGGATCTTCAAGACCCTGCACATCCTGCGCCTGGCCGACGACGAACCCTACCGGCGGGAGGGAAAAGCCCAGGCCAACCTCGTCGAAGGACGTCACGACCTGGCACGGCGGATCTACCACGGGAAGAAGGGCGAGATGGTGCGCACCTACTACGAAGGCATGGAAGACCAGCTGTCCTCGCTCGGGCTGGTGCTCAACTGCACGGTTCTGTGGAACACCGTCTACAGCAACCACGCCGTGGAACATCTACGCGCCCAGGGCTATCCGGTGCTCGACACCGACGAGGCGCGACTGTCGGCGTTCATCCGCAGCCACATCGGCATCGACGGCCACTACGCCTTCCACCTGCCCGACCTGGGCGGCAGCCACCGACCGCTGCGCGACCCGGACAGCCTCGGCGACTGATCAGAGGCAGTTCGCCGACCGCAACCCGGCTGAGTGCATCGAAACTGTCGCTCACGCTGGAACGTGTGGCCAGAACACACAGTTAGCCGACAGGAAAAGGTTTGGGCGGGACGATGTAGGATCCGGATTGATCATGAGCACCGAGTGAGCAAAATCCGGGTTTTCATGAGCAATGGCTCCGGAGTTCCCTCCGTCTGCTACATGTCGGCACAGGCGCATGCTCGGCTCAAGAGACAATGCCACTCAGCCTAAGTTGATCATGTCTTGACCTGTGCTGATGTGCGAGGGTCAGCGAATGATCCAGCACTCACCAGCCTCGGTTATCAGACCTGACATGACTGACCCCCATCGTATGGCGCACACTGGCCTGTATGACGGATGAGGCCACCGGCCGGCTCCTCGGCCGTTTCGTCGATGCCGTCCAGCCGGTCTTGCCGCTGGTCTCGGTGTGGGCACACGGGTCACTGGCCGGAGGTGACTACCAGCCGGGACGCAGCGACCTCGACCTGATCGCCATCGTGAGCCGGCCGTGCACGGCAGCGGAGGAACGACAGCTCGGGGAGGTGCACGCAAGCCTGGGAAGTGCCAGCGCGCTCGCGTCGGGGCTGCATTGCAGCTATTGCGCGGCGGGGGAGCTGGACGATCCTGCGCGCTTGCACCTCACGTGGGCGCACGAGGAGTTCATGCGCCGGCGCGTCACCCCGGTGACCAGGCGCGAGCTGCACGACTTCGGGCTCGTCTTGTATGGCGAGGCGCCAGCGGCCCTGCTTCCGCCGGTGACCGGCGGGCAGCTCGCCGGGTTCGTGGTCCAGGACCTGGAAAGCTTCTGGCTGCCGTCCCTGGACCACCCGGAGCGGTGGGATCGTGACATCTGGGTTGACCTCGGCCTGCTGACCTTGGCCAGGGCAACGGTGACTTTGCGGGACGGCAGGCTGATCACCAAGGCCCAGGCTCTGTGCGTGCTTACCGAACTCGGTGCCCCCGCAGAGGTCGTAGACGACATCAGGCAGCGCCGGTACGGCGACCCCGGTCCAGCCTCACAGCGGTGGATCGCCCGCCGGGCGGAGCTGACGCTCACCTTCCTGCGGCCCGCGATCGAACAGCTCGTAGCACAACGGCCACCCAGCACAGGCTGATCATGCTGCGAGTGCGGGCAGGCGCAGGTTGACCAGCTTGATCGTGGCCGGGCCGCTGTGGCGGGTGCCGTGGTCGCCGGGCCGTTTGACGCGGTAGGAGTTGTGGCGGGCTCGTTTGATGACCCTCGGGTAGGTCCGGTGCCGGCGCTCGGGGTTGAGGTGCTTCGTGCGGGTGATGCCGGCCATGACCGTGGCGAGGATGCGTTCCTGGTGCTCAGGGGGAAGGCCGCCGGGTCGGCGGCCCGGCGGCGGACGATGCGGACGGTCCGCTTGAATCTGACCCGGTCCGGGTCGATGCCCGCTTCGGTGGCGGCCCGGCAGATCAGGGCCGGCAGGGCGTAATGAGTGAGCAGGTAGCCGTAGATCTCCTGGCGGACCATGTCCGGGCTCTTGGACCGCAGCACCTTCCCGGGGCCTCGCAGGGATGTCTTGAGCTGGGCATTCCCCGTTTCATGCTCCCACCTTTGGTGGTATGCCTCCGCCAGCAGCGGCGCTGCGGCTGCTGTCATCGCGGTGATCGTGGTGACAAGGGCGATCACCTCGCCCTTGCCGTCACCGTCCCGGTCCGGGACCTCGTACCCGGCCACCCGGACATAACGGGCCTGGTCCTCGTCCAGGTCCACCCCGCCGCGGGCCGCCTCCAGGAGTGTCTTCCGGGCCTTACCGCGGATCTTCGGGTTCACCAGCACCGGCACCGTTCGCGAGCCGTCACGCCCAGGGAGGGCACCGTCCCAGTCAGCGGCTGGCGCGCCGGGCGGCCGGATCGGTGTCGGCCTGGAAATTCAGGAGACCTTCGTCGGACACCCGGGCATATTTTGCGAGGCTGCGCACCGAGGTGTGGCCGGACAGTTTCATCAACACCGGTGTCGACGCGCCGTCCTCGGCCGCATGGGTCAGTCGTGAGTGCCGCAGCTGGTGCAGGGTGCAGGGGCCGTCGTCATAGTGGCCGGTGCGGGCCTCGAACAGCTCGGCGGCGCGGCGGTAGGACAATCTGCCACGCTGGGTCGATGGATCGACGTCGGACTTCGCCACCGACGGGCGGGCCTTGCGGTCGGTGAGGAACACCGGCCCGGTCTTGCGGCCGGACAGCAGCCTCGGCAGCAACCGGGCGGTGCCGGTCTGCCACGCGATCAGATCCCGAGCCCCGCCCTTGCGGGTCACCACCGCACACCGGTTCGCGGTGTCCAGCTGCACCACGTCGAGCATCAGCACTTCCTCCGCCCGTGCCGAGGACTCGTACAACATGTGCCACAACACCCGTTCCCGCAGCGGCGCATCCGATCCCAGGATCCCGGCGACCCGATCCCTGGTCAGCGCCTTGCTGGTGTCCGGCGGCGCGGGCCTGGCCCGCAACCGCACCAGCGGATCACCGATCAGCCACGTCTGCTCGCGCCAGTACTCGCACGCCGACCGGAGCGCCGCCAGCCGGACGTTGAACGTCGTGGCCGCCTTGCTGCCCCACACGAAGGTGAACCACCCACCCACCCGATCCGGCTCCTGATCCAGCAGCGCCACAATGGTGTCCGCGCCGAAGTCGGCGACCAGCCGGCTCAGCACGACGCCGTAGCCGCGGCGCGTGTTCGCCGCCGGGATCGTGCCGAGGAACACCGTCACCGCGTCGGCCAGCCGCACACCGGGCACCGAAGCCGGAAAGATCCGCGCCGTCCCCATCGCCCAGCCTTCCGCGCTACCGCAGATTAATTCCGGAGTCGACCCCGCCCGAAAGCCTCATCGCGCCAAGTCGACTCCCAGGTTACCGCAGATAAAGAGTCGTTATCTGCGGTAACTCCTTAGCGCCGGATTGGGCAGTCTTGGTCCTCAACCCCCTAGGCGCGAAGGAAGCCGAGGCGACGATGGTCCATGGGTGCGGGTTTCTGGGAGGAGTTGCCCGTCCCGGGTCGGTTGTCCCGGTGCCGCGGGAGCCGGGATGGCCAGGTGGCAGCGGCACGGTGCCCCCGGGCAGCCCCCGCCCGAGGCCCGCGGTCCCCGTGTGACGGGGCAGCACCTGCGGTTCCCGTGGTGCGGCGGCGAGGCATTAGATTGTGGTGGATCCGGGCTCTGCGGTGGATAAGGGGTATCCCCGTGCACTTGGGATCCACCGCCAAGCCCGGATCCACCACGCAAATCCCGGCCAGGACGCCGGGAACGGGCAGCGGGCGGGACAGCCGCGACCACAGCGGCCAGCGGGACGCCAGGGAACGTCACATGGACGCCGGGGACCGTCACCCGCGGCATGACCACCATCGCCGCCCGCTCAGCCGCCGCCCGCTCAGCCGCCACTCACCCAAATAAGCCACACCCATGGACCATCGTCGTTGTTCCAGCAGCAGCTATGGACCATCGTCGTGCCTGACGGCGAGAGCGGGCCAGGCACAGATGTGCCGGATGGGGCGGGCGGGACGCACGGGGAAGGCTGGAACGCCCGCGGAGCCGGTCACGGGGCATACTGGCGAATTGGGGCTGGCGGTTAGCCCTGGCCTAGGTTCTTCTCAAGCTCCTGGCGGAACTGCTGGAATTGGGCGGGGCTCGAGGTGTAGAGGGTCTCGCCGGTCTTGGGGTTGACGGTGACGAAGTAGATCCAGTTTCCGGCCGCCGGGTGCAGCACGGCCTGGATCGCCGCGTCCCCCGGGCTGTCGATCGGGCCAGGCGGCAGGCCCTTGTGCCGATAGGTGTTGTACGGCGAGGAGCTGTTGAGCTGGGCGTCGGAGGCGAGGATCCCGTAGGTGTTCAGGCCGTACAGCACGGTGCTGTCGAGTTGCAACGGGATGCCCTGCGCCAGCCGGTTGTCAATCACCCGGGCGATCTTCGGGTAGTCGGACAGCCGGCCGCCCTCGGCCTGCACCAGGCTGGCCATGGTGATCACCTGAGCCTCGCTCAGGTGCACCTGCTTAGCCGCCGCGGGCAAGTTGATGTTCGTCGCCTCCTGGTTAAAGCTCTGCACCATGCCGCTCAGCACGCCGAGCGCGGTCTCGTGCGGCTGGATCTCGTAGGTCGCCGGGAACAGGTAGCCCTCGGGCTTGCCGTTCGCGGCCCCGGGCAGGTGGAGCGAGGCCGGGTTCTTCAGCGCGTTCTGGTACGCGCTCAGCGGGATGCCGGAATGAGCGCCGAGCCAGCTCACGGTCTGGCTCATCCGCCAGCCCTCCGGGATCGTCACTGTGATCTGTACCAGGTCCTTGGGGTTGAGCAGGGCCGCGTACGCCAGCGTCGCCTTCATGTGCTCGCGCATCCCGTAGAAACCAGGCAGCAGCCCGCTCGGATTCGAGCTGTGCTCGGCCGCGAGGACGAACGCACGCGAGCTGGCCACCACGCCGAGCCTGGTCAGCTCCGGCCCGAGGCCGGTCGGCGTTTCACCCGAGGCCACCTGGACTACCACGTGACCGGTGCCTGCCCCCGAGTAGTCCGCTGGGTGGTACTTGCTCTGGTAAAGGCTGTAGACGTAGACACCGCCGACCGCCAACGGGACGAAAATCACAAGGAGCGCGGCCAGCGGGGCGATCCAGCGGAACCTGCGCCGCCGGGGTCCGCTGGGACCTGCGCCGTCCGGCCTGGGCGCCCGCCGGCTTCCCCGGCCACGGCCGCCGTGACCGGCCCGATCGGGACTTCCGCCACGCTCGGGGCTCCCGCCACGCTCGGGGCGCCAGCCCCGGTCATCGGCGTCGTCATCATCGCCGAAGCCAGGGACAAACCGGCCCCCGCTCTCATACCCGTCTTCGTACTGGCCCTGATCGCCGTATTGTTCTGGCTGGTAGAACTCCTCGCCGCCTGGACCGCGCGGATGGTCCCCGTAGCTGGCCTTCGCGGGCTGCCCCGCGGACCACGCGCCGGTCTGCGGGCCGGACAGCCGCTGGGTCCGGCGCCACGGCGAGTCATCGGGGCGCCGCTGGTCAGGCCCAGGGTGGTCATACCGGGGCTCGTGATGCACCGGTTCGTAGCCGGGCGGCAGCGGCGCGCGGTAATCCCCCGGCCGGCCTTCCTGGCCCGGGATACCGCGGGATCCCGGGTTCCGGCGGGGGTCCTGGGCCAGGCGGGGGTCCTGGGCCAGGCGGGGGTCCTGGGCCAGGCGGGGGTCCTGGGCCAGGCGAGGATCTTGCGGCGGCCGCCAGCCGGGCGACCAGCCGTTTCCGTTGTCGCTCACGCGGGGGCACCACCTGTCAGGGTCACCAGCTGGCCTGGGGCGCGGCCGGTGGCGCGTTCGGCGTCGAGGGCGGCTTGCAGCAGGACGGCGGCGGCCGCGGCATCCACGACCTGACGGCGGGCACGAGAGTCCTTCCCGCCGCGGCGCAGCGCGTCATGCGCCTCGGTGGTGGTGAAACGCTCGTCCACCAACCGCACCGGGATGGGCGCGAGGCGTTCGGCGAGGTCCACAGCGAAGCTCCGGGCCCCGGTTGCGGCGGCGCCTTCGCGGCCCGACAGGGACGTGGGCAGGCCGACGATAACCTCCATCGCCTCGGCCGCCAGCGCGGCGAGCTCGTCTTTTGTACCCGGACCTGACCGCAGCACAGTCAGCGGGCTGGCCAGGACACCTCCCGGATCGCTGCGGGCGACCCCGACGCGGACCGAGCCCACGTCCACCGCCAGCCGCACGCCCGCCCTCACCGGCACCGGCTCAGGGACGAACGTCGCAACCGGCCAGCGGACAGCTCCGGTCGCAGCGGGCCATGACCGGTCTGGGCGCGACCCGGACCCGGAGACCCCCAGGGGTCGCAGCAGCATGCCAATACGTTACCTACCGGACCCAGATATGTCTTGCAATGCAACGCGAACAGCCTCAAATGCCTCATCAATGACGCCGGGCTGGCCGTCAGGGATCGGGGCACCGCCGCCCTGCGCGACGTCGGGCTTGCCGCCGCCGTTGCCGCCGAGGGCCCGGGCGGCGCTCCCCACCAGCGTGCCCGCCGACAGGCCGAAACCACGAGCCGCCTCGTTGACCGCGATGACGACGACCGGCTTGTCCGCGGGCACGCCGACGACCATGACCACCGCGGGGCGGCCCCGCGGCACCCGGCCGCGCACGTCGAGGGCGAGCCTGCGGATGTCGTCGGGGCTGGTCCCGCCGGGCACACGGTGCGCGACCAGGGCGATCCCGCTGATGTCCTGCGCCGCGTCCGCGATCTCCGCCGCGGATTCGAGCAGCTTGGCCGCCCGGAAGCGCTGCAGCTCGCGCTCGGCCTCCCTGAGCCTGGTCACGATGCCGGAGATCCGCTCGGGCAGCTGCTCGCGAGGCGTCTTGAACTGCTCGCTGAGCTGGCTGACCAGGACACTTTCCCGGGCCAGGAAGCGGAACGCGTCGAGGCCCACTAGCGCCTCGATCCGGCGTACGCCCGATCCGATCGAGGTCTCGCCCAGCACCTTGATCAGGCCGAGCTGGCCGGACCTGGCGACATGCGTGCCGCCGCACAACTCGCGGGAGTACTCGCCGACCTCGACCACCCGGACCTTATCGCCGTACTTCTCCCCGAATAGCGCCAGCGCCCCCATCTGGCGGGCTTCGTCCTGGGAGGTGTAGAAGGCTCGCACGTCCAGGTCGTGGATCAGGACGTCGTTCACCTCGTCCTCGGTGTCCCGCAGCACCGACACCGGCACCGCGCCCGAGGCGTGGAAGTCGAACCTGAGCTTGCCCGGCGCGTTTTCCGAACCGGCCTGCGCCGCCGACTCGCCCAGTGCGCCGCGAAGCGCGCGGTGCACCATGTGCGTCGCGGTGTGCGACCGGGAGAGCGCACGGCGGCGCTCGACGTCGATCTGCGCGAACGCGGGCTCGTCGGCCGTGACCTGGCCAGAGGTGACCTTGCCGCGGTGCACGATGAGCCCGGGCAGCGGGGTCTGCACGTCGTAGACGTTGATCTCGCCACCGCCGGTGGCCGTGATCGTGCCCGCGTCGGCGAGCTGTCCGCCGCCCTCGGCGTAGAACGGGGTCCGGTCCAGTACCACGTCCACCTCGGTGCCTGCTCCTGCCGAGGCCACCGGGACGCCGTTAACCAGCAGGCCAAGGATTGTCGCCTCGCCGGAAATCTGGTCGTAGCCGGTGAAGGTGACCGCGCCAGACCGTTCGAGCATCCGCGAGAACGCGGAGATGTCGGCGTTGCCTGTCTTCTTCTCGGCCGCGTCCCGCTTGGCGCGCTCCCGCTGCTCGGACATGAGCCGCCGGAACCCTTCCTCGTCGACGGTCAGGCCCTGTTCCCCCGCCATCTCCAGCGTCAGGTCGATCGGGAAGCCGTAGGTGTCGTGCAGCTGGAAGGCCTGGACGCCGGACAAGGTGCCCTGATTCCTGCGCCGGTTCTCTTCCACTGAGGCGTCGAAGATCGCGGTGCCGGTGCGCAGCGTACTGGCGAACGCGGTTTCCTCCGCGTCGACGACCGTGTGGATGTTTACTGCGTCACGGCGTAGTTCGGGGTACAGGTCCGCCATCGCCTCGATCGCGACCGAGGTGAGCTCGTGCATATAACGCTCGCCGCCCGAGTTGGACGCGCCGCCGCGCTGGCTGCCAGCCAGCAGGCGGAGGTTCCTGATGCTGCGCCGCATGATGCGCCGCAGCACGTAGCCGCGGCCCTCGTTGCCCGGCAGCACGCCGTCCTCGATCAGCATCACCGCGCTACGCACGTGATCCGCGATCACCCGCAGGGCCACGTCGGTCCGGTGATCCCGGCCGTAATCCTGCTCGGTGAGCTCCGCCGCCCGGTCCAGGATCTTCCAGGTGGTGTCGATCTCGTACAAGTTGTCGACACCCTGCAGGATCGAGGCCATCCGCTCCAGGCCCATGCCGGTGTCGATGTTCTTCGACGGCAGCAGGCCCTCGATGTCGAAGTCGTCCTTGGCCCGGACCTTACTCAGCTGGTCCTGCATGAAGACCAGGTTCCAGACCTCGAGGAACCGGTCCTCGTCGGCTTCGGGCCCGCCGTCCCTGCCGTATTCGGAGCCGCGGTCGTAGTAGATCTCCGAGCACGGCCCGCCGGGCCCGGGCACGCCCATGTGCCAGTAGTTGTCGGCCGGGCCGCGGTGCTGGATCCGGCTCTCCGGCAGGCCGATCTCGTCCCGCCAGATGGCGAACGCCTCGTCGTCACCGTGCAGCACGGTGGCCCAGAGCTTGTTCTCCGGGAAGCCGAACCCGCCGTCGGCCTCGGACTTGGTCAGCAGCTCCCAGGCGTAGGTGATGGCACCTTGCTTGAAGTAGTCGCCGAACGACCAGTTGCCGAGCATCTGGAAGAACGTGGCGTGCCTGGTGGTCTTGCCGACCTCTTCGATGTCAAGCGTCCGCACGCATTTCTGCACGTCCGCCACCCGCCGGAACGGCGGGGTCCGCTGGCCGAGCAGGAACGGCTTGAACGGCTGCATGCCCGCGATGACGAACAGGACCGTGGGGTCATCGGCGACCAAGGGGGCCGACGGCACGATCTCGTGGTCGTGCTGCTTGAAGAAAGCAAGGAAGCGGCGGGCGATCTCTGCCGACTCCATCAGTGGCCATCCTTGGGTTGAGCATCGTGGTTAGTTGAGAGGGTAGGGCCCGCGGGCGCGGATTGCCGAGCCATATACAGCGCCATGCCCTCCCGTACGTCCCGGGTGAAGCGGTACGTTTCCCTGGCCGCGCGGATTGCCCCCCGGCGAGTATGCCGTAGCGACAGGACTGGACCGGCGGCACGACGGCTGGTAACGGCCCGGGGGCCGGACCCGGCGGACCCAGGATTAAGGCTGGCAGACAGCCGGCGACCCGCCACGCAGACACGCCGGTAGGCCATGACCCCGGTCACCGCCCCGGTAGTTAGCCAGAATCCCCTGCGTATCACCGCAACCCCCTCGCCTGGCTTCCGCTGTCGGCCAGTTCGGCGCGCTCGACCACGCGCCCAGGCAGCGCGCGGCGAGTACCGGACCGGCGCAGGGTGACCGCGTGCCTGACGCCGTAGACCACCGCCCCGGCCCGGCCGACCGGGCCGTGGGCGATCATACGGCCGAGCCCGGCCAGCGCCGTCACCTGCCCGGCCAGCTCGTTCATCCCGGCCCCCAGCTCGTCCATGCTGGCCGTGACGGACTCGGTGCGGTCCAGCTGGCGGCCGGCCCGGTCCACCGCGGCCTGGGCCCCGTCGACCGCTGTCTGGGCGCGGTCAAGCAGCACGTCACCGCGCTCGCGCACGTCCGCGACCAGCCGGCTGCTCTCGGACAGGAACCGTCCCAGCCGGAACAGGACGAATACGCCGACGCACACGAGCAGCGCCCAGAAGACCGCGGCGATCAGCGCGGCCAGTTCGGCGACGTTCATGACATCCACGTCCGTCTCACGGCTGCTCCTTAGTCGTTCGGCTTGGTCGTTCGGCTTGGTCGTTCGGCTTGGTGCACGATGGCCCGGATTCGCTCGGCGCGCTCGGCGAGCCGGGCCTCGGCGCCGTGTCCAGACGGCTGGTAATACCTGCGGTCGGCCACCGAGTCGGGTGCGTAGCGCTGCGGGACGATGCCATCGTCGAAGTCGTGCGGGTACAGGTAGCCCTCGCCGTGGCCCACCTTGCCCGCACCAGGATAGTGCGCGTCCCGCAGATGCGCGGGCACAGCGCCCACCAGCCCGGCGCGCACGTCGGCGTCGGCGGCGCCGATGGCCTTGATGACCGCGTTGGATTTGGGCGCCAGCGAGATATGGATGACCGCCTGGGCCAGGTTGATCCGCGCCTCGGGCAGCCCGACGAGCTCGACCGCCTGGGCCGCGGCTACCGCGGTCTGCAGCGCGGTGGGATCGGCCATCCCGACGTCCTCGCTCGCGTGCACGACAAGCCGCCTGGCGATGAACCGCGGGTCCTCCCCCGCCGCGATCATCCGGGCCAGGTAGTGCAGCGCCGCGTCCACGTCGCTGCCCCGCATGGACTTGATGAAGGCACTGATCACGTCATAGTGCTGGTCTCCGTCGCGGTCGTAGCGGAGCGCGGCCCTGTCCACCGCTCGTTCCAGGGCGGCGACGTCGATCCGGCCGCCTTTCTGCAGCCCGAGGGCGGCCGCCTCCAGGTAGGTGAGCGTGCGCCGCGCGTCGCCGCCCGCCAGCCGGACCAGGTGATCGGCGGCCTCGTCGTCGAGCGTGACGGCGCCGCCGAGCCCGCGGGGATCGGCCAGCGCCCGCCCGATGACCTCGCGCACGTCGTCGTCGGACAGCGGCTGCAAGGTGAGCAGCAGCGACCGGGACAGCAGCGGGGATACCACCGAGAAGAACGGGTTCTCCGTGGTCGCGCCGATGAACGACACCCAGCGGTTCTCCACCGCGGGCAGCAGCGCGTCCTGCTGGGTCTTGGAGAACCGGTGCACCTCGTCGACGAACAGCACGGTCTGCGCGCCGTTCATGCCGAGTGCCCGGCGAGCGGCCTCGACCGCCGCGCGGACGTCCTTGACCCCGGCGCTAACCGCTGACAGCTCCACGAAACGCCGCTTGGTCACCTGGCTGACCACGTAGGCCAGCGTCGTCTTGCCGGTGCCTGGCGGCCCCCACAGCAGCAGCGACATCGGCGCATCGTTGTCGATCAGCTTGCGGAACGGCGTACCCGCGCCGGTCAGGTGCCGCTGCCCGATCACCTCATCCAGGCTGCGCGGCCGCATCCGGACCGCCAGCGGCGCGGTGGCTCGGGCGGCGGTGTCTTCCGCCTCGTCGAACAGGCTCTCGGACTGGCCTGGCTCTCCTGTGGCCATCGGCAGACCCTTATCCGCCGGACGGAGGCGACGGGGCGTCGATGCCGGCTTCTAGGCGCTGAGCGGGGGTGATGGGAGTGGGGGCGCCGGTGAGGGGATCCAGGCCGGAGGCGGCCTTGGGGAAGGCGATCACGTCCCTGATCGACTCGACGTCCGCGAGCAGCATCATGACCCGGTCCCAGCCGAACGCGATGCCGCCATGCGGCGGCGGGCCGTACTTGAACGCGTCGAGCAGGAAGCCGAACTGGGAGCGTGCCTCCTCCGGGGACAGCCCGATTACGTCGAAGACGGCCCGCTGCATCGAGGACCGGTGGATCCGGATGGACCCGCCGCCGATCTCATATCCGTTGCACACGATGTCGTAGGCGTCGGCCAGCGCGCCACCTGGCTCGGCGGTGAACTTGTCGGCCCACTCGGGCAACGGCGCCGTGAACGGGTGGTGCACCGACGTCCAGCCGCCGGAGCCGGCCTCCTCGAACATCGGCGCGTCGACCACCCACAGGAACGACCAGGCCGAGGCATCGATCAGGCCGCCCCGGCGGCCGATCTCCAGCCGGGCCGCGCCAAGCAGTTCCCTGGCCGCCATGGCGGGCCCGGCCGCGAAGAACACGGCGTCACCGGGCCCGGCCCCCACCGCGGCGGCCAGCCCGGAGCGTTCCGCCTCGGACAGGTTCTTGGCCACCGAGCCGGAGACCTCGCCGGACGGGCCGATCAGCGCGTAAGCGAGCCCGCGCGCGCCGCGCGAGCGGGCCCACTCCTGCCACCCGTCCAGCTCACGCCGCGACTGGGCGGCGCCGCCTGCCATGACCACGGCCCCGACGTACGGGGCCTGGAACACCCGGAAGCCGGTATCCGCGAAGTACTCGGTCAGGTCGGTGAGCTCGACACCGAAGCGCAGGTCGGGCTTGTCCGAGCCGTACCGCGCCATCGCCTCGGCGTAGGTCATCCGGGGCAGCGGCGTGGGCACCTGGTACCCGGCCAGCTCAGACCACAGCCGGGCCACCACGTCCTCGGCCACCTTGATGATGTCTTCGCGGGTGACGAAGGACATCTCGATGTCGATCTGGGTGAACTCGGGCTGCCGGTCCTTGCGGAAGTCCTCGTCCCTGAAACACCGGGCCAGCTGGTAGTAGCGCTCCAGGCCGCCCACCATGAGCAGCTGCTTGAACAGCTGAGGCGACTGCGGCAGCGCGTACCAGTTGCCTGGCCGCAGCCGCACGGGGACGAGGAAGTCACGCGCGCCTTCCGGCGTCGACCGGGTCAGGTACGGCGTCTCCACGTTCACGAACCTGTGCTCGCGCATGACGTCGTTGAGCAGGTAGGCGGCCTGCGATCGGATCCGCAGCGCCCGTGCGGTGTCCTCCCGCCTGATGTCCAGGTACCGGTACTTGAGCCGGACGTCCTCGCTGACCTCAGCGGAACCCTCCACCGGGAACGGCAGCGGCTCGGCTTGGCTGAGCACCTCGACGTCGTCGGCGGCGACCTCGATCTGCCCGGTGGGCAGCTCCGGGTTCTCGTTCCCGGCCGGCCGCGTCCGCACCGCGCCGGTCACGAGCACGCAGTACTCGGCCCTCAGCTCGTGCGCCACGGCGGACTCTGCCTCCTCGGGCCGCCACACCACCTGCACTACGCCGCTCGCGTCCCGCAGGTCGATGAAGACCACGCCGCCGTGGTCCCGGCGCCGCGCCACCCAGCCGGCCAGTACCACACGCTCGCCCGCGTGCGACACCCGCAGCGTCCCCGCCTCGTGGGTGCGGATCATCGCCTCAAGCCCCTTTCGTCTCGCAACCGCTCCGTCGGCCACGCCGACATCGGACCCAAGGTGCGGATCGGGCTGCATCTTTCTGCCAAAGTCTTTTTATCCGAACGACCCGGCCTGCTTGCGGCCGGCCACCGGAGCGCGCCGCCTGGCCACTCGCGGTGGGCTCACATTTCCTGTGCTCACATTCCCCTGACCGGACCTGAAGCAGGCGGATTCAGGCTGGCCAGGAACGGATTCGAACGGCGTTCCGCGCCGATGGTCGTCTGCGGCCCGTGCCCGGAAAGCACCACGGTCTGGTCGGGCAGGGTCAGGCAGACCTTGGCCAGGCTGCGCAGGATCGTGGCGTAGTCCCCGCCGGGCAGGTCGGTGCGCCCGATCGACCCGGCGAACAGCAAGTCCCCGGAGAACAGGACATCCACCCCGGCCCCGTCAATTGTGCTTTGACCTTGGGCCGTCATCGGCGATTGCGCCGGAGGATGCTCCAATGGCAGCCGGAATGTCACAGATCCTTCGGTGTGCCCGGGCGCGTGGTTCACGGTGATCTCTAGCCCGACGAGGCGCAAAGTCATCCCGTCGGCCAGTTCCTTTACGTCGTCTGGCTCGGTGAATTCCAGCCCGCCGAACAGTTCCTGTCCGGCCCCGAGCGGGAAACCCTTAGCCGGATCGCTCAGCAATGCCCGGTCGCGCGGGTGGATGTACGCCGGGATTCCTTTCGCATCGCAAACCGGGGCGACGGACCAGACATGGTCAATATGGCCGTGCGTGAGCAAGACCGCGGCGGGCCTGAGCCGGTGCTCGGCGAGGAGCTCGGAGATGCCGCGTTCCGCATCTTGACCCGGGTCGATGATCACGCACTCCTGTCCGGGCGCGGACGCGACTACATAACAGTTGGCCGCGAACGCACCGGCCGGGAACCCTGCGACGAGCACGAGCGTCCTTTCTCACGGTACGGTGTCTCAGGCTACCGAGGGGACCCGCATGGCCGCGAACCGATAACGAAGGGTACCGATCCAGGCAACTGGAAGGTACGATTCGCGAACGATCGCGAATATTGCGGGGGGTTCGGGGGGCTATAGGGTTCGCCCCCTCCAAGCCCGGCCACTGCCCATGTTCCGAGGTCGTAGGTAAACATCGGGTTAGTGGCCTGCCTCCCGTGATACCAGGTAGCCGGATAGAGCGACAGACAGGCAAGGAGGACTCGACCGGTGGCGGGTAAGAACGATCGCCAGCGCAGGCAAGCCCGGGAGAAGTACCGGCGCCAGCAGGAGCTACGGGCGGCCAGGCAGCGCCAGCTCAGACGACGCGGGCTCATCGGCTTGAGCGGGGTCCTCGCCGCGGCCCTGATCGCCTCCTTGCTGTTCATATTCCTGTCCGGCGGGAGCAGCAAACACCCGACGGCTTCGCCCACCAAGTCCGCGAGCGCCACGCCCTCGGCCACGCCCTCGGCGTCGACCGTGGCCGAGCCCGCGCACCACTGCACCTACACCAAGGTCGCGCCCGCCGCCCGTACGGTCAGCGTCCCGCCGTCCACGCCCGACTACACCGACAGCTACCAGGCGACCGTCAACACAAATTTGGGCAAGATCGTTTTCAACCTGCTCAACAACAAGGCGACCTGCACGGTCAACTCGTTCGTCCATCTGGCGCAGGCGGGTTATTTCAACAACACCCAGTGCCACCGGCTCTTGACCACCGGCATTTACGTGCTGCAGTGCGGTGATCCGTACGCCACCGCCACCACCAAGCTGACCTGCAGTTCGACTAGCAAGATCGGCACCGGGACCCCCGGCTACGACTTCGCCAGCGAGAACCTGACCGGCGCCAAGTACCCGGCCGGCACGGTGGCCATGGCCAACGAAGGCAGCGCGAGCACCAACGGCAGCCAGTTCTTCATCGTGTACAAGGACAGCACATCGGGGCTCGGAGCCTCCTACACGCCGTTCGCCACGGTTTCTTCCGGACTCAACATCGTCCAGAATGTGGCGAAGGAGGGGTACTCGTGTCAGTACACCGTGTCGGGTCAGGCTGAGGGTGGTGCCCCGAAGAACAAGGTCATCATCGACAGTGTGACGATCAAGAAAACCTGACACGAGCAAGAGCAACGCAGGAGGTTCGCCGTGACCACCGCCTACCATCCGTGGGGCCGGGTAGACGCCGACGGGACCGTCTATGTCCGTACCGCCGACGGCGAGCGGGTGATCGGCTCGTGGCAGGCGGGTAGTCCGGAAGAGGCGATCGCCTTTTTCCAGCGTAAGTACGAGGCCCTCGAGACCGAGGTGGTGCTGCTCGAGCAGCGGATCGCTACCACCGACATGGCGCCGGCCCAGGCCTCGGCCAGCGTGCAGCGCTTGCTCAAGAGCATCTCCGAGGCCAACGCGCTCGGCGACCTCGACGGTCTCCGGGTGCGCCTGGAGCGGCTGACCGAAGACGTCGGCCAGCGCCGCGAGGAGGCCAAGGCGGCCCGCGAGCACGCCCGCGAGCAGGCCAAGGAGATCAAGGAGCGGATCGTCGCCGAGGCGGAGCAGATCGCCGTCGAGGCCACTCATTGGAAGAGCAGCGGCGAGCGGATGCGCGAGCTGCTCGAGGAATGGAAGGCGGCCCCGCACGCCGAGCGGGCGGCCGAGGCGGTGCTGTGGAAGCGCCTGTCCGCGGCCCGCAACGCGTTCACCAAGCGGCGCAAGGCGTACTTCGCCACCCTGGAGGCCGAGCGCGAGGACGTCAGGACCAGGAAGGAACAGCTGGTCGCCGAGGCCGAGGCCCTGTCGGGATCGGTCGAGTGGGGTCCGACCACCAGCGCGTTCCGTGACTTGATGAGCCGGTGGAAGGCGGCCGGGCGGGCGGACCGGGACACCGAAGCCGAGCTGTGGAAGCGCTTCCGGGCGGCTCAGGACAAGTTCTTCACCGCCCGGTCCGAAGTGTTCTCCGCCAAGGACGCCGAGCTGCGCGAGCACGCCGAGGCCAAGCAGGTGCTGCTCGATCAGGCCCAGGGACTGCTGCCGGTCTCCGACATCCGCTCCGCCAGGTCGGCGCTGCGCGGCATCCAGGAGCGGTGGGAGCAGATCGGAGCGGTGCCGCGGGACTCCAGGGAGCAGCTGGAGTCAGGCCTGCGGCGGGTGGAGGACGCGATCCGCAAGACGGAGGAAAACCAGTGGCGCCGGTCCAACCCCGAAGCGCTGGCGCGAGCCGAAGGCACCGTAGCCCAGCTGCGCTCCACCATCGCCCAGCTGGAACAGCAGCTGGCCAAGGCCCGCGACCGGGGCGACGCCAGAGCCGAACGCACCGCCACCGAAGCCCTGACCGCCCGCCGAGCCTGGCTAGAAGAAGCCGAGCACACCCTGGCCGAGTTCAGTAGTTAGGCTCGCGGTCAGCTGGTGACCCGGTAGACGTCGTAGACGCCGTCGATGGCGCGGACAGCGCGCAGGACGTGGCCAAGGTGCTTGGGGTCGCCCATCTCGAACGTGAACCGGCTGAACGCCACCCGGTCCCGGGTGGTCGTCACGTTCGCGGACAAGATGTTGACGTGCTGGTCGGACAGCACCCGGGTCACGTCGGAGAGCAGCCTGGTCCGGTCGAGCGCCTCGACCTGGATGGCGACCAGGAACACCGAGCCGTCGGTCGGCGCCCAGTGGACCTCGACCATGCGCTCCTGCTGGAGGCCGTTCATGTGAACGATGTTGACGCAGTCCACCCGGTGCACCGACACGCCATGACCGTGGGTGACGAAGCCGGTGATCGGGTCCCCCGGCACCGGAGTACAGCACCGGGACAGGCGTACCCAGACGTCCGGCGCGCCGGTGACCTCGACGCCTGGGTCTCCCGGCGCCCGGGGCTGCGGCGCCTTGGTCGGCAGGGCCGTCTCGGCCAGGTCCTCCTGGGCACCGGCGAAACCGCCGACCGACTTGACCAGCTTCTCGACCACTGACTGGGCGCTGACCCGGCCTTCACCGACCGCGGCGTACAGGGCCGACACGTCCGGGTAGCGCAGGTCGCGGGCCAGGGTGAGCAGGGTGTCGCCGACGGCGAGCCGCTGCAGCGGGAGTCCCTGCTTGCGGATGGCCCGGGCGATCTGGTCCTTGCCGGCCTCGACCGCGGCTTCCCTGCGCTCCTTGGAGAACCACTGCCTGATCTTGTTCCGGGCACGAGGGCTCTGCACGAACTTGAGCCAGTCCCGGCTCGGGCCCGCTTCGGCCGCCTTGGAGGTGAAGATCTCGACCGTGTCGCCGTTGTCCAGGGTGGACTCGAGGGCGACCAGGCGGTTGTTGATCCTGGCGCCGATCGTCCGGTGCCCGACCTCGGTGTGGATCGCGTAGGCGAAGTCCACCGGGGTCGAGCCCTGCGGCAGCGCCATCACCTCGCCGCGGGGCGTGAACACGTAGACCTCGGCGGCCGCCAAGTCGAAACGGAGCGACTCAAGGAACTCGGCGGGGTCCTCGGTCTCGCGCTGCCAGTCGACGAGCTGCCGGAGCCAGGTCATCTCCTGGGCGTCGTCCTTGGGGTCCTTAGCCCGGCCGCCGAACGCCGAGTCTTCCTTGTACTTCCAGTGCGCCGCGACCCCGTATTCCGCCCGCTGGTGCATGCGCAGGGTCCGGATCTGCAGCTCCACCGGCTTGCCGCCGGGACCGATGACGGTGGTGTGGAGCGACTGGTACATGTTGAACTTCGGCATCGCGATGTAGTCCTTGAACCGTCCGGGGACGGGGTTCCACCGCGCGTGGATAGTGCCGAGCGCCGCGTAGCAGTCTTTGACCGAATCGACCAGCACACGGATGCCCACCAGGTCATAGATGTCGTCGAAGCCGACGTTCTTGGCGATCATCTTCTGGTAAATCGAGTAGTAGTGCTTGGGGCGCCCGGTCACGCTGACCTTGATCTTGTTCTCGCGCATGTCGGCGTAGACGTCCTGGATCACCTCTTCAAGGAACACGTCGCGACGCGGCGAGCGGCCGGACACCAAGCGAACGATCTCGTCGAATCGCTTGGGGTACAGCGTCGCGAAGGCGAGATCCTCGAGCTCCCACTTCACCTTGTTCATGCCGAGCCGGTGGGCGAGCGGGGCGTAGATCTCCAGCACCTCACGGGACTTGCGCTCCTGCTTGTCCCTGGGCAGCCAGCGCAGCGTCCGCATGTTGTGCAGCCGGTCCGCGAGCTTGATCACAAGCACCCGGATGTCGCGGGACATCGCGACCACCATCTTGCGGACGGTCTCCGCCTCGGCCGACTCGCCGTACTTGACCTTGTCCAGCTTGGTGACGCCGTCCACGAGCGCGGCGATGTCCTCGCCGAACTCGCCGCGCAGCTCGGTGAGCGTGTAGGGAGTGTCTTCCACCGTGTCGTGCAGCAGTGCGGCGCAGATCGTCTCGGTGTTCATGCCGAGCTCGGCGAGAATGGTGGCTACCGCGAGCGGGTGGGTGATGAACGGGTCGCCGCTGCGCCGCTTCTGGTCCCGGTGCCAGTAGGCGGCCGACTCGTAGGCCCGCTCGATAAGCCGGATATCGGCCTTCGGGTGCGTCCCGCGGACGGTCTTGACGAGTGGCTCGAGGACGGGGTTCATCGTGGTCCCTCGCTGCGCCCCGAGCCGGGCGAGCCGCCGCCGCACCCCGACGCCGGGCGCGGCGGCGTCAGCCGGCGGGGCCGTCGCGACCGCCCGGTCGATCCCTGTCCGCCCGGATCGCTCGCTCCGGGAGGACCTGGCAGAGACGGCTTTACCTTCGGGTCCTGGTGCTTCGGGTCCTGGTGCGTCCGGCGTATGGGGTGTATCAGGCGCGGCGCCGTCCGAGTCTGGGGTTTGCGAAGCGGAGGAGCTGGCGTTGGCCATGACTCGGCTCGGCACGTCGGCCGTCTCCGCCACCTCGGTCGGCTGCGCGTCCTCGGCGGGACCTGGATCCCGCTGCGCGTCCCCCGGGGTAGCATCGGCAGCTCTCGTGCCGGTCGTGATGACATCACCGGCCACTGGCGCTCCTTGCATCTGCCAAGTCACCAGTATACTTGGCCGACGTAAACGCCTGATCACGTGCCTGTGATTCCCGGCCAGGAAACGAAGCCGCCGCCCGGATGGGGGTGTCCAGGCGGCTAGATGGTAAGCAGGGACGTGACGGGGAGATCGGCCAGCTTGGCGCGGCCGCCCAGGAACGACAGCTCGATTAGCATGGCGACACCGGCCACCTGGGCGCCGGAGCGGCGCACCAGGTTGACCGTCGCCTCAGCCGTACCCCCGGTGGCCAGCACATCGTCGATGACCAGGACACGATCGGACGGGCCGAACGCGTCAGCGAGAACCTCGAGGGTCGAGACGCCGTATTCCAGCTCGTAATCTTGCGCGAACGTGACACCAGGCAGCTTGCCCTGCTTGCGGATGGGCACGAAGCCCGCCCCCAGACGGCACGCCACCGGGGCGGCGAGGATAAAACCCCGCGCCTCAATGCCCGCGACCTTGTCGACCGGTCCGTACAACGCGGCCAGGGCGTCCACCACGGCACTGAACGCCTTACTGTCGGCTAGCAGCGGGGTGATGTCCTTGAAGACCACGCCGGCCCGCGGGTAGTCCGGAACGTCACGCACCCGGCTGGCGATGAGCCGGGTCAGCTCGTCATCGGCCGGTCCGGTCACCCGTCAGCGTCGCTTCTTCTTACCGGCCGGGCGGTGCCGGGCCGAACTGCCGCCGCTGCGGCGGGGCTGCTGCCGCGGGCCCGGCCGGGCGGTGCCAGGGGCGCTGCGGCTGGCCGGAACCCCGGTGGTCCCCGGCACCCGGGAGCCGGTGATGGTCAGCTCATCAGCGGCGGGCGGTTCGTCACCGTAATCGTCGTCGGGTTCGTCGGTGGCGGCGAGCGGCGCGGACCCGACCCCAGAAATCATCGAAACTCCCGGGGCCCCGGAGCGTGAGCCCGCGCCGGAGGATGCCTTGGCCTCGGACCGCTTGGCCGCGCGGCCGCCTGAGGAACGCAGCGCGACGCGCTTGGCCAGCGCCTGGTACTGCGGCTCGCGCTCCTTGAGGTCGGCGAGCACCGGGGTGGCGATGAAGATGGAGGAGTACGTGCCGGACAGCATGCCGACGAACAGGACAAGCGCCAGGTCTTTCAGCTCGCCGGCACCAAGCAGGCCGCCGCCCACGAACAAGATCGCGGCCACCGGCAGCAGCGCGATCAAGGACGTGTTGATGGACCTGACCAGCGTCTGGTTCAGGGCCAGGTTCGCGGCCTGGCTGTACGTGCTCCTGGCTCCGCCCAGCAGGCCGGCGGTATTCTCCCGGACCTTGTCGAAGACCACCACGGTGTCATACAGCGAATAACCGAGGATGGTCAGCAGCCCGATGACGGTCGCGGGGCTGACCTGGAACCCGGTGAGCGCGTACACGCCGGTCGCGATGACCAGGTCGTGGATCAAGGCGACGAAGGCCGCTATCGCCATCTTCCACTCGAACGCGATGGTCAGGTAGATCACGATCACGATCATGAACGCGATGAGCGCTTCGACCGCCTTGTCGGTGATCTGGCTCCCCCAGCTCGACCCCACGAACTGGACGCTGATCTTACTGGCGTTGACGCCGAGGTGGCTGATCAGCGAGTTCTCGACGGTGTTGGTCTGGGCGCTGCTCAGCGTCGGAGTCTGCACCTGCCACGACTTACCCAGGGAGCCGCTGAGCTCCTGCACGACCGCGCCGCTGACGCCCGCTCCGGTCACCGCGTCTTGTACCTGGGTGGTCGACGCCGAAGGCGCCGAGAACTGGAAGACCGCGCCGCCCTTGAAGTCGACGCTGAAGTCGAGGCCCCGGACCAGCAGCGCCACGATGCTGATCAACAGGATGGCCCCGGAGATCGAATACCAGGTCCGCTTCCGGCCGACGAAGTTGACCGATACCTCGCCGCGGTACAGCCGACCGCCGACGTTGCCCAGGCGCGACATCAGGCCTCCCCGGTGTTACCGGATGCTGGGTTCCGCCGCGCGGCCGCGGGCCTGCGCCTGACCTGGTTGCGGGTCACCGAGGACCGCCAGGGGGTCCGGGCGCCCAGCCGGGCCGGGTCGAGACCGGAGAGCGGGGCGCCGTTGCCGTAGAACCTGGTCCGGGCGAGCAGCGTCACCATCGGCTTGGTGAACAAGAACACCACCAAGATGTCGATCAGCGTGGTCAGGCCGAGGGTGTAGGCGAAGCCCTTGACCTCGCCGATGGAGAAGTAATACAGCAGCAGCGCGGCGAGGAACGAAACCGTGTCCGAGACCAGGATCGTGCGCCGGGCCCGCTTCCAGCCCGCTTCCACCGCCGGGCGCAGCTGCTTGCCCTCGCGCACCTCGTCCCGCAATCGCTCGAAGAACACGACGAACGAGTCCGCGGTGA
>Ga0224557_1000333_pt1 | contig 53187 bp, 51 predicted proteins | sample 714S31014metaG_FD_180677 | JGI IMG/M metagenome (GOLD analysis project Ga0224557, IMG submission 180677) | Peat soil microbial communities from Stordalen Mire, Sweden - 717 S3 10-14 | ecosystem: Environmental > Terrestrial > Soil > Wetlands > Peat | place: Sweden: Norrbotten County, Stordalen...
ACGCAGCGAAGGAAGAGCTTGTCTTGTTCATGCTTATCAAAGTGAGACTTCTTTCCCCGCCCTACAGTAATTGTTGAGGGGCTACTTGTCTCACTCATGTTGGCACAGAGGGATGTCGCACTCAGATTTTGAGTACGTCAGAGCGTGGGTCACCCGCCTCTAGAAATACTAACTTCTCAATCTCTCTGGTTATCATGACCATTCTTACGTTGTCCCTTAGTTGAATCGGTACCCATGAAGACCACACAAATGGTACGCAGGATGATCTTGAAATCTAGCCAAATACTTTGGTCCTTCACATAGGCGTCATCGCAGTGGGTAAGATCCGGAAGGGTGGAGTCCTGCCGACCAGTTACTTGCGACAAGCCCGTAATGCCGGGAGCCACTTCGGAACTTCTCACGTGCCTGAGCTTTAATACGATTTCCTTAGGGGACTGTGGGCGCGGTCCGACAATGCTCATATCTCCCCTCAGTACATTGAAAAGCTGGGGAAGCTCGTCCAGCGAGTGTCTGCGTAGAAAGCGACCCACTCTTGTAATGCTGGGATAGTAGCTATACACGAAGGGCTCACCCTCTCGCCCGGACAATTCCATCGTGCCGTCTCGTCGGACTCCTGCTTCAAGGTCCCAGGTGCGGAATTTGAAGAATCTAAAGACGCGGCCCCTCTTGCCAACTCGCTCTGAAAAGTAGAGGACCGGGCCGCGCGAATCCAGCCTGATGGCGATCGCGACCGCCAGCATCAATGGCGAGATGAGTATCAAGGCCGCAGTGGAGAAGACGATGTCGATCCCGCGTTTTAATAATGCTGAGAACATTTCTGAATTCGCAACGCTTTTAAGGGCAGCTTTACGAATTCCGGTGGCCGCCATTAACAGGCCGATAGAATAGATGAGCTTAAATAATTCGCCAGGAGTCTCATCTAACCCACTTTCCCACTCCTCGTCGTAACGCTCCCTACATTCCGCTGGGAGCTTCGCAACTGCCGCGCGTCGCAGCTTTCTGTGTAACCAACCAACCCAAGCCTTCACTTCATCACCCATGAATCGACCGACAATTGCAATGAAGAGAGCAATAAGCACGGTCGTCGTCATAGCGCAAACTCCGGCTCCGGCATTCTCGGAAAAACCTCTCTAAACGATGCGCGGGCATTTATTTCCCCAATTCCCGTCATGCGGTAAAATCTCCGACGCGGACGCTTTACCTGAGTCGGCACTACTTCTTCCCACTCACTTTCCAACCATCCCACTTCTTCCAACCTAAAGAGAATGGGGTAGAGCGTGCCCGACGCAAGTCCAGTCGACCGGGAGATTTCAATGCCCGAGAGTCGGTCGGTCGGTCGAAGAAAGAATTCCCTCAGTACCTTCAATGTTGGTCCGGTGATACGCGGCGGCTTAGCGCTCATATAGAAAGTCTACATAGGGTAAGGACGCTTGTCAAGTCGTTTAGTTCTAGGTGTCGACACTAATTCGCAGTTGCACTCGTCGTGTGAATCGTCCTGGTCGCTGCTGTGTGCCGGATCGAAATTCCGAGAAACATTCCGCAGGGGCTAAAGCCCGGGTATATTTTTTGTGGCTTTGCGGCACGACTGAAGTCGTGCCCTGATACAAAGCAATATTACCTTGGCAAAGAAGCCCGTGCGAGCGAATAGCGAGCGTTTGGCCCCACCGCAGGTGGCTCACCAGCCGCGGGTTTGTAGTTGGTCTTTTTCTTCGAGGCCGGCGGCGGCGAGGCCCTTCATGGTGCCGGTGACCTGTTCGGCGACCTCGGCGAGGATTTTGGGGTCGTTGTAGTGGGTGGTGGCGACGACGATGGCCTTGGCGCGGCTAACGGCTTCGGCGCGCTCCTTGGGGTCGTTTTCTACGTCCAAAGGCGTGGCGCGCTCCTTCATGAAAATTCCTGAGCCGACGAAGATGGCTTCTGCGCCGAGCTGCATCATGAGAGCTGCATCGGCGGGTGTGGCGATGCCGCCGGCGGAGAAGTTGGGCACCGGCAGCTTGCCGGAGCGGGCGACCATGCGCACCAGCTCGTAGGGGGCCTGATGGTCCTTGGCGGCGGCGTATAGCTCCTGCTCGGATAGGACGGTGAGGGCGCGCATCTCGCGCGTGATCTGGCGCATGTGGCGGACGGCGTAGACGACGTCGCCGGTGCCCGCCTCGCCCTTGGTGCGGATCATGGCCGCGCCCTCGGCGATGCGGCGAAGGGCCTCGCCGAGGTTGCGCGCACCACAGACAAAGGGTGTAGTAAACGCGTGCTTGTCGATGTGATGGGCCTCGTCGGCGGGGGTGAGAACCTCGCTCTCGTCGATGAAGTCGACGCCTAACTCTTGCAAAATCTGCGCCTCGGCAAAGTGGCCGATCCGCGCCTTGGCCATGACCGGGATGGAGACCGCCTGAATGATCTGCTTGATGAGCGAGGGCTTGGCCATGCGGGCTACTCCGCCTTCGGCGCGGATCATGGCTGGTACGCGCTCCAGGGCCATGACCGAGGTGGCGCCTGCCTCCTCGGCAATGCGAGCCTGTTCCACGTTCATCACATCCATGATGACGCCGCCCTTGAGCATCTCCGCCAGGCCCACTTTCAGGCGCAGGCTGGTGGCTGCAAAGTTCTTGTTTTCCTTCTGTTCCGGCATGGTCTTTACCCTCGATTCGCGGCAGTTTCCGGGGCGGATGGCCGCGGAACGCCCCCGTTGCTCTCAACCTCCAGTGTAGCAGCGATGTTGCCGGCTGGGTTGAAAGGGCACGCCCGCCGTGAGAGCTTCTCTAAACCCTTTCCAATCGTTCTGTATCTTTTCTGGTCATATTTCTGCATGGTTCCATGGCACATGGCCACCACACAACCACCGCCGCCGGCAAGCAAGCTGCCGCAGGCGACTGAGAGAACCGCAGCGGCTGAGATCGCTGCGGAACAGGCGCTGGTGCCGTCGCTCCCCCAACCCGAGGCGGGCGACCTGATTGCGCTGAGCGGGTCCGTTGCGCGGCTGCCTGTGGAGCTGGATGTGGCGATTCCCGTGCGGGAGTTTCGCGTGCGCAACCTGCTGGCCCTTGAGTCCGGCCAGGTCATCGAGACCCAATGGGCCCACGGCGAAGATATGCCGCTTGCCTCCGGTGATGTGCAACTGGCCTGGAGTGAGTTTGAGGTCGTCGAATCGCAACTGGCGGTGCGGATCACCCGGCTGGCCTGAGCGGCCGGGGCAGGTTTTATTTCAACGAGCGGGAGAAAGGCCGGGGGATGAAGCGGGAAGCGGAGGGGAAGGAAACGCTGAACCTTGCGCCGGACGGTGGGCTGGCCGGATGGCTGTTGGACCGGCTGCGTGTGAAGCGCCGCCCCCAGCCGCGGCTGGCGCTTCTCGAGCGCATCGCGTTGGCGCCGCGGCAGTCGCTGGCCCTGGTCGAGGCCGAGGGCAGGCGGTTCCTGGTCGCCACCTCGCCCGAGGGCGCGCCGGCGTTTTATGCCCTCGATGGCGAGTCGAGGTTCGCCGATCCGAGGCGTTCGTCCCGGTCCCCAAGCCCGCTCCCGCATCCGGTTGCGCAGGACAGGTCATCGAGGATCTCATGGTAGGCCTGTGGACCGCCGCGCAGGCGGCAATTGCGGTACCCGCGCCTCAGTTGCCCGATCTGAATGCACGGCTCCACCCCTCCGATTCGACGCCCTGGACGATCCTCCTGGTTCTGACTCTGATCACTCTGCTGCCCGCGATTCTGATGGCCGTCACTCCCATGGTGCGCCTGCTGGTGGTCTTCCATTTTCTGCGCCAGGCGCTGGGCACGCAGACCGCGCCCTCCAATCCCACCCTGATGGGGCTGGCCCTGATGATGACCTGGTTTCTGATGACCCCGGTGCTGAATCAGGTAGACCAGCAGGCGGTGGAGCCCTACCGCGCCGGCCAGGTGACGGGCTGGGAGGCCATCGACCGTGGCGCCCAGCCGGTGAAGCACTTCCTGCTGCGTTACGCACGCGAGAAGGACCTGGCCCTGTTTACCGCGGCGGGGCAGATTCCGCGCCCCAACACGGCCGACGACCTGCCCATGCGGGTGGTGGTTCCGGCCTACATCCTCTCCGAGCTGAAGGCCGGATTCTCGATCGGCGCGGTGTTGTTCCTCCCGTTTCTGTTGATCGACATGGTCACTGCGTCCATCACCACCTCGATCGGCATGTTCCAGTTGCCTCCGGTGGTGGTTTCGACGCCATTGAAGATTCTGTTGTTTGTGATGGTGGATGGCTGGAACCTGCTGGCCAACTCGCTGTTGAAGAGCTTTTGAAAGGGATATCGATGACACCCGACCTGGTTGCCGAACTGCTGCGCCAACTGATGAAGGAGGCCTTGATTCTGGCCGCGCCGGTGCTGATTGCCGCGGCCCTGCTGAGTTTTCTGTTGAGCCTGATCCAGACCCTGACCAGCCTTCAGGAGCAGTCGCTGACCAGCGTTCCCAGGCTCGCGGCCGTGGCCTTGATCCTGCTGGTCGGCATGCCCTGGTTTCTGGGGCGGATGGCCGCCTATACCCGGTTGCTGCTTGCCGATTTGCACCGTTACTTGGGCTAGGCGACGAGAAGGGACTTGCGATGCCTCATGGCAACGAGTTGCAGTGGAGCAATTTTTTGAGCGCGATGACGCTGGTCCTGGTGAGGGTCAGCGGCATGGTGGCTTTCGCCCCCTTCTTCTCCTCGACCGCGTTGCCCTTGCGGACCAAGGCGGTCTTTGTGGGCGCGGTGGCGTTCTTGCTGGCTCCGTTGGCGGCCGCCTTGCCTCATGCCCATGCAGACCTCAGCTTTTCCGCGCTCCTGGGCGAACTCTCCGTGGGCCTGGTCTACGGGCTTACGCTTACGCTGCTGAACGAGATGCTTCTGTTTGCCGGTCAGATTGCCGGCGTCCAGTTCAGCTTCTCGATGGTCAATTTGCTCGACCCGACTTCCTCGATCCAGACGCCGCTCTTGGGCGACCTGTTTCAACTGATGGGCACGCTGGTGGTGATTGCCTCTGGGCTGGACCGGATCCTGCTGGCCTCGATGGTGCGCAGCTTCCGCGCCGCGCCGTTGGGCGGCTACGGCCTTGCGCCGCCGACTGCGCTCGGAATTGTGCACGCAGCCGGCGGCATCTTTCTGGCCGCTCTGGAGCTGGCCGCGCCGGTGCTGGCGGCTACCATGCTGGTCGAGGTGGCGGTGGCTCTGTTGGGCAAGCTGAGCCCGCAGTTGCCGGTGATGAACCTGACCGTGCCGCTCAAGACTTTGACCGGCTTCGCCCTGCTGGCGGGCTCGCTGGCCCTGTGGCCCCGCTTCATCGAGGCCCGCTTCGCGGGTCTGCTCGACTTGGCGGAGCGGATGATTACCGCGTCCGGCTCTGGGGCCGCAACGGGTCTGGCCCCTGGCTTGGGAGGCTAGCCGATGGCCGGAGAGCGTACCGAACAGGCGACCCAGCACCGCCGCGACCAGGCTCGCAAGGAAGGCGACGTGCTGCACAGCCGCGAGCTGTCGGCCGCGGCCGGAACCCTTGCCGGCGTCATGGTGCTGGGGGCGCTGGGCAGCCGCGTCCTGATCGCCTGGCGGGGCACCTTTGCCGCATTTCTCCAGCTCGGGAGCCCGGCGCGCTGGGAGCCGGCGGAGATTGAGCCTACGCTCTACGCTCTGCGCAAACTGGCGCTCGCCGTTCTCGGGCCGCCAGGCGTGGTGATGGCGGCTGTGGCCATGGCCGCTCTAGGGGTGGGAGTTCTGCAGACCGGCGGGGTCAGCTTTTATGCCGGGGCAATCGGCTTCAAGCCGGACCGCATCAACCCGGCCACGAACATCAAGAACCTCTTCTCGCTGCGCGCCGCCGCCCGGCTGGCCAAGTCGCTCATCCCCGCCGGTCTGCTGGCGGTCTTCGCCGTCCAGCGGATCGCGCGGCAGTTGACGGTTCCTCCCTTCTCGATCACTCGCCTGGAGATGCTCGGCTCCGACGTCTATGGCCTTCTGTTGGCTGCCGCATGGCTGCTCTTCGGCTGGTCGGCGATCGACTACCTGGTCGAGTGGCAGAGCCGGGAATCGCGCCTGAAGATGAGCCGCCAGGACATGCGCGACGAGATGAAGCAGACCGAGGGCAATCCGCAGATACGCAGCCGCATTCGCAATCTGCAGCGCCAGGCGCGCCGCCGCCGGGTCAAGGCCGATGTCTCGAAGGCGGCGGTAGTCTTTACCAACCCCACCCACTATGCCGTTGCCTTGGGCTTCGACTTCACCACCATGGAAGCGCCCAAGATGGTGGCCAAAGGCCGCAACCTGTTGGCCGAGGAGATCAAGGCCGAGGCTCGCTGGGCCGGCGTGCCGATCATCGAGAACCCGCCGCTGGCCCGTTCCCTCTACCGCTCGGTCGAGGTTGGCCAGGCTATTCCCGTCGATCTGTACGCCGCGGTAGCCGCCATTCTGGCCTATCTCTATCGCCAAAGGGTTGAGGCCGAGTTGCGCGAACGTCGCGTCCGCGAGTCCTCCGCACGAGCAAATGCCAAAGCGCAGGGGACCCCGCATTACGGGCGGCCCGGCGCAGGAGCGCCGCCCTTCGACGGAGGTCCGCGATGAGTACAGCCGCCCTGGCCGCGGGTTCGTTGCCCGTCCAATCCATCTGGCAGCGTCTGCGCGAGTTCGTGCTGCCGCTGGCCGCCATCAGCGTGGTGTTCGTCATGCTGGTCCCGCTGCCCGCCGCGGCTCTGGACTTCCTGCTGGCCATCTCCATGGCCGCCTCGATCATCGTCTTCCTCTCCGCGGTGCAGATCCGCCGCGCCGTCGAACTCTCGGTCTTTCCCACCCTGCTGCTGCTGTTGACGCTGTTTCGCCTGGCCCTGAACATCGCCTCGAGCCGCCGCATCCTGCTGCACGGCTCGGAGGGCACCGCGGCCGCGGGCAAGGTGATCGAGGCCTTCGGCCAGTTTGTGGTGGGCGGCAATTACGTGGTCGGCTTCGTGCTGTTCCTGGCCTTGATCGCCATCCAGTTTTTAGTGGTCTCGCACGGGGCCGTGCGCACGGCCGAGGTGACCGCCCGCTTTACCCTCGACGCCTTGCCGGGCAAGCAGATGGCGATCGACGCCGACATGAATGCCGGGCTGATCGATGAGGCGGAGGCAAGGCGGCGCCGTCAGGGGATTGCCCGGGAAGCCGAGTTCTACGGCGCCATGGATGGCGCGGCCCGGTTCAACCAGAGGGATTCGCTGGCAACGATTCTGATTACCGCCATCAATATCGTTGCCGGACTGTTGATCGGGACCCTGCAGCAGGGAATTGAACTGGGTGAAGCGGCGCGCACCTACACCGTGCTGACGGTTGGCGATGGGCTGGTCACCCTGATCCCCTCGCTTCTTGTCTCGATTGCCGGGGGCATCACCCTGACCAGGGCCAATTCAGCAGGGTTGCTGGGCGGAGAGATCCGCCAGCAGCTTCTGTCCAAGCCAGGCACGCTGTACCTGGCCAGCCTGGTCTCTGCCGCGATGTGCCTGATTCCGGGCCTGCCCAAGCTGGCATTCCTGTCTGTGGCAGCGGCGCTCTACTGGGGTGGCCGCCACGTTTCCGTCCGCGCCCTCGCGGCTCCGCCCCCCGAGTTGGGAACCGGCGAGAAGAAGAAGGCGGAGCAGGCGCAGGGCTCCGATCTGGCCGCTCTCTTGCGCCTGGAGGAACTGACCCTCGAGATCGGTTTCCAACTGATTCCGCTGGTGGACGAAAAGCAGGGCGGTCAATTGCTCAGCCGCGTCCGGTCCCTCCGCCGCCATCTCTCCTCCGAGATGGGCTTTCTTGTTCCCCCCGTGCACATCTCGGACAATTTGCGCCTCAGGCCGCGCGAGTACCTGTTCTCGCTGCGGGGTCTCGAGATCGGCCGCTGGCAGACCGAGGGAGCACAGTTGCTGGCCGTCTCCGGCGACCCCGGCCGCAGGCCGCTGGCCGGCAAGGAGGCCCGCGAGCCGGCCTTTGGGGTCCCGGCGATATGGATTGCACCGGCTCTGGAAGACCAGGCGATCGCCGCCGGCTACTCGGTAGTGGACGCGGTCACCGTGATGACCACCCACCTGGGCGAGCTGATCCGCCGCCATGCCTATGAACTGCTGGGCCGGGCGGAGACCAAGCGGCTGATGGACTCCTTGAACGACAGCCACCCCAAGCTGCTTGAGGAACTGGTGCCCAAACTGCTGAGCCTGGGCGAGGTCGGCCGGGTCCTCGAACAACTGCTGCGGGAGCGGGTTTCCATCCGCGACCTGGGCGCGATTCTAGAAGCTCTGCTCGAGACCGCGCCCGTGAACAAGAACCTGGTGGCGCTGGTCGAGGCCGCGCGCCAGGCGCTGGGACGGCGGTTGATTCGCCCCTTGCTCGACAGCGAAGGCCAATTGCCGGTCCTGCTGCTCGCCCCGGCGCTCGAGGAAGAGATTCTCTCGACGCTGGCCCCGGAGTCGAATCAGCGGCTTCTTGCCTCGACCGTGCAGCCGGGAACCCCTCTGGTCCGCCGTCTCACTGATTCTTTGAGGCAGCTTATAGGCATCTCCTCTGCCGCGGCCCTCCCCGTGCTTCTATGTCCCAGTCCGGCCCGCTACCACGTCAAGCGCTGGTTGGAGCCGGTATTGCCCCGACTGGCGGTGGTCGCCGCCGGGGAGATTCCTCCGGAGATCCGTTTGCGTCCTGTGGGAACGTTGCGCTGAGGGCTTGGCGGTGCTGGGGTTTGGCGGTGTTGAGGATTGGCGATCCTGGAGTTTGGCGATCAGGTGAAGGGGACAGAGATGGGAATCGAAACCGCGGCCGCAGCCAGAACCCAGGGGGCCATGCGCCGGGGCGCCTCCGCAGGCGGATATCCGCCCGCCGCCTCGGCAGGCCCGATGCTGAATGGGGAGCAGGAGCGGGTTCTGCTCGAGCATCTGCCGATCGTTCGCTTCCTCGCCCGGCGCATCCATGAGCGCCTGCCCCAGCATGTGGACATTGAAGATCTGGTTTCGGCCGGGGTGGTTGGCCTGATGGATGCCTTCGCCAAGTTCGACCCGGCAAAGAAGGTGCAGTTTCGCAGTTACGCGCAGTTCCGCATCCGGGGTGCGATTCTGGACAGCCTGAGGACGCTGGACTGGAGTCCGCGGGAGCTGCGCCGCAAGGGACGCGCGGTCGAGGAGGCGATCCGGGTGCTGACGGCGCGGATGGGCCTTGCTCCGGGCGAGGGCGAGGTCGCTGCGGAGATGGGGCTGGGCCTCGAGGAATACCAGCAGTTGCTGGGCGACCTGAAAGGCCTGGAGATCGGCACCCTGCACATGGAGCGCAACGAGGACTCGGGCGAGGAGGAGCTGGCCTATGTGCCTGGCCGCCCGGAAGAGGATCCGTTGTTCCGCTGCCTGCGCGGCGAACTCGAAGACCGCCTGGGAGATGCCATCGCCCATCTCCCCGACCGGGAGCGCCTGGTGATGACGCTCTACTACTACGAGGAGATGACCATGCGCGAAATCGGGCTGGCGCTGGGAGTGGTCGAGTCGAGGGTCTCTCAGGTGCATGCCTCGGCTGTGGTCCATCTCAGGGCCGCGCTGAAGGATCTGGCGGCGCGCGGGGCATTCGACAGGGCAAGTGGGCGCAAGGCGCCGCAGCGGCCGCGGCGCTAAGCGGCCCGGGGGAGAGTGGGCGGGGAGACGCGACGGGCCAGTTGCGTAGGGTCCGGGGGATGGAAGCGGCGCACAGAGAAGATGCGGATGGAGTAAGGAATTGATCGAAAAGACGCTCAAACAGAATGAAATCGACGCCCTCTTCGAGGCCGCGCGAAGCTCGACGCCGGAGGCCGCGCGGCCCGAGGTGAGAGCCCGGATTGTGCCCTATAACTTTACCTCAGCCGGGCAGATATCGACCGATCAGTTGCGCGCCATCAGCATGTTGAACGACCTGTTCGCCCGCAATCTGACCCACAACCTGGCTGCCTGGCTGCGCACCCGCTTTCAGGTCAACCTGGTCTCGGCCGAGCAGATCCAGTTCAACGAGTTTCTGCTGCGCATCCCCGAGATCAGTTACGTGGCTTCGGTCCGGCTGGAGCCTCTGGGCGCGCTTTCGGTGTTGCAGTTGGACCTGGCCCTCGCTCCGCCGGTGATCGACCTGCTGCTGGGTGGCGAGGGCAAGGACGGCCCGATGCGCGAGCTCACCGACATCGAAGAGTCAATCCTGGGCAGCGTCGTCGAGATCATCTGCCGTGAGCTGACCGCGGCCTGGCAGCCGGTGGGCCTGAGCTTCAACTTCGAGCGGCGGCAGATGCAAACCCAGGTGGCCCGCATCATGTCGGTCACCGAAAAGACGCTTTGCCTGAGCTTTGAGATTCGCATGCCGCACAGTTCGGGCCTGCTCAATCTGGCCTTCCCCGCCGTGGTGGCCAACACCATCTTGCGCCGCCTGACCTCGGACTGGAGCCGGCGCCGCCGCCACGCCGGCGAGACCAGGGCGCGCATCGAGGCCGCCGCGCGCAAGATTCGGTTCGGCGGCTCCTTGCAACTGCCCACGGTGCGCCTGCCGGCAAGCAGCATCGAGAACCTGGAGCCGGGAACGGTTCTTCGCCTCAATCTGCCCGCCAATACCCTTCCCATCTGGCGGGTAGGCGGCCAGCCATTCTCTCAAGCGCAGGCCATCCGGCAGGGGCCGCACCGCGGGGCGCGCATCGAACGCAGGATCACCGAGGCGGATGCATGAAGACCTATCTCGACTGTTGGATCGGCGCGGCAGCCGCCTTGTTTTCGCAGGCGCTGGCCGGAGAGCCGGAGCTGGTTGAATCGTTGCCCAAGCCGCTCGCGGGAGACTCCTTTGGCTTTGCCGCAACCCTTTCCGGAGACGAACAAGGGCGCTTCGCCGTAGTCCTCGAGGGCAAGATACTCGAGTCGCCGCTGGTGGGCGAGGGGATGGATCAGAAAGCCGGCTGGGGCGAACTGTTGCGCGAGGTGGCCGATGCCGCGGCCGGGGAACTGCTGGCCAAGACCGGGAAGAAGTGCCGCGTCGATCAGTTCGAGGAAACCGGCGGGGAAAGCAAGGTCTCCCGCGCATTCCAGTTGAAATCGGGCGACCGGGCCTGGACGATTCTGGTCCGGGACGAGGTGCGCGCCCCCAAACCGGCGGCAAAGCCGGCGGCTGACCCGGCGGCCGGATCGGATAAGGCGCCGGCGTTGAGCTCTGCAACAGCCTTGCGCCCAGGAATCGAGTTGCTGCTCGATATCGAGCTTGAAGCCTCCTTGCGCTTTGGTTCCCGGGAGATGCCGCTGGGCGAGCTCCTCGACCTGGGGCCGGGGGACGTGGTGCAGTTGGATCGCAATGTCTCGGACCCGGTTGATCTGATTGTCGGCGACAGAATTGTGGCTTGCGGCGAGGTGGTGCTGGTGAACGGAAACTTCGGCCTCCGGATCACCGAGGTGGCTGCGCCCAGGAAGCGGCTGGAGAGCATTCGATGCCTATTCTGAGCCGGCGGCCTGCCGGCGAGCCTTCGCAGGCGGAGGGAAGAGCGGTTTTCGGGAGCCCCCCGCCGGACTCGCCGCGCCTCACCGGGGTTCTGCCCGGCAGGCCGGCCCTCGACTCGCCGGGGAAGCGGCTGAGCCCGTTTGAAACCTGCGCCAATCAGGGCTGTGGTTCGGGCTGGCTGCATCTTTGGCGGAGCCGTTCTGCGCCCGTCTTTGAAGGCGGCTGGACCTGCTCGGCTCGATGTACGGCGGAGCGGATCGCCTCGGCAGTCCGGCGCGAGCTGGATGGTATGGGCAGCAGGCAGGAGAACCATCGTCATCGAATTCCGCTTGGCTTGGTGATGTTGGAACAGGGTTGGATCACCTCCGGCCAGTTGCGCCAGGCGCTGGACGCGCAGAGGGGGGCCGGCGCCGGCCGGCTGGGCCAGTGGCTCGCGCACCAGCAGGGTGTGAGCGAGCAGTTGGTGACCCGGGCCTTGGGCCTGCAATGGAGCTGCCCGGTGCTGCCGATGGAATTTCACGATGCCGAGGCGCTGACCGTGTTGGTGCCCCGGCTGTTTGTGGATGCCTTTGGGGCGCTGCCTTTGCGCGTGGCCGCGGGCAAGCTCCTCTATATGGGATTTGAGGATCGGCTCGACCCGGTGTTGGCCCTGGCCATCGAACGGATGACTGGTTTGCGCGTGGAAAGCGGACTGGTGCAGGGATCGCTGTTTCGCTCCGCGCACGCGCGCATGCTGGGCTCCAGGTTTCCTCAAGTGGAGTTGATCGAGGCCAGCTCGGAGGCAGCGATGGTCCATGCACTTTCGAAATCGATTGAAAGGGCGCGTCCGGTCGAATCCCAACTGGTCCGGGCGCACGACTGCCTGTGGTTAAGGGTGTGGCTGCGCCCCCAGCGCGGGCCACTGCCCGAGGCAGGGTCCATCCAGGACCTGATCTGTTCGATCGGCGCTCACTAGGGGCTTGCCTCCATTCGGCGGGGAGGAGTCTGGCCGCTGGGCAAGATCGTTCTCATGGATTGACCGGGGAAGCCGATAGAGAGTGCAGCAGAGGAGCCTGGGCATGACTGAAATTCGCACCCTGATCGTCGACGATTCCTCGGTGATGCGCAAGATTGTGGAGCGTTCGCTCCGCCAGGCGGGACTGGACCCGCTGGTGGTATACGAGGCCGGCAGCGGGACCGAGGGGTTGGAAGTTTTGAAGTCCAAGCATGTGGACCTGATTCTCTCCGATATCAACATGCCCTCGATGGATGGGCTGGAGTTTTTGCGCCAGATCCGGGCACAGAACCTTGCCCCCGGCGTTCCCGTGGTGATGATCACCACGGAGTCGAGCGAGGAGCATGTGAAGCAGGCCATCCAGGCCGGGGCGCAGGGTTACATTCGCAAGCCCTTTACCGCCGAGCAGGTGAAGGAACGGGTGCTGTCGCTGCTGCACGCGGCGTAGCCGGGAGGTAGCGCTGTGCTGTTGAACGGTGTGCGCAAGGCCGCGATCGCGACAGCGGGAGGAAGCGGCGCAGAGGAAATGGAGCGTACGATGGCAGTCTCGTTGCGTGAATCCGTGCAACTGGTCTCCGATCCGAGGAACCTGGATGCGAGTGTGGAAGAGGTCTTCCAGTTGATGCTGGGGATCGCATGCCGGCGCGACCCTGGACCGGCTGTGATCGAGCCGGAGTCGGTGACCGCGGTGGTTGGGTTTGGCGGTCTATTGAGCGGGGCCTGCCTCTTCAAGAGCAGCAGCTCGGCGGCCATCAAGATCGCCGCGCACATGACAGGCATGGAGTTTGATGAGGTCGACGACACCGTCAAGGACGGGATCGGCGAGATCTGCAACATGCTGGCCGGAGCGTGGAAAGGCAAAGTTCCAGATCTGGCAGCCAACTGCGGTCTGTCGATTCCGGCCGTCATCACCGGCCGCGATTACAACCTCCACGTGCAGGCCCCGGAGTTCAAGCTGAACCACTGTTACCGGTTCGAGGACGCCGCCTTTGAAGTGACCATCATCTGTGATGGGTTGCAGTAGGAGCATGTGGGCTGCCAGTGTCCAGCCGTAAGAGAGCATGTGGGCTGCCAGTGTTAAGGAGTAAGAACATGTGGGTTGCCAGTGTTAAGGAGTAAGAACATGTGGGTTGCCAGTGTTAAGGCGTAAGAGCATGTGGGTTGCCAGTGTCAGGCAGCAGGAGAATGTGGGCTGCCTGTGGGAAGCTTTGCCGCAGTTTTGGGGGAGCACGGCCTTCACCCAGGGTTGGCCGGTTCATGGGTTGCTTTGACGCCATTTCAAATCTCTTTGCCAGGCTCCCACTCTTTCTCTGTCCCCATGTTCTGATCGATCTGCCGCTCCATTCTTAATCTTGCTCTAATCCCTTTCTCCTTTTTCCGGACCTCCAACTGCACTCCCTCATCGTGCGATGAGGAGATGCGCCCGATGGACAGCGGATATTATGCGGCGATGACAGGGCTGGTTGCTCGCATGCAGGCCCTGGACACGGCGGCCGCCAATCTGGCCAATGCCCAGACTCCAGGCTACCGAGCAGAGCGGGAGTATTTCCGCTCCGTACTGCTGGGGCCGGATGCCCTGGATTCGCAACTTGGGCAGACGGTCAACAATTACGGTCTGCTGGGCGGCGACCGGCTGAGCATGGCCCAGGGCGCGCTTCAGCAGACCGGCAATCCGCTCGATCTGGCCGTGGAGGGCGAGGGATTCTTTCAGGTTCAAACGCCAAACGGCCTTCGCTATACCAGGGACGGCGGCTTCCATCGGGCCCAGAACGGTCAACTGGTCACCGCGGCCGGCGAGCCGGTGTTGTCAACCGCTGGCCAGGCGATTGCCGTTCCGCCGGGCGAGGTGACGGTCGGAGCCAACGGAGTGCTTTCGGTGGCCGGAGGCGTGGTGGCTACCGTGGGGCTCTTCGCCTTTCCACCCGGCGCTCAGTTGACCCCCGAGGGAGCCAACCGCTACGTCGCGCCAGAGGGGATAGCGCCAATGCCTGCAAACAATGCCACGGTCCACCAGGGAGCGATCGAGGCCGCCAACCAGGACGTGATCCAGGGTTCGCTGGACCTGATCGTGATGCAGCGTCAAGCGGAGATGATGCAGAAGGCGCTCACCATCTTCCACACCGAATTCAACAAGACGGCCACCGAGGATTTGCCCAGGGTGTGAAGTACAGGGGTCAGGGATCAGGGGTTGAGTGGTCATTTCAGGGTTCCAGATGCAGAAAGTCGGGGTCAACAAGTGGGAGCAGGTGAATGATCTTCGTCTCATCTGTGATTTGTGACCCCTGACCCCTGATCCCTGACCCCTGATCCCTGACCCCTGTTAAGGAGCGGTTATGATTCGAGCGTTGTATACGGCAGCCAGCGGCATGAGCGCCCAGCAGTTGAACCTGGACACGATTGCCAACAACCTGGCCAATTCCTCGACGACGGGATTCCGCCAGTTGCGCCTGGAGTTCCAGGACATGGTTTACCAGAACCTGGTGACACCGGGGGCGGCACAGAGCCAGTCCACGGTCTCGGCCGGCTTGCAGATCGGGTTGGGCACCAAATCGGCGGCCACTGAGGTCATCATGACCCAAGGTTCGTTGAACCAGACCTCAAACCCTCTGGACGTGGCCATCGAAGGCACTGGTTTCTTCCAGGTGCAGCGGCCCGATGGAACCATCGCCTATACCCGCGCCGGCCAGTTTCAACTGAACAACCAGGGAACCGTCGTAACCTCGGACGGAGATCCAGTGATTCCCACCATCACCATTCCCGCCAATGCCACGGCGGTCACCATCACCCAGTACGGGGTGGTGAACGCGACTCTAGCGGGGCAACAGAACCCCTCGCAGCTGGGCCAATTGCAGCTGGCCACCTTCCCCAATCCAGGCGGCCTGGAGAGTATGGGTTCGAATCTGTTGCAGACCACGCTCAGCTCCGGCGACCCGGTCCTGGGCAATCCCGGCGGGACGGAAGGATTGGGCACCCTGCAGCAAGGGTACCTGGAAAACTCGAATGTGGACGTGGTGACCATGTTCGTACAGATGGTGCTGGCTCAGCGGGCCTATGAATCGAACTCGAAGGTCATCAAAGCCGCGGACGATATGTACTCCCAGGTCAATAACATGACCCGGTAGAGAGGATGCGGGCCATGAACGATCGAGGCCTTGGAGACGGGATGGGAATGGCTGGGACAATGCGGCGGGTCGTGGCGCTGCCGGCACTGGCGGCCTCGGTTGCGGCCTTCGGCCAGGCGGCAGGCGTAACTGCGCCCGGCCCCATGGTTCTGATTTCGTCGTCGAGGGTGGCGCCGCCCCTGTCGCCTGTCAACGGCGAGATCGTGCGCGAGATCGACGATCCGCACACCGGAGCACGATGGCTTCTGCTGCGCGATTCCAGCCATCCGGGCGGACCAGGGCGCCTGGTGCTCGCCGTGGAACCACGCCCCCAGGCGCTAGACGAGGCCCGCGGCGGGGCACGGAACGGGGCCCGAAGCGAGGCCGGGCAGTACCAGCAGGGAAGGGTGTCGATGCAGCCGGTCATTCGCGCCGGGGAGCGGCTGATTGTCGAGGAAAGCACGGCGGTGGTCGATGCCAGGCTGGAGGCGGTAGCGCTGGGTCCGGCCGCGATCGGCTCTCCGCTCAATGTAAAGCTGGCGATAGGCGGGAAAGTGGTGCGGGCCGTGGCCCTGGCGCCGGGGAGGGCTGCATTTCAAGCCGAGACTGAGGTGAGCCCATGAATTCGAAGCTGTTTCCGAGGCTGTTATCGAGCCCGTTTTGGAGCCCATTTTCAAAACTATCCAGGGTTTTTGGCCTTCGCTTGGCTCTTGCGATCGTCTTCGCCGTGTCGGGGTTCAGTCCGGCGCACGCCGTTGACAAAAAGCACATTCCGTTTGTTCCTGCGGCCAAGCCGACACCTCCCGAGGAGGCGTTGCGCGCCTACGTCGAGCGCGTTCGGGCACAGCAGGCGGCGGAGGTGCGCACGCCGGGGTCGATCTGGAGTCCGGAGGGCCGGCTGGTACGGCTGGGTACAGATGCCAAGGCGGTTCGTGTGCACGATGTGGTCTCGATTGTCGTGACGGAAAGCCTCGCCGCCTCGACCGACGGCCAGGTCAAGAACTCCAGGGCCTCGAACGCCAACTCGGGGCTGACCTCGCTGTTCGGAGCGCTCAAGGCCTCGAACGCCCTGCAGAACCTGATTGGCATGAGTGCATCCTCGGGCCTGACAGCGCAGGGCCAGAGCACAACCAACTCCAGCCTGGCAACTACTTTCGGCGCTGAAGTGGTGGACGTGCTGCCCAACGGGATGCTGGTGGTGCAAGCTACGCGCCAGTTGACCTTCTCGCAGCAGACGCAACTGATCAAGTTGCGCGGGCTGGTCCGGCCCGAGGATGTGAGTTCCCAGAACCAGGTGCTTTCGACAGCCATGACCGACCTTGAGTTGGAAGTGACAGGTAAAGGAATCGTCAACGATTCCACCTACCGGCAGAATCCTCTGGTGCGCTTCCTCGAGCGGCTGTTGATCTTCTAGAAACAGAGATCAGAGGTCAGAGATCAGAGATCAGGGAAAAGCGGCCAGAATCGCTGCTGCGGGAAGTAAGAGCCATGCGGAATACGAGACAGAATTCGGCGCGGAGGCATTCGGAAACATCCTTCTCGGGGTGGATTGCGTTGGCGACCCTGGCGCTGGCGGCCGTGTTCGCCCGTGGCCAGTCTGGACAGCAGTTTGCGCGGATCAAGGATGTGGCTACGATTGAAGGGATTCGGGATAATCAGCTCGTGGGCTATGGGTTGGTGGTGGGATTGCGCGGCACCGGAGACAGTTCACAGACGGTTTTCCCCGCACAGACTCTGATCTCCGCACTGGAGCGGATGGGCATTACCGTCCCGCAAACCGGCTCGAACAGCGCCAGCAACATGCAGGTCAAGAACATGGCCGGGGTTTTTGTCGTGGCCACGCTTCCGCCTTTCAGCAGGCCGGGTTACAAGATGGATATTACTGTTTCCTCGGCCGGGGACGCACGATCGCTCGAGGGCGGAATTCTGTTGATGACCCCGCTCTACGGGCCTGACGGACAGGTCTACGCCCAGGCGCAGGGGGCTCTTGTGTTGGGCGGCTACATGGCCACGTCGGGAGGCAACACGCGGCAACTGAACCACCCGACGACGGCGCGTATTCCGGGTGGGGCGTTGGTGGAGCGGCTGGTACCTTTCGACCTGAAGCAGATGCATATCGTCAGCGTGGTACTGAACGACGCCGATTTTCACACCGCCGAGCGGATGGCGGCGGCCATCGACCGTGCGCTTGGCTCTGCCCGCGCCCATGCCGTCGACAGCCGCCGTGTGGAGATTGCCGGCGCCCCGGATGAGGACATTGCGGCACTGCTGGACCGGGTGGAGGCTGTCGAAATCGAGGTGTTTCCGAGGGCGCGCGTGGTCGTCAATGAGCGGACCGGAACCGTTGTCATCGGGGGCACGGTTCGCCTGCAGCCGGTGTCGATTCTGCACGGAGGCCTTTCGGTGAATGTAATCTCCGAGATCAAGGTCTCGCAGCCGAATCCAGGCTCCTCGGGAACGACGCAGGTGGTTGAACAAACCACGGTGCAGGCTGTGGACAAGCCGGTAAACCGCATCGACTTGAAAGAGGGAGCGACGGTTGAGGATCTGGTTCAGGAATTGCAAAGGACGGGAGCAGGAGCCCGGGACGTGATCTCAATCCTGCAGGCCATGAAGGCGGCCGGCGCGCTCGAGGCTGACCTGGAAGTCCTGTAATGCAGGTTCTCTGACGGAGGTGCTCGAATGCATTCGATCGCAGCGGTAACCGCGACAGTCAGCGGAGAAATCGCAGCCACTCCACAGCCCAGGCTGGTGCGGGCGGCGCACGAGTTCGAGGCGCAGATGATGAAAGAGTTGATGAAGCCCATGACCCAGGCCAGCTCGCTGACGGGAGAGGACGCAGACTCTGACAGCGGCTCAGGCGCCGGCGGGGCGCTGGGCGAGTTCGCATCGGAGGCTCTGGGACGGGCACTGAGCGAGCGGGGAGGGTTTGGGATTGCGACCAGCATCGTCAAGGATCTCTCCCATTCTGGTAACAAGGCTGTAACCGGGCCGGTAACCGGAAACCTGCACAGGAATACCGTCATAAAGGCTTCTGAATGACTAGAGTGATTAGAAGAACCGCCGATAGACCCAGCAAGGAGCAATGCGTATGGACATTCGCAACAGTCTTGATGGATTGAAGTCACTTTTGGGAGTGACCACCCCGGCCCCGGCCGCGCCGCAGACCCGGAGCAATACGGCAGCCGGCGGAAGCGCGCTTGGCAGCGACCAGGCTACGTTCAGCAGCGCCGGGAGCGAAGTTTCGCTGACGGCTGCCGAACCGGGCGTGCGCGCGGATAAGGTGGCCTCGGTTCAAGCTGCTCTTGCGGCAGGAACCTACAATGTGCCGGCATCGGCGGTGGCGTCCAAAGTAGTGGACACAATGCTGGGCGGCGAACAGTAATCATGGCGGCAAGCCGGCGGGACTGGGCTGCGCCGGGGTGTAAGGCTTTTGCTGCGGAAGGCACGACGGCGAACGAGCTGTGCCGATTGCATGTGCGGAGACAGGCAGGAACGGGAAGCAGCCATCTCGAAGGAAAGGAAAGCGGGCAATGCGGGAGTTTGGGTGGCAGCCGGAGCTGAAGGAGCTAGTCATAGAGGCATCGAGGGCGTTGGCTTGCCTGGATGCGGACCGGTTGGAGGAGCTGGCGTTGTCGTGTCAGGCACTGAGCCGGGATCTGGCCCCGGCGACCGCGGCGCAGCGCAGGTTGCTGGCCGGTCAGGCTCGGAATGCCATGGGGGATATGGCGGTGTTTGCCAGGGTGCTGGAAGTGACGCGGGCCAATCTGCACGTGATGAATCGCTTGCGGGAGCTGCGTGCAGGCCGGTTGGAGTACAAGGAGCTTCCGGGCCGGGGCTGGGCGCGGACGGAGAGCAGTCATGGGGACAATTAGCTCGGCATTCAGCCTGATGTCGGGTGCGCTTGACGCCGACCAGTCGGCACTGAGCATTGTGGCCAACAACGTGGCCAATGCAAACACTCCCGGATATACGGAGGAGACTCCCAACTGGCAGCAGAACGCGCCCCTTGAAATCAACGGAGTCTCTTTGGGAGCCGGGGTTACGGAGACGGGCGCCACATCGTTGCGGGACCGGGTGCTGGAAGAGCGGCTGGATCAGCAGCAGCAGTTGGCATCGGCATCGGGAACGCGGCTGACCGCGCTGGATGGCGTCCAGGCTTTGTTCACGCCAGACTCCGGCTCAACCGCTTCGGCGGCCGGAGATATCGGCAGCGACATGACCAGCTTCTTCAGTTCCTTCTCGTCGCTGGAGGCCAATCCCACCGACAATGCGCTACGCCAGCAGGTACTTTCCTCTGCGGCAACCCTGGCAGGCGATGTGTCCAACGCAGCGGCCAGCCTGAACGCGCAGAGGTCGGCCCTTGATCAGGAGGCAAGCGGCGTCACCAGTCAGGTGAACTCGCTCACGGGCGCCATTGCCCAACTGAACCAGCAGATTCAGTCCACCTCGCCTGACGCCGATGCGGGGACGCTTGAGGACCAGCGCCAGCAGGACCTGAGCCAGCTTTCGCAGTTGATCGGCATCAACCAGATCAAAACCGAGAACAACGGGCTTTCGATTACGACCACTTCGGGGCAGCTACTGGTCTCGGAAGGGGCGAGTTACCAGTTGACGACCGGGACGGCTGGCGGGGTAACTCACTTCTTTGTGGGGACGACGGACGTGACATCGCAACTGGCCGGCGGGGGCGGCGAACTGGGCGGATACTTGACGGCGCGCGACCAGGACATTCCCGGCGTTCTGTCTTCGCTCGATCAACTTGCCTACAGCGTCTCCACTCAGGTGAATTCGCTGAACAACGGGGGAACCGATCTGGATGGAGCGAGCGGGACTACCGCCAATCCTCTTTACATCTTCAACCAACCCACTGCGGTGGCTGGCAGCGCGGCCTCCATGAATGTGGTGATGACCGATCCCAACCAGATCGCTGCCGCCGGGTTGGGGCAGGGCACGGGCGACAACACCAATGCCGCGGCGATGGCGAATTTAGCAAATCAATCGATTGTCAGTGGCTTGTCGCCGACCAACTACTTTTCCAATTTTGTCTCCACACTCGGTGCGACCGTCTCAGGCGTGCAGGCCGAGAATACGGCGCAGAATGCCTCGGTCACCCAGCTACAGACGCAGAACAATGCGCTCTCCAGTGTCAGTCTGGACGACGAAGCTTCTTCTATGACGACGTTGGAGCGCAGTTATCAGGCAGCTTCGCAGGTGTTTACGATGCTCAATACGATCATGGCCGCGGCATTGAACCTTGGCGATCAGACAACAGTTTCCTAAGCAGCCAAAAGCGCGGACGTTCGCGAGACGCTAGAGGAACCGTTCAGGTTAGTGGAGGACTGCAATGCGGGTGGATCCGAATTATGTATCGAATCTGGTTGGTTCGCTCGATCAGGCCCAGGCAAGCCAGGAGCAGTTGACGGCCGAGCTGTCGAGTGGCGTAAGCATCACTTCGCTTAGTCAGAATCCGGTCGCTTCCGGTCAAAATGTCTTGTTGCTCAACCAGATTCAGCAGGATGATTCATTCACGCAAAGCTCGAGCCTTGTCACCGGGCAGTTGCAGGTGGCCGATTCGACCCTGGGCAGCGTGGTTTCGCAACTCACCCAGGCCATTTCACTGGCTACGAGCGCCAATAACGGCACCCTGAACCCAAGCGATGTAAAGTCCATCGGGAATCAGGTTTCCGGCATCCTCGATGAGGTGCAGTCGCTGGCCAATACCAATTACCAGGGTCAGTACATCTTTGCCGGCGGGCAGACTTCAACGACTCCGTTCACCACCTCGACTAACACGTCGCCCGGCACCACTACCTATAACGGCGACGAGGATGTCAACTATCTCCAGACGCCCAACGGTCAAAAGATCCAGTTAAATGTGCCGGGCGATCAGATCTTTTCTGCCAGCGGCTCGAACAGTGTCTTTGGCGCTCTGAATAACCTGGTGGCCGATTACGCCAGCGGCGCCGTCGACACCGCCCAGGCCGTGAGCGATACGACTGCGTTGAGCACGGCGATGAATTACGTCTCCCAGCAGCGCGTGACCATCGACAACTCGATTACCCAGATCACAGCCGCTTCCGACGCAGTGACCAGCGATCAGACCCAGCTGACCACTGCACAGACCAATCTGATGCAGGCCGATGTGGCCACGGTTTCTACGCAGCTCTCTCTCGCAGAGACCCAGCAGACGGCGCTTGAAGACGTGATTGCGCAACTCGATTCGGCGTCGAACAGCTTGTTCAGCAAGCTGCAACCATGACCAGTGCTCCTGGATCATGTTGATCCCGCAGTGAGGCTCCTTTCGCATTCACCGCCGCGGCGCCCGGTCTATACTTTATGCAGAAGGACACATCTTGTTCGCCCCGATTCGATTCATATGGAATGCAACGCGCGGCCATCGGCTGGCTCCGTGGCGCAGCGAGTACCTCCGCTGGCGGGTCGAGACCTACTCCGGCCTGCGGGCCGAAAAGTTGACAGCCAAAGGTGTGCTTGGCTTTGTCTGGGCCTCGCGCTGGGAGCTCTTGAGTTTTCTTGCCTGGACGGGCCGGCTGGATCGCGAAGTGCATAAGCGGGTGTAACAAAGAACAGTGATCAGTGGTCAGTGATCAGTGGACAGCAAAAGCATGGGCGACTTGGGCCGATTGTGAATCGACTTAAATGGCCTTGTCTTTTTATTCAACATTTGAGCCCATGCAGTTGATCGTTAGGAACTGACCACTGACCAGTGATCACTGTTGTCCGGAGCTTTTTCACGCATGAGGATTCGACAGATTCAGTTGGTTCACGCAGTCATTGCGGCATCGCTTGTGACGGCCTTAGCCGCCACGGCGCAACAGATGCCCCCGGCAGAACCTCCGCTTCCGCTCCCGTCCGCTCACCGCGACGCTCCGACTCTGCGTGTGACTGCGAATGAAGTGCTGGTGCCCACGCTCGTGGAGAAGCGCGGCGGCGGAATTGTCTACGGCCTGAAGCCGGACGACTTTGTGCTTGAGGACAACGGCGTGCCGCAAAAGATTCGGGTGCAGGAGGAGATGGACATGGCGCCGGTGTCGCTGGTGGTGGCCGTCGAGGAGGGCGGAGTCAGCGTGCTCGAATTCGACAAGCTGGCGAAGCTCGGTCCGCTGCTCGACCTGTTTCTCTCCGACGGCAGGAGCCAGGCGGCGCTGGTGGGCTTCGATTCCAAGCCGCATCTGATTCGGGACTACACGCACTCCAGCGAGGATGTGAACGACGCGCTCAAGCACCTCCAGCCGGGCAACGGCGGCGATGCGATTCTGGATACCGTGAGCTATGCTGTGGATCTTCTGGAGTCTCAGCCCAAGGAGTATCGCCGCGTTCTGCTGTTGATCAGCGAGGAGCGCGACCATGGCAGCAAGCACACCAAGCCGGAGCAGCTGATCCAGAAGATTGGCAGGTCCGACGTGCTGGTGCTGAGCGTATCGTTTTCTCCATCGCGCGCCGAACTGCTTCACGATATCAAGGACAATGGCGACAACCGGACCATGAACATGGTTTCGACCCTGGCCATGATCGTGCAGGCCTTCAAGAAGAATGTGGCCAAAGAGGTTGCCCACATGAGCGGCGGAGAGTACACCACCTTCACCGGCGACAAAGGCTTCGAGGCGCGGGTTGTGGACGCAGCCAAACACGCGCGCAATCGCTATCTGATTACCTTCAGTCCCTCCGATCCAACGCCGGGGCTGCATACAATCCGTGTAAGAACCGCGCAGGACTACGGTGCGCGGGTCGTGGCTCGGGCGAATTATTGGCTGGCGGCGGAGCAGTAGCCGATTCGAGCAGGGAACAGGCATTCAAATCGGGAATCATTTCGTATGTTCTTGCGAGTCCTGGACAAAATGCCGCGTGATTTATGGCATAATGTCCTTATGACGGCAAGTGCATCAACGCAGGTTGTGGCGGAACCAGCAGGGGCGGAATCTGCGGCTTTGGCAGAAGCGAATCCGACTTATGCGAAGCTTGCTCAATTCCGACCCGATTGGAGAGAGGTTGAGCGTGGCCTCCCGATCTCCCGACTTGAAGAGTTCTCCGCATATTCCGGTTTTGCCCTCAAAGACCTATTGGAGGCGGTGATCCCTGCGCGGACCCTCAAGCACCGCCGCCAGCGAAATGAACCGCTCAGCATGGACGAATCGGATCGGCTGGCGCGTGTCGCAAGACTCTACGAACTTGGCGTCAAGATCTTTGGCAATCCTGATAAAGCGCGCAGGTGGCTGTCAAAGCCAAAACACAGGTTCGACGGACGCTCCCCGCTGGCCATGATGCGAACGAGCCTTGGCGGGAATGCAGTCGAGGAAATGCTTTACCAGATTGATGAGGGTGTTTTCGCCTGACGCTACTCCGCAATTCCCGCAGGGAATTGCATTGACGTTATGAAGACTATTGTGGAGCGACCGTTTGTCCATCCTCTGGCGAATCAGCGATCACGTAGATCTGGACGGCTTTGGCGGCAGGAAGTTTTCCTCGCGTTGGACCAGCCTGGGCAGACGCGTGGTTTATATGGCGGAGTCACCTGCCGGAGCTTTGCTGGAAGTTTTGGTGCATGTGGAGCTTGAGGAAGACGAATTACCGGACGAGTATCAACTCATGCAAATCTCTGTGCCTGATGACCTCTCCATTCGAGAGCTCGATCATCCGCTGTCGCAGGACTGGAGAGAGCGGCAGCGTATCACGCAGCGAATAGGCGATCATTGGCTGGCTTCCCGCGAAACTCCGCTGGCCCGCGTACCATCTGCAATCATGCCCCACACCTGGAACTATTTGCTGAATCCGGAGCATCCAGAAGCCCGGCGCGCGCGCGTCATAGAAGTCATCAAAGAGCGATTTGACAACCGGCTATTCCGTTTTGGCGCCCGTTGACGGTGGCCAGTTTGCATTCGGGTTCCGGTCGGGCCGCCGAATAGCGCCGTGCCGCGCATTCATGGTAATCTCACACTAGACACTGAAGAGTGGACCTGAGAAGACAAGAGGAGTAACACACGCCGTGCTGGCGACTGCTAAGAAAACAACCCTGATTGAACGCTTCCGCACCCATGATTCGGACACCGGTTCGCCGGAAGTCCAGATCGCGATTCTGAGTGAGCGGATTGGTGAACTGACCGAGCATTTCAAGACCCACAAGAAGGATCACGCTTCCCGTCGTGGACTTTTGATGCTGGTCAGCAAGCGCCGCCGCCTGCTGGATTACCTGAAGACGCACGATACCGATCGCTATCGCGACGTGATCGGCAAACTCGGTATCCGCAAGTAATCAGAAAGCCAACATTGACCCGGAAGCGCCCAGACCGGACATTGGTCACGGCCCCCGTTCCACCCAGAACCTGGGGCCATGGTGTACCTGGCGAATTGCACCCACTGCCAGGGCTTGTGCACAGCTATCGGCTGAGCGCGGTCCCGGCGTGCCGATCGGCATACAGGCCGGGAGAATCCGCTCCCCCGCGTACACTCCACTCTTTTGCGCGCAGTCTGCATTCCCTCATGCCATTCGTCAGCTTCCCAACACCCTCCGGCGCATTCCCCCTAACAAGTTTTCCAAGCGAACAAAACGAAACGAGGACTCTATGTCTACCAAGCATGAAGTAGCCGTCGAGCTTGCCGGCGGCAAGCGGTTGGTCTTTGAGACCGGCCGCATGGCCAAGCAAGCCTCTGGCGCCGCACTGGTGACCACGGGCGAAACCGTTGTTCTGGCCACTGCGGTGGCTTCTCCAGACCCCAGGGAAGGCATCGACTTCTTCCCCCTCACCGTGGATTACCGCGAATACACCTACGCGGGCGGGCGCATCCCCGGTGGCTTCATCAAGCGCGAAGGCCGGCCTAGCGAAAAAGAAGTTCTGACCTGCCGCCAGATCGACCGCCCCATCCGCCCGTTGTTCCCCGACGGATTCCGCAATGAGACCCAAGTCATTGCGCTGGTCTTTTCCGCCGACAAGGAAAACGACCCCGATGTGGTTGGCATCAACGCCGCAGCCTGCGCGCTGGCTCTGTCCGACATTCCTTTCAGCGCCACCGTCGGCGCTGTCCGCGTTGGCCGTGTGGATGGTGAGTTCGTCATCAACCCCACCTATTCTGAGCGCGCCGCCACCACGGTAAACATCATGGTCGTCGGCCATAAAGACGGAATCGTCATGATCGAATCGGGCGCCAAGGAAGAGACTGAAGAGGTGATCCTGGCGGCCATCGAGTTTGCCCACACGGAGATCAAGAAGATCGTCGCGGCTATCGATGAACTCGTCGCCCTGGCCGGCAAGCCCAAGCGGGCGTTTACCGCGCCGGAGTTTGACGAGGCTTACTTCGCCGAGCTCAAAGCCAAGATCGGCGACCGGCTCAAGGACGCTCTCGACACCAAGGTCCACGGCAAGACAGAAAGCCAGACGCTCATCAAAGACATCAAGGCGGAGCTGGCAGCGGAATTGCCCGCGGACGATCCGGCTGCGAAGAAGAAGCTGGCGCACTATTATGAGCATCTGCGCGAACGGACCTTCCGCGAGCAGGTGACCAAGGACCGCATCAGGCCCGATCGCCGCGCCTTCGACGAGATCCGTCAAATCACCATCGAAACCAGCGTTCTGCCCCGCGTTCACGGCTCAGCGCTGTTTACACGCGGAGAGACGCAGGCCCTGGTTACGGCTACTCTGGGCACCACCGACGACGGCCAGCGTCTTGAGAGCTATGAAGGCGAGAAGAAGAAGCCCTTCATGCTCCACTACAACTTCCCGCCCTTCTGCGTGGGCGAGACGGGCCGCATGACCGGCACAGGCCGTCGCGAGATTGGCCACGGAGCACTGGCTGAGCGTGCCATTTCCGCAGTTCTGCCCAGCCCTGAAGAGTCTCCCTACACCATCCGCATCGTCTCCGACATTCTGGAGTCCAATGGCTCTTCGTCAATGGCTTCAGTCTGCGGCGCAAGCCTGGCGCTCTTTGATGCCGGCATTGCGCTCAAGGGGGCGGTTGCAGGCGTGGCCATGGGTCTGGTCAAGGAAGGCGACGACTACGCCATCCTTACTGACATTGCCGGCGCGGAAGACCACTACGGAGACATGGACTTCAAGGTGGCAGGCACCCGCAAGGGCATCACCGCACTGCAAATGGACATCAAGATCGGCGGCCTGACCCACGAGATCCTTCAACAAGCTATGGAGCAGGCACGCAAGGGCCGGCTCTTCCTGCTGGACAAGATGGACGCGGTGCTCGACGGACCGCGTACGGAGCGTTCGGCCTACGCGCCCCGCATCGAGACCGTGATGATTCCCACCGACAAGATTCGCGACCTGATCGGAAAGGGTGGCGCCACCATCCGCGGCATCATCGAGCAGACCGGCGCCAAGATCGATGTGGATGACACCGGTCGGGTCAACGTCGCCTCCTGCGACAGCGAGGGCTTGAAGAAGGCGCTCGAAATGATCGGCAACATCACTGCCGTGCCAGAGATCGGCAAGGTCTATCTGGGCAAGGTGGTGCGATTGGCTGAGTTCGGCGCGTTTGTCGAGCTCTTCCCCGGCACCGATGGCCTGTTGCACATCTCCGAGATTGCGGAGCATCGCGTGAAGGAAGTGAAGGACGAGCTGCGCGAAGGCGATCAGGTGATGGTCAAGGTTCTCGCTATCGAAGGCAATCGGATCAAGCTCAGCCGCAAGGCGCTCATCAAGGAGCAGAAGGCAAAGCTTGCTCCATCGGCTCCGGTCGAGGCGGATGAATCGGGAATTGCAGTATCCGAGTCTCCGGCCGCACCCGCCGCGCCGGTCTCACAGGCCAAGCCCCGCAACGAGTTCGACGAACGTCAGCCGAAGTCCAACCAGAGCACGATCCTTATTGAGGGTGGGGACGATTTCGACGACGAAGCGGGCGAAGAGTTCGACGAAGAGAGCGAACCAAACTTCAACCGCATCGAGGGTGCGGCTGTTCCGGCTGGACAATCTGCACAATCTGGACAGCCTGGACAAGCGGCTGGCGCGGGCCGTCCCCCTGCCAACAACAACAATCGTCGCCGTCGGCGTCGCAGGCCAGGTGGTCCCGGTGGTGGCCGCGGACCAGGCAGCGGTGGTGGTCAGGGTTAACAGGCAGCATCGTTAGAAGAAAAAGGGAAGGCCCGGACAAACTGTCCGGGCCTTTCTGGCTGTGGTTCCCATCATTCGATGCGCATCGGAGCGCCTTCGACAGATTTGCGTTTGCCTCTTCGTCTGCGATGCGTCAAGCTGCTTGGACCTTATTCAAGAGCAGGGAGCAAATAGGGCACTGCAAGCGTTGCTTCTTCAGTAAAGTTCCCAGAGTCATACTTGGCGTCGTACATCCGCAAATCTGCCGCGACGCATAGAGACTCCAAGTCATCTGCGTCATCTGGAAACACCGCGATGCCGACGCTGGCTCCGATCCGGACCTCTTTTCCGCATAGTTGCAGAGGCTCGTCAAGGATCTGCTTCAAAGCCTCGGCTACATGGATGGCGTCTTCTCGGCTGGTGGGTTCCTCCAGAATGATAGAAAACTCGTCGCCGCCTGTTCTCGCCACGGTGTCGGAACGACGGACACGTTCAGAGAACATCGTTGCAACGTGCTGCAACACCAGATCTCCCATGTGATGGCCCATCGTGTCATTGACCTGCTTGAAGCGGTCCAGGTCCACAACCAACAAGGCTGCGTGTGTTTCGGAGCGGCGAGCACGCTCCAGGGCGCTGGCCAGGCGGTCCTGGTACAAGCGGCGATTGGGCAGTCCGGTCAGATGGTCGTGCAGAGCCAAATGCCGGTTATGTTCGATCTGGTCTTCAAGCAACAGGAGGATCATGCCGACGGCCACCACATATTTTGGCAGGTTCCATACCTCGCTCTCGATATGGACATTTGGCAGAAATGCATTCAACCATGGTGCAACGGCGAACACCGAAGCCCATGCCAGAAACCCGGCGACAGTGATGAACGATCCGGCCGTGGCGTGGCGATAAGCGAACCAGAAATGGATACAGCAGCCGAAATAGACGGTGAACAACACCGCATTGAGAGCCAGGTCGGGACCATTGCCGGGCCGATGCTGAGTGAGGAGCAGGACGGTCGAGAGAGTGCAATAAAGGCCGACCGCAACCAAACGTAAAGGGTTGCTAAACTTCCTCACCGCCACCAGCGCCACCAAGAGCGGCAACGCGCCAACCAGAGCCGCGGCTGGATTCAAGGCCCAGTCCGCTTTCGGACTGGCAGAGATCAGAGCGATGTAGAGTGTATTCGTTCCCCCCAACGCCGCGAACATCCAGCGGCTGGAAGTTTCTCGGCGGTAGGGAACAGATGCCCACATGAAGAGGAGCCCCGCCCAGATCAATGCGGACAGCCCGATAAACCCTGCTAGTTCTCCCCAAATGCCCTGAAGATTCAAGAAGAGAAAGGCGAAAAAGTGCAAGGCGATCATCACCCAGCCGGTGAGCCAGATTCCAGAAACAGGCGTCGGGTTGCGTCGAGACACGGATGCAAAGGCCGCCGTCAACAGGGCAATGGCCGCCAGGTCCGGAATCTCACTCCAATTCACCACTCGCACCTCAGGGCAGGGATGCTGCCTTCTAATAGAATCGGCGCTCTTTTCGGCATTGCTATCACCCATTTGTAGTAGGGCCGAAACTTGCGAGTAAACCATCGTAATCAAATCAAGAAACATCCACAGTGATCGATTGGCGACCAAGGCAGATATCCTAAAAAACAAAAATGAAAGCTCAACCAAGCAAAGGAAAACCGCCAGAGGCCCGTTTCATCTCCCGTGGGTCGGCAAAGCCGGTGGACGACTGACACAATAGGATGGGCTCGTGCAGAGGTTTCCCTAGGTTGATTCGAGCGGTCAGTCTGCGGCCGTCTCACCCTCTTTGGGATTAAATACATTTCCCATGCGCATAATTTGCGCGCCAACGCCGCGCAGCTTCTCCTCGATGCGCTCGTAGCCGCGGTCCATATGATAAACGCGGTCCAGAATGGACTCTCCATCGGCTACCAACGCAGCCAGCACCAGCGAAGCCGAAGCCCGAAGGTCCGAACACATGACCGCAGTTGCGGAAAGTCTGGCCGGTCCTCGCACGGTGGCTGTGCTACCGTCCACTTTGATGTTGGCGCCCATCCGCACCAGTTCCTGGACGTGCATGAAGCGGTTCTCGAAGATATTCTCCTTGACCATGCTGACGCCTTCGGCCTGCGTTGCCAGCGCCATGTACTGTGCCTGCATGTCGGTGGGGAAGCCAGGGTACTCCTCCGTTGAGATGTCAGCCGCGCGCAACTGTCCGTCTGCGCGCACGCGGACTGTATCGGGCCCTGGAATATCTACCCGGACCCCGGTCTGTTCCAGTTTGGCGATCACTGCGCCCAGGTGAGACGGGTTGCAGTTGGCCACAATCAGATCGCCGCGAGTGATGGCTCCAGCCACCAGAAACGTCCCCGCCTCAATGCGGTCGGGGTTGATGCGGTAGCGCGCACCATGGAGCCGCTGCACGCCCTTTATTCGAATAGTGGAGCTGCCAGCCCCCTCGATCTTCGCACCCATCGCGGTCAGCAGTGCGGCGAGGTCGGTAATCTCGGGCTCGCGGGCGCAGTTCTCCATGAGGGTTTCGCCCTCCGCCAGCACGGCCGCCATAAGCAAGTCCTCTGTGCCGGTGACAGTGATCCTGTCGAAGACCAGATGCGCACCCCGGAGCCGCTCCGCGCGCGCCTCCAAATAGCCATGTTCCTGGGTGATGGTTGCGCCCATTTTTTCCAAACCCTTGATGTGCAGATCGATCGGTCTGCCGCCAATGGCGCATCCGCCGGGCATGGCCACGCGCGCCATTCCGGCGCGAGCGACAAGCGGACCGAGCACCAGGGAACTGGCTCGCATGGTTTTGACGATTTCATACTTTGCCTCGGGGTCCGAGAGGGTCCGGCAACTGATCGTGGTGCGATGTTGCGCGCGCCCGTAGCCAAGCTCGACCTCTGCGCCCATCGACACCAGCAACCGCCGCTCAGTCTCGATATCCCGCACTTGAGGAACGTTCTCGAGCGTGACCTCGTCCTCGGTGAGAATCGCGGCGGCCATGCAGGGCAGCGCCGAGTTTTTAGCGCCCGAGACACGGATCGTACCCACCAGAGGATTGCCGCCGCGAATGACAAATTTATCCATGAATAGGGAACAACTCCTAGCCTCTTAGTGTAAATCGGAGTAGGGCTAGGACGGAAAGCATGCGTGCAATGTGCGTCTGGTATGCTCCCTATCGTGGGGTCCCGCTGGCTGGAAAGCTGACAATTCCGTGTTTCGTGCTATCATTCAAACAGATAGCGGGAGGAATCGCATGATGAAGAACCTTCGCGACGATGAATGGGAAGGCCAAGTAGGCTGACCTTAGTCTTTCTTCCACCTCAGCCTGAGTCGGATGCCAGAGTAGGCGATTTCCGGCGGAAGAAAGCTTCCCGAATATCTCACCCCCGGCCAATTGAGTTGCGATTTGGCATCGCAAAGAGTCTTGTTGGGAATTGGGTATCCACTCTCTTCCCACGATCATGCCCCGCCGCTCCCAGGCTCCAAGTAAATCTCGATGCAAAATTCAATCATTTCTCTCGCGGATTTTTGGCGTAAGGTAAACTCCTCTTCCCCTTCAAACTTAAGAGCTCGTGCCATGCGTGACCATCTGTAGGAGACTTCAATTGTCCGTGCTTCCTCGGGCTCAATTCTTGACAGGAAGAAAATGCATGTTGACTTTTTTCTGCTCTGATTGACCTTCGGAAAATATACGACCCCATTGGGATGATTAATGTCCCGGACCTGGAAATCAATATCGATCAAGCTTTCAGCGGGGTCGGCATAATCCCGAACGCTATACCCGCGCTCCATGAAGTAGACAGGGTCTTTTCCTGCGCGAACTTGGTAGGTCCGCCGCACCTGCGCGGTGAAATCCTTCCCTAATTGGTAGACAAAATGGATCTTTTCAATCGTCAGATCGGGCGAATGACCCTCTGGAAACAGCCTCCTGCAAAGATGTCCAGCTGCACGCATTACCCCGCGTAAAGTCCGTTCTGTGTGGTCATTTCGTCCGCGGAGTTCAGCCCGGATCCAAAGAAAAAAGAAGACGCAGGAGAGAAACATCCAGGTGGAAACTGCAAGGAATAGCCAGCTTCGAATCTCGACCTTGTGGGGCTCTGGCTCTATGTTGAGGCCTATCAGGAGGAAGCTGGTCATCAGTTCCCGGGCATCTCTTAGATGAACCAAGAACTCAACTATGACGATAAGAAGAGCGAAGGCCAGCGAGAGCACGCCGATCTTGGATGTGTTCGATAATTGCCCCATCCAGCGGTAAACAACACTCCGACGGTCGACGGCCCAGCCCGGCATCTTCATTTGCAAGAGCCCTCCGATCACTGGATGATGGAGAATCTGCCCTTTTAGAGCTCCAGCACATTATCCTCAATAGCCAGCCTTACGTTACCGTCCGACTTTGCCAAGCGGCGAACCGCTTCGGGCTTGTCGACTCTGGCTTTGAGCATGACCAGGGCAACGGGGACGCTGCGTCCTGCGCTCTTGATGGTCTGCACTGCGGTCTCGCGGTCGATCTTGCAGGCCTTCATGAGGATGCGAATGCCGCGCTCGACCAGTTTCGAGTTCTGCATATGCACGTTCACCATCAGGTTCTCGTACACATAGCCAAGCCGCGTCATGGCGCCGGTGGTGATCATGTTCAGAATCATCTTCTGGGCGGAGCCGGCCTTCATGCGTGTGGAACCGGAGACAACCTCGGGGCCGACGTCGGCAATGATGGCAATATCGGCTGCCGCTGCCAGAGGAGTGTCGTGGTTGCAGGTGACAGCCGCGGTGTGCGCTCCGCGGGCGCGTGCGTAAGCCACGGCGGCAACAACATAAGGAGTGCGGCCTGAGGCGGAAACTCCCACCACAACGTCCTTGCGTGTGGGGCGGCGGCGGGCGATGTCCCGCTGACCAAGCTCTTCGGAGTCCTCGTTGACCTCGACGGCCGAGGCTAACGCTTTCGGTCCGCCGGCCATGATGTACTGCACCTGTCCCGGAGCCGACGAGTACGTGGGCGGACATTCTGAGGAGTCGAGCGCCGCAATGCGTCCGCTGGACCCGGCGCCGATATAGATCAGCCTGCCGCCATCGCGAAGGCTACGGGCCACTTGATCAATGACCTGCGCAATCTCTGGAATGGCCTTCTTGACCGCAACCGGAACCTTCACGTCCTCATGGTTGATGATGCGGGCAATTTCCAGCGCGGATTTTGTGTCAAAGCCTTGAGAAGCCTCGTTCTGGCTCTCAGTTGTCAATTCTTGAAGCAGGGAGGCCTGGTCTCTCTTGAAGTCATTTGCTTCGGCGCCGGGCGTGTCCTGCATCGTCGAGCTTGTTAGCATCGCGTCTGTCCCCAACTTTTGATTGTATCTGGAAACCTGTCAAATCAAAGAGAATTCTGGTTGGCCGTACCCACCGGGAGAGCTGGAGGCTCAGCACTCCTTAAAGCGCCTCGCGAATGGCGTCGTGAAAAGCGGGCCTGACCTCGCGAATCAGCTGGCTCTGCCGGTCGGGCCAGGTTCTGTTGGTGAGCAGCGCAACGGCCACCTTGGCGTCCAGGTCAATCCAAAGAGAAGAACCGCTGAACCCCAGGTGCCCAATCGAGTGCCGCGAAAAATGCCGGCCGGATGAAGAGTTCTCAGAGGGGGTATCCCAGCCGAGCGCACGCGAACTGCCCTCCGGGCCCTGCCGTTTAGCGAAGAGCTCGATCGTCGCGCTGTCAAAGAGGGGCGGCTTTGCGGTTTCCAAAGCGGGCTTTCGCCCGGAATCCAGAATCTCGCCTGCAAAGCGAAGCAGGTCCGGCACATTGGAGAAGAGTCCGGCGTGACCACCAGCGCCTTTAAGCAGCCAGGCATTTTCGTCCTGAACCTCGCCCTGAATGCGGCGGTGGCGCAGGATCTGGTCTTCTTCCGTGGGTGGAATCAAGGACCGTACGTCGGGCGAAGGGCAGAATCCTGTGGCGGCCAACCCAAGCGGCTGAAACACCTCGTGGCGGACCCAGCTAGCGAGGTGCTCGTTCGTACAGACCTCCAGCGCCTTGCCGAGCAGAATGAAACCCGGATCGGAGTATTCGGCTCGCGTACCAGGCTCGGCTTCAATGGGCAACTCCAGGCAGGCGCGAAACAGAGCGGTCGGCGTCGTGGCTGTGCGGAAGAACTCAACATAGCCCGGCAGCCCTGAATTGTGCGCCAGCACGTGACGCAGCTTTATATGGCGTGCGCGCTGATCCAGGCCGCGGCCCACGACAAAACCAGGCAGCAAATCGCCAAGAGGCGTATCCAGATCGAGCTGGCCACGCTGATAAAGCAGCATCGTGGCGGCCGTCGTAGCCACCACTTTGGTAAGGCTGGCTACGTCGTAAATGGTCTCGGGGGAGACGGCTGGCGCGTCTTTGTCATAGGTGAAGCTGCCCAATGCGTCCTGGAGGACGATTGCTCCGCTTGCCATCACTCCAAACGCACAGCCGGGAAAGGCATGGGCGGCGATTGCGGCGGCCAGCACACGGTATACGGCGGCGAACCGGCCATCTGGGTCGCTGGCGGAAACGTTGGTCGGGGTGATTGTTGACTCCATCGCTGCATTGCATCGTAACGCGGATTGTGACCCGTCGCCGCATCTTCCGTCCTATTTTTTACGTTACGGCCGCTAAATGACGCTATCCTTGGATGCGAACGATTCGTCTACTGCAACAAGGGCTTATACGGAGGAGTTGATGCGTCTGTTGCGCGGAACGTTAATGACAATGATCGCTATGTGCCTGGTTGTTGCGGCTTCCGAGATTAGTTTAGCCCAGGCGCCTGCCGTATCCGATCCTGCCGCAAGTGCACCGGCACAAGCACCCGCCGCGTCCACCTCCAATGCAAACCAGGTAGCCCCGACCCCAACTGCTGCATTGCCTCCCGAAACGGCAGTCTCCACTTCGTCGACCGCGTTGGCGCCGACGGCGCCCACTCCTCAACCTGCTCCAGAGAAGAAGATCTACACCGTCCCAGCCGGCACCAAGGTACTGCTGCAATTGCGCAGCGGCATCAATACCAGGAGCGCCAAACCCGGCGATGGCGTCTACCTCGCTTCGACTTTTCCGGTCGTTGTCGGCAACAGGGTCATGATTCCTTCCGGGGTTTATGTCCAGGGTGTGGTGGACCGCGTTGTGCGCGCAGGGCGCGTGAAGGGAAAGTCGCAGTTGGATATGCACTTTACCTCGATGATTTTTCCCAATGGCACGGTGGTGGAGATTCCCGGTCTCGTGAATAGCCTTCCCGGTGCAAGTAAGCAGTCGGTAAAAGATGATGGCGAAGGAACTATCGAGCAGAACGGGGACAAGGGACGGAATGCCGCCAAGGCCGCGGAAATTGCGATTCCAACTGGAGGTACGGTTGGCTCGATAGGCGGCCTGGCTGCAGGGCATCCACTTGCCGGAGGCCTCGCCGGCTTGGGGGCAGGGCTTGCCACTGTCGGCCTGGTATCGCTCTTTACCCGCGGCGCCGACGTCAATATCGAGAGTGGAACGCAGGTGGAGATGAGTCTGCAGCGGCCTCTCCTGCTTGAAGATGAAAACCTGAGCGGCGTTGGACAGCCAGGCGGCGCTCCAACCTTCGTTCCCTCAGCCAACCAACCTAAACCGCTGGAAAAGCCCAACCGCGCCCGCATCTTATGTCCACCCGGGGGCCTTGGCTGCGCGTAATTTCGAGTAATCTAGAACAAGATGCAAACGGTTCCCCAAATCACCCCAGATCCCCAATCGACCGCAACCGTTGAAATGGACCCCGGCAAACCGGATCTGAACCCCGCCGCCGCCCCGCCACCCAAGGCCGGTGGAGTTGGGCTATGGATACGCGATTTGCTGATCTCGGCGGCTGCTTCGGTCCTTATCATTACCTTTCTCTACCAGCCGGTCCGTGTGGAAGGCACCAGCATGTTGCCGCGGCTGGAGGATCGCGACCGGCTATTCATCAACAAGTTTGTCTATCACATCGCGGCTATCGAGCGCGGCGACGTAGTGGTTTTTCACTATCCACGCGACCCGGAGAAAAGCTACATCAAGAGGGTGATCGCGCTGCCGGGAGACCGGCTGCGCATTGACCACGGTCAGGTCTGGCTCAACGGCAAGCCGCAGGTGGAGTACTACGTGCCTGAGGAGTTCCGCGACAGCCGGTCCATGGCGGAGATGGTGGTTCCCGAGGACTGCTACTTCATGATGGGAGACCACCGCTCCATCTCGTCGGACAGCCGCGAGTTTGGCCCCGTGGAGCGCTCGCTCATCTACGGAAAGGCCGTCTTCGTCTATTGGCCCACACGGGATGCTGGGGTGGTGCGGTAGTTCACCTCGAAACGACCCGGGAATCCACTGGTCAAAACCTGTTAGAATCGATTGAATCTACTCCCCGGAGACGCGATGCAGGCGATTCTGGCGCTCGAAGACGGGCGCATCTTCCGTGGCCTCGGCTATGGGCACCCAAGTGAAAGCCTGGGCGAGGTCGTATTTAATACTTCTCTTACCGGTTACCAGGAAATCGCCACCGATCCCTCCTACGCCGGGCAAATCGTCGTTCTCACCAACCCCCAGATAGGCAATTACGGCACCAACCAGGCAGACAACGAGTCGGCCAAGCCCTATATTGAGGGCCTGATCGTCCGCGAGTTTTCGCCCATCAGCTCCAATTGGCGGTCCGAGCAGGTGACCGACGAGTACATGGAGCGCTACCAGGTTCCGGTGCTGGCTGAGATCGACACGCGCGCTCTAGTTCGGCATTTACGCACGCACGGCGTGATGCGCGGGGTGATTTCAACCAATGTCGCCAACCCGGAGGCTCTCGTCCAAAAGGCCAGAAACATCCGCAAGATGGATGGGACAGACCTGGCCCGCGTTGTCTCGACGAAGACTATTTACCAGTTTGATTCCTCTGACAGCCGCAACCAGTCGGGCGACCCGATGCTGGTCGATGGATTCCTCCCAAAGGAAGAAACTCGCAGAAGCCTCCTTCATGTGGTGGCCTATGACTTTGGGATCAAGCAGAACATCCTCAGGATGCTCACCCGAGAAGGCTGCCGCGTGACAGTGGTTCCTGCTGAGACCACCGCCGAAGATGTGCTGGAGTTGAAGCCCGATGGAGTCTTTCTATCCAACGGTCCCGGCGACCCGGAGCCGGTCGATTACGCGGTTCGCTCCATTCGCAAGTTCCTGGGACGCGTGCCGGTTTTTGGGATTTGCCTCGGGCATCAACTCACTGGACTGGCTCTGGGCGGCCGTACCTACAAACTCAAGTTCGGCCATCATGGCGGCAACCACCCGGTCAAGAACATGACCAACGGCAAGGTCGAAATTACGGCGCACAATCACAACTTCGCCGTCGATCCCGACTCGATCAACGCCAACGAAGTGGAGTTGACGCACGTTGACCTGAACGACCAGACATTGGAGGGCCTGCGCCACAAGACGCTGCCCTTGTTCAGCGTGCAGTACCACCCCGAAGCCGCACCCGGCCCGCACGACTCGCACTACCTCTTCCACGACTTCCGGCAGATGATGGAGGAGTGGAAGGGATGAGGTGCGCCGTGAGCCCGGCTAGCGAAGTGAGAGCATTATGGCGAAACTCGTGAGCGGAAATCCGGAGTCGAGCGAGAAAAAGTGGCGCTTTCTTGATGGCAGCCGCCGAGGCGCCGTTGAGTTGGAATCCGCGGCTATCGGCTGGGGAGAATATCTTCCAGGTTGGAGATGGTCCGAGCATGTGGGCAAGCAATCCGGCGAGGAATCGCTGGCACATATCGGATACGTGGTTTCTGGGCAAATGGGAATTAAAGGCGCGGATGGGCAGGAGACAGTGGTGAGTGCAGGAGAGGCTTTCGAGGTGAGTGCGGGTCACGATGCCTGGTGCTGGGAGATACGCCGTGTTTGGCTCTGGACTTCGAGCACCTGGACTCAGTTCATCTTTTGGGGATGAAGGAGCGGAAGGGATGAGGCGTCCAACAGCAGAAAGACATTTTTTCGCAACCGCAGCGGGGCCTTGGCTCCGCTGTTTATTGAGACAAGCGTTTTGAAAGGGCACGACTTCAGTCGTGCCGAAAGTGTGTACAAGCAAGCTGCGGCTTTAGCCCCTGAGGGAAGGTTTTGAAACCCACACGCGAGCATGCAACGAACAACGCGCAGACCTACTTCGTCACCTCGGACGCGTGGGAACGTCGCGCTCTCTTCCATACGGTGTCGTGGGCGCGCCTGTTTTTTAAAGTACTGCTCTCGCACCGCGGTGAGGCGTATCTCTTGCATGAATTTGTTCTGATGCCCGATCATTTTCACTTGTTAATTACGCCCTTGGTTGCGCTTGAAAGGGCGGTCCAGCTCATCAAGGGCGGATTCTCATTTCAGGCCAAGAAGGAACTTGGATCAAACATGGAGATATGGCGCCGCGGCTTTGCAGATCACAGGATTCGCGACGCGGAGGACTATGACAAGCACCTCCATTACATTCATCTGAATCCGGTGAAGAAGCATTTATGTGCAAGTCCGGCCGAGTACCCGTACTCCTCGGCGTACCCGAGCTGGAAGCTGGACCCCATCCCTCAGGGGCTAAAGCCCGGAGGGTTCTTGGGGCCGGTCATCGGCACGACTGAAGTCGTGCCCTTTCAAAGCTACGGACGCGAGGGGCTAAAGCCACAGGAGATCCTTGAGGCGGCGATCGGCACGGCTGAAGCCGTGCCCTTTCAAAGCGGCGACAAGCCGGGGCTAAGGTCCGGAAAATCTCAATTGGTTTCTAGCGGCGCATCAAAAGCCGCGCCGTTCCAAAGCAACGACATCAACGAAGTTCAGGAACTAGCTCACAAACATGCCACGCAGAAATGACATTCAAAAGATCCTCGTGATCGGCTCGGGGCCGATTGTGATCGGCCAATCCGCCGAATTCGACTACTCCGGCACGCAGGCCTGCAAGGCGCTCAAGCAGGAGGGCTATGAGGTGGTGCTGGTGAACTCGAACCCGGCCACCATCATGACCGATCCTGACCTGGCCGACCGCACTTACATCGAGCCGCTCACACGCGAATACGTCGAAGAGATCATTCGCATTGAGGCAGCGATGCTGGCTGCCGATCCAGCTTCAGGCAAATTTGCGCTATTGCCGACAGTGGGCGGGCAGACGGCGCTGAACCTCGCTGTCGATCTGGCCGACGCGGGGATTCTGGATCGCTATAACGTCGAGCTGATCGGCGCCAAGTTGGAGGCTATCAAGAAGGCCGAGGACCGCCTGCTCTTCAAGGATGCGATGATTCGCATCGGCCTCGATGTTTCGAAGTCGGCGCTGGTGAACAACCTGCGCGACGGACTTGAATTTGCCAGTAAGCTGGGATTTCCAGTGCTCATCCGCCCCAGCTTCACGCTGGGCGGCACGGGCGGCGGCATTGCCTACAACCGCGAAGAGCTGATGGAGATTCTGGCCCGCGGCCTCGACCTGTCGCCAGTGCACGAGTGCCTCATCGAGGAGAGCGTACTGGGCTGGAAGGAATATGAGTTGGAGGTGATGCGCGATCTTGCGGATAACGTCATCATCATCTGCTCCATTGAGAACTTTGATCCCATGGGCGTGCATACCGGCGACTCGATCACCGTGGCTCCGGCGCAGACGCTCACTGACCGTGAGTACCAGAAGATGCGCGATGCTGCTATCGCAGTAATGCGCGAGATTGGCGTTGAGACCGGCGGCTCCAACGTGCAGTTTGCCGTCAATCCTGTCGACGGCCGCATGACGGTGATCGAGATGAATCCGCGCGTCTCGCGCTCCTCCGCGCTGGCGTCTAAGGCCACAGGCTTCCCCATCGCGAAGATCGCCGCCAAGCTGGCCGTGGGCTATACGCTGGACGAGATTCCCAACGACATCACGCGCAAGACGCCGGCCTGCTTTGAGCCGACCATTGATTATGTAGTGGTCAAGATCCCCAAGTGGCAGTTTGAGAAGTTTCCCGGCGCCGACGACACGCTGGGCCCGCAGATGAAGTCAGTGGGCGAAGTGATGGCCATTGGGCGCACCTTCAAGGAATCGCTGATGAAGGCGGTGCGTTCGCTTGAAACCGGCAAAAAGACCGACAGTGAGACGCTGGAACCGCGCCGGCTCACACAAAAATTAGTCACGCCGCAGCCCGATCGGCTCAGCTACATTCGTTTCGCCTTCGAGCGTGGCATGAGCGTGCGCGAAGTGGCCCGGCTTACCGGCATGGACCCCTGGTTCCTGCACCAGATTCGCGAGATCACGCTGGAACAGAACCAGATTGCAGCAATGCCGCCGGAGACCATTACTGACGACCAGTTGCGCCACCTCAAGCGGCTTGGGCTGAGTGACCAGCGCATTGCAGCGGAGTGGAAGCTGGAAGGCCACGCCGGCGTGAAGCAGGTGAGGGAACTGCGCGAAGGGAAGGGGATCAAGCCCGTCTTCAAGCTGGTGGACACCTGCGCAGCAGAGTTCGAGTCCATGACGCCTTACCTCTACTCGACCTACGACGAAGAAGACGAAGCGGCGCCGACCACTACGCACAAGGTCATTATTCTCGGCTCGGGGCCTAACCGCATCGGCCAGGGCATCGAGTTCGATTACTGCTGTTGCCATGCGGCTTTTGCGCTGAAGGAAGATGGTTACGAGACCATCATGGTCAACTGCAACCCTGAGACCGTCTCCACTGACTATGACACCAGCGACCGGCTCTACTTTGAGCCATTGACGCTCGAAGACGTGCTTGCGGTCTACAACCACGAGGCACAGTCGGGTGCTGAGATCGGCATGATTGTTCAGTTCGGCGGACAGACTCCGCTGAACCTTGCCCAGCGGCTGCGGGCGGCAGGCGTGCCCATTATCGGCACCTCGCCCGAGTCGATCGACCTGGCGGAGGATCGCAAGCGCTTCGGCAAGCTTCTGGAGGATCTGGATATTCCCCAGCCTCGCGGCGGCACGGCAACCAGTGTGGAAGAGGCTCTGGCCGTCGGCAAGCGGATCGGCTATCCAGTGCTGGTCAGGCCCAGCTACGTGCTTGGCGGCAGGGCAATGGTGATTGCGTATGACGCCGAGGCTGTGGCTCTTTACATGCGCCAGGCGGTCGAGTACTCCCAGGAGCGGCCGGTGCTCGTCGATCACTTCCTGGAGAGCGCTGTCGAAGTCGACGTCGATGCTCTCTGCGACTCCCAGGACGTAATCATCGCCGGCATCATGCAACATATTGAAGAAGCCGGCATCCATTCCGGCGACTCCTCTTGCGTGCTGCCTGCCGTGAGCATCCGTGCAGAGACGCTGGAGACGCTGCGCACCTATACCCGCAAGCTTGCTCTCGCGCTCAAGGTCGTCGGCCTCGTCAACCTGCAGTTCGCTATCCAGCGCGATGCGGCGGGCGAGGATCATGTCTACGTGATCGAGGTCAACCCCCGGGCCTCGCGGACAGTCCCGTATGTTTCCAAGGCGACCGGCATTCCGCTGGCCAAGATCGCGGCGCGGCTGATGACCGGGCGCAAATTGAGCGATCTGCTTCCGGCCCAACTTGCTTCAGGCAAGGACCTTGGAACCGGCGCACATTACTACGTAAAGTCTCCGGTCTTTCCGTGGTCAAAGTTTGCCGGCGTGGATACGGTACTGGGCCCGGAGATGAAGTCAACCGGAGAGGTAATGGGCGTGGCGGCCAGTTTTGGCGAGGCCTTTGCCAAGGCGCAACTCTCGGCCGGCCAGGTTTTGCCCACCGGAGGCACCATCTTTATCAGCGTCAACGACCATGACAAACCGGCGGCCATGCAATTAGCCCGCCGCTACGTTCAGCTCGGCTTCAAGATTGTAGCCACAGGGGGCACGGCGAGCGTGCTGGAGAGCGCTGGAGTTAGCGTCGAGCGGGTCTTCAAGGTGGAGGAGGGCCGGCCGAACGTTGTGGATCTGATCAAGGGCGACCGCATTCAGCTCATTGTGAATACCCCGCGAGGCCAGGACACGATCTTCGATGAAAAGGCAATCCGCCGGGCAGCGGTACTTGCGCGGATTCCAACCATCACCACCATCGCCGCCGCGCAGGCCGCCGTTGAGGGAATTGCCGCCATGCAACGGCATCACACCACGGTATACGCCTTGCAGGAACTGCACGCAGCGGCCGGCTCCTGAGCCAAGCCCGGCGTTGCAGCTAACGTCTATGCGCTCGATCTCCGGTGGTGCAAAGCAAGCCAGGCTCCGATCGAGTAGCCAAGCAGGGCTGCCGCGGGCCAGGTGCCCAGGAACGGTCCATCGTTGTCGATCAGCCCGCTGGGCTTGGGAAGACTGAAAAAAGTCCTCGACAACTTTTCCGTGGCATCGCATTGGAAACACTGGTTGGGGCCTGTCGGCATGTCCAGAATCCATAAGCTGATGATGAGCAACCAGATAAGGCCCAGGAGCCAAACAGCCGCAGCCATGTCGTCCGGGTGGAACCGCGTTACGAAATGGCCCACGACCAATGGCACAAAAATGGACAGAATGAGGATGAGCGTCTGCGAAACCCCTGGCGGGTTCAGCGCGTAGCCGACCAGCATAAGGGCCAACCACGAGGCAAGCGCGATTACGGTGTGGATGAGGAACCAAAGAGCCTGCCGGGACAGCTTCGAGACCCTCTGTTCCTCTCCATCGCCATCTAACAAAGACTCCACCGCAGACTCCTCAAAACCTTCTCTTCATACAGGCTTTCGTCTATTTAACATACACTTCCGCGCAAAGAGGGAACAATTACACCCCATTTTTTTGGGAAGAGGCAAACGGCAGCTTGGTTCGCTCTTCAGGGTTTTACAATGGAACCATGCTGATTGAGGGCATCTTTGCCGCGGTTCCTACGCCGTTCTACCCGGACGAGCGGGTCTATTTCCGCAAACTTGAAGCCAATATGGCACGCTACTCGCGCGGCCTGCTGTCAGGAATGGTCGTTTTGGGTTCTACGGGCGAGGCGGTCATGCTCGATGACGCGGAGTCTCGCGACGTGTTGCGGGTAGCCGCGGAATCCACGTCCCCAGAGAAGGTGCTCATAGCCGGTGTGGGGCGAGAGAGCGTGCGGGCCACCGTGGAGCTGGCTGAAGCGGCGGCGGAGTTCCATTACGATGCGATTCTGGTGCGAACCCCCACTTACTATGGGCCCCTGATGAGTTCGGCAGCCGTTCTGCACTACTTCCGAAGCGTAGCCGATCGGTCGCCCTTGCCGGTGCTGCTTTACAACATTCCCAAGTTCGTTCCTTATCAGATGCCCGTCGAGCTGGTGTCTGAGCTGGCCCAACACCCCAACATCATTGGAATCAAGGACTCCAACGGCGATGTCGAGCGCATTCGCTCCCTTGTCGAGTCCACGCGCACCGCTCCCCGGCGAACCGTGACTGTCACCCCTGTATTTGAGGCGGTGACGACCCGCATGTTGGCCCCCAAGGTGGAAGGAACCGGCAACTTTGTCTCCGCCAGCGACTTGGGAAGTGGAATAGCCGTGGCAGCGGCTCCTCCGGCTGTGCCTGTCAAGACGCGAACAAAGGAAGTTGGCTTTCAGGTGATGACCGGCTCAACCGCGGGACTGGTTGCATCGCTGAAGGCGGGCGCGGCCGGGGCAGTCCTTGGCTTTGCAGCTTGCGCTCCCCAGGCCTGTCAGGAAGTTTATCTTGCCTGGAAGGATCACGACCTGCGACTGGCGGAGGAAAAGGAATTGCGCATTGCCGGTCCGAGCAAGCGCGTGGTTGGACAGTTGGGGATCAGCGGCGTGAAGTACGCCTGCGACTTCAACGGCTACTATGGGGGGCGCGCACGGGCACCGCTGCTCCCGGTTTCAGGGGACGAGAAAGCTGAGATCGAGGGGTTGCTGGCTGGAATTCGCAATTAGCGAACAGGTTTAGCATGTCCGATAACAGATATTCTGTATACTGCAACCGCAGAATGAAGTTATTCCGCTAAATACCACTCTTGCCTTCACTTCCGAGGGTATTCCCTCACTATACGCTGCCCTTCTTACATCTTGTAGCGGCCCAGGTCCTCATCGTTCAGCCCTTCGAGCCAGCCGCGCAACTGCTCTGCTGTGGGGCCTTCCGGCGGCCCGGTGGTGTTCAGCTTCGCGGTCTGCATTACTTGTTCGGAAACGTAAATCGGACAATCTGCGCGCAGAGCTAGAGCGATCGCGTCAGAGGGCCTGGCGTCAATGGTGACTGGCTCATCCCCCTGCCGGAGCCATAGGACTGCCAGAAAAGTGTCGTCTCTAAGTTCTGTAATCACAACACGTTCAAGCTGAGCATTCAAGTGCTGGATCAGGTTCCTGGCCAGATCGTGGGTCATTGGGCGAGGAGCGACTACCTTCTCGATCTCGATGGCGATGGCATTGGCCTCAAAGATGCCCACCCAGATGGGCATCACCGTATCCGAAGCCACATCCTTGAGCACCACGATGGGCATGTTGGTGGCCGGGTCCATCATCAGGCCGCGTATCCTCACCTCAATATCCATAATCGCCATCCATGGTTTCCTTCTTCCGCCCGCTTCTCAATATTAGACGGCCTCACCGACCAGACTGTTCGGATGCGTCGCCGTGATTCTCACTTGAACATAACTGCCTGGCGCTGGCGCGATCGGCTGCGCACAAGTAAAGTTCACTGGCTTGTTCTGGCTGCTGCGGCCTGAAACCTGCCCTCGTGCTGGATTTTGGCCTTCAACCATCACCTCCATGACTTGCCCTAAGTGCTTGGCATAATTGACCCTTTGAATCTCTCGCTGGCGATCAAGAAGCACTTGAAGCCGTGTGGCCTTTTCTGCGTCGGGAATGGAATCAATCATCGTCAGGGCCGGCGTATTGGGGCGGGCCGAGTACTTGAAACCGAACACGCAGTCATACTCTACCTGCGCCAGAAGGTCCATCGTCTCAATGAAGTCGCTCGCGGTCTCCCCTGGAAAACCGACAATGATGTCCGTCGAGAGCGCAATGGGCCGGCGAGCGGCCTTGATCCACGCAATCCGCTCCAGGTACCACTCGGGCGTGTACTCCCGGGCCATCATCTTGAGCACCCGAGCAGAGCCCGACTGCACGGGCAGGTGTACGTGGTCGCAGAGCGTGGGCACGGCGTCGATCGCCTCGACGATGTCGCGGGTAAAGTCTCTCGGATGGCTGGTGGTAAAGCGCACGCGGCGGATTCCGGCCACTTGTCCCACAGCCGCAAGCAGCTCCGCGAAGCTTCGCTTCCCTTCCGGGTCGCGGTAGCTGTTCACGTTCTGGCCCAGCAGTTGAATCTCGGTGTAGCCCAAGTCGGCGATCCGTCGCGCCTCTGCCAACACGGAGTCGGAGCCACGGCTGCGTTCTTTGCCTCGGGTGTAAGGCACCACGCAGTAGGAGCAGAACTTGTCGCAACCTTCGATGATGGTGATGTAGCTGCGATAGGGGTTCTGCCGGGCGGTAAACTCGGTCTCGAAGGTTTCATCGGTCTGGCGGTCGTCAAGCCCAGTGATACGGTTCTCACCAGCTTCGAGCCGTGCGAGCATCTCCGGCAACTTGCGGTACGATGCGGAGCCGGAGACCAGCGAGACATAGGGCGCCCGCTCGAATATCTTTTCGCCCTCCTGCTGAGCCACGCAGCCCAGCACGCCAAAGCGCTTGCCCTCCCTATGTTGGCGCTTGTATTCATCGAGCCGATGGAAGACCTTTTGCTCGGCTTTGTCGCGGATCGAGCAGGTGTTGTAGAGGATCAGGCCGGCATCTTCTTCCAACTCCACCTGCCGGTAGCCCTGCTGCTGCAATGTGCCAATCACCTTTTCGGAGTCATGGGCATTCATCTGGCAGCCGAATGTCTCAAGATAGAAAGTTTTTTCGGTTGCCATAGCAATCCTGAGTATACCGTGATTGCGGTTGTCTTTGTCTCCGGGACGGCGCCCGACCGTTTCAGCCGGCTTCAGCGCAGTCCGGTGTGCAGGTAAGCCAGGAGCGCATTCATCTGCTCCTCGTTGAAGCGGCCCGCAAAGCTGGGCATCATGCCCCTGCCGGTCAGAACGTTCTGCCGGACTGCCGCGTCCGTGGCGGGAGCGCCGCTGGGCAGGGTTGTGTGGTCGAAAAGATGATGCAGATCCGGCGGGACCTTCTTGAGGGCCAAATCATTCTCCTCGTGGCAGTGGGCGCAGCGGACCTGGTAAAGATGCTTCCCTTCCGCCTCTTGCGGAGTGAGTGCCGGCGCCGAGTGGCAACCAACAAGGCCGATGATGCCCAGGCTGATTGCCATTCCCGCGCCAATGACTGCCCAGCCGCCTACCTGCCGGACCATGTCGAACCCATTCCGTCTACGCTTTCTGCGCAAACTGCCCGCTGACGTAATCCCAGTTAAGCACCTGGAAAAAGGCCTTCACGTATTCCGGACGCCGGTTCTGGTACTTGAGGTAATAGGCGTGCTCCCACACGTCGACGCCAATCACCGGCTTGTGGCCCACGGTAAGTGGCGTGTCCTGGTTGGGCGTAGTCTCAATAGCCACTGTACCGTCGGGCAACTTGACTAGCCACGCCCAGCCGCTGCCAAAGACGCTCAACGACGCCGCGGTCAGCTTGTCCTGGAACGCGGAAAGCGAGCCGAACTTGGCGTCGATGGCTTTGGAAAGCTCGCCGACAGGCGCGACGCCACCCTTTCCCAGAGTCGGCCACCAGAACGAATGGTTGGCGTGGCCGCCGCCCTGGTTGCGAACCGCGGTGCGTGCGGATTCAGGCAAGGCGTTCAGGTTTTCCACCAATTCCCACACGGTCTTCCCTGCCAGCTCGGGATGGGCCGCGACCGCGACGTTGAGGTTGTTCACGTAGGCCTGGTGGTGCTTGTCGTGGTGAACGTGCATGGTGGTGGCATCGAAGCTGGGCTCGAGCGCGTCATAGGCATAAGGCAACGGCGGCAACGTGAATGGCCCGGTTGGTGGCGCGGGAGGGGCTGCGGAAGCGGTTTGGCCGCTGGGAAATCCCTCGGCATGCAAGGTTTCAGCGATGAAGGCGGCGCTGGCCACAGCGCCCATCTGCAGCAAGGCGGTTCTGCGATTGATCGATGACATGGGATGAGGTTCCTCCGGGAAGTCTGTGAAGGGGAGCCGGCGACTGCGAGTTTCGCCGGGAGTAGGTTCGCTCAATCAGTCTGAGCCCATGCGGAGTCAAGGTCAAGGGCATCTCTCTCTTAAGACGGGATGCGCGTAAGTTTGCCTTCATCTTCCCGCCTCTGGGAACGTATGCTGGAGCCATGCCGCTTCCCTCTCTCGCCGAGATCCGCGACGCTCAAAGCGTCGTCTATCGCCACATGCCGCCGACGCCGCAATACAGTTGGCCGCTGATCAACGAGAGGCTCGGAGTCGAGGCCTGGATCAAGCACGAAAACCACACGCCTGTGGGCGCATTCAAGCTGCGGGGAGCACTGGTCTATATGGACTGGCTGAAGCAGACGCAGCCTGAAGTTGCGGGTGTGGTGGCAGCCACCCGCGGCAACTTCGGACAGGGTGTGGCCATGGCCGCGCGGCTGCGCGGACTGAAGGCTGTCATCGTCGTTCCCCACGGCAACAACAAGGAGCAGAATCGCGCCATCATGGCCCAGAGCGCTGAGCTGATCGAACACGGCCTCGACTTTCAGGAGTCGTTGGAGTTTGCGCGCACACTCTCAGTCGAGCGTGGCTTTGCCATGGTCGACTCCTTCCACGAGCGCCTGGTGATGGGCACGGCTACCTACGCGCTGGAGTTCTTTGAGGCAGCGCCGCCGCTCGACACAATCTATGTGCCAATCGGGCTGGGCTCATCCATCTGCGGCGTTTCCGCGGTGCGGAATGCACTGGAGCTGACCACCGAAATTGTTGGAGTGGTGGCCGCTGAGTCCCCTTCCTGCGCGCTCAGCTTCCGGCAGCGCAGAATTGTCGAAGCACCGTCGCATACTGTGATCTCCGACGGTCAAGCCTGCCGCACTCCCAACCCACAGGCGATGGAAATCATCTGGAAGAATGTCGCCCGCATGGTCGAGGTGACCGACGCCGAAATTGCCCAGGCCATGCGCGCCTATTACCAGGACACGCACAACCTGGCCGAGGGCGCTGGAGCGGCCGCACTGGCCGGGGCGGTTCAAGAAATGAAAGAGGAAAAGCAGAATCACGCAGGTAAACGGATCGGCATCGTTCTGACTGGCGGAAATGTTGACCGCGAAAGGTACATGGACGTGCTTGCCGGGACCATCTGGCAAAGGACAAATGAAAGAAACCATTGAGAATCTAACGCCACTGGCGCACGCAGCCCAGAATCGCTGTTTTGGCTGCGGACCAGCCAATGCCACAGGACTGCAGCTCGAATTTCTGCTCGCCGAAGATGGCTCCGTTGTCTGCCTTCCAACGGTGCCGGATCGATTTGAGGGCCCGTCCGGTTATGTCCATGGCGGCATCATCGCCACGCTGCTCGATGAAGCCATGAGCAAGGCCGTTCGCGCCAGTGGCAGGACGTCCATGACTCGCCAAATGGAGATCGACTATTTGCGCCCGGTCCCCTCCGGCGCGGCCATCCGCATCGAGGGCCGCGTCGTCCGAAGCGAGGGCCGCAAACACTGGACTGAAGCGAAGATTATGAACGCCAAAGGAACAGCACTGGCCCAAGGCAAGGGGCTGTTCATCGAAATTCGTTCGAGATGAAGAGAAGACGAGGCGGCCCGAGAGCCGCCCCGCAAGCCGCCTAGTGAATCATGTTGATGGTTTCCTGGGTGAGTGTGTCGAACGTGGTGATCGCCTTGGAGTTGGCTTCAAAGGCGCGCTGGGCGATGATCAAATCGGAGAACTCGGTCGAGATGTTCACGTTCGACTCCTCGATAGCTCCTCCGGTGAGTGTGCCCAGTCCGTTCGTCCCCGAGGTGCCAATTGAGGCCGTGCCGCTGGCCAGTGTGGTCGCATATTCGCTGTTGCCCAAATCCTGCAATCCCTGGAGATTGGCAACATTGGCGAGGGCCAGTTGACCTACCGCCTGGTTTTGCCCGTTCGAGTAGGTTGCCGTCACTGTGCCGTCGGAACCGATGGCGAAGCTTTGATAGTTCCCGCTGGCATAGCCGTTCTGTGTGGTCGCTGAAACTGCGGAGGTTGCGTCAACCTGGCTGATGGTTGGGGCGCCGCTTGCGCCCAGGATGTCCCAAGTCATGTTCATCGGGGCTGCGCCATCGGCGAGCCCGGTAAAGGAGATATTGCTCACATCGGTCGCGGGGCTGGCCAGGTTGCCATTTGAATTGAATGTCAGCGTCCCAGTTGCGTTAGCCGACGCTACTGGGTCCTGGATCAGGCTGCCCGTGGTCGTGATGCCGGCTCCGACGATGGACAGCTTGCCGGCGGCCGTGGACGAAACCGCAACGCCCGCGATCCCCGCCGTGTCCAATGCGCTGGTCAGGGCAGTCACATACTCAGCCACCGTCTCTCCTGAAGTCACCGTTGGAGCGGTGATGGTTGCCGTCGCTCCGCTCGTTGTCTGCCCCGTGATCGTCAAATTTGTTGCCGGGTCAACCGTGGCCACATTGCCAGCGCTGGCCCCGAAGTCGTAGCTGATGGTTGTCGCCGACAGATCCTGGCTCACGCTGCCCGTCGTCGTTATGTTGGCGCCGGTGATGGACAACTGACCTCCCGTGGCATTCACAGACACGCCGACAATGCCCGCCGCCTGCACCTTGGCCGTGAGGGCCGCGGCATATTCGCCCACCGTTTCATTGGCCGTGATCATTGGGGCCGCAATGGGAACTATAGCGCCGGTTGCTGTCTGCCCGGAGATAATCAGATTCGTCAGGCTCGGATCCACCGTCGCGCTTGAACCGAAATCGTAATTGGTCGTTGTCGCGGCTAAGTCCTGGCTCACGGTGCCTGCGGTCGCCATGTTCGCGCCAACGATGGACAACTGGCCGGTAGCCGCATCGGGCGTGACCGTCACGTTCACGATGCCCTTCGCGGACAACAAATTCGTCAGGGCTGTGGCATAGGTCGTAATCGATTCACCGCTGGTCACGGTCGGCGCGGTGATGGTGGCTGGGACGCCGGCCGCTGTCTGCCCGGAGATGGTCAAATCCGTCAGTTCCGGATCGACCGTACCGCCGGTATTGAACTTGAAATTGTTCGTTGTCCCTGCAACATCCTGATTCATATTGCCCGTAACCGTAAAGGCGCCCGTAGTCCCCGCAAACGACAATTGGCCGGTAGCTGCATCGCCCGTGACCGTCACGCCGCCCGCACCCACGGTCATATTCGCAATCCCCATTGCAGTTGTGATGTCCCCTGCATATTGGAAGGCTGTTTCATTGGCGCCCGGAGGGGGCACAGTGACAGTTCCCGCGCCGCCAGGCCCCGTAATGGTCAGGCTCGTCGTGTTTTCATCAATGGTGCCGAGTGTGCCTGCGACCGTGCTGAGGTTGTAACTGAGCGTTGTCACACCTCCGGCCGCGCTCGTACTCTGCGTCACGGGGGCCACTGCCGTTGCCGGCGTCGCCGCCGTCAACGTGTTATTCAAGGTCGTTGTCCCGGGCGCCGTTGCCGGCGTCACAGCCATGGTCGTTGCCGCGGCCGCCGTAGCCGGAGCAGCTGGCAGCGTATCTGGAGCCGTGATTGCGTAGGACCAGGCATTGGTCCCCGTCTTGGTATAGGTCACCGTGGCCTCGTAGCTGTTGCCCAACGAATCGTAGACCTCTACCTGGCCGGGCACGCTGGTGCCCACCGCTGCCGCGGAATCGAGGGTCGCAGTCATCCCAAAAGTCGTTGTGGCCTGCGGCGGCTGCACCTGGTTCTCGGGTATGTTGATCGCCGTAAGCGCAGCATTGGTGTTCACCACCCCGTTGACTGCCGGGTAACCCATCACGTTCAGGCCGTCCGAGGTCATTAGATTACCGTTTGAGGCCAGAGAGAAGTCGCCGGCACGCGAAAGAACGTTACTCCCACCGTCGTTCAAAATAAAGAAACCGTTGCCGTTCAATGCGGCATCTGTATCGACGCCTGTCGAGTCGATGGCACCCTGCGTGAAATCCGTCTCGTTCGCGGCTACCTGCGTACCCCCGCCCACCTGGATTGCATCGCCCGAGCCACTCGTCGCAACCTGTTGGTAAAAGAGGTCGGAGAAGTTGGTTGTCTTGGATTTGAAGGCCGTGGTGTTCATGTTGGAAAGGTCGTTCGCTATGGTGTTCAGCGCCGTCGAATCGGCGTTGAGGCCTGAAAGCGGAATGTAGAAACTTGCCATTTTGAGTCTCCTCCGAGTGTCATCGAATGGTTGGGCAGGCCTTCAAGGCCGGCTGGTGATCGAGCTTCATGGGGCTCAGGACAAGCCGCCTGCAATCGAATGCGCGTGAGTCCGCCCGTCCAGGGCATGGGCCACGCGTTGCGCCGAGGGCTTGGCCTCGGGAACGCTGAGATTGCCGGGAGCGTGCCTCGAGCCATGAGCCTGCGCAAACTGGCTGATGGCCGCAGGTACCTTTGATGCCGGCGCCGTGGGCGCAGCGGATTGGGTCGCGGTGAGTGCCGTTGCTTTATGCCCAGCCGCTTGAACCTGCGCTGTTGCGCCGCTTGCGCTCTTCCCAGTTACGCTTGACGTGGACGCCGCGGCCTGACCGGTCGTTGTGCCGGAGCCTGAAGTGGTGCTCGAATCTCCCAGTGCCGTCGACAGGTTCTGATTGATGTCGATCAGTTGCTCCAGGCTGTTTACCGAGACAAGCTGGTTGATGTACTCGTTTGGGTCAGTGTCCGCGGTCGGGTCCTGGTTTTGCATCTCGGTCACCAGCAAAGTGAGAAAGTCATTGGCCGAGATGGTGGCCGAATCACCGCTTGAATCGCTCGCACTGCTTGAACTGCTCGTACTGCTTGCGCCGGCCGTTGTGCTTCCCATGGGAGTTGCGCCCGCCCCCGTCAGCGCTTGTCCCGCCGTCAATTGATGATTCAAGATTCCTGCCATTGCCGCCATTTTTCCCTGCCTTCTCTCTCTCCCGCCTTGGTTCTGCCGGCTTGTCTCTCTTCGGCTTTGTTTCGAGCCGGCTTTTCATTCCTGTCTGCCTGAGCCTGTACCCATACTGGATTCAGGCCATCACGGATATGTGGTTGCCCCCCGTCCTCGCCATCTGGTCGCTCGAATCCGGCCGGCCGGCCGGCACAGCATCTTCCAAGGAAGCTGCTGCCGTAACGGCTGGCGAACTCCGCTGGCTATCCGATAGTTGCCTTGAAGGCTCGCCCTGCCCTCCATCCTGTCCCGCTCCCTGGTGCATCTGCTGACTCCCGGTTTGGTCCAAACCGGACGCAGCCGAGTGGTTCTCGGGTGCGGCCACTGTCAGCACCTCTACCGGCGTGTGTTGCTCGGCCAGGTAGGCATTCAGCCCGGCCATGTGCCCGCCGAGCGCCTGGGCGGAATCCGCCGAATCGGGTACCAGGGACGCATGGATCCCGCCGCCGCCCAAATCCGCGCGTACGCCGACCCAGCCCAGGGCCGGGTCATGAAATCCAGCCTCCGCCCGCTGGGCTCCGGCATGAATCCAGGTAGGCGCCCCGGTTGCGGTCTCGGCATCCAGCGCGGCAAATGTCTCGCCAGCCGCCGGCCTGGCTAAAGCGCTGGCCGAACCTCCAGCGGCCCCGCCAACTGTGTTGGTTGCCGCGGTTGCGCCCGCGAGGTCGCGCGCCACGGCGTACGAATCCGCCGCCCGGCCGGCGAGTTGCCCCTCAAGCTGCTCTCTCCCATGCGCGACTGGATCGACCATTCCCGGTCCGCTTGCCGTATGCAAACCGGCCGGAGCTCCACCACCCGTTCCCAGTCCGATCTTCCGCACGAGAGGAGGTATCGCCGAGAGCTGGGTGGGTTGGGAGGCGGCAGCATTGGCAGGCGCCGACGGTCGATCCATCCAATCGCCGGCGTTTGCAGTGGCGGCGGCCTCCAAGCCCTGGCTCCCCGGTTGCGGCTGGATTTGGTGAGGGGGCCGGGTGAGGAGTTCGAGCGATTCCTCAACCTGAGGCCGCATTCGGCCTGACGGCGGAGCCGCCTCGCCAGCCGTCCACGACTCTGTTCCACTTGAAGGTGTGGAGTCCTTCGGATCGAGAGGCTCAACTGCCGCCCCGGTTTGAACAGGAACCAATGGGCTTGTGGGAGGATTTGGCCAGGTCTTCGCTGCCGGCGCAGGATCTCCAGCACCGCTCGCAGCCCGCCTGGCTGAAGTCACGGTTGGTCCGGGAATCGAACCTCGATGGCCTGGATCGAATGAGTGCGCCGTTGAGATTTCAGCTTGGTCCACTGCAAGATTTCCGGCCTCGATCGCCCGTTCGACAGGCGCTTTGGAACTGCCTGCGGGCGATGATGGCGTCACCGATGTTCCGGTGACCGTAATCCCTGGCAGACTTCCGGCATCAGCCGCCTTTTCGGCGGACGCGTTTGGATAGCCTGGACGCGATGATGGCCTCACCGATGTTCCGGTGACCGTAATCCCTGCCAGACGTCCGCCATCAGCCGCCTTTTCGGCAAACGCGTTTGGATAGCCTGGACGCGATGATGGCGGCACCGATGTTCCAGTGACCGTAATCCCTGCCAGACTTCCGGCATCAGCCGCCTTTTCGGCGGACGCGTTTGGATAGCCTGGACGCGATGATGGCAGCACCGATGTTCCGGTGACCGTAATCCCTGCCAGACTTCCGGCATCAGCCGCCTTTTCGGCGGACGCGTTTGGATAGCCTGGACGCGATGATGGCCTAACCGAT
>Ga0224557_1000337_pt1 | contig 52808 bp, 51 predicted proteins | sample 714S31014metaG_FD_180677 | JGI IMG/M metagenome (GOLD analysis project Ga0224557, IMG submission 180677) | Peat soil microbial communities from Stordalen Mire, Sweden - 717 S3 10-14 | ecosystem: Environmental > Terrestrial > Soil > Wetlands > Peat | place: Sweden: Norrbotten County, Stordalen...
CAGCTTCGCTCCACGCTTCCTCCCCACACTCGGTCGCCCTCGTGCAGTTGCGCTTCACTTCACTCGCTGTGACCAGCTTGTGACGGGACTTGCACCCGTAAGAGTGCGCCCATGCTGGGCGCACAAATGAAAAGCCCCTCGATTTCTCGAGGGGCTTCGGCGATTCCGTCGATTCTGCCTAAATCAGCCGCACCCCTCTATACCCAGCAAATCGCTGAGGCTTTCGGACAGATACGACTTGAATAGGTTCTTCACAAGAACGAGAATACCTCAGTTCCAGATCATATGCAACTAACTTTCTGATGATTACCTGAAGTAAATTGCGTACTCTTCTCCAATTGGTATTGCTTCTTATTGAGAAGCAGGACATGATAGCAATCATGCTGAATCGAGTTTCATCGACGGTATATCACGAAGCGAAGGGCCTCCGGCGCACGGTCTCGGTGCAGTAACAGAAGGTCGTGTCTTGCTCCGGCGAGAACATGGCCGGCGGTTAAAGCATTTCTCCGCCCGCTCGACACCGAAAGCACGCTCTCCCAGTTGCGTTTTCTTTAAGAAAACTCGAACCTCGCAAGTCGATGCGAGGGCCACATCTGAAGGAGAAATGCCTTAGAAAGTCTTGACCGGGGCGGGCTGCGCGGCGTCGACCTTTCCGGCGGCGATGGCGGCGACGAAGTAGTTCTCGCCGCGAATAGGCGCGCCGGCCAGGCGGCGCAGCATGGCGAGTTGGCCGGCGTGGGTCAACGCGTCGGCGACGGGGCCCTGGAAGAGCCGCTCGACGGGCGCCCGCAACTCGGCCGGCGAGGCGAGGAAAGCGTCGAAGGCGCCGAGCGCGGCGAAAAACCGTTGCTGCTCCTCGGCCCAGGCGAGCAGCTCGGAGTCATGCCACGCGGGATTGCCTTCGGCCATCGAAAGCGCCCAGTCCAAGAGATCGCCCATGTGGGCAAGGATCTGGACCGGCGTTCGGCCTGCGCCGTCGAAGCTGGCGAAGGACTCAGGCGCGTTTTCGAGTGCGCGCGCGGTGCGGTAAGCGAGCGTGGCAAGGGTGTGGCGCAGCAGGTCGCGTTTTTCGTCCATGAGGGAACTATAGCGCAGGCGGATGCCTGCAAGCGGATGCATGCGCCGGACACCGGGTGACACGATTCGTCTCCGCCGCGAATCTTTGATAAACTAAGTATTCTGCATTTCTTCGCAGGAATCACTCAGGAAAGTCCATCGCAGGAAGAACCCATGTCCATCCATCCCGTAATGCAGCGCCTGGCTGACAAGCTGAAGCGCACCGATTTGCCGGCGTTTGTGCCCGGAGACCAAGTCCGCGTGCAAGTGAAGATTAAAGAAGGCGATAAGGAAAGACTGCAGGCCTTCGAGGGCCTGGTGATCGCCATCAACAAAGGCCCCCAGGGCACGTTTACCGTGCGCAAGATGAGCTTTGGCCAGGGGGTGGAGCGCATCTTCCCCTTCAACTCCAGGGTCGTCGACAAGGTGGAGCTGCTCCGCAGCTACAAGGTGCGGCGCGCCAAGCTCTTCTACCTCCGCGAACTGCGCGGCAAGGCCGCCCGCCTCAAGGAAGTGGACCGCGCGACCGGCAAAGTCCGCGCGTAAGGGCAGTTCTCAGTGGTCAGTGGTCAGTGGTCAGTGGTCAGTGGTCCGCACCGGTCAGGGTTCCATGACCCGCACCCAGCAGAATATTCAGCACGGAGAAACGGCCCCGGCTTCGGCCGGGGTTGTTGTTTGCGGCGAAGCCCGTATTCCCGCAGTCTCGTAGTCGCGCAGTCCCGCTGCCCCGCGGTCCCTCGGCTTATGGAACCTCCCGGCAGAGGAATAGAATGATCGGTTGTCTGAATTTCGCGATTTTCCCTGCACCAAAAGAGAGCTGACGTGAAGTTGAGAATGTGTTTCGCCCTTCCGCTCTGCGCGCTTGTGCTCGGCGCTTTTGCGCACGCCCAGAGCGCCCCCGCGCAACCGCCGGCGCAACCTGCGCAACCACCCGCGCAAGTCGATCAGTGGCATCTTCAGCACTTCCCTTTTGACAATCCCGATCTGCCCGCCGCGCAGCGCATCGACAATCTTCTTTCGCTGATGACCGCCGACGAAAAGATTGACTGCCTCGGCGCCCGCACCGGAGTTCCGCGTCTCGGCGTTCCCAATATCGGCATCTCCGAAGGCATTCACGGCATCGTGCAGCGCGAGGCGCGCTTCGGGCGCAAACCCGTCACCACCACGCAGTTCCCGCAGCCCCCGGGCATGGGCGCCACGTGGGACCCCGCGCTGGTGCGCCAGGCTGCCGGAGTGGAAGGCTACGAGGCTCGCTTCATCTCGCAGACCGCCGAGTACGACCGGCAGATCCTCATGCTCTGGGGCCCTCAATCGGACCTCGGCCGCGACCCGCGCTGGGGCCGCAGCGAAGAGGTTTACGGCGAAGATCCCTTCTTCAACGGAACCATGGCCACAGCCTTCGCCCGCGGCCTCGAGGGCGACAATCCCAAGTACTGGCAAGCGGCTCCGCTGCTCAAGCACTTCCTGGCCAACGAGAATGAAGACAATCGCAACAGCTCATCCTCCGACTTCGACGAGCGGCTTTTCTGGGAGTACTACTCGGTCCCCTTCCGCATGGCCTTCGTTGACGGCGACGCCAAAGCCGTGATGGCTTCCTACAATGCGTGGAACGGCACGCCCATGGCCATCAACCCCATCCTGCGCAGCATCGTCACCGACAAGTGGGGTGTCGACGTCATCTCCAGCGACGGCGGAGCGGTTACCCTGCTCGTCAACCCGCGCCATCTTTTCCCCAACCAGGAAGCCGCCGTGGTCGCCTGCCTCAAGGCCGGCGTCAATCAGTTTCTTGACCGCTACAAGGACGAGGTCGCAGCGGCGCTGAAGGACGGGTCCCTGAAGGAGTCCGACCTCGACGAGGCGCTGCGCCGCAAATTCCGCATCGCCATCAAGCTCGGCCTGCTCGATCCGCCGGCCATGGTTCCCTACACCACGATCAAGGACTCGCCGGCGCCATGGAACACCGATCGCGACCGGGCTGTTTCCCAGAAGATCGCGCTCGAGTCCGTAGTGCTGCTCAAAAATCAGGAGAACTTTCTTCCCCTCGATAAAACCCAGATCAAGTCCATCGCCGTCATCGGCCCCCTGGCCGGTGTTGTGCATTGGGACTGGTACGGCGGCACGCCGCCCTACACCGTCACGCCGCTCCAGGGCATTCGCAACCTGGTTGGCCCGGACGTGAAGGTGAACTATGCCGCCTATGACACTCCGGACGGCGAAGACGCGGCCCTCGAGGCGGCCGGTGAATCCGATGTCGCCGTGGTTGTGGTCGGCAACAATCCCACTTGCGGCAACGAGGGCAAGGCATGGTACGACTCGCCCGGCGAAGGCGGCGGCATCACCCTGCCCTGCACCGATCCCGGCGACGGACGCGAAGGCCGCGATCGCGAAACCATGAATCTCTATCAGGAGCAGATCGTCAAGCAGGTTTTCATCAAGAATCCCAAGACGGTAGTTATGCTCATCACCAGCTTCCCCTACACCATCAACTGGACCCAGGAGCATATTCCCGCGATTCTCACCATGGCTCATGCCTCGCAAGACGAAGGCACGGCGCTCGCCCAGGTCCTTTTTGGCGACTCGAATCCCGGCGGCCATCTGGTGGTCACCTGGCCCAAGTCCGCCGATCAGCTCCCGCCGCGCATGGATTACAACATTCGCGACGGCTACACCTACATGTACTTCAAAGGCGAGCCGCTCTATCCCTTCGGCTTCGGCCTCAGCTATACCAGCTTCAAATTCGCGAACCTCCGCACCAGCGCGCAACAACTCGCCCAGGACGGCTCCCTCACGGTCAGCGTCGACGTCAGCAACACCGGCAGCCGCGCCGGAGATCAAGTGGTTCAGCTTTACGTGCAGCATCTCAATTCGGCCGTCTCGCGACCGAGCAAGGAGCTGGAAGGCTTCGCGCGCGTCTCGCTCGATCCCGGCCAAACCAAGACCGTCTCGATCGAGCTCAAGGCCGCGCAGCTTGCCTATTGGGACGTCGAAACCCACGCCTTCCGCGTAGAATCGGAACCCGTCCGCCTGATGATCGGAGACTCGTCGGCGAATCTCCCGCTCAACACCACAATCCAGGTTGAGTAGAACAGCGGAAAACGGAGTCGTTTCTCCATCGGCGAAAATCCAGGCCAACCCAATTCCTGGATGCTTCGGCGGTTGGCGGGAGCCACGCGCAGCCGAGGGCGTGGGTGCGATCACAGGTATGGAGTCGGAGCCTTTACACAGGCCTACGTCCGGCTGCAAGGTCACCTTCAGGCTTCGGCGAGCCTGCTTCCTATGGATTGGCGCACAGCGCCGACACTATAATGCCATGATTTTAAATGGTTTCCTTGGACTGCCGTGAAACGGAATTCCCATTCTGAACGAAAACTGCGGCCATTCTTTGCCGCGCGCGGGGAATTATTTTGCCATTTATGCGTATATTTGATACTACATACAGTATCATCTTTTTTGGATGGATGATGCTCGACTGAAGCGACGGATGCGAAAGATCGCCGAAAGCGTTAAGAACGTTCGGTTTGAAGATCTTTGCACCTTGCTTGACAACCATATCAAGCCGTATTGCGAAGCGAGAGGACTGAACTATGACCATCGACATTCGACGGGCACCCACCACGCATTCTCCGTGGGGTCGAGCACTTTTAACCTCGTGAAACCACATGGAACACCGCTATTGAAGCGCCCGTACGTGGAGTCCTTCCTTGAAGCAATGGAGAATATCAACCTCTACGACTAGAGGTCACGCCAATGAAAGATGCTGAGAACCTCATGAACAAGAATTACCGTGTTGCGCTGCAATACGATCCTGACGGCTATTGGATCGCCGAACACCCCGAGCTGCCAGGCTGCAAGGCCGACGGGGAAACCTCTCAAGAAGCTCTGTCTTCTCTGGACGTCTCCAGGAAGCTGTGGATTGAAAGCGCCTTGGCTGCGGGCCTTGAAGTTCCCGAACCTCAGGTGGCACCTCAATACAGCGGCAGGTTTGTGCTTCGCATTCCCAAAAGCCTGCATCGGGACTTGGCCAATGAGGCGGAGGCGGAGGGAGTCAGCCTTAATAGCCTTGTCAGCGGCATTCTGGCTAATCGGCATACGCGGAGGGAACAATACGTGTCGTTTGTGCCGCAAAATGCCTATTCGTATATGGGGGGCATCTGCTCGGCTTACCTTGCTCCAGAGAAGGTCAATACGCCTCCGTCTAACGTCCTTCGAATGCCAAGTAGCCAACAGCCGCCTTGGCTTAATCAGAATACGCCTTTGGAAATCGACCCGGCATCTGAGAAGGAGGGCCGTTATGCTTGATTTCGTCGACATGGTCAGCATGGCGCGATATCTTTTCGCACCCAACACACTGCCTCTCACGAACCTTCTTATGAATTCGAATAAGAAGGCTCTTGAGGCGTTGTTTTCCTTTCAGGGTATGCAGGTTGGCGCAGACGTCAATCAATTTCAGTTGATTGCTGGTATGGGAGAAGTGAACGGCGTGGCTGTCCAGCAATTAGTAATTGACCCTGTCTCCATCAATCTGACGGTCGTTGGGGATCACGATGATCTCAGTAATTCTTATGAGGTTCTGCGGAATTTCTTAACCGAGATCGATTCCAAACGGCGCATGGAAAATCCGAAGCTTTATACAACCACGTATCAAACACAAAGCTCTGTTAAGCTGTCGATTCGATACGAGCGCCTTGTCGCGCCCGAATTCATGAATTTTATCAAGTCGAAGATCGGTGTCCTGAGGCCCGATGATTCCTCCGCCGCGGAAATCTATCTATCGAATCTATCTTTTCAGGTAAGGTACATTCCGAAATCCGACATTTACGCGCTGGTTCCTAAGTTGCTTACCATCGAACCGCGCGCCGGATCAGACCCGAAAGAGAACATGTATTACGTTCTCACCCCCACAGCTTCTGGCGCACACCGGATGCTCGTTGAGGAATTTGAGAAGGCAATGAGCTGAGCCGGGAATGATCTGCAACCGCCAGCTGCCTTTTGGCTTGAGGCAGCTAGGGATAGGTGCAGTTGTCATTCGCGATTGGTTCATGTCGAAGAGCAGGCATACGGAAGTGCAGAATGCGTTGTCATATCTATCGCTAACCCGCTCATCGGGAGGATCGCTCCCGGCCAGTCGGCTTATGGTCAGCGAACCGTTCCGGGCAAATCACCGGCAATGGGGAGACTGGCGGGCAGGCCTGGCCTTACGGCGTTAATTGCGCGCTGCGCCTGGGATTTTAAAGTCGACGCCGACGGCGCTGTTCGCCCACTGGGTCGCCACTCGGTCAACCTGATCCAACGGAATCTGCTCGTAGTGCTGGGCATCGAGATCGGTGAGGACCTTTGCGGTCATCATGTAGTTCTCGATCCTGATGGGATCGCGGCCGCTTTTGAAGATGACCGTGAGAGGCCGCTTGGGCAGGGGCGCGGAAACGGCGGCTGGCGCTGGGGCCGCGGGCTGCTCAGCGGGTTGCTCATCTGGCGGGCCATAGCCCTCGTCCGGGTAGGGAGCCGGATAACCCGGGGCGGCGTCGCCCTGGTCGTATGCAGACGTTCCGGAATCGCTCGAGGCAGAGGCGCCGGAATTGCCCGAATCGGTGTCGCCCCAATCGTAGAATCCGGGATCGATGAGATAGGGGTATTCGTATCCGCGCCACGCTGGATAGTAGTTGGTATACCAGTTGTTGAACGACCGCCGGCGTGTGTCCGATTGGCCGCGATTCGAGGCGCCAGACCGGCCCGCGCCCGCCGGATGATACGCAGGGCGGCCAGCATTAATTCTGCTTCCGTTCGAGGGAATTCGATAGTTCCCCGGGACGGTCCCGCGAAAACCGGCGCTGGCCGAAGCCCGGACGCGAGCCGATGGGGCGCCGTAGCGAGCCGGCGGCGCAGGGGCCGCAAAGCTTCGCGCCTGTGAGAAGCCGGGAGATCCGGAAAAGCCGGCACGCCCCGCGGAGCCTTGACCGCCTCGACCGCCGTGGCCGCCGTGTTGCGCAAAAGCCGGCGCGGCAAGCGCGAGGAGAGCGATTGCGGTCCGGAACATCATGGCACCATTCTACGCCCGATTTGCTTAGAGCGTGATCCAGCGTAGCGGCGGGTTTTTGGCGCGCAAAATAACGCCCCTCGAATCGCTCGAAAGGATCGGCGCGAAGGTTTGTTAATTTAGCCTTTTCTTAGTTGGTTTTTGCCGAAGTCTGGAGGTCCCCGATGACGATTGCAGCCACTCCCGCGCCGCCCTACTATGCGGTGATCTTCACTTCGCTGCGCACCGCGGGCGACAATGGCTACGCCAGGATGGCCGAGGCGATGGAAGCGCTGGCCCGCACGCAGCCGGGGTTTCTCGGCATCGAGTCTGCGCGCGAAGAGCTGGGGCGCGATGGGCTGGGAATCACGGTGTCCTACTGGGAGAGCCCGGAGGCGATCACGGCGTGGAAGGCGAACGCCCAGCACCTCGTGGTGCAGCAAAGGGGCCGCGACACCTGGTACGAAGAGTTCAAGGTGCGCATCTGCCGCGTGGAGCGCGATTACGGATTCGCACGCGAGTGAGCGATTGCGGCCCGCTTTTCCACCCGGCGATCTCGCGAAGCTTCTTATACTGTCAGCATGGCCACAGTTCCGGTGTGCGGATGGGCGCTCGAGGACGCCGCGCGGCGGCGTGGCGCCGAGCGCATCGCCGGCCTCGACGAGGTAGGGCGCGGGCCGATCTTCGGGCCGGTCGTCGCAGCTGCTGTCATTCTTCCAAAAGTCTGCTCCCTGCAAGGGCTGACGGATTCAAAACAACTGACGGAAAACCAAAGGAACAAATTTGCCGCGGAGATTCGCGCCTGCGCCGAGGCGTTCGCGATCGCCGCCGTGGATGTCGAGACCATCGACCGCATCAATATCCGTCGCGCGTCGTTGCTGGCCATGCGCATGGCCGTGGAACAACTCGCCGTGACGCCGGATTCTCTGCCGCCCGACTTTCTGCTCATCGACGGGCGCGACTCGATCGACTGGCCGTGCCCGCAGCAGGCGGTGGTGCAGGGCGACGCGCGCAGCAAGTCGATTGCCGCGGCAAGCGTGCTGGCCAAGGTGTTTCGCGACGGGCTGATGGTTGAACTGGACGCGGCCTATCCTGGCTACGGATTGGCGCGGCACAAGGGCTACTGCTCGCCCGAACATCTTGAGGCGCTCAATCGCCTGGGCCCCACGCCGCTGCACCGCAAGAGCTACGCTCCCGTGGCGCAAAGGATGCTGTTTGACTAAAGCGGCGAGTCGGCGAGTCAGCCTTCCATCCCTCGACGCGCTACCATTCCATCGTGGGCACTCCGGCGCTTTCCATCCTCTCGAATTCCGCATCGCTCGACCATGAGCGCTTCGCGGCGCACCGCGAGCTCGAGAGCCTCCTCAAAGAATCTCTCCGCGGCGCGGCTGCCTCCGATCTTGTCCGCTTCGATCTCGGCTCGCGCGCGCTCTACGCCTCCGACTCCTCGAACTACCGCCAGCTTCCCATCGGCGTGGTCTTTCCGCGCGACGCCGCGGACGTTGAAGCCGCGCTGGCCGCCTGCCGCAAAACCGGCGCCGCCGTGCTGCCCCGCGGCGCGGGCACCAGCCTCGCCGGCCAGTGCGTGAACGTGGCCGTGGTCTTCGACTATTCGCGCCACATGAATTCACTCCATGAGTTAGACGCTGCCAAGCAGCTGGCGCGCGTCCAGCCCGGCATCGTGCTCGACCGCCTGCGCGACGCCGCCGAAGTCCATCACCTCACCTACGCGCCCGACCCTGCCACCCACTCGCGCTGCACCCTCGGCGGCATCATCGGCAACAACAGTTGCGGCGTCCACGGGCTGCTCGGCGGCAAAGCGGTCGACAATGTCGAATCGCTCGACATCGTGCTCTACGACGGCACGCGCATGACGGTCGGCGCCACGCCGTCCGGCGAGCTCGACGCACTCATCCGCTCGGGCGGCCGGGTGGGCCAGATCTACGCGGGCCTCGCCGGCATCCGCGACCGCTACGCCGCTTTGGTGCGCGAAAAGTTCCCGCGCATTCCCCGCCGCGTCTCCGGCTACAACCTCGACGAGCTGCTGCCCGAAAACAACTTCCATGTCGCCCGCGCGCTGGTCGGCTCCGAGGGCACCTGCGCCAACATCGTCTCCGCCACGCTCAACCTCATCGCCAGCCCGCCCTTCCGCGTGCTCACCGTGCTCGGCTTCAGCGATGCGTTTCTCGCCGCCGATGCCGTCCCGCTGGCCCTCGAACACAAGCCCATCGGCCTCGAGGGCTTCGATCATTTACTGGTCGAATTCATGCGCCGCAAAGGCCTCGCGTTGCGCGATCTCGACCGGCTTCCCGCCGGCATCGGCTTTCTGCTGGTCGAAATGGGCGCGTGGTCCGAGGAAGAGGCTCGCGTCATGGCCGAATCCCTCGCCCGCGCCGCACAATCCTGGCCCTCCCCGCCGGTGGCGCACATCTGCACGCCGGAAGAAGCCGCGTCAGTCTGGCACGTGCGCGAGTCCGCGCTCGGCGCGATGGTCTTCGTACCCGGCGAGCCCGATCGCTGGGAAGGCTGGGAAGACGCCGCAGTTCCGCCGGCCCAGCTCGGCAACTACCTGCGTGCCATCACGAAGCTCATGGCCGAGTACGGCTTCCGCAGCCCGCTCTACGGCCACTACGGCCAGGGTTGCGTGCACACTCGTATCAACTTCGACTTCACGACCGCGAAAGGAATAGCAACTTACCGGGAATTCATCGATCGCGCTGCCGACGTGGTCGTCTCCTTCGGCGGCTCGCTCTCCGGCGAGCACGGCGACGGCCAGGCCCGCGCGGCGCTCTTGCCCAAGATGTTCGGCCCCGAGCTCGTCGCGGCCTTCCGCGAGTTCAAGATGCTGTGGGATCCGGACAACCGCATGAATCCAGGAAAACTTTCCGACGCGGTGCGCGTCTACGATCCCACGGAGAACTTGCGCCACGCACCGCACTTCGACCGTGCCCCATCCAATTTGTCCGGCGTGGGAAGCCACGACGGACAAATTGGGTGGGAGACCAACTTCGCATTCGCAAAGGACGGCGGCTCCCTCACCCGCGCCACCGAACGTTGCGTGGGCGTCGGCGCCTGCCGCAATACCGCGGGCGGCGTCATGTGCCCCAGTTACCGCGCCACCGGCGAGGAGCAGCACTCCACCCGCGGCCGCGCGCACCTGCTTTGGGAGATGCTTTCCGGGGCCCTGCGCCAGGAAGGCTTTCAGAGCCGCGCCGTCCACGAGGCCCTCGATCTTTGCCTCAGTTGCAAGGCCTGCAAATCCGAGTGCCCGGTGCAGGTCGACATGGCGGCCTGCAAATCCGAGTTCCTCGCCCAGCGCTACAAGGGACGCCCGCACCCGCTCCACCACTACATTTTCGGATTTGCCGACCGTCTCGCCCGCTACGGCGCGCTCGCGCCGGCTCTCACCAACGCCATCCTCACAGGCCCCATCACCAGCCCACTCATCAAGCGCATTGCCGGCGTCGCCCGCGAGCGGCAATTGCCGCGCCTCGCGCCAAAGAGCTTCCAAAAAGCGCGAATCTCATCCGCAAATCTCGTCCAAAAGGCTGCCGCACCGCAGGTGCTCCTGTGGCCCGACACCTGGAACAACTACTACCATCCGCAATCGCTTGAGGCTGCGGAATCCGTTCTCGCCCTCGCCGGCTTCCGCGTAGAAACCCCGCGCGGTCACATCTGCTGCGGCCGTCCGCTCTACGACTTCGGCCTGCTCCGGGCGGCGCGCTCCTATCTCGCCGAGGTCCTCCGGCGCATGACGCCGCAAATCGACGCCGGCCTGCCCTTCATCTTTCTCGAACCCAGTTGCGCCAGCGTCTTCAAGGACGAACTGCTCGAGCTCTTTCCCACAGATACCCGCGCCCTGCGTCTCAGCGAGCAGGTCTGGCTCTTCGCCGACTTTCTCGCCGCCCGCGCGCCCGGCTTCGCGAAGGACCGCCTCCGGCGAGCGAACGGGGGAGCGAACATTCTCCTTCACGGCCATTGCCATCACAAGGCGGTCTTCGGCGGTCCGGGCAATGAAATCGCGCTGCTTCGCGAGGCCGGCGCCCAAGTCGAACTCATCGATGCCGGTTGCTGCGGCATGGCCGGCCCATTTGGTTTTGAAGCCGGCAAATTCGAAGTCTCAAAGGCCATTGCCAACCAAGGCCTGCTTCCAGCGATTGAAGCCGCCAGCCCAACCACGATCATCGTCGCCGACGGCTTCAGTTGCCGCGAGCAGATCGACCAGCTCACGCACACCAAGGCGCTCCACATCGCCGAGGTTCTCGCCGCCACCTGCCGCTGCGGCGGAGATTGATCCGGCGCCCACCATTTGCGGCGAGGTTTCCCACCCTTTCCGCAAAGAGCGCGGAAAGGATGGGGCACGGGAGGCCGCACCCGGCAAATCGGCTAGACTGAAAAATAGCGCCCAATCCATTGCATCCTCGCATCCAGCACGGACCTTGAGGCGTGGACCGCAGCCGTTCGCAGCAACTGGATGAGCTAATAGCTAAGAGCTAGAAGCTAGGAGCTTTTTTTGAAACGTCTCGCCATTCTCGGTTCTACGGGTTCCATAGGGCAAAGCACACTCTCCATCGTCGAGCAGTTTCCTGAGCGCTACAGCGTCGCCACTCTGGCCGCGGGCCGCAACGTCGACGAGGCCTTCGCGCAAGCCGTCCGCTGGCGGCCGCGCGTGATTTCGCTTGCCACCGAAGAGCTCGCCGGGCAACTCGCCGCGCGGCTGCGCCAGGCCGGTGTCACGGAGATCGAAGTCGTGCACGGCGCCCAAGGCACCATCGCCTGCTCGACGCACCAGGAAGCCGACTTTGTGGTCTCGGCGATTGTAGGCGTGGCGGGCCTTGAGGCAACCCACGCGGCGATTCTCGCGGGCAAGCCGGTGGGCCTGGCCAATAAGGAGTGCATGGTGGCCGCGGGCGAGATCCTGACCCGCGCGGCGCGCCAGCGCAACGTGCCCATCCTGCCCATCGACAGCGAGCACAACGCGGTGCACCAGTGCCTGCGCGTGGGCGCGCACCGCGAGGTCAAGTTCATCTGGCTCACGGCTTCGGGAGGGCCGTTCCGCCAGTTGCCGCTCGACCAATTCGCCGCCATCACGCCTGCGCAGGCGCTCAAGCATCCCACCTGGGTGATGGGCCGCCGCATCACCATCGACTCGGCCACCATGCTCAACAAGGGGCTGGAAGTGATCGAGGCCTGCCGGCTCTTCGACGTCGCGTCCAGCCAGGTGCGCGTCATGATCCATCCGCAATCGACCGTGCACTCGCTGGTCGAGTACGTGGACGGCTCGATCCTGGCGCAGATCTCAGTCACCGACATGCGCCTGCCCATCCTCTACGCACTGGCGTATCCCGAGCGGCCCGCATCCACGCTCACCTTCGACCTCACGGCTCTCAAGCAACTCGACTTCGAGCAGCCGGATTTTGCCCGCTTCCCTTGCCTGCGCCTGGCCTTTGAGGCCGCGGAAAAAGGCGGAACACATTGCATCGCCCTCAATGCCGCCGACGAGGTGGCCGTCGCAGCCTTCCTCGAGGGCCGTATCCCCTTTATGGGCATCCCGCGTACAATTGAGAAGGTGCTTGCGGCAACCCCTGAGGCCCACCCCGCGACCATTGCGGAGGTGCTTGCCGCGGACCGCGAGGCGCGGGAACGAGCGCGCCAGATGCTGGCCTGATCCGCACACCGCAGAACCGCATAGAGGAATTACGCTCGCATGTTTGGCATTCACATCGATCCACATCAATTTGATCTGCGCGCGACCATCATCGCGTTGATCTCGTTCCTGGTTCTGATCGGCGTCATTGTCGTGGCGCACGAACTGGGACACTTCATCGTCGCCAAGCTCTGCAAGGTGCGCGTCGAGGCGTTCAGCTTCGGCTTTGGCCCGCGGCTGTTCGGCTTCAAGCGCGGCGAGACCGATTACAAGGTCTGCCTGTTGCCGCTGGGCGGCTACGTGAAGATGACCGGCGAAGCCGCCGAGCAGAATCTTCAGGTGGGCGGCGATCAGCCACCGCCGGAGTCCGAGTTGGCCAGCGACCCCGGCTCGCTGCTGGCGCGTCCGCGCTGGCAACAGATGTTGATCGGGGTGGCGGGCCCGGCGGCGAACTTCGTGCTGGCCTTCGTGTTGATGGTCTTCTACTTCGCCTTCATCAATCAGATTCCGGACATCCGCACCGTGAACCTGGAATGGATCAAGCCCGGCTCGCCCGCCGCACTGGCCGGACTTCGTCCCGGCGATCAAGTGAGCAGCTTTGCAGGCGTCGCCAATCCCGACTGGCAGACCTTCCACGACCTCGCCGATCATCATGCCGGACAAACGGTTCCGATCGCCGTCAAGCGCGGGGATCAATCGATCCAAACCGCCGTTCAATTAAAGGGACCTCTTGGCGGCGACGGGACCGATCTGGAAGAGACCGGCATCTTCGAAGAGATCTTTCCGGATCCGATCGTCATCGCGAACCTTTTATCGGGAGCCCCGGCTGAGCAGGCGGGCCTCCAATCCGGCGACCAGATTCTGGCCTTCGACGGCCACGCATTTCACTCCTTCGTACCTTTGTTCGATTATTTGGCAGATGGCAAGGGCGCGCCCATTGCCCTCACCGTGCGCCGCAACGGAGCCGTCCTGCCGCCCATCGTGGTCAAACCGTATGAGGTGGACTCCACTTGGCGGCTGGGTTTCACGCGCGGACCGATGAAGGAACCTCCCTTGCGCTTCCAGCCGATGCCGATCGGCCGCGCCGTGGCTTCCTCAGCGGACTTTTGCAAGGATAGTTCGCTGATGATTGTTGACCTGCTGAAGAAGCTCTTCACGCATCAGGCTTCGATCAAAGAGGTCTCCGGGCCGATTGGCATTATTCAAGTGGCCGGCGATGCCGCCACATCGCACAGTTGGGATTATGTCTTTAAGCTGTCCGCTGCCATCAGCATCAACCTGGGCATCGTCAACTTGCTTCCCTTCCCGATCCTCGACGGCGGCATGATTCTCTTCCTGCTGATCGAGAGCGTCCTGCGCCGCGCCATCAATATCAAGGTGAAGGAGATCATCTATCAAGCGGCCTTTTTGATGATCCTGGCTTTCTTTCTCGTCGTCTCCTTCAACGACATCGCCCGGCTGCCGATCTTTATGCACTTCAAGCCGTGAAAAACGGAGATCAGGTTTCAGGGGTCAGGTGTCAGGGATCAGGTTTCGGGTTTCAGGAGAGGCTGCTGAAGCTTCAATCCCTTCTCCGAAATCTGTTTCAAGAGCGAGTTGTCATCCTGAGCGAGCAAGAATCGGATGTCATCCTGAGCGACCGGAGCGCAGCTGAGGGAGTCGAAGGATTTGCGGTTGCTTTTCAACATCCTTCGCACCGAAGAGCCCTGATCGCTGACACCTGAACCCTGACACCTGAACCCTGGAAAGCCATGCCCGTTACCACCCAAGTCCGTGTCCGCTACGCTGAAACAGATCAAATGAGCGTGGTCTACTATGCCAACTACCTGGTCTGGTTTGAGCTGGGCCGTATGGAACTGCTGCGCTCGGCAGGCCTTGCCTACAGCCAGCTCGAAAGCGACCACGGCTGCATTCTGCCCGTCATCGAAGCGCGTTGCCGCTACCGCTCGCCCGCCCGCTACGACGACGAGATTCTCATCGAGACAAGTCCCGCGATGCTGCGCGGCTCCGTCATTAAGTTCGCCTACCGCATCTATCGCAAGCTCGACCAAAAGGAAAAACAGCGCGAGCTGCTGGCCGAAGGCGAAACCGTGCACGTGGTCTGCGACGAGCAATTCAAGCGCAAGCCCCTGCCCGCGCACTACGCCGCGGCCCTGCGCCAGCTGATGGCGCAAGAGTAGCGCGCCGCAACAACTGTGCAGACAATCAATTGCCGGTTCGGCTATCCTATTGTTCATGGAACTTATCTTCGAGGTACGCGAGGCGGAAGAGGGCGGCTACGTGGCGCGTGCGCTGGGCCACTCTATCTTTACCGAGGCCGAGACTTGGGAAGAACTGCGCGGCAATATTTTGGAGGCGGCAAGTCTGCATTTCGAAGATGCAACCGAGCGCCCCAAATTCGTGCAGTTGCATTTCGTCAAAGACGAACTGATTGTCCTTGAGGCGGCTTGAAACTTCCGCGCGGGATTTCCGGCGAGCGGCTGATACGCGTCCTTGAGCGCCTCGGTTACTCCGTGATCCGCCAGAAAGGAAGCCATATCAGGCTCCTTCATCCAGGCCCGCCCGTCCACTCGATCTCTGTTCCCTTGCACAATCCATTAAAGACAGGAACCTTCCACGGAATTCTTACTGATGTCGCTCGGGAGCGGTCTGTTTCTGTGGAGAGCATCATAGAGATGCTTTAGCCGATCTCAATTCCAGAAGACGGAAATTTGAGTTGCTGCTCGCTCGATTGGCGCTCCGCGCGGAATTTCCGGCAGGCTTCGATCTCATCCGGAATCAAAACGCGGTAGAGAGTGCCATCGCGGTTGGGCTCGCCTTCCTTGCGAATAGCGCCGATGCTTTCGAGAGCGCGCAACGTGTCCTGCACCTTGCCCAGCGAAACCGGATTTTCTTCGAGCTGCGAGTAGGAGGACTTGACCACCGCGGTGCGCAGATGGCGCGTGCTGACGCGAAGATGCGGATCGCCGTCTTTGGCGACGGAGTGGCGGAAGAGAAACCAGTAGAAGGCTGCGTCATAGGGCGAGAGCTGCGGCTGCAGATCGTCGACGATTTGCTGAATGATAGATAAGAAAGCCGAGAAATCGCGATCGCCGCCTCCGGCGCCCGGCCTCATCTCCATCTCAAGCTCGTTCAGCAGCTTTCGTACTTGCGCGAGTCGCTCGTTCATGTTGCACAGAATTCTACGCCTAATTCAAGGGCGCGCACGCGAATTTGCGGGCTTCAGCGCAGAACCACCGCCATCGCGAAGCCGTCGAGGCCTTTCACGCCGACGGTTTGCAGGGCGACGGCGCTCAGCCGCGGATGCGCGGCCATCATCTCCAGGCAGCGGCGCGTGCCGCGAATGCCGCCAGCACTGCTTTTGGCCTCGATCACGTTGCCGTGGCGCGCCACGTTGTCGACCACAATCACCGTGCCGCGCCGCGAGAGCTTGAGCGCCCATTCGAGATACCGCGGATTGTTTTCCTTGTCGGCGTCGATAAAGATCAAATCGAACGGTCCGGCGCCCTCGGCCTTGAGAATCGGAAGGCTCGCGAGCGCCGGTCCCACGCGAATGTCGACACGGCGAAGCAAACCCGCGCGGCGCAGATTGGCGCGCGCAATCTGCGCGTGGCGCGGGGCGAATTCCAGAGAAATGATGCGTCCGCCGCGAGGCAACGCGCGCGCTATCCAGATTGTCGAGTAGCCGCCCAGAAGGCCGATCTCAAGCACGCGCCTGGCCTGCGTCATCTTCACGAGTACGTGCAGGAATTTGCCCTGCAACGGCGTAACATCGATGGCGGGAAGCCGCGCCGCGCGATTGGCCTTGATCGCGGCATCGAGATGCGCGTCATGCGGAGCAAACAGATCGCCAAAGTAGCGATCGACCGCGGTCCAGAGCGATGCGGAGTCTTTTTTCATTGGTATATTGAGCCATTAGCCAGTAGCTGCGGCCGTTCGCGGTTTGTAGCTTGCTGTTCGTCGTCGGCTGTTCGGTGTTTTCTATTCCCTATTCCCTAGTCCCTAGTCCCTGCTCTTTCACTTCTCCCGCGCCACCACAAAATCCGGAACCCAGAGCAATGCGCGCTTGTACTCGGACTCGGGCAGCGGGGCCAGCGCCTGGCGCGACTGCTCGGCATAGCGATCGGCGGCGGCCATCGCATATTCGACAGACCCGTTGCGCACCAGAATCTCGCGAATCTGCTGACGGCTGACATTCTCGAAGCTGCGATCGTCAAGCACGCGGCGAATGGCCTTGCGATCCGCGGCGGTGCCGTGATCGGCAGCGTGAATCACGGCCAGCGTCGCCTTGCCCTCGCGCAAATCGCTGGCCACGGGCTTGCCCAGCACCTCTTCGCTGGCCGTAAGGTCGAGCACGTCGTCGACGATCTGGAAGGCGAGACCGACGGCGCGGCCGAAGGTGGCCAGGCTCGTCTCTTCCTCTTCCGTGGACCCGGCCAGCACCGCGCCCAGGCGCATCGTAACCGCGAAAAGACACGCCGTCTTGCGGAAGATCAGGTCGTAGTACTCGGCCTCGGAGACGGACTTGCCGAGTTTTTGAATCTGCAAGAGCTCGCCCTCGACCATCTGCTGCGTGAGGCCGATGAGCAGGTCGAGCACGCGCAGGTTGCGCTCTTCGAGCGCCACCTTGAAGGCCTGCATGTAAAGCCAGTCGCCGGCCAGCACGCATTTCTCGTTGCCCCAGGTGGTGTTGGTCGAGGGGCGTCCGCGGCGCGTGTCGGCGCCGTCGATAATGTCGTCGTGAACCAGCGTGGCCGTGTGCAGCATCTCCACCACCGCGCCCAGGCGGATGGCGCCGTGGCCTGAAAATCCCAGTTGATGCGCCGCCAGCAGCAACAGCGACGGCCGCAGGCGCTTGCCGCCGCCCTCGCGGAGGTATTCGGCGATCTCCGTGATGGTGCTGACGCTGGACGCCGCATCGCGGCCCAGCTCCTGCTCTACCGCGACGAGATCTTCCCGCAGAAGCTCGAAGACCTCTCTCGCCGCGGCTATGGTCAGTGTGCTCAAAGCTCTCCGATTTTATAGCATTGGTTGGGGAAAAAGCGATTCTCGATTGGAGGCCAGCTAATTGGTCCGGTAATTCGTGAACTGCAACTCCAGCCCCATATCTTTGCCGCGCAGCATGGCGATGATGGCCTGCAGCTCGTCGCGATCCTTGCTGGAGATTCGCACCGTGTCGCCCTGGATGCTGGCTTGCGCCTTTTTCTTCGAATCTTTGACCAGGCGCACGATCTCCTTGGCCTTTTCCACGGGAATGCCCTGCTGCAAACTGATCTTCTGGCGCACGCTTTGTCCGGCAGCCGGCTCGATCTTGCCGTAGGTCAGGTTCTTGAGCGAAACACCGCGCTTCACCAGCTTCTGGCAGAGGATGTCCTTGACCGCCTCCAGCTTATATTCGTTGGCCGAGGCGAGCTGGATGGCGTCGTTGCCCTCGAGATTCACCTCGGAGTGGGTGTCCTTGAGGTCGAAGCGCTGGCGAATCTCCTTGATCGCCTGCTCGATGGCGTTGCGGACCTCCTGAATGTCCACTTTGCTCACAATGTCGAATGAGTTGTCCTGTGCCATGTTCCTCACCCTCGTTCGCCGGAAACCACCGTTGCCGGCCAAAGCTTCATCAGTCTTTCGCGGAAGTGGTTTTGTAACAGGGCACGACTTCTAGCCTGCCCTGAGCGTAGCCGAAGGGTGCCGAAAACGCTTCAAACAAAACCCGGGGCTTTAGCCCCTGCGGGATGCTTTTGTCCACTCCCCCTTCGCCTGACTGTCATCAGTTTCCCACGTCTTGCCCAAGGTGAAACAGCCGCAAGAAATTATTCGTCGTTGCGGCGGCGATTTCGGCCTCGGAGACGTTCGCGAGGCCGGCCAGCGTCCGGGCGGTCTGGGCGACGAACGCGGGCTCGTTGCGCTGGCCGCGTTGCGCGGCGGGCGCCAGCCAGGGCGCGTCGGTTTCCACCAGAATTCCGTCGAGCGGCAGGCGCGCGGCCACATCGCGCAGCGGCTGCGCCTTGGGGTAAGTGAGATTACCGGCAAAGGAGACCAGAAACCCCATATCGAGCGAGCGCTTCGCCTCCTCCCAGCCCGCGCCAAAGCAGTGCATGATGCCGCCCAATCCCGTTCTCCCCCAATGCTCGTCCAAAACCAGAAAAAGATCCTGCCAGGCGTCGGTCGATTCATTGCTCCCGCGGCAATGGATGAGGATGGGCCGCTTGCGCGCGGCGGCGATCTCGAGCTGGCCGATAAGGCCCCGCCGCTGCACCTCGCGCGGCGCGCCTTCGTGGTAGTAGTCGAGGCCGATCTCGCCGCAGGCGATCACTTCCGGCGCGGCGAGGAGCGCCTCCAGTTTGGCGAGAGCTTCGTCCCCGGCTTCGGTGGTGCTGTGCGGATAAATGCCCGCGCTCGCGTAGAGGCGCGGGAATGGTGCGCCGGCTTCGCGCTTGGCGTTGAACTGGCGGCAGAGATCGAGCGCCTGATGCATCTCCGCCGGGCCCTCCCCAATGCCGATCGAGAGCACGGCGCCCACGTCTGCTTCCCAGGCGCGGCTGAGCACAGCTTCGCGATCGCCGGCGTAGCGCGGACTGTCCAGATGAGCGTGAGAGTCGATCAGCAAAGGCGCCTCGCGGGGGGATTGCGGAGTGTGTGCATCCTCTGGATTCAGTGTAACGGGCGGAGAAGCACGTTCAAACCGGGCGCACCCGGCTCCTCTCGTCTACCATCGGAGCAGGTGCCACACAAACCTAAGCTCGGGCAAAATTTTCTGGTGGATGCCGGCGCCGTCGCGCGTATCGTGGCCGCGCTCGGCGATCTGGCCGGGCGCACGGTGGTGGAGATTGGTCCCGGCCGGGGCGCGATCACCGATGCGTTGGCCGCGCGGGCCGGCCATGTCGTGGCCATCGAGTTCGATCGCGAGCTGGCTGCGGGATTGCGCCAGCGATTCGCCGCGGAACGCGTTACAGTAGCGCAGCAGGATGCGCTGCAATTCGATTTTGCGGCAGCGGCAGCACACGCCGGCGAGCGGCTGCGCGTAGCGGGCAACCTGCCCTATTACATCACCTCGCCGATTCTGCTCAAGCTCGCCGCCAGCCATGCCGCGCTGGACCTGGCCGTGCTGATGGTGCAACGCGAGGTTGCGGAGCGCGTGACCGCCGCGCCGGGCTCGCGCGATTACGGGCTGCTCTCGGTGACGGCGCAGTTGTACGGGCCGGCCGAGCCGCTCTTCACGCTGCCGCCCTCGGCGTTTTCGCCGCCGCCCAAGGTGCACTCCACGGTCTTTCGCTGGCGCTTTGCGCCGCGATTCGTGGAGTTGGGCCTCGACGAGAACGGTTTTCTGCGCTTCCTCCGTCAGGCCTTTGCGCAAAAGCGCAAGACGCTCGGGAACAATCTGCGCGCCGCCGGCGTTGCGCCTGCCGCCGCCGCGGCTGCGCTCGCCAGCGCAGGCATCGAAGCACAGGCCCGCGCCGAAGCCCTGCCCGTGGAAGCACTGGCGGCGCTCTGGCGGGAATTGAACAAAGAATAGGCATCCAGGTCGGGTTTCCCGCTCGCGCCGTTGCGCGTAAGCTATCAAGAGGGATGGCCAGAACTGGCATCGACCCGGAACTGGCGCACGCAATTCAGAAGCCCCTGGGCTCTCCCGCGCATCGTATCGATAAGGAAGCGATGAATCCGGTCACCGAGCAGGCCCGACATAACACCTTTCAGCAGACGCTCGACAGCGCGCGCCGGACCATGCTCATGAGCGAAATCCTCAAGCTGGCCGCGGATAGCTTCCGCGCCGGCAAGACGCGCTTTGCGCTCACCGCCCTGGGCATGGTCATCGGCACCGCGTCGGTGATTCTGGTGGTGACCATCGGGCTCACCGGCAAGCAATACGTACTCGCCTTGCTCGAGAAGATCGGCACCAACCAGGTGGAGGTGGAGTACGCGGGTGGAGGCGCAACCCAGGAGGAGCGCGCGCGCTACACGGACAACCTGACACAAGACGACGAGAGGATCGTGGACCAGCAGGTGCCGGGCGTCATGTACTCCTCACCCGTGCTGGCCATGCACAACCCCGTCAGTTTCCCCGGCGGCATCCAGAAGGACACCGTAGTGCTGGGCGTCGATCCCGCGTACCAGTTCATCCGCAACCTGATCGTGACCGACGGCCGTTTCTTCGACCAGACCGACGACGCCATGCACATCAAGTGCGCCGTGGTGACCACGCTCTTCGCGCGCGAGCGTTACGGCAGCCCGGACGCGGCCATCGGCCGCACCTTCCAGATTCACGGCATTCCGTTCACCATTGTCGGCGTCTTCAAGGAAAGCGTCTCCGACTTCGGCATGTCGGAGATTACCGACGAAACCATCCTGGTGCCTTATTCGGTGGCGCGTTACTTTACCGGAACCGAGCGCGTGAACCAGATTTATTTTTCCATGCAGAGCATGGACGAGGTGAACGACGCCGCAAAAGCAATTGTGCGCGTCATCGGCCAGCGGCACCGGAAGAATTCGGTTTACAAGACCCAGACGCTCACCGACCTGCTGGTGACGGCGGCCAAGATCGCCGATGCGCTGACCGCGATGCTGGTGCTGGTGGCCGCGGTCACGCTGGCCGTGGGCGGCGTGGGCATCATGAACATCATGCTGGCCAACGTGCGCTCGCGCATCCGCGAGATCGGCATCCGCAAAGCCCTCGGCGCAACCCATCGCGAGATTAAATTGCAATTCCTCACCGAAGCCGTGCTCATCTCGCTCACGGGCGGGATGATCGGCAGCCTTGTCGGCCTCGCTCTGCCGCTTTCCATCCGTCTCTTCACCGACTATCAGTTTCCCATCTCGTGGCTTTCCGTTCTGATTGCAATGGCCGCAGCCACCATGGTAGGCGTGGTCTTCGGCACCGTTCCCGCCACGCGCGCGGCGCAGTTGGATCCCGTGGATGCCCTCAAGTATGAATGACGCCCAGCGCCCCAGGGCCGGCGGGAACGACGCGGCCGACCGGAAAGAAGATGGCGGCGAACCCTCCGAAGGCCCCAACCTCGTGCTTCTCTATAGCCTCATTGCCCTGGCGCTCGCCGTCGCCATCGCTCTTGCCGCGTTGATGGTGCTGCCGTTTTACCGGCGCACTTGAGCGGTGGATTGGCTGCGGCATCAAAGATCGCGCCGATGCAATCGATCGCGGGTATGGATTCGGCAGATTATCGATCCGGCCCGATTGCGTGAGACCGTGCATTCCCACCCTTTCCGCAAAGAACGCGGAAAGGATGGGGCACGGCGGCGGTTTTCTGTTGCCGGATCAGTCGTTCTTGCTGCTGGCGGCTTCGGCCCGCTCCACGATAAGCGCCGGAATGCCGTCCACGATGGGATAGGCGCGATGGCAGGAGGCGCAGACGAGGCGCGCCTCTTCCGAGCGCAAATCTCCGTGGCAGGCCGGGCAGGCGAGCGTTGCGACGATTGACGCGTCGAATGCAAGCGGAGTCGCGAGATTGGCGGGCATGGAGTTTGCTGTTCCGGCTGTCGGCGACGAGTGGTTAGTGGTTAGTAGACAGTGGACAGTGAGCCGTAGAACGTGATCCTGCGAGCTACGAACTGCGAACTGTCTTCTGTTCCCTGTTCCCTGTTCCCTGCTTTTCTCAATGAATCGTCGCATCTGGGGGAGAGTCATGATCCGCGCGAGGCTTGGGCCGGCCGGCAAAGGCTTGTTCGATGCTCGCGTTGGCGCCGGAGCGCGAGAACTCGTAGGCCACGCGAATGCCGTTGAAGATGGCGCGATCGTTTGAAGAGCCGTGGCCGATGATGCACACGCCGCGCACGCCCAGCAGTGGCGCGCCGCCGTACTCGCGGTAATCGAGCCGGCGGCGGAAATCGTTGAAGGCGCGGCGCGAGAGAAGCGCGCCCACCTGCGCCGTGACCGTGCGCGTGAGCGACTCGCGCAGCACCTCGCGCACAAAGCGCCCCACGCCTTCGCTGGTCTTGAGCGCCACGTTGCCGACGAATCCGTCGCAGACAATCACGTCTGCCAGGCCGCTGAAGATGTCGCGGCCCTCCACGTTGCCGATGTAGTTGATGGGCAGGGCCTTGAGCAGCGGCTGTGCCTCGCGGGTCAGGTCGTTGCCCTTGGTCTCTTCCTCGCCAATCGAAAGCAGGCCCACGCGCGGCTTGGCGATCTTGAGAACGCTGCGGGCGTAGGTCTCGCCCATCACGGCAAACTGCTCCAGGTTGTGCGCCTTGCAATCCACATTGGCGCCTACGTCCAGCAGCACGCAGGGATGGCCGCTCGAGCTCGGCATGGGCGTAGCCAGAGCCGGGCGATCGACGCCGGGCAGCCCGCCCAGAACCATCTTGGCCGTAGCCATGGCCGCGCCGGTGTTGCCGGCGGTGACAAAGCCCGCGGCCTTGCCCTCGCGCACCATCTTCAGGCCCACGCGCATGGAACTGTCGTGCTTGCTGCGCACGGCATGGACCGCTTTCTCCTCCATGGCAATGCGCTCGGAGGCGTGATGGATGACGATGGGCAGGTCTTCGTCCTGCAAGTACTCATCGAGCTGGTCGCGCAATTCGGCTTCCGGCCCCACCAAATGCACCCGCACCGGCAGCGCCCGGCACGCAAGGATAGCGCCACGGATCTCCGGCTCGGGAGCCTTATCGGAGCCAACCGCGTCGAGGACGATGTCGGTAAGCATTGGGATTTCGATCTACTTGGCTTCCTTCACATCCAGAACAGCGCGGCCCTTGTACATTCCGCACTTGGGGCAGGCGCGATGGGGCAGCTTTTTCTCGTGGCAATTGGGGCACTCTGAGAGCCCGACCGCGGTAAGAAAGTCGTGGGAGCGGCGGAGGGCGGTGCGGCGCGTCGAGTGGCGCCTTTTCGGATTCGGCATGACGTGTTTCCTCTGACTGACCTTTGCCCTTTGCTCTCTGCGGGCAGGTCAAAAAAATGGCCGCGAGCTTTCGGCTTTTCGCCTTCAGCTCATTCCGTTGCGGGCAAGAAACCCCGGCACGCGCAAGGACGAGCTAAAAGCTGGAAGCTAATAGCTAAAGGCTGTTCTCAGGACTTCATCCGGTTGCGCAGCTCGCTCAGCGTCCCCCAGCGGTGGTCATTCGTTCCCTTTTCGCAGGAGCATGGCTGAAGGTTGCGATTCGCTCCGCAGTGCGGGCAAAGTCCCTTGCAGTCGGGCTTGCACAGCGTCCTGACCGGCAGAGACAAAAGCACCTGCTCGCGCAGCACATCTTCAAGCAACAGACTGTCTCCTTGATAATAACCGATTTCGGTCTCCGACGCCGTAATGGACCGCTCGGGCGCGCCGGCATCGACGCCGAGGGGCCGGAAGATGAGGTCAAATTCGGCCGAGACAGGAATCTCGACCGGCTCAATGCACCGGGCGCAGGGAATCTGGAAATTGCCGGCAAAACGGCCCCTTAGACGGATGTCGGCAACGATATCTTTGGGCCCGCGGTGCTCGTGAATCACTTCGGCACTGCCGGCAGCGGCCAGATCGCCGATCTGCTCGGCCTCGTCGATGTAATCGACGGCGCCGGGAGCCAAATTCAGGTCAAATTCAATCGCTTCGCGCTCAAGATCGAGGATTTTGAATTCCATGCTACGAGCGTAGAACAGGGATCAGGGATCAGGGAACAGGGATCAAAGATGGGGTAGCTGCGGAGTCAAGCCCCTTGCCCCATATTCCTCCACCCCGCGCCCCATCCTTTTCCGCGCATTTTGCGGGAAAGGGTGGGAGATCACTGGAGCGCCGCGCGTCCCCCTCAGGGCTCGATTGGCTTCCTCAGGCGCGCCGGGAAGCAGCCAGCTTGAGGCCGAAGCCGACGAATACGCAACCGGTCAGCCGATCGAGATTGCGAATCACGGAGGGTTGAGCCAGGAAACGGCCCAGGGGCACAGTCAGCGCAATGAGAAGAAAGAACCACGCCAGGGTGATGAGCACATGGATACCGGCCAGCAGCAGCGAGAAGCCTGCAACGTTGACCCCGTGCGGAATGAACTGGGGAAGAAAGGTCACATAAAACACTCCGACTTTCGGGTTCAGTATGTTGCTGAGAAACCCCCGGCCAAAGGCGTTCTTCTCCGCGCGGAGCCTGACCGTTCCTTCGGACGGCATCGGGTCTGCCGCCACTGAGGAACGGGGCTTGATCAGCAGCTTGGCGCCGAGATAAACAAGGTACGCCGCACCCGCCCACTTCACGATCGTAAATGCCAGTTCGGAAGCCGCCAGCAATGCCGTCAGGCCGAACGCCGCACACATTCCCCACGCCAGCAGCCCCAGGCAGATGCCAAAAGCTGCCGCCGTCCCCTGGCGGGTTCCGCAGGAGGTCGATGTCCTGAGGACCATGGCGGTATCCACGCCCGGCGTCATGGTCAACAGACCAGCGGCAACGATGAAGAGTACAAACGTCTGGAGCATAAGAGGCGCCTCTTTCTGAATATTATCGATCCGGCCCTCAAGAATAAGCGATGGGTGCCCATCCTTTCCGCGCTCTTTGCGGAGAGGGTGGGATTGCACGGTCTCACGCAATCGGGCCGGATCGATAAATCGCCGGTCCATCCCCGCCCGCAAAACTCAAGCTGAGACTCTGCGTGAGTCAGCGGATCGATAGCGATTTGCCCATTGAATGTCCAGGAGAACGCCGGCCCGCTTAGCGGCGCAGCCAGGCAAGGAAGCGCGCGAAGAGGTTGCTGGCCCAGTCCCACGCGGAGTGGAGCGCAGCGGAAGTCTCGCGCGTGGGCAGAAGGGTGGTCCACCAGCCCTGGCGCAGTCCGTAGTAGCGCACGGCGAGGAAGCCGCCCGCCGCTACCGCCAGCAGCAGCAGCATGGCGCCGGCCCAGCGCAGGCGCACCTCCACGGCCTCGCGGTGCAGAATGCGCGCCTTGCCCACATTGGAGGCAAAGGTCGTCCAGCCGCGTTCGTCTTCGGGGAACTGGCCTGAAGCGTCACAGGCGCGAAGAAAGCGCTCGGTCCAGTCCTGGGGATCGAGGCCGAGGGCGTTGGCGTAGCCGCGCACAATGCCCTTGCTCAGGATGCCGCCGGGAAGCAGGCGAAACCTCTCCTGCTCCAGCGCGATCAGGTGCCGCTGGCTGATTTTGGTGACCGCCGAGATGTCTTCCAGCGCAACGCCGCGCGCCATGCGCTCCTTGCGCAGGTCTTCTCCAAAACTCCCCATCGGCGACCAACCGCGTGTCAAAGCCCAGGAAATAAATTACCTACACAATAAACCCGGTAGGGGGGAAGGTCAAAGGCGGAAAGGCAGGGACCAGGGAACAGTGTGAGTGTGAGTGCGAGTGGTCAGTGATCGGTGCGCACTCACACTCACACTCACACTGTCCACTGTTCACTGCCCACTGTCTGTTACCCTGAAACCGGAATCTCCGGCGATTTTTCCGGTCCCGGAATCCGGCTCGAAGATGAATAAGCTCATTTTTGCCAATCTGCTGCATCGCCCCTTGCGCTCGGTCATCAGCGTGCTCGCCGTGGCCATTGAAGTGATCATGATTCTCTCGATCGTGGGCATTTTCACGGGCATGCTGAACGACCAGAATCGGCGCACCAACGGCATCGGCGCCGACCTGATGCTGCTGCCCTCAAACGCCAGCCTGTTCAACGGGCTGGGAAGCCCATCCATGCCGGTCAGGGACGCCGAAGTGCTGCGGAAAATTCCCCACGTAGCGGTGGTTTCACCCGCCATCCAGAAAATCGCGACCAACGGAAGCGTGGAGATTCTCTATGGCATCGATTACCCGACATTTTCCGCGCTCAAACCATTCAAGTTCCTTGCCGGCGGCCCATTCGAGGGGCCAAACGACGCGATCATCGACGGCATTCTTGCCGGCAGCAGGAATCCGGCTACGGGAAAGCCTTACGCCGTCGGCGACACCATCAAGATCATGGGCCACGCATTCCGCATCTCGGGGATTGTGGAACAGGGCAAGGGCGGCCGCAAGCTGATTTCCATCGACACCATGGCGCAAATGGTGGATGCCGAGGGGAAGGCATCGATTTTCTATATCAAATGCGACAATCCGGCCAACGACGACCTGGTAATGCAGGAGATTCGCTCCACGCGCGGCTTTGAAAACAACACGCTGACCACGGTGGACAGTTGGCTCGACCAGATGACACCCAGCAAAATTCCCGCATTCAACCTGGCGCTGGGAGTGATTACGGGAATTGCCGTGATCATCGGATTTCTGGTGATCTTCCAGTCCATGTACACGGCGGTGCTGGAGCGCACGCGCGAGATTGGCGTTTTGAAGTCGATGGGCGCGTCGAAGCTGACGATCGTGGGCGTGGTGCTGCGCGAGTCCGCGGTGCTGTCGGCGGCAGGCGTGATCCTGGGCATTATCGGCACCTATGGAACGCGCATCTTCATCGCTCGCTTCTTCCCCACCATGAACTTCGAAATCACCGGCATGTGGCTGATCCGCAGTGCCGTGATCGCCTTTGTGGGATCGCTCTGCGGCGCGCTCTACCCGGCGTGGATGGCCGCGCGCAAGGACCCGATTGACGCGCTGGCGTACGAATGACAGGGATCAGGTGTCAGGTTTCAGGTTTCAGGTTTTCTGACACCTGACACCTTCGAGGCTTGGGGCACACGCCATGAGCACCGAGTCGGCTCAACTCGTGTCGATTGATGAGATCCGCGCGGCGGCGGCGCGCATTGCGCCCATCGCCATGAAGACGCCGCTGGTGCGGGCCGCATTTTCCCTGGTCTCCGGTCACGGAACCGGCAAGGAGATCTGGCTGAAGGCCGAAAGCCTGCAGCCCATCGGGGCCTTCAAGATTCGCGGCGCGGCGAACAAAATCCTGCAGCTCAAGTCGGGCGAAATCGCGCGCGGCGTCATCACCTATTCGAGCGGCAACCATGCGCAGGGCGTGGCTTATGCGGCGCGCGAGGTGGGCGCCAAGGCCGTGATCGTGATGCCCAGGAACGCGCCGGCCATCAAACGGGCCGCGACCCTGGCGCTAGGCGCCGAGATTGTGGACGTGGGCGTGGCCTCAAGCGAGCGGCTGGCCAAGGCCGAAGAGCTGGTGCGCGAGCACGGCTACATCGTCATTCCGCCCTACGACGACGACGAGATCATCGCCGGGCAGGCGACCTGCGGCCTCGAAATTGTAGAAGCGCTGCCGGATGTCGACCTGGTAGTTGCGCCGGTCTCGGGCGGAGGGCTGCTGAGCGGTGTGGCCGCAGCCGTGAAGCAGTTGAGCCCGAAGACCAAGGTCTTTGGCGTTGAGCCGGAACTGGCCGGCGACACCGCGGAGAGTTTTCGCACCGGCAAGATCGTCACCTGGCCGGCGGAGTTGACCAGCCGGACCCTCGCCGACGGCCTGCGCACGCAAAGCGTGGGCGTGCGCAACTTCGCGCATCTGCAAGCGTTCGTGGACGGCATCGTCATCGTCACCGAAGCCGAGATTCGCGCCGCCATGCGCGCCATTGTTACTGCGACGCGCCTGGTTCCCGAGCCCAGCGGCGCGGTTTCAACGGCGGCGCTGCTCTTCCACGCGGACCAGTTGCCGCCCTGGCGCAAGGCGGTGGCCGTAGTCAGCGGCGGCAATGTGGATCCGGCGCTGCTGGCCGAAGTGCTCACCGAATCCGAAGTGTAACGTCGTTGGAGTAGGATTTTGCTTGTCATGAAGCGACCCATCTTCACCATACGCATCGTCGCATTCGGTTTGGCGCTGGCCTGCGCCGCAGCTCCGGCGAGCGCCGGCAAAAAGCCGCAGCAGCAAGTAAAACCCATGGCCGGGCCGCGCGCCACGGCCCTGCGCGTCACCTCGCTCTACATCACGCCCTCGACCGAAGCGCAAAGAGTGGACAGGGTGCAGATCGGCCGCGAGATGGTTGTGGCGGAGAAAAGCGGCGCGTGGATGCGCGTCTACGCCAACACCGATATCGAAGAGCAGCACAGTGACAAGGACGAACCCATGGTGGGCGGCAACGAAACCACGCCGCCCATCTCCGGCTGGATCGAGGCCAAAGGCGTCGTGGAGGAGACCACGCCCAACGGCGACCAGATTCTGATGGGCGCGGCGGCCAACATGGAGACGGAGGCCTCGGACCCGCGCGGCCCGGCCAACGCCGCCCAAAGCGCGCGGCTGCTCTACCGCCGGCTCATGGAGATGTTTCCCAACTCGCCGCTGGCGCCGGAAGCCGCTTGGCGCGCGGCCGACATCCAGTGGCAAATCGAGCGCGCCGACGCCGCGACTCTGCCCTCGGCGCACGAGAAGAGCCCCGAATTCCGCCAGCAGATGGATGAAGACGCGCTGCACAAGGTCATCAAGTACTATCCAAAAACCAAATGGGCGGCCCTGGCGGCCTTCGACCTGATCGACAACAAGCTCTGCGGCGACTGGCAGGGCTCGGAACAATGCCCGGCGAAGGAATCGGAGATCTACGTCAAGTACGCCGACGAGTATCCCGACGGTCCGCGCACCGCGCGTGCGCTCTATGAGGCCGTTTACCGCCTGGCCGTGCTCGTCGACATGTATGCCGCCGACCGGGACGACCGCAAAAGCAACGACGCTCACAACCAGGCGCGCACCGTGGCCGCGCAACTGAAGGCGCATTTTCCCGACTCCGACTATACCTACCGGGCCGGTGCGCTGGTGTACAAATTGGATGAGGGCGTTCCCGTCTACGGCATCGACCGGGACTGAGCGGTTTGCGCTTTGACCTCGTGATTTCGTGTTGATTCTCGGAGAGGTGCGGGTCAGGAGACCGGCGGTACGGCCGGCGGGATCGCCGACTGATTCGCATCGCCCACAGCCTGGAGTTCGCGTGAGCCCGTATATTTTGTCCATTCTTTTGGGAATTGTGGAAGGCTTGACCGAGTTTTTGCCGGTCAGCTCAACCGCGCACCTGCGCATTACCGAAGCGCTGATGAAGATCCCGCTGGATAACGGCGCCTGTTCCGGGAACGCGGCGTGTTTCCAGGACGTCGCCTACTGGGACATGTACACCATCGTCATCCAGGTGGGGGCCATCCTGGCGCTCTGCCTGCTATTCACGGAGCGGATCGTGAACTTCATCCGCACCTTTCCCAAAGGCGAAAAGGGCGACCGCAACTGGCTCACGCATCCCATCTCGCTCACGCTGGTCGCGTTTGCCTGCACGTCCGTGCCCGCCCTGCTGCTGCACAAGTGGAGCGAGAAGAACCTGGGCAGCATGACCGCCATTGCCATCGCATTGCTCGTGGGCGGCATCGCCATGTGGATTGTGGATGCGTGGAGCAACCACGTTGAGCCCAACACCAGGCACGTGGAAGAGATGACACTTGCCCAGGCCATCTGGATCGGCCTCTGCCAAACGCTCTCGGCCGTCTTTCCCGGCACTTCGCGTTCCATGTCGACGATTGCCGCCGGCCAGATCGCCGGCCTCGACCGTCCTTCGGCGCTCGAGTTCAGTTTTCTGCTCTCCATTCCCACCATGATCGCCGCCACAGGCTGGGACCTGTTCAAAGAGGTTCACCCCGGCAAAGCCGCCGGCGCTGCCGCCGCGCATGTGGTCATGAACCCGGAGCGCTGGCTCGTGCTCCTCATCGGCACCGTGGTTTCGTTCATCGTGGCCTTCGGCGTGGTGGAGTGGTTCCTGGCCTGGGTGCGCAAGCACGGATTCACGCTGTTCGCGATTTATCGCATCCTGCTCGGCATAGCGCTGTTGATCTGGGGCGCAAAGTACCTTGGCGTGTGAGCTCGCCGCTTCGGCGGTCTCTTAAAACCTCTCAAGATACCGGATTTATGCAACCAGTTCAAAACCTGTGCAAAGGGTAGGGGGTGCAAATGGCACGATCATGTGCTATGATGGTGCCATCATGATGTCACGTACGCAAATCACGCTCGAGCCTGAGTTCCAGCGGCGAGCTCGTCGGCGCGCAAGCGATCTTGGTATCTCCTTCGCTGCTTACATTAGGGGCCTCGTCGTGAATGATCTATCGCAACCGAGAAGTGCTATAGGAATTGAATCCATCTTCGATTTGGGCAGTTCTGGCGGCTCGAATATCGCCAGGAATAAGCACTCCATGATCGAGGAGGCAGTTGAGTTTGAAGTAGCCGCATCGCGTCGCAGAGCCTCTCGACCGGAGAGCGAGCGCCTATCCGAATGAGCCTGTTCGTCGATACATCGATTCTGTACGCCGCGGTGGATTCCTCTGATTGCGACAACGACCGCTCCAAAGCAATTCTCATGTCAGGCGAACCGCTCGTGATCACCGACCACGTTCTGGTGGAAGCGTGGCTGCTGCTAAACCGCAAGCTGGGACGCGACGCTGCCGGGCGATTTTGGGCAAACATGCGCGACGGAGCTGCTGCCATCGAGACAGTAGGCCCGGCGGATTTGGAAGCGGCTTGGCAAATAGGTCTGGATTGGCAGGATCAAGACTTCTCCATTGTGGACCGGACGAGCTTTGCGGTCATGCGCCGGCTGGGCATCGAACGCGTCGCGTCCCTGGACGATCATTTTGCCGTCTTTCGTTATGGCCCGCAGCGCCGCTATGCTTTCACCGTCGTTCGTTAGAGCGAGCGCAGTCTCCACGCTTTGTTTGGGGCAGAATCGCTGCGACTTTCTACACATCGCAATGTGTGAGACGCTACACATAGCGGAGGTGCGGCTATGGCTACCAATCTTGCAATCGACGACCAACTCATTGAGGAGGCGCGGCGCGTGGGGAACCATGCGACCGAAGAGGAAGCAGTGGCCGCTGCTCTTCAGCAGTACATTCGTTGGCGCAAGCAACTGCAGATTCTGGAGCACTTCGGAACCATCGATTACGATCCAACATACGATTACAAGGAAACGCGGAAGCTTGATCGGATTCCCGAGTCCTGACGGCGGATTGGGGAAACGAATGATTTCCGGCCAGGGTTAGTCATCGTGGTTCCCCCCGCCCGGTTTTGCCCTGATCCGGCCTTGCATACGCCGATAATAGAGGTTGCTCTGGGACGTTTTGCCTGTTCCACCGGCCGCTTGCGCCGTCATTTGCGGCAGCCGGAGTGCGGCACCGCCCTCATCATGAAGCCCATCCGCATTGTTCTCGCGCCCACGCGCAGCCGCCCCGCGAATATCTTCCTTGGGACGCTGCTGTTGCTGGTCTCGCTGCTTCTTTTCCTCGCGCTGGCCACCTATCAGGCCTCCGACCCCTCACTGAACACGGCCACCGGCACAGCCGCGCCCCGCAACTGGATCGGCCTCTTCGGCGCAACCCTCAGCGATCTGCTGCTGCAGGCGCTGGGAATTGCGGCGTTTCTGATTCCCCTTTGGATGACCGGCGTGGGCTGGACGTGGATGCGCTCGCGGCCCAGCGGCTCGGCGATTCTGCGCGGCATCGGGTCGCTCCTTGCGCTCGCCTTCCTGCCCGCGGTCCTGGGCCTGCTGCCGTGGCACTGGCGCTGGATGCACGTGGTTCCCATCGAAGGCGTCGTGGGCCGGCTCATGGCGGGCCTGCTTGTGGTCTATCTGAACCTGCAAGGCGCCTGGGTCGTGGCCGCTGTGCTGGCCGCTGCCGGACTCTACTTTGCCACCAACATCAGCTTCTCGGCGATTCGCGAGAGCCTTGCCGAGCGCTGGACGCGTTACGCCGAGTGGCGCGACCGCCTCCGCTTCTCCCGAGAAGAAGCGGAGGAACTCGAAGCCCGGCAGGACATTTTGCGCGCCGAAAAGAAAGCGCCCATTCCATTCGATACCGCGGCCCATCCGGAGCCCAATTCGGAAATCGACGCGGAGACGCCGGCCGGGAAGCCCAACCGTTTCCTCGCTTTCTTCATGCGCAGGCGCGCGCCCCAAGAGGATCCCATCGACGCGATTCCCGCCTACCAGCGCGCCGACCTCGAACCGCTGATGGAAGAGCCCGCACGAGTGGAGCGCGCCGAGGCCGTGAATCCCGATGTTATGCTGCGCCGCACCAGCATCTGGGAGCGTAGCGCAGCAAATCACGCAACTGCCGCAGCCGAGATGGCCGCGGCTCCGGCAGCGCCGGCTCCGGTTGAACCCCTGCAAATGCGAGCGGATACCAAGGCTCCCATTGATCCGTGGGCCAACGAGCTGAGGCCAAGCGAGCGCTCGCCTTCCGCGCCCGCTACGCCGCAGCGCCCTGGAGAAATCGCGATTCACAGCCGCGCCGATGCGGAAACGCAGTCTGCGACCGTGGCGCCCAAGCACGTGAGCGGCTTCAAGCTGCCTTCGAGCACGTTGCTGAGCGTGGGCGAGGGCCCGCAATCGGTGCGCGAGGACGAGTTACGCGAAGAGGCCAAAATCCTGGTGGAAAAATGCGCCGAGTTCGACGTGCGCGGCCAGGTGGTGCAGATCAATCCCGGGCCTATGGTGACGACCTTCGAGTTCAAGCCCGAAGCCGGCGTGAAGTACTCGCGCGTCACCGGCCTGGCCGACGACCTGTGCCTGGCCATGCGCGCAGAAAGCATCTTGATCGAGCGCATGCCCGGCAAGAGCACAGTAGGCATCCAGGTGCCCAACCACGAGAAAGAGACCATCCACCTGCGCGACGTGATCGAGAGCGAGACCTTCGCCCGGTCGCGCTCGCGGCTCACGATCTCCATGGGCAAAGACATCAACGGCCGCATTGTGACCGCCGATCTCGCATCGATGCCCCACGTGCTCATCGCCGGATCCACGGGATCGGGCAAATCCGTGGCCATCAACGCCATGATCATGAGCCTGCTCTACCGCACCACGCCGCAGCAGGTGCGGCTCATTCTGGTCGATCCCAAGCGCGTGGAGCTGGGCATGTACGAGGGCATTCCGCATCTCTTCACGCCCATCATCACCGAGCCGAAGATGGCCGCCAACGCGCTGCGCAATGCGGTTCGAGAAATGGAACGGCGTCTGAAGCTGCTGGCCTCGCGCAGCGTGCGCAACATCGACCAGTACAACAAGCTTTTTGAGAGTTCCACCCTTTCACTTTTTGGAGGAGATTCCGGAGAGCCCGACGAGAGCCCGCTGCCCTACATCGTCATCATCATCGACGAGCTCGCCGACCTGATGATGCTCGATCGCGCCAACGTGGAAGAATCGGTGACGCGCCTGGCGCAGATGGCGCGCGCCGTGGGCATTCATCTCATCCTGGCCACGCAGCGGCCAAGCGTGGACGTCATCACCGGCCTCATCAAGGCCAACATTCCCACGCGCATCAGCTTCCGCCTGGCCACGAAAGTCGACTCGCGCACCATTCTCGATACCAATGGGGCAGAGGCTCTTTTAGGCCGCGGCGACCTGCTCTTTCTGCCGCCGGGCACCAGCCGCCTGATGCGCCTGCACGCGCCGTATGTGAGCGAGAAGGAGACGGCGGCCGTGGTCGAGTTCTGGAAGAACCAGGGTACTGCCGAATATGCCGAGGGCTTCCTCGAATCGCCCAAGGACGAGCGCGCCGCCATGGAAGGCGAGAGTGGCGAGGCCAGCGACGACGATCCGATGTTTGACGATGCCGTGCGGCTGGTCTTCGAGTTCGGCAAAGCCTCCACCTCGCTCCTGCAGCGGCGGCTGCGCGTAGGCTACGGCCGCGCCGCGCATCTGATCGACCTGATGGAGCGCGACGGCCTGGTAGGCGCAGCCGACGGCCCGCGCCCCCGCGAACTCCTGAAGGCCCCCAACTGGCTGCACGAAGTGATGGCCGCGAACGAATAATCGAGGCAGGCGTCACATCCTCCGCGCCCCATCTGCGTTATGCTTCTTCTTTCCGGGAAACTCCTCCGCGGAGGGAGTCATGTTGCCGGGTAGCACGTCGACGAATCCTGTAGTCCTCTCGTACTACACCATGCGCCGGATGGTGGGTCTCATCGCGCTGGCGCTGCCATTCGCGCTGGCCGCCGGCGCCATCCTTGCGGCGCTTCTCATATCCGGGCACCTGCCGCATCCGCTGCTGCAGCGATCCATCAGCGACTACTACTACACACCCATGCGCGACTACTACGTGGGCAGCCTGTGCGCCATTGCGGCATTTCTCGTCTGCTCGCGCGGCTACGATCTGCACGATGAGATCACAGGCTACCTGGCCGGAGTCTGCGCCCTGGGTGTGGCATGTTGTCCCTCGTTCAATCCCCGCAGCAGCTCCTACACGCCGCTGGAATTCGCATGCGGCTTGATACACACGGCATTCGCCGCGCTCATGTATCTCATCCTTGCCTACATTTGCATTTTTCTGTTTCGCAAGTCCTCTCCGGAAAAGCCCTTCACGCGCCGCAAGCGGGATAGAAATCGCATCTACGGGGTCAGCGGCCTCATCATGGTTGCCTGCATGGTGGCGATGGTCGGTCTCACCCTCCGGTCGGTCGTCGAGCGGCGGCATCCCAGCCATTGGCTCTTCTGGTGTGAAGCGTTGGCAAACTGTGTCTTCGGAGTTGCGTGGCTGACCAAGGGCGAAGGCTTCATGCGCGACAAGCGGCACAACCACAATCATGCCCTTGCTCATCACCACCATGCCGCCATACCTTCCTGATTCGCCGGCGGCGAAGAGTGAAGCGCGAAGAATCGCTACGTCAATCGCGCAAAACGGCGAGAGACCTCGGGAAAATCGACGCCGCTGACGAACCAGCAAATCGCCCCGCAGACGACGGCCAACAGCGCCGAGCTCGCGGTGACCGGAGTGAATGAAATCGCCGCCGGACCTGGGAGGGCCGTAAACACGGCTCCAACCGCGAACGTGAAGGCGGCAATCCACTGGTAGATGTGCAGGCCGCACCACACCAGTGTTTGCGGCTCGCCGCGATAGGCCTCCTCGACGAAGCGGCCGGCCCCGGAGAGCAAAAGATAAATCCCGCAGATCGTGGTGCACGGCGCATGCACGGCCAGCAAACGCAGAAGCGCCGCGCCGACAACGAAGTTCCACAGGATCGAGTACACCGGCGTGGCATGAACCGGAATTCCGGCAAGTTGCGTGAGCCGGCAGACGCGCGAGCGCGGATGCGCGTAGCGGATTCCCGACGCTTCGACGGTGGGGCGGCCATGGCAACAGCCCTGCACCAGGCAACGCAATCTTCCCACCGCTTGAATCCATGGCGCGGCCACGGCAACCGCGGCGAGCGCCGTCCACGGATTGATGCCGAGAAACACGGCGGGAACGGCGCCAACGACCGCGCCAATCAATCCACCGTAGAAGCCCATCGGCCGCAAGAGCGCGGGCGAACCCTCCACCCATTGCGCCCATAGCACCGCGCCGATCACCGAGCAAAAGAAGATGCTGGCTGCAACCAAGGCCCCGCCGCGTCCCACCAGAGAATTGATCATTACCGCGCCGATGAGCACCGCTGCGCCTGCGTATGCGCCGTGATTGATGATGCGCACCGGTCCGATGCGCCACTCCTTCCACGAGTTTGCAATGCGCTCGGCGATATTCAAGATGAGCGCCCAGATGCGGCCGATGCGCGCAATCGCGAGGAAGGCAAGCGCTCCTGCAATCACGTCGAGCAGGGAATGCATGCCGGTAGCGATGCAGCTCAGGCTCACGAGCCCGGCCCAGGTCCACCAAAAAGCCTTCTTCCACCTGCCGCCCTCAGCAAGCACCGACGCTGCAATCAGCGCCCACACCACGTGAAACGAAGGAAACGCGCCGATGCCCGAGAACGGCGTTCTTTCCATTGCAAGCATCGATCCGATAGGGCCGGATGGTTGAAACGGGCGCGGAGGCACAAAGACTGGAAGCAGCAGATACAACGGAAAAATGACGGCCATCGCCGTCAGGCCGCGCAGGGCAAAGCGCCGCAGCGCAAAGCCGGATGCGGCGAGCAACGGTGTCAACAACACAACAAGATAGGTGCTGGCATAAACAATCTCTGTCTGCTCGATCACCGGCAGTCGCATCTCGAACGGCAGATACGTGCTCACCGCACCCAGCGGTCTTCCCATCACGCCAAACAACTCGAAGATCGCGAGCCAGGGCAACAAGATTACGAGATAAACGCGCATGCGCTCGCGAGGCGACGGTTTCCCGGCCGCTCCTCGCGGCAGCCAGCAGGAAGCGGCAGGAGTGCCGAAGCGTTTCCGCAGATCAGGCAGTTCGTAGCCAAGCACAAGCGCACTCGAGCCCAGCGCCGCGGCAGGCGTCACCATCCAGAGGCCGCTCGCCGATCCCAAAAAGATGGCAATGCCCGCGCAGGTGAGCACGAATCCCGCGTAAATGGGGTGTGGAACTACGGCATAAATGCTGCGGTCGACGAATCGCGGAGGAGGGTACGCGTTCATCGGCAACCCGCCGCCGTCGCGCCATAGCGAGAACATTCCGGCAAGCGTCATGGCAATGCCAATTCCCGCAAGGCTCGCGCCCAAGCCGGGAGAGTGCAGCGCGGCAAGATGCACCGCGTTGCGGGATGCGTGCGCCCACACCGCAAGCGCCGCGGGAACCGCAACCACAAACGTGAATCCGTAAAGTGCCTTCGCAAAGAGCGAGCGCGTCAAGTTTTCCAATCGGTGCTCCAATCGACCGTTTCGTGAATCACCCAACCGCGGCTTTCGCCTTCTGGAGTGGCCAGAATTCCCCGGCTCCTCCACTTCTTTTCTTCGATGTTGAAAAGAGAATGCGGAAAGATCCTGCGCAATGCCGGCGCTGCGGGAAGAATCGTCGACCCCAGCCGGCCTGCGCGAAGCATAATGGGCTCTTCGATGCGCAGTTTTCCTCCTGCCCATGCGATCTCGTTTTCTGCGATCGATGCGCATTCGTCATTTGCGCCGTTGTGGACAACCAGGCTCAGCGTGTGCGAGCCCATCCAGTCAATCCAGGTCACGGTATCAGGGGTCAGCGCGACTCGATCCGAAACAAACCGGCCCCACCTCAGATGTCGCAAGGGCAATTGCCAGGGAGGCGTGGTGAGCGTCAGGCATTCGGCATATCCCGCGCCGGTGAGGCGCTTCTCGCCGATGCTCAGGGAAACCGCGGAGGCCGGTTGCGCACAGTGCCAGACCACGGAGCCCGATTCGCACGCATAGACCGTGCGCCCGACCGGCGCTGCGCGCGCCGTCCACATTCCCTCGACGCCGAGCTGCGGCGACGCGAGAAGAATCTGTTGGCCGTCATGTCGAATCTCTGCGCCATGCATCGAGGACGCAGATTTGTTGGTTGCGCCGTCAGACCAGATCAGATTGCTGTAGGCCAGGCGGATGCCGCGCCATCGCACGCGAGCGCTATAAAGAATCGCCACTTCACCCGCGTCGCTCACGCAATCCAGGTACCACTTGACGAGCGAGAAGCGGGTCGAGGCAGCCAAATCCGGCCTCCGTGCATTCGAATACGTTCGCAGTGAGATCGCCTGATTATATAGCCATGATGAATTGCCGATTCCTGGGGGGCGGCTCCGTGCGCAGATCGATTGTGCGGACCGGCGAGGGAAAAGGGCCGGCAACCGATCACAGGTGGATTCCGGGCGTCGTGATAAACTTCGTCTGGTAAACGTTTCCGCAGCGTTCGCGGGCTGGATTCTGCCGCCTTCTAGAGCCTCGGCCAAAGGACCGCGGGAGACTCCTGATTCCCTCCCGCGAGGGTGCTCGTGTCCGCTTGACAAGTGCTCGAGTAAAACAATTTACTTAAGGGCGAACGTCTGATGCCTCCGCGGACGCATTCTCGCCTTTCAAGGTGACGCTCATGTTCGGTTTGCTCTCAAGTACCGCCGCCGGTTTGCCGGGCTTCCTGCCCGCCCTGTTCGTCTTCAGCACAAAGCCCCTGGCGCATCTGCGCTCGCTCGATTTGGTGGTGATCTGTCTCTACTTCGCCATGGTGCTCTGGATCGGCTTCTACCTGAAGGGCCGCACCAACACCAGCGAAGAGTTCTTCATGGCCGGCCGCGAGATGACCGCCTGGATCGCCGGGCTGAGCTTTGTGAGCGCCAATCTCGGCTCGCTCGAACTGATGGGCTGGGCCGGGTCCGCCTACCAATACGGCATTCTGGCCACCCACTGGTATTGGATCGGCGCCATCCCCGCCATGCTCTTTCTGGGCCTGATGATGATGCCCTTCTACTACGTGTGCAAGACCCATTCGGTGCCCGGCTACCTGAACCTGCGCTACGGCGAACACGCGCGCAGCGTGGCTGCCTTCGCCTTCGCCGTGGAAATGATCCTGATGAGCGGCGTAAACATGTTTGCGATGGCCGTGGTGATGAAGGTGGTGCTGGGCTGGGATCTGAACTTCTCCATCATCGTTTCGTCGCTGGCCGTGGCCGCGTACGTGGGACTGGGCGGGCTGCGCTCGGCCATCTTCAATGAGGTTCTGCAATTCGTGCTCATCTGGGGCGGAGCGCTGCTGGTGCCCATCCTGGGGCTGATACAGGCGGGCGGGGCCAGCGGCTTGAAGACCAAGATCATGCAAAACCTGCAGACGATGAGTTCCACAGTTGCGCCCGACAGTTACTTCCATCTGTGGCGCGACACGGGCAGCTTTGCCGCCAATCCCATGGGCGTGCATTGGACGGGCATCGTCTTCGGCCTGGGCTTTGTAATCAGCTTCGGCTACTGGACCACGGACTTTCTCGTCGTGCAGCGCGTGCTGGCCGCGCACAATCTGCGCGCCGCGCGCATGGCGCCCATCATCGGCTCGTTCTTCAAGATGGCGGTTCCGTTCATCGTCATTCTGCCCGGGCTGCTCGGCCTCGTGCTGTTGCAGAATCCCGATGGCAGCCGCCGCCAACTGGTGGGCGAAGACGTGGTGGCTGCGTGTTCCGCGGCGAACGGCCAGCTTGAAAATGCGCAGGGCTGTTCGGCCGCCATGGCCAAGACCAATCTCTCTGCCGATGTTCAGCAGAAGGTTTTGAGCGGCGCGCCCGATTCCGAGCTGCACACCTACAACCAGGCGCTGCCGCTGATGATGGTGCGCTACATGGGGCCCGGCCTGCTCGGCCTCGGCATCACGGCGCTGATCGCGGGCTTTATGAGCGGCATGGCCGGCAACGTGAGCGCCTTCTCCACGGTGTGGACCTACGACATCTATAAGCCGCTGATCCACAAGACCGGCATCGACAGTCACTATGTTCTCGTGGGACGGCTTTCGATCGTCATTGGCGTGATTGTGTCCATCGGCGCCGCGTACCTGGTGCAGCAGTTCCACGGCATCATGGATTACGTGCAGGCGCTGTTCTCGATCTTTGTCGCGCCGCTTCTCGCCACCATCCTTTTCGGCATGTTCTGGAAGCGCGCCACGCGGCTGGCCGGCTTCCTAGGCCTGCTCACGGGCATCCTCTTCTCGGCCGGCCTGTTCATTTGGGTCAAGTTCAATCCCGCGGCCCTCGCGATCGTTGCGCTTTCGCCCGACGCCAAGCCGATGGCCGAGAACGTATTCCGCGCCTTGTGGGCGTTTCTGTTCACCACCATTGTGATCCTGGTGACGAGTGCGCTGACCAAGCCGCGGCTGGTGGCAGAGCTGGACGGCCTGGTTTACGGCGCCACTAAACTACCGGCCGAAGAACCGGCTCCGTGGTACAAGCGGGAGTGGACCTGGGCGATCGTCGCGGTGGTGATCTTTGCCGCGCTCAACATCGCTTTCTGGTAAGCGATCGATTTTGTCGCGGCGCGGAAGGCACGCGCGAACGCAGTAAGGGAAGGGAAAAAGTTTATGCGTGGTTCGGGAATTCCAATCTGGTTTTTCATTGGCGTGCTGCTCACCGTCTACGGCGCCATGATTTTTGGCTACGGCGTCGTGGAGTGGACCACGGCGAATTATCCGGCGGGCGTGCAGCTGACCCAGTTGCACACCCCGGTGTGGTGGGGCGGGTTGCTTGCCGCTCTGGGCGTGTTCTACGTCGTCAAGTTTCGTCCCGGCCCCACGGGCAAGTAAGCGCTTTGGGAGAGCATTGAGTCTTACGCAGGAACAACGATTCAAGGAGCAGGAACATGGCAGCGCAACGCAAAATGACGTTCGGAATCATCGTAGGAAATCGGGGCTTCTTCCCGGATCACCTGGCCAAGAGCGGCCGTGAAGAGATCATCGCAGTTCTTGAGGCTGCGGGCGCGCGGCCCATCGTGCTCAGCCCGGAAGAGTCGCACTACGGCGCGGTGGAAACCTACACCGAAGCGCAAAAATGCGCCGAACTCTTCAAGAAACATGCCGACGAAATCGACGGCATCATCGTCACGCTGCCCAACTTCGGCGAGGAGCGCGGCATCGTCGACGCCATCCGCCTCTCCGGGCTCAAAGTGCCGGTGCTGGTGCAGGCCACGCCCGACCGCTCCGACAACATGACCATCGCTGTGCGGCGCGACAGCTTCTGCGGAAAGATGAGCTGTTGCAACAACATGATGCAGTACGGCATCCCCTACTCGCTCACTACGCTGCACACTGAAACCCTCGCATCGCCCGAATTCAAAGCCGATCTCGAGTGGTTTTCGCAGGTTTGCCGCATCGTCAAGGGCTTGAAGAATCTCCGCATTGGCGCCATCGGCGCGCGGCCCACGGCCTTCAACACGGTACGCTACTCCGAGCGCATCTTCGAAACCAGCGGCATCACCATCGAGACTATTGATTTGTCTGAAATCTTCGGCCGCATCAATCGCACGAATGACAACGACGATGCGGCACAGGCCAAGCTGGCGGCGATCAAGAAGTATGTCACTACCTCCGGTATTCCCGATGCCGCGCTGCTCAAGATGGCCAAGCTGGGCGCGGTCGTCGACGGCTGGATGAAGCAAGCGCACATCGCCATCAGCGCCGTGCAGTGCTGGACCTCGATGGAGGAGTTCTTCGGCGTGGTGCCGTGCACCATCATGAGCATGATGTCGAATGAGCTTATTCCATCTGCCTGCGAAGTCGACGTGCCGGGCACGCTTAGCATGTATATGATGGCGCTGGCCAGCGGCACGCCCAGCGCACTGCTCGACTGGAATAATAATTACGGCAGCGATCCCAACAAGTGCGTCTGCTTCCACTGCTCCAACCTGCCCAAGCACTTCTTCAAGGAAGTGAGGATGGACTTCCAGCAGATCATCGCCGGGACCGTGGGCAAGGAAAATACCTACGGGACTTGTGAAGGAATCATCAAGCCTGGCGCCATGAGCTTTGCGCGCTTCTCTACCGACGATCGCCGCGGCGTGGTGCGCGGCTACACCGGCGCGGGAAGCTTCACCGACGATCCGCTCGAAACCTTTGGCGGCGCGGGCGTGGCGGAGATTCCCCAGTTGCAGAAACTGCTCAAATACATCTGCCGCGAGGGATTCGAGCACCACGTGGCCGCGAACTTCAGCGATGTGTCAAAGGCCGTGCACGAAGCCGCGCGCTACCTGGGATGGGAGAGCCACCACCATCCAGCGCTCGAAGACTGAGCTCGGCGTTGTCCCGCGAATCTATCAACAGAAAAGGCCCCGCCAGGGGCCTTTTCGCCCGCTTGCACAACGAAACTTCGGGCGAACTCGCGAACTTGCGATGTCGCGAAGCGACGCCAACTTGCGAAGAATTGATCCACTCGTTTCATCCTCCGCGGGTCTCGAGCACTGCAGGGTGCAGGGTGCCCCATCCTTTCCACGTCTTTTGCGGAAAGGGTGGGAATGCACGGTCTCACGCAATCGGGCCGGATCAATAACTCGTTAACTCGCCTCCACCGGTTCGACGGTCAGCCGCGCGGTCAGCACCACGATTGCCGACCAGAGAACGTCTGCGCCGAGCAGGTGCACGATCTGCAGCCAGACGGGCGCGAGAAACGCCACGTCGAGAATGCCCACCACGTATTGCAGGGCCAACAAAATCAGCACCAGCGCGGAGAGCGCTCGGTTGTCCCAGTGCGAGCCCCCATGCGAACATTGTCGCGCGGCGCCGACCAGCAGCCAGATGAGAAAAACGCTGGCCAGAAACGCGACCGTGGGATGCGTCCAGCGCCAGCGCACCAGCCATTCGCTCGTGGAAGAGAAATCCTGCGTGAGCGCGGCGCCGAGCGAGCGCGGCGGGAACAATGTGTCGCCCAGCGCGGCCAGCGATCCGGTGACGCCCACCACGAGCACAATCACTAAAGACGTGATTCCTACAAACGGCGCGGCGATGCGCACCTTGCCGCGCAGATAGCCGGCATTGCGGCCAAGAAAGTGCGCCGTGAGCGCAAGCGCAGCCAGCAGCAGCAGCGTGTTGGTGAGGTGCAGCGCAAGATAAGGCGCGCGCAACGGCGAGCGGCTCTGCGCGGTCAGCCCCAGTTTGACCAGGAAGGCGCCCAGCGCCGCTTCGATCAAGGTGAAAGCGACCGCGGCCACGGCAGCCGCGCGCGCCAGGTGCCCGCGCACCGTACCGGCGAAGGTCCACATCAGCAATGCAACGACCGAGAAAAACGAAATGCCGCTGCTGATGCGATGCGTAAACTCAATCATCGTGTCCGTGCGCGCCGAGTGCTGGAGGACCGTGCCGTTGCACAGCGGCCAGTGATTGCCGCAGCCAGCGCCGGAGCCGGTGGCGCGCACCAGTCCGCCCCAAAGAATGACGGCAATAAAGTACGCCAGCACGCCCCAGGCAAAGCGCCGCAGCGCGGGCGAAGGGTGGCGATGAACATAGGCAGGAACGGCAGTCGCAGACATAAGATTGCTCCCAAGCGAACTCATCAGTGTAGAACAACGGCGCGTCACGAGGATCGGAGGGAAGCCTGCGCGGGCGTGGACGCCCGCACGACAGCCGGCCTGGAGGCCGGCGCTACATTTGAGTTGGTTCACGCCTCCATCAGCCGCACCACGTGGTTCACGATGATCAGGTCTTCGAGCGGCGGAAGCACGCGCACCGTCACCGGCGAGTTTTCTTGGGAGATCACCGCCGCGCCGCGCACATTGTTGCGTGCGGGGTCGAGCACGATGCCCAGCGCGCCCAATCCCGCGCAGATTTCGGCGCGCGAGGCGATGTCGTTTTCGCCGATGCCGCCGGTGAAGACCAGCATGTCGAGTCCGTTCAGCTCCGCGACATAACTGCCGATCCAGCGCGCGATGGTCCAGCAGAATTTGTCCACGGCGAGACGCGCCTTGGCGTTGCCATCCTTGATGGCTTCGCGCAGGTCGCGCATGTCGTTCGAGAGCTCGCTGATGCCCAGCAGGCCCGATTTCTTGCTGACCACGGTCTCCAGTTTTTCCGCAGCCTCGGCGGCGTCAGGCGTGGTTTCCGCAAGCTTTTTCAGAATGAAGATGAGAATGCCGGGGTCGATATCGCCGGTGCGCGAGCCGCTGATGATGCCGCTGGTGGGCGTGAGAGCCATGGAAGTGTCAAGGCATTGCCCGTTGCGGATGGCCGAGATGGACGCGCCGTTGCCGAGGTGCGCGACGATGAGCTTCTCCGGCACGTTGGGCTCGAGCTGGTAGATGATCGACTCGTACGAGATGCCATGATAGCCGTAGCGCCGCACACCCATGGCCACGTACTCGGCCGGAATGGGCATGTGCGTCGCGACCTCGGGCAGCGTGCGGTGAAAGTAGGTGTCGAGAATGGCGAAGTTCGGGATGCCGGGAAACAGGCGCAGCGACTCGCGCATGATATAGACGGCGATGGGCGTGTGCAGCGGCGCGAGGGCGGCGTAGCTTTCGATCTCGTCGATGAGCTGCGGCGTGATGAGTTGGTTCTCGCGGACGGTCGGCCCCCCGCACACCGTGCGATGGCCGATCGCAACCGGAGCCGGAAAGTCGCCCGAGTGCAGCGCGTCGGAAACGAGCTTGAATGCCTCCGCGCGGCTGGGCACGGACGGCGTTTGATCCACCAGCTTTTTGCCGAGGGCATCCTTGATCCAGAACGTGCCGAGGTCGGTGCCGATGCCGTCGACCGCCCCCTCGAAGAGCCTCGTCCGTTCGCCGTTGCCGGCTTCGTACACTGAGAATTTGATGGAGGATGAACCGCTGTTGAGAACTAGAACGGGCAATGAAGACATGGATGAACGAACCTTTCGTAATGTTGAGCGGAGTTAGCGGAGCTAGCGGAGTTAGCGGTGTTAGCGGAGCTAGCGGAGTTAGCGGTGTTAGCGGAGTTAGCGGTGTTAGAGATCCTCCAATGCCCGGACTAGCACCGCTAACTCCGCTAGCCCCGCTATCTCTCCCGCCAGCGCCAATCCTTGATCTCGGGCAAATCGTCGCCATTTTCGCTGACGTAGAGCTTGTGGCGCTGGATCTGCTCGGAGTACCACTGCTGCGTCTCGCCGATCTTCGGCGCAAGCCTGGGCACGCGGCGGACCACGTCGAGAGTGAGCTGGAAGCGGTCAATATTATTGAGCACGCACATGTCGAAGGGAGTGGTGGTGGTGCCTTCCTCCTTGTATCCGCGTACGTGCAGATTGTGGTGATTGTGCCGCCGGTAGGTGAGCCGATGGACGCACAACGGATAGCCGTGAAAATTAAAGATGGTGGGCACGCCCGGCGGAAAGATGCGGTCATAGTCTTCGTCGGGCAGCCCGTGCGGATGCTCCGACTGCGGCTGGAGCGCCATCAGATCCACCACATTCACCACGCGGATGCGCAGATCGGGAATCTGCTCGCGCAAGAGCGTGACCGCGGCAAGGGTCTCCATGGTGGGCACGTCGCCGCAGCAGGCCATCACGACCTCGGGGTTGCCCTCGTCGTTTGACGCCCATGGCCATATACCCAAACCCGTCGTGCAATGCGCGATGGCCTCGTCGATGGTGAGCCATTGCGGCGCGGGCTGCTTGCCGGCCACGATCAGGTTGATGTAATTACGGCTGCGCAGGCAGTGATCGGATACCGAGAGCAGAGTGTTGGCGTCGGGCGGCAAGTAGATGCGCACTACGTCGGCCTTCTTATTCAGCAGGTGATCGATGAAGCCCGGGTCCTGGTGCGAGAAGCCGTTGTGATCCTGCCGCCACACCAGCGAGCTGAGCAGGTAGTTGAGCGAAGCGATGGGCTTGCGCCAGGGAATCTCGCGCGTGGTTTTAAGCCACTTGGCGTGCTGGTTCGCCATCGAGTCGATGATGTGAATGAACGCCTCGTAGCAGTTGAAGAAACCGTGGCGGCCGGTGAGGAGGTAGCCCTCGAGCCATCCCTGGCACAGGTGCTCGCTCAGCACCTCCATCACGCGGCCGGTCGGCGACAGCTCCTCGTCCACGGGCAGCGTCTCTGCCAGCCACCTCTTGCCGGTTCCCGTAATCACGTCGCCGAGGCGGTTCGACGCCGTTTCATCGGGACCGAAGACGCGGAAGTTTTTCTGGTCCATGTTGGCTTGCATCACCGCGTGCAGCAGTGTCCCAAGAATGCGCGTCGATTCCACATCCTTCTGACCGCGCCCCTCAATCTTGACCGCGAAATCGCGGAAGTTGGGGACGATGAGCGGTTGCAGCAGCAATCCGCCGTTGGCGTGCGCGTTCATGCCCATGCGCAGGCGGCCCTTGGGCGCGATCTCCGCCAGGTCGGCGCGCAGCCGGCCCTTGGCGTCGAACAACTCCTCGGGCTTGTAGCTGTGCATCCATTCGTCGAGCTGGCGCAGATGCTCGGGCTTCTCGCGCAACTCGCTCAGCGGCACCTGATGCGCGCGCCACGTGCCTTCCACCGGCTTGCCGTCGACAAACTTCGGTCCCGTCCATCCCTTGGGCGTGCGCAGAATGAGCATGGGCCAAGCGGGCCGCTCCGTCGCTCCGTCTTCGCGTGCTGCTTTCTGAATGGCCGCGATGCGATCGAAGATCTTATCGAAAATCGCCGCGGCCTGCTGGTGCATCACGGCGGGATCGTCGCCCTCAAGCGTGAATGGCTCGTAGCCGTAGCCGCGCATCAGATTCTCAAGCTCCGCGTGCGGGATCCGTGCCAGCACTGTGGGATTGGCGATCTTGTAGCCGTTCAGATGCAGGATAGGCAGCACCGCGCCGTCGGTCGCCGGATTCAAGAACTTGTTCGAGTGCCAGCTTGTGGCCAGCGGCCCGGTTTCCGATTCTCCGTCGCCCACCACGCAGGCCACAATCAGATCGGGATTATCGAAGGCCGCGCCGTAAGCGTGCACCAGCGAGTAGCCCAGCTCGCCGCCCTCGTGGATGGAGCCGGGCGTCTCCGGCGCCACGTGGCTGGGTATGCCGTAGGGCCAGCTGAATTGCCGGAACAGGCGCTTGATGCCGTCACGATCCTGCCCGATGTAGGGATAAATCTCCGAATACGATCCTTCAAGATAGGTGTTCGCGACAATCCCCGGGCCGCCGTGCCCAGGGCCAATCACGAAAATCATATTCAACCCGCGCTCGCGGATCACGCGGTTCCAATGCACATAAAGAAAGTTGAGGCCGGGCGTCGTGCCCCAGTGACCGAGCAGCCGCGGCTTCACGTCGTCAAGCGTGAGCGGCCGCTCCAGCATCGCATTGTCTTTCAGATAAATCTGGCCCACGGAAAGATAATTCGCCGCCCGCCAGTAAGCGTCCATCTTCGCGAGTAACTCGGGGCTCAACGGGCCTTGCATCGCAGTCTCAGGGCTTGCAGTTTCGGGCATTGCGCACCTCACACCAGGGGAATTCGCGTGCTGTCTTCAGCCTAGCAGCCGATATCCTGGCCGGCGGGTGATTCAAGTCACATACACTGGAAAGAACGGTTGTCTTTTCGAGAAGAAGCGGCGCAGTGGGCCGCTTGCAGATTTGAAACTGAAGCCCACGATGCGCCGCCGATCTTGACCGTTGAGTTGCATCCGGGGTTCAATCAGTGGCTGCGGCGATGCGGCCGGCCGATTGCATTTGACGCGCATGAACAAAGGGTGAAGGAGGCCAGAAGCGATGAATACGATGATTTGGATCGGGCAGATCCTGCTCGCCGCGGTCTTTTTTGTTGCCGGAGCGAGCAAGCTGATTGCGTATAAATCGCTGATCAAAACCATTGAGGAGCGGCGCAAAACCGCGCCCATCAGGATAACCACAGTGCAAGGTCACGTGATCGCCCTGCTGGAGATCGCCGGAGCCATTGGCGTCATCCTGCCGCCGGCGTGGACCCCTGAAGCGCTGGCGCCCGACTACTTGCTGGTCCGTGCGGCTGCGGGATGCCTTGCGCTTCTCATGGTCGGCGCGACCATCTACCACTTGCGCCGCAAAGAATCTGCCGCACCCGCGATCAGCACCTTCCTGCTCGCCCTCTTCGTCATCGTCGGCCGCTGGCCGCACTAGAACTGGTTTACGAGCATTTACGCATCTTCGGGAGCGCTCGATCCTGAATCCTCAACTCAGAAATTGTCGCCGTCCAAATCGGAACCATGATCGCCCTGGTTTGTCGCCGCGATGCACGCCAGAGGGCGCGCCGCACTTGAAAGGTGACGAATTCATGATTTCCTTATAAAATCTTGATCAGTTCAGGGCTACTCTGGCCACGCAGTCGGAAGCCAGGTCTGAGCCTTGGCAATGGAGCTGTCCGCGAAGCCCAGCTGCACGCTGGTTGGTTCGGCAGTCTCTCCGTCCAGTGCGGTTGCTTGAGTTCTGCCGCTGGCGCCAGGGACACGCGGGGGGTTGGGAGGCTGAGTCATATGAACGGCTTAATCTGGATCGGACAAGTGGCCCTGGCGGGAGTCTTTCTCACTTTAGGAACCTTCAAGCTCTTTTCGTTTGCGCCGCTGATGCAGGCCGCTGACAGTCGAGCGTACATGCGCGTCACCACGACGCCTCTTAGCGAAAGGATCCTCGGCTTCATTGAGGTGCTGCTGGCGTTCGGCGTGCTCATGCCCGACATCTATGCGTCCGACGGCATGGTTCCCGAGTTCGTCATTGTCCGATCGTGCGCCGCGGGCCTGGGGGTTCTCATGGTGGGCGCCGCAATTTATCACATGCGCCGCAAAGAGCCCGCGGCGCTCGATTTCGCGCTCGTCTGCATGGCGCTGTTCGTGATCGTCGGCCGCTGGCCCATCTGATTACTTCAGTCGCGCAGCAGAGGCAGGCAGAGGAACAGCCACGGCAGCAGCTTTGCCACCGCAGCCACCGGCAGTTCCATTGCGCCCACATGGCTGGTAGCAACGTCGCAGTTGAAACCTGATCGTCTGCTAGAGCCGGCCTAACTCCGCTAACCCCGCTAGCCCCGCTGTTTTTCGCTAGAAATACTTCTTCAGCTTGAGAACCTGCGATTCAAAGCCGTACCAGAGCGCCGCGGCCACCAGTGTGCTCACCGCCAGGCGCATGGCAACCACCGCCAGGTTGCCCGCCATGCCGTAGCGGTCCATCGCCACATCGAACGAGCCGATGTAGATGAATACCGAGATGTGCATCATATAAAGGCCGTAGCTGATGCGGCCATAAAACGCCGCCGGTCCCCGGCGCAAAAACGCGGAGAGGGGATTGCGCGCACCCGTGGATGCAACCAGCGCCAGCACCATTCCGGCAAAGCCCACGGCCAGGGCCGAGTCAAGAAACGAGGTGCCGCCGGCGATGGTGCCCGCAGCGAGAAATCCCAGCACCGATCCGCCCAGGCCCATCCAGAGCCACGTACGCCGGTTGAGCGGCAGCGTGTGCAGCGCGATGGCCAGCAAACTGCCCCACGCAATTCCGTCCAGGTGAATGAGCGTGTTGGTCGACGTCATCCATTGCAAATCTGCGTGGCGCAGTAGCGGCGAAGCGACGAGTATGGCGGCCAGAGCGCCGCCCAGCATCCACGGCTGGCGCAGCCAGCGCACCAGGGGCGCCCACACAAAGTAGTACTGCTCCTCGATAGCCAGCGCCCACGTGGGACCGATGGCCGGCGGTAGCGTGAGATGAAACAGGTTCTGCACGCAAAAGAGATAAGCCAGCCACGGCGCGGTTTTGATCGCCTCCCCCACGCTGGGGCCGATGAACCAGGGCGCATTCAGATAGACCACGGCCAAGAGCAGTAGATACACGGGCCAGATGCGCAGCGCCCGGCGCGCATGAAAGTTGTGAAAGTAGCGCGGCTTGTCGCGCGTGGCCAGCAGGATCGACGTGATGAGGAAACCGCTGAGAACGAAGAAGAGAATGACGCCGGCCCAGCCCCAGAGCGAAGCGCCGTAGATCCAGGTGCCCTGGAGCCGCGGATTGCAATGGTAGAGCACCACCGCCAGAATCGCCAGGCCGCGCAGTCCGTCAAGTTCGGGCAGATAGTTAGGAAGCCAACCAGGTCGTTGCATGGGCGAAGGGTTCAAAGCGCCGATTCACTTGGGTTCTTTGGCGGTTGGTTCTTTGGCGATGGGTTCTTTGAGAAATCCCGCCACAACCCAACCGGAGGCCCACAGAATCAATCCGGGAAGCGTCAGCACGACCGTGGCTGCCATGAGTCTGAGGGAGAAGTGGTATTCGACGCCGCTGAAGCCGGAGTGAGAAAAGGTCGGCTGGATCTGGTACAGGTTATACAGCGCCCAAAAAATCACAGGAGCGGCGGTCATCGCCATCCCCAGGAATTTCATCCTTCTGGTTCCTTCACGAGCGTTCATCAATTCTCCTTTGGGGCGAACCCGCGCAAGGTGTCGATCCGCCGCCGTTCGACGAGCAGGGACCACTGTTCCCTGATCCCTGTTCCCTGCCTTCACCCCGCCGCCAGTTGCCGCGCCCGTTCCGTGGCCCGCATCACGGCCTTGATGAGCGTCACGCGCAAGCCGCCCTCTTCGAGTTCCAGGATGCCGTCGATGGTGCATCCCGCGGGGGTGGTCACGGCGTCCTTGAGCAGCGCCGGATGGTAGCCGGTTTCGAGCACCATCTTCGCTGCGCCGTAGGCGGTTTGCGCGGCCAGTTGCGTGGCGATGTCGCGCGGCAAGCCCACTTTTACGCCGGCCTCGGCCAGCGCCTCAATAATGATGTAGAGATACGCCGGTCCCGAGCCGGAGAGCCCGGTCACCGCGTCCATGTGCTTTTCGTCCACCAGAACAGTCCGGCCCACGGTCTCAAACATGCGCTCTGCCAGCGCCATCTGATCGTCGTTGACGAAGCGCCCGCGGCACAGCGCCGCCATTCCCGCGCCCAGCGCCGAAGGCGTGTTGGGCATGGCGCGCACCACGGCGATGTCCATCCCTGCGGCCTCTTCAATGGCCCGCGTCTTCACCGACGCGGCAAACGACACCAGCATCTTGGCCGGCGTAAGCGCGGGCTTGATCTCCGCGATCAGGTCCGGTACCTGGAAGGGCTTCACGCCGATCAGGATCAGGTCGGACTGGCGCGCAGCCTCCAGGTTGTCGGTGCTCACGTCCACGCCCCACTGCGTGCTCAGCGCGATGGCCCGCTCGGGATGGACAACCGTCGCGTGAATGCGCTCGGTCGAAAACAGGTTCTCTTTCAAAAACGCCTGCAGCAGAATGCCGCCCATCTTGCCCGCGCCCAGCACGGCCACGCGCACACCCGGCAATCGCGCCGGAACCTCCGGCGCCTCAACTGCGATCTCAGCCATTTCTTCTCACTTCCTGGAAATAGTGATTGTGGTGCAAATTCTAGGATACGCGCACGCGGGCCGTCCCCGCAGACTTCCTGCCCCGCGCCGCATGCAAAAAGGCGCCGGCCGTTACCCCGGCCAGCGCCATGGCTCTAAGCTGTCAATGCCGCGGGCTTACTTGCTCAGCATCGCCTCGTTGGCCAGGAAATCCTTCAGCGCCGAGTCCATATTGAGGTTGCGATCGGCTGCAGCCCACGATGCATTCCAGAACAGGTATCCGCCGGGCAGCGTCAGAAACTTCTGGCCGTCGTAGACGGCTGCCACCGACGTAACCACCCAGCCGTCGTTCTCCTGAATGAAGAGCGGAGCCGCCTCGTTACCGGGCTTGGGGCTGCGCAGATCGGCCACGTGCTGGCCCACGTGGTACAGCGCCACGGTCATCGAGTCTCCCTGCAAGCGCTCCCGGTTAAAGACGCAATTGTACAGAATGCCGTCGGGCGAGTCCTTGGTCCCCGCTTCCTCCGGCGCAACTTCGTTGGGCACTGCATACACAATACTCACGCCATTCTGCTCCCGCGATTTGGGAAACACCGCTAGGGCTCTCTCGGCTTGATCGTGTGACTGGCCCGCCTGGATGCGCGAAACCAGTTTTTGCGCGGCGTCTAATGGGTCGAGGGCGACGACGTTACCGTTACCGTATGCGGGGGCCGCCGGAGACGCGCCTTTGGTGATCGCAAGGGCCTTGGAATAATCGATCTCCTTGGGCGTCACTTCCGACACCGACTGGAGCACCAGCCGCGCGGGATAGGCGTTCATGTTGCCGAATCCGCCCCAGCCCACGATCTTGCCGGAAGCATCGCGTTTCAGGGTCGCGTCGGCTACCGTGTCCAGCCGGCCCACCAGCGTCGCCGTCACCTCGTAGCGCGCGCATCCCAGACAAATTCCGCCGATCTTGTCATTCGTCTGCGCCAGCAGCGTGTCGAACTGCTTGAACTCCTTGCTCTTGTCGAGCGTCACCGGCGTGCGCGCGGGCGCCTTGTAGGTTCCGGCGAAGTTGTGCGCCGGCTCGACGGTCACCATCGCCAACGGACCCGACTTGGCCTTCGAGCCCTGCGGATACGAGAGCCAGATTGCGTTCACCTGGAATCCGCACTGGGGGTCGGTTGCATCCTTGATCGCGAACTCGTCGAACCCCGCCACCACCGTGCCCTTGATGCGTACGATCTTGCCGTCGAACGGCGCCGGATTCTTCACCACGTCGCACACGCTCACATCCACTGGCGCCGCGGCCTGCGCATGCAAACCGCATCCAAAGGCCAAAATCAGGCCCAACAAGACAAAGGAACGCTTCATAAAAACCCTCTCCAGCCGCTGCTCGAACGGCACCGGCCAAAAAAATACGACGGCATCAGCCGCCATTCATCGGCACTTGAAAGAATATCACGCCAGGACCCGTCTTCTCTCTGATGGCGCTCACTACGCCGCGGGAGTAGCGCCGGTCTCCAGACCTGCTGTCGTGCGGGCCTCCAGGCCCGCACTTCGCCGCCACCCGGCCAGATTTTCATATTCCCCGCGCGCCACACCGCGGCATGAACGACTGCGGTTGTATCCGACAAAGCCTGCATTCACTTTAAATCGAGCATTGGTAAGTTACTCATGTGCCGATACGCACCAAGGCACGAGCCGGGTATAGGACATGTCAGGAAGTATTGCAGGCCGGCCTTCTGGGTTTGAACCAGATGCTCTGAACGAGATGTGCTTCACTCTTCGTTGCGGAAAGCAGTTCTTGTAAAGTCTCCCACCGGCGTTGCCGACCCACGGGGGGATGAAACGGGTGTCGTGCCTGTAGTAGAGTTTTTGTTGCGTCGACGGCATAGAGGTCGTTCATTGCTTTGGTGCGCATGAGCCCGCTGT